>JGI25383J37093_10000168_pt1 | contig 13368 bp, 10 predicted proteins | sample GraSoi013_1_20cm_4_FD_37093 | JGI IMG/M metagenome (IMG submission 37093)
TCGCTCGCGTCCGGCATCGCGATCGCCCGCACCGTCCCGCCGAAGCGCTTGAGCACCAGGTCGCGTGCTCGCTCGCCGGCGTCGGCCTTGCGCGACGTGATGACCACGTCCGCGCCCGCGCGGGCGAACAGTCCCGCCGCCCGCACCCCGACGGGCCCCGTCCCGGCGACGATCAGGACCCGCTGGCCACGCACGTCGCCCCCCGCTCCCAGCAGCATCTTCGCGACGGCGGCGACCGCCGTCGTGTTGGACCCGTTCGAGTCCAGCATGAGGGACACGGTGAACGGCTTGAACACCGCCTGCTGGGCCGCGGCCAGCAGCGCCTCGCCCGCCGCCATGTCGGCGCCGCCGATGAACACCGCCGTGTTCTTCAGGTCCTTGGGGCCGCGGGTGAAGATGCACCCATACACCAGATCGCGGACCTCGCCGGGGGTGATGCCCCCGTAGCTCATCACCTCGTCGGCGCCGCCGTCGTACGCCACCACCCGGTCGAACACACTCGGCAGCCTGGAGCTGTCGAGTTGCAGCAGGAGCTTACGCATCGAGGTTCATGCTCCGCGATGAGACGGAATGGGGCGCGAAAGCAGTCGAGGGGCGGCAGCCCGCCCCTCGACTTGGGAAGCATGCGACCGCCGCGGAGATCAGCCCTTGTCCGCGCCGCCGGCGAACGGGTGCGACGCCGTCTTCGCCTGCGCGATCACCGTGTCGACCCGCGGCTGGCCCTTCAGGGCGCGCTCGATCGATTCTTTGGTCGCCCGGTAGTTGAAGTCGAAGATCTTCTTGTCGTTCTTCGCTTCCCAGTGGATGAACACGCCGACCAGGATGCAGTAGTCGTCGACCTTGTCGCGCGGGATCACGCCGGCAGACACGCTGTCCACGACCGCTCGGGCCACCGCCGCCTGCGCCGGGCCGAACATCTGGACGGCCTGCGTGGCACCCTTGATGGTGACCTTGTTGAAGAGGAGCGCGTCGGGCTTTGCCGGCAGGTTCGGACTGACCACGGCCAAGAGGGTGCTATGCCCTTCGCGTTGGTTCGACAAAGCGTTCACGAATGCCTGCCCTGCTGGGCCCGACTTCGACCCGATGATCAAGTCGATGTGGGCGACCTCGTTCCCATCACCTACCAGCGATTCGCCGATGAAGAAGTCCGCTGCCATAACTACCTCCCGATCCGGATGAGGTGCACGAATGTCGCCTGCTGGCTCACGAATGCGGTGTTGAGAGCGGCGTGGCTGAGGGGTGTCGGGCGAACCACGCGGTCCCGCCGTCTGCGGGTAGCTCTTACGGAAACCGTATCGATGGGGTGCTAACCTGCCCGCCGCCCCGATGGGTGTCAAGGCCGGCGTTCCAGGGCTATTCGGGCGGTGGGCTCCCCGTGGCCGCTAGCCACACCTCGTCCGCGAGCCACTCGAGCCGCTGCTGGGCGTAGTCAAGCTCCGCGGGAGTCATCTGCTTGGCCCGCCGGGCGATGTCGCGCGCGTGCGTCAGCAGGTCGTCCAGCACCTCCCGCAGCGGTCGGTTGCGCCGCCGCTCCGCGCGTGGTCGCGGGCTCACGCGGTCTGGATCCCGAGCGCGCGCTCGTCGGCCTTCCTGAACTCGTCGGCCGCGGCGCGCAGCGTCGAGGCGAGCCCGTGCTCGGTGAGATAGCTCTCGACCAGCCGCAGGCCGAGGTAGTACCCCGCCCGCTCGGGCAGCACCTTGCCCCCCATGAGCCGCGCCGCCGGGGTGGTCCCCCCCGAGAGGAACCGCAGTCGCAGGCCGAGGCCGCGCTCCTCGAGTAGCGGCGTCACGGCGCGCCGCAGGAACGCGTCGAGCTCGCGGATCCGCCGGTACTGCCGCCGCGTGTAGCCGCAGTACTCCCACGGCTCGAACCCCGGCGCCACGGCCTGCGCCGCCGCCACCGCGGCTCCCTCGTTCACGAGCAGCTCCCGCAAGGTGGCGCGGCTCCCCGTGTCCCAGTAGTCGTACGCCCCGCGTAGATCGGCGACCAGCCGTCGCAGGTCGGCCCGGCTGGTGGGCGAAGTGTAGCGCACCGCGTGGGCGACCTCGTGCGCGATCCACAGGGGCAGGAGATGCGGCGCGAGCCCCATGCCGTAGGTCTGCGGGTTGGCCCGGCCCGTGAAGTGCTCGAGGCAGATGAATGCGATGCCGCGCCCGCCCACGACCAGCTCGCCTGCGTTCGCGGCGCCCACACCGACCATCAGATAGAGGTCCACGGGGCAATCCGCGTCGGCCTGCTCGAGCGTGCGCTGCAGCGCGTCGTAGGCGATCGCCGCCACCTCCACGTCCTCGAGCAGGCGCGTCAGGTCGACGCGGTCGGCCGTGAGCGCCGCCGCGATCACCCGCTCCGCGTGGGGCGAGGCGGGATCGAGCACGTAGTTGTGCCAGTAGCTCTGGAGGACCGGCTTGTGACGTTCGAGTACTCGTGGTACGCCGCGGCGGGATCGGGCGCGGCCAGGACCGCGAGAAACTCCGGCACGAGGTTGACGAGCATTGGAGCGGTCGGCCCCAATTTGGGAACCGGCCGCGTCGCTGACAAGCGCTGCCTACCGCATCACGATCTCCAGGGCGACGGACTCCGCCTTGACATTTCGTGCGAGATCGGTCACGCCCAGGGTCACCCGGTAGCGACCGGCGGGCAGGCGCCCCGGCTCGAGGACGACCCGCTCGAGCGCGACGTCCGGCGTCGCCACTTCGCGCGTGAACTCGAGCACGACCGCGTGACCGGCGCCGAGTACGCGGTCGAGGAACGACCGCACCGGCGCGAAGCTGTAGCGTACCAGGTAGCGCGCCACGCCGCGGGCGTCCGCGTCCAGCCCGTAGATCTCGGCGTAGGTCGCGAGCGGCCGGCCCGCGTCGTACGTCAAGTCGGCGGGCATGGCGGAGAGTGTCGTCTCGCGGTCGGCCGTCGTGTCGGCCGCGCCCAGCGCGAGGCTCGAGAGCGCGGGGGGACCGGGGGCGGGCGCCGTGAAGTCGGGCACCGTGAGGTCGTGCCGGAGTCGGCCGACGGCCCCGGCGGAATCGACGTCGAGCCCGAGGACGTATCTCCCGGGGCGCACGCGGAGCCGCAACAGCCCGGGCCCGGTCGCGCGACCCGCGGCGCCGCCGTCCGCGTCCCACAGGACCGCCGCGGCGCTGTCGGGCGCGGCTCTGTAGTACACGTCGGTGCGTCGGCCGTCCGCCGCGCGGAAGAACGCACCCCACACGCGCGCAGCGAGTGACGCGGGAAGCGTCGTCCGGTCCGTCACGAGGAGCTGCCGCACGCTGGCGAGCTGGTGCGACGTGGCGGGGAAAAAGATGAAGTCGCCGCCGAGCTGGCCGCCCGCGAGCCCTGCCGAGCCGCGCACGAACGCGATCGTGCGCGGGCCATCGGGCGTGAAGTACAGCCAGCTCTCGAGGTCGAGCGCGCTCGCGGCGCCGATCGGCTCGGGATGGAGGGGATCGAGGACGCGGGGTAGCCGCTGGTCCGGCGAGCCGTGCCGCACCCACACGACGCCCCGGGGATCGAGGTGCGTCAGCGCGTCTGACGGCGTCGCGCCCGTGTCGCCGGCCGCCCGCACGTCGGGCGCCTGCCGCGTCGCGGCGGCCGCCGAGTCGGCCCGCCCCAGGGCACGGGAGCTGCGCGGCTTCCGCACCGGCGTGTTCCCGACGAGTACGACGAACGAATCGCTGCCCGCCGGCAGCGCCGCGAGCAGGTCGCGCGCCCCCGTCGCGGCGAGCGCCCGATAGTGCGCGGACCGGCCGTACAGACCGAGCGGGTGGAGCACGTGAAACTGGCGGCGTGCGTACGACAGGCGGTGAAAGTGCTCGGCGATCCGCTCGTTCTCGGGCGTGACGAGGTTCGGGTCGCGCTTCCCCCAGAACCACTGGAAGAACGCCCGCGCGTCCCGCGGCGCCGTGGAGTCGAACCGCGCCGCTTCCGCGGGCGAGGCGATCATCCACACCTGGCCCCACAGGGCGCCGGTGGAATCGACGTCCGCGTGTGCGAGCGCCGAGTCGTACCAGGCGTAGCCCGCGGCGTCGTGGCCCGCCTCGAAGCCGGCCTCGGCGCGCACCAGCCAGAGCGGGACGGACGCCGCCCGCCGGCGGAGCCCCTCCGCGGCGAGCGAGTCGGCGCGCTGCGGCTCCCGCAGGCCCAGCGCCGCGACCGCGCGTCGCTCCAGCGCCGTTGGGTCGTCGGGGTGGCCGGCGAGCGCCCGGTCGAACCGTCGCCACACGTCGTCGTCGTGATAGAGCGCGGCGAAGCGGGCCCACGCGTCGCGGTAGTCGCTCTGCAGCGCGAATAGCCGGAGCAACGCCTCGCGGGCGATCCACTCGCCGTCGTCGCTCCCGAGCCGGAAGCCCGCCTCCGCCTGCCGGTACAGCGGCTCCGGGTCTCCCGGTGCCAGGCGGGCGGCCGTGCGGAACTGGGTGAGCGCGTCGTAGCGCCCCACGGTAGGCCAGGCGAGCCAGACGCGGCCCAACAGCAGGTGAGCGCCGGCGTCGCGCGGGCGCTCGCGCACCAGCTGCTCGGCGGCGCGGCGGGCTGCGGGAAGGTCGTGCGCGGCGAGGAGCGATTCGGCGCGGGTGGCGCCTGGGTCCTGCATGACGAGCCCCAGCAGCAGCGTGACCACGGTGCCCCCCCGGCCCCCCCGCCCCCCCGGCGGCTCAGGCCTTGTCGCGCATCTTGCGGCTCATCTCGCTCAAGAACCGGCGCTCGGCGGGGGTGAGGCTGCCGATGCCGCGCGCCGAGATCTTGTCGAGCACGCGGTCGATCTCGGCTTGCGCGGGATCGCGCTCGGCCCGACGCGGCTTCCCCGTGTCGCTCCCCCGCGCCGCCCGCGCGGGGTGGACGAGCACGCTGGGCGCGACCGCGCGCCGCAGCTCGCGCTCCGCGCGGCCCAGCCGCCACGCCGCCGTCTTCAGGTAGAGGAACCCGGTCGCGAACCCCCCCAGGTGCGCGAGGTGCGCCACGCCGCCGCTCGCCGGCGCGAGGGCCAGCGCCAGCGAGATCGCCACGGCGAACGTCACGAGCCACTTCGCGGGGACCGGTGCGGGGAGCGGGAACACGTAGATCGGCTGGTCGGGCCACGCCCAGGCGAACGCCAGCATCACGCCGTACACGGCGGCCGACGCGCCCACGACCACGTCCAACGGCCGGAACTGCATCAGCACCAGCGACAGCGCGGCGCCGCCGAGCCCGCACAGCAGATAGTAGAACAGGAACGAGCCGCTCCCCATCCGCTCCTCGACCGGCGACCCGAAGACGAAGAGCGCCAGCAGGTTGAACGCGAGGTGGAGCAGGTTCGCATGGACGAACATGTAGGTGAGGAAGGTCCACGGCTGCGCGAAGGCGGACAGCGGCGCGAACCCGAACGTGGCGATGAAGCGCGGGCTCACGAAGATCGTCTCCTGCAGGAGGAAGACGACCAGGTTGGCGACCATCAGCCGCCGCACCCACGGGGTCATGCCGAACGTCCGCTGCGGGCCCATCAGGTGTCTTATCCCCCGCTCGCGCTCCCCGAGTTCCGGGCCAACCGGCAGATGCGCTCGCACAACTCCGGAAACTCGATCCCCGCAGCCCGGGCGGCCTGCGGGAGGAGGCTGGTGCGCGTCATGCCCGGGAGCGTATTGGCCTCCAGACAAAAGATGTCGCCCTCGGGGCTCAACCGGAAGTCGACGCGTGAGTATCCGCCCAGCTTGAGCGCGCGGTGCGCCGTGAGCGCGAGCTCCTGGAGGTGGCGCGCGAGCGTCGTGTCGAGCGCGGCGGGAAAGATCTCCTCCGACATGCCCGGCGTGTACTTGCACTCGTAATCGAACAGCTCGTGCTTCGGAATGATCTCCCCGACCGGCAGCGGCACGTCGCCGAGGATCCCGACCGTCAGCTCCCGCCCCGGAATGAACTGCTCCGCCATCACCTCGTTGTCGTAGCGCCGCGCCAGCTCGACCGCGGCGTCCAGCCCCTTGGCGCTCTTCACGAACGTCATGCCCACCGAGGAGCCCATCTTGGACGGCTTCACGATCACGGGCCAGCCGAGCGCCGTGGTGACGTCCTCCGGGGCCACGGGCGCCATGAACCAGGCGGGAACGGGGACGCCGGCGGCGCGGAACAACCGTTTGGAGAGGTCCTTGTCCATGCCAAGGCGCTCGCGAGCGCGCCGCTGCCCGTGTACGGCACGCCGATCACGTCGAGCACCGCCTGCAGCACGCCGCCCTCGCCGCGCCCCGCGTGCAGGCACAGGAACAGCACCTCCGCGCCCTTCACGGGGGGGAGGGTGGCGAGGCCGTTGGAGAGCAGCTCGCGCTCGCGTTCGTCGAGCTCGGCCACGGCGGGCGGCTCGCGCCCCACGCTCCCGGTGAGGAGCCGTTGCTCGTCCGCCGGCGCGAGCACCCCGGTGACCGTGTCCACGACGTGAACCTCGTGTCCCCGGCCGCGCAACGCCTCGACGATTTGCGCCGCGCCGGCGAACGCCACCGTGCGCTCCGCCGTCGCCCCCCCCGTGAGCACGGTGACCCGCATCAGTGGATCCCGGCGAGCTGGTGGAGCACGTCGTAGCGCGTCACGATCCCCGCGATCTTCCCGTCGCGCCGTACCAGCGCGGCGGGCGTCTCGCGCGACAGCAGCGCCGTGAGCCGCTCCACGGGAAGGTCCGCGTCCACCACCGGGAACGGCGGGTCCATCACGTCGCCGACGGGCGTGTCGAGTTGCGGGCGCTTCCAGCGCCCGCGCCATCAGCACCTGCTCCGCCACCGCGCCGACGCCGTCGCCGCCGTCCAGTACGGGCAGCTGCGACACGTTGTAGGTGCTCATCAGGTTCAGCGCCTGGCGCACCGTAGCCGTGGGCGCCACAGAGATGAGCGGCGGGGCGCCCGAGTTCTTCGCGTCGAGCAGGCGCGCGACGGCGATGCGCTCGACTTCGAGGATCTGGTTCTCCCGGAGCCACTCGTCGTTGTAGACCTTGGAGAGGTAGCGCTCGCCCGTGTCGCACAGCACCGTCACCACGAGCGCCTCCGGGTCGTTCACCCGCCGCGCGACCTCCAGCGCGGCGACGATGTTCACACCGGTCGAGCCCCCGGCGAACAGGGCCTCTTCCTTGGCGAGCCGCCGGACCAGCAGCATCGCGTCCTTGTCGGACACGGTGATCCACTCGTCGATCACGTCCCAGTGGAGCGAGGTCGGGATCTTGTCGCCCCCGATCCCTTCCACCTTGTAGGGATGCCCCTCGGTCTTCTGGCGGGTCCGGGCGTAGTCCGAGTAGATCGAGCCGACCGGATCGCCCGCGATCACGCGCACGCGCGGGTTCTGCTCCTTCAAGTAGCGGCCCGCCCCGCTCACGGTACCGCCCGTGCCGGGCGCGCACACGAAGTGCGTGATCTTCCCGTCCGTCTGTTGCCAGATNTCCGGGCCGGTCGTGCGGTAGTGGACTTCCGGGTTGACCGGGTTGTAATGCTGGTCCGCGAAGATCGCGTTGGAGTGGGCCGCGGCGATGGCGCGACCCTTCACGATGTAGCTCTCGGGGTGGTCGGGCGGCACCGCGCTGGGGGTGATGATCACTTCGGCGCCGAGCGCCCGTAGCAACCGCGCCTTCTCCTGCGACATCTTGTCCGGCATCGTGAAGACGCAGCGGTAGCCCTTCACNGCNGCGGCGAGCGCGAGCCCCACCCCGGTGTTCCCCGACGTCGCCTCCACGATCAGGCCNCCCGGCTTGAGCCGGCCCTCGCGCTCCGCCGCCTCGATCATCGCGAGACCGATCCGGTCCTTCACCGAGCCGCCCGGGTTGAAGAACTCGGCCTTCGCGTACACCGGGGTCCGGATCCCCTGCGTCACCTTGTTGAGGCGAACGAGGGGCGTCCACCCGATCGTCTCGAGAATGTTCGCGTACGGCCTAGTGTGGGACGGCACCGGAGTCCGGCTTGGCTCGGGTGGTCTCCGCCCGCACCCGTGTTGTGTCCAGAGGCGCGCGGCCCGTGTCCGGCCGGATGCGGCGCGGGGGCGGGGCGGGCCGGGCCGTCGCGGGGAGCGCCGTATCAGGTGCTCCCCGAATCACGGCGCCGCTCGCCGCGGGATGACGGAACTCGATCGGCTGCAGGAACGCTGCGGCGACCGGCAGCCCGTGCCGNCGTGCCGGGGCGAAGCGCAGCTTCNTCGCGCCGCCCAGCGCCGCCGAGTCGAGTGCCGGATANCCGCTCGACTCGGCCACGCGGCTCGACTCAGGGGCGAGCCGCCCGGTCGAATCGACGAACAGCCGCAGCACCACGTCGCCCTCGACCTTCTGGTCGTACAGCCGCGGCGGATACTGGATCGGCGAGTCGGCGTTCAACGCCACGGGCGGCTCCTGATCGGGCGGCCCGCCTCCGGCCTGGCCGCCGTCGCCCGTCTGGCCCGGCGCCCCCCCTGCCCCCCCCGCCCCCCGCCGGCCGCAGTGCCACCCCCCGGCCACGAGTCCGAGCGCGACCACGGTCGCGCCGACACGGCGCCATGCGTTCACGCGCGCTCCTCCCGCTGCTTCTTCCACGCCGCGAGCCGGTTCAGCGCCTCGAGCGGCGACAATGTGTTGACATCGAGCCGGTCGAGCTCGTCGAGCAGCGGATGCGGCGCCGCTCCCGTCCCTGGCGCAATGAACAGCCCGAGTTGCGCCGCGTCCGGCGGAGGCGGCGCGGGCTGGTGCGCCACNTGGTGGCCGGCTTCCAGCAGCTGCAGCACCTGCCAGGCCCGGGCCACGACCGGCGCCGGCAGCCCGGCGAGCTGGCCCACGTGGATCCCGTACGAGCGATCGGTGCCGCCCGGCTCGAGGCGGTGCAGGAACACGATCTCGTCGCCGGCCTCGCGCACCGCCACGTTGAAGTTGCGCGCGTGCGCAAGCTCTTCCGTGAGCTGCGTCAGCTCGTGGTAGTGGGTGGCGAAGATCGTCTTGCAGCCGATGGTGTTGTGCAGGAACTCCGTCACCGCCCAGGCGATCGCCACGCCGTCGTAGGTCGACGTGCCGCGACCGATCTCGTCGAGCAGGACGAGGCTCCGCGCCGTGGCTCCGTGCAGGATCGCGCTGGTCTCGCTCATCTCCACCATGAAGGTGGACTGCCCCCGGACCAGGTTGTCCGACGCGCCGACGCGCGTGAACAGCCGGTCCACGACGCCGAGCACGGCGTGCCGGGCGGGCACGAACCCGCCCATCTGGGCCAGCACCACGCACAGCCCCACCTGCCGCAGCAGCGTGGACTTCCCCGCCATGTTGGGCCCGGTGAGGAGCATGACGCGGCCGGCCTCATCCAGCAAGACGTCGTTCGGGATGAAGGCCTCCCGCGCCATCATCCGCTCGACCACGGGGTGGCGGCTGCCCTCGAGGGCGATCGTGAAGCCCTCGTTCACCTCCGGGCGGACGTACCCGTCGTGATGTGCGAGATCGGCGAGGGCGCTCCACACGTCGAGCCGGGCAAGCAGCCGCGCGCTGGTCTGCACCCGCGCGATCGCGTCGGTGACGCGACGCCGCAGGGCGTCCACGAGCTCGGCCTCGCGCGCCGCGATGCGCTCTTCCGCTCCCAGCACCTTCGCCTCGTACTCCTTCAGCTCCGGGGTCACGTAGCGCTCCGCCCCCGACAGCGTCTGGCGTCGCTCGTACTCGGCGGGCACGCGCGCCTTGTGCGGGTTCGTCACCTCGATGTAGTAGCCGAAGACCTTGTTGAAGCCGACCTTGAGCGACGCGATGCCGCTGCGCTCGCGCTCGCGCGCCTGGAGCCCCGCGATGTAGCGCTTGCCGCCGTCGCGCGCGTCCTTGAGCTCGTCGAGCTCGCGGTCGTAGCCCGGGCGGATCGCGTCCCCCTCCGCGAGCTGGGCCGGCGGTCGCTCTACGAGCGCGCGCGCCAGCTCGTCGCCCAGGTCCTGGAGCAGGTCGAAGCGATCGGCCGCCTCCTCGAGCAACGGCGCCCGGCCCCGCGCCTCGAGGCCGTCGAGCGCGGCNCGCACGTCGGGGAGGCGATGGATCGAGTCGCGCAGCGCGCCGAGCTCGCGNGGGGTCGCGCGCCCCAGCGCGGCGCGGCCCGCCAGGCGCTCGAGATCGCGCACGCCGTCGAGCGCTTCCCGCACACGGTCCCGCCCGCGCCCGTCCGCCACCAGCACGTCCACCGCGTCGAGCCGGGCGTTGATCGCCGCGGGGTCGACGAGCGGCGCCAGCAGCCAGCCGCGGAGCAGCCGCGCTCCCATCGGCGTCATGGTCCGGTCGAGCACTTCGAGCAGCGTCGTCCCTCCGACCGCAGCGCCGGGGCGGAGCGGCTCCACGAGCTCCAGGTTTCGCCGGGTCATCTCGTCGAGCGGTAGCACGTCGCCGCGTCGCAGGACGCGCGGCCGGGCGAGGTGCGGCAGGCCGCCGGGCTTGAGCTCGCGGGCGTAGCGCAGCAGCGCACCCGCCGCGCCCAGCGCCGCGCGGTCGCCCGATTCGATGCCGAGGCCGTCGAGCGACGCGAGCCGGAAGGTGCGTGTCAGGTCCTCCCGGGCCAGCTCGGGGTCGAACTCCCACGGCTCCCGCTCGCTCCGCGCCGCTCCACCCCCCGCGGTGATGGGCGCGCCCGCGGGCAGCACCACCTCCGGGGCCTCGTAGCGGGCGAGCGCCGTGGGGAGGTCCTCCGGCGCGACCGTCTCGAGCACGAGCTCACCAGTGGTGAGATCGAGCGCGGCGAGCCCGGCGGCGCCACCGCGCGGATCGACGGCCACGAGGAAGTTGTTCCGTTTGCGCTCGAGCCATTCCTCCGCCAGCACAGTCCCCGGGGTGACCGTCTCGATGACCTCGCGGCGCACGAGCCCTTTCGCGAGCTTCGGATCTTCCACCTGTTCACAGATGGCCACGCGGTGCCCCAGCGCGATGAGCCGCCGCAGGTATTCGGTCGCGGCCTTCACGGGGACGCCGGCGAGCGGCACGTCCGCCGCACCGCCGTTGTTGCGGGCGGTGAGCGTGAGGCCGAGCTCCCGCGCGGCAAGCCGCGCGTCGTCTTCGAACATCTCGTAGAAATCGCCCATCCGGAAAAAGAGGAGCGTGCCCGGATGCCGTGCCTTGATCTCGCGGTACTGCTGCATCAACGGCGTGTCGGTCTCGAGCCGCGGCGTCACGGTTCCTCCACCACGAACGGCTGACCCCCGAGGCGGGTCTTCAAGCGCCGCTGCACCTTGACGGCCTCGTCGTGGGTCGGGTAGCGCCCCACGCGCACCTTGAAGAGGCCGCTCGGGTCCCGGACCACGCGCCCGTCGAATCCCATCACCTTGAGTCGCGTGAGCATCTCATCGACCTGGGCGGCGCTCTTCACCGCCAGTACCTGCACGGCGTAGCTCGCGACCGTCGGCGCCCCTTTCGTCTGGCTGTCGCTCGCCGCCGGCGGCGGCGGCGCGGCCGTGGCGGGCGTGCAGCGCGCCGCGTAAAAGTCCACCTGATTCTTGAACTCGACGTCGCTTCCGGCGCGGTCCAGCGCCTCCTGGATGAGGGGACACGCGTGCGCGCCGTCCTTGAGCGCGAAGTAGCCCTGCGCGCCCGTGAAGTCGGCTCGCGCTCGGAGCGGCGAGTCAGGGTAGTCCTGGCGCAGACGCTCCGCGGCCTGCACGGTCGCCGCGGGGTCGCCCTGAGCAAAATACAGCTGCGCGAGCCTCCAGAGCGCGGAGTCCGCCCACACGGAGCGGCCGTACTCGACGACCACCCGTTGCAGGTTGGTGGCTACCGTGCCCGCGTCGGACGCGATGATCCCCGCAGTGAAGAGGGCACCCGGGTAGAGGGAATCCTGCGGCGTCAGCCGCGCCAGCAGGCGCCGCATCATGGCGCGCGCCGAGTCGGGCCGGGTCTGCGCGATGCGCAGGGCAGCCGCGCGGAGGGTGTCCGTCTGGGCGGTTAGGCGGGTAGGCGGATAGGCGGTTAGCGCGAGCAGTGTCACACTAACCGCCCAACCGCCTAACCGCCTACCCGCCTTCATGCCGCCTCCCGCTCCGGCACCGCGCATGACAGCACCAGCTGCTCGAGGATCCCGCGTTCGTCCGTGACCGTGCTGGACTTGAGCGCGCGGTCGGCGTCGAGCGCGAGCCGCAGCGCCCGCGACAGCGCCGCCGCGCTCCACGCACCGGCCCAGCGGGCCCAGCGCTCCGCGGTCTGGTCCCAGCTGCCGAGGCCGTAGGGGCGGGCGGCCCGTAGGTGCGACAGGATCAGCGATGCGAGGCGGACCTGGGGGGCCCCGCGGTCGAGCTCCGCCCGCGCCAGCGCGGTGCCGACGAGCGCGGTCGCGAGGGCCGTGACGACGCGTACCCCGCTCATCCCCGCCTGCTCGAGCACCGGTTCCACGAGGCGGGCGGCGGCGGCCCCGCGCCGCTCGAGCGCGGCGTCCACCAGGTCCTGCACCGTTTCGCCGCGCCGCACCCCCACCAGCGCGGCGACCTCGTCGCGCGTGGCCGGTCGGCTCCCCGCGACGGCTGCGAGCTTTTCGAGCTCCCGGGCCAGTGCCGCGAGGTCGTTTCCCACAGCCGCAAGCAACAGTTCCGCGGCGTCCGGGGCGAGCGTGAGCCCGAGTCGGCTCGCGTGATGCGCCACCCAGCGCTCGACGCGCGCCGGTGGCAGCGGGTTGACGGCCACGGCGGTGGCCCGGCTGGCGAGCTCCGTGTCGGGCGGCTCCCCCGCGCCCTGCACCAGGACGAGCAGCGTCGTGGGGCTGGGGGAGTCGAGATAGCGCACCAGTTCCTGGCGCACCTTGGTGGTCTTGCGGAGCTGCCCGAGCCCGCGGATCACGACGGCGCGTGTGGCCGCGAGCAGCGGCGGCGTGTTGACGAGGGTGTGGAACGCTTCGGGATCGAGGTCGGCGGCGCTGCGCTGGTCCACGTTGAAGTCGCGCGCCGCGGGATCCACGGCCCGCTCGACGAGGGCCCGGATGGCCTCGTCCTTCAGCACATCCTCGTCGCCATGGAGGTAGTACACCGGGTCGGGCGCGCCCTGCTTCAGGCTCCGCAGCAGCGCGTCGAACGTGAGGGGCCCCATACGGGGCGGAAGTTACCGCGGGCTCGCGGCGAGAGAAAGTCTACCGGCCCGCGGAAGCGGGCTCGACGAGTGCGGTGCCGTACGGGTTGGGGTTCCCCGTGAACACGGTGGCCCGCGGATCCTGGAACGACACGAAAGGCACGCCCGCCTGGACGACGGGTTTGGGGAAGCGCACCGGCGGGAGCGCAGGAGCGTGCGCCACCGGCGCGTGCCGCACACCCTCGCGGGCGACGAGCGCCAGGGCGGCCGCGATGAACAGCGCCGCGGCGATCCCCGCCCGGGCCGGCACCTCGCGGGCCGCGCGCCGCTCATGTGCGAGCCGCGCGTCGAGCCGGGGCCGGAACTCGGGCGACGGCTCGATCGACTCGGCACCCGCCTGGAGCGCGAGCACGCC
>JGI25383J37093_10000175_pt1 | contig 13246 bp, 10 predicted proteins | sample GraSoi013_1_20cm_4_FD_37093 | JGI IMG/M metagenome (IMG submission 37093)
ACNCTCCTGCGGGCGGCCGAGCGACGGCGCACGGGCGCGCGCCTCGCCGTCGGCNTGGGAACGTGCGGGCTCGCCGTCGGCGCGCGCGACACGTTCGAGGCGCTGCGCGTCGAGGTNCCGCGCCGCGGCCTCCCGTTCACCGTCGTCGCCGCGGGCTGCAACGGCATGTGCTGGGCCCAGCCGGTCGTCGAGGTCNTGCGCGACGGCCGCCCACGGCTCACGACCGGTCCGGTCACCGCGGCCGAGGTCCCGCGCCTCCTGAACGCCCTCGCGGCGAATCCCGCCGCGGCGCCCGACGTCGCCGGCGAGTGGCTGTCGCGCCAGCGGCGGATGCTCCTCGAGCGCTGCGGCCTCGCCGACCCCGGGGACATCGCCGACGCCATCCGCCACGGGGCGTACGCGACGCTGGTGCTGGCACTCGAGGGCGCCCGGCCCGAGCTGGTCATCGAGGAGGTACGCGCGGCGGGTCTCGCCGGGCGCGGCGGCGCGTATTTTCCGACGGCGGTGAAGTGGGCGGCGTGCCGTGCGGCGACGGGCNCGCCGAAGTACCTCGTCGTCAACGGCGAAGAGGGCGAGCCCGGCATCTTCAAGGACCGCCATCTGATGGAGGGCGACCCGCACCGGCTCCTCGAGGCCGTGCTGCTCGCCGCGTACGCCTCCGGCGCCTCGCGCGCCATCCTGTATGTTCACGGCGAGGCCGAGCTGTCGGCCGAGAGGCTCCGCGTGGCCGTCGGGCAGGCGCGCGAGTGGGGACTCCTCGGCGAGCGCATCCTCGGCTCCGACCTCTCGCTCGACGTCGAGCTACGCCGCGGCGCCGGCGGCTTCGTCCTCGGCGAGGAGACNGCGCTCCTCGAGTCCATCGAGGGCTATCGCGCGATGCCCCGCACGCGCCCGCCCTTCCCCGTCGAGTCCGGGCTCTGGGGCAAGCCGACCGTCATCAACAATGTCGAGACGCTCTGCGCCGTGCCCTCCATCGTCGCCGAGGGCGGCGCCTGGTTCGCGAGCCTCGGCCGCGGCGGCGGGACCAAGCTCTTCGGACTCTCGGGTCACGTCCGNTGCCCCGGGCTCGTCGAGGTGGAGCTCGGCACGACGCTCAGGACGCTCACGGCGGAGCTCGGCGGCGGCTCCTCGACGGGCCGGCCGCTCCGCGCCGCCGTCCTGGGGGGGCCGTCCGGGAGCGTCGTCCCCGCGCGGCAGTTCGACGAGCCGCTCGTGCCGCGCGGCCCGGTGAGCCCGGGGACGGGCGGCGTCGTCGCCCTCGACGAGGGCGCGTCGGTCGCCGACGCGGTGCGCACGCTGCTCGCCTTCAACATGCGCGAGTCGTGCGGGAAGTGCACGCCGTGCCGGGAGGGGACCGCGCGGCTCTTGAGGGTGCTCGACGGGCCCGTCGAGCGCGAGCGCGTGAGCTCGCTCGCCGAGGTGATCCAGGTCGCCTCGCTGTGCGGGCTCGGCCAGGCGGCGCCACTCGCCGTCCTCTCGGCCCTCGCCGAGTTCCCGGGCGAGTTCGGGCTATCATGAGACNCCGATGAGGCTCACGATCGACGGACGCGCGGTCGAGCTCCCCGAGGGCGCGACGGTCCTCGACGGCGTGAACCTGCTCACGATCCCGCTCCCCCAGCTCTGCAAGGACCCGGATCGGGCGCCGCTCGGCGCCTGCCGGACGTGCCTCGTCCGCGTCGAGGGCCAGCGCGGGCTCCCCGCCGCGTGCCACCTGCCGGCGCGCGAGGCATGGTCGTCTCGACCGAGCACCCCGACGCCGTGCGCGTGCGCCGCGGCGTCCTCGACCTCACGCTCGCGATGCTGACCCCGTCGGCCGAGCGCGCGGACTTTGGCCAGGTCGGCGCCGCGGCGGCCCGCCACGCCCTGCGCGAGCCGGGCTTCGCGCCCCTCCACCGCTTCGACGTCGACGCGTCCAAGTCGTTCTTCGTGCTCGACCGCGAGGCGTGCATCCTCTGCGGGCGCTGCACGGTCGCGTGCGACGAGGTCCAGCAGATCGGCGCGATCGCCCTCCTCGGCCGCGGTCACGCGACCAAGGTCGGCGTCTTCGGCGACGGCGCGCTGGCCGCCTCGGTGTGCACCTCGTGCGGCCAGTGCGTGGCGACGTGTCCGACGGGGGCGCTCTCCCCGAAGGACGCGCCGGCGCGGATCGCCCGCCGCGTGGAGACGACCTGCCCCTACTGCGGCGTCGGCTGCGGCCTCGTGGTCAATGTCATCGCGGGCGAGTCGAGCGAGGGGCGGAGCCCCCATCTCCAAACAGACGACCGGCTCGCGCTCATGACGGACGACGTCCCGTCGAACCAGTCGAGTCTCGGCACCCTCTGCGTGAAGGGCCGGTTCGGGACGGGCTTCGTCCACGCGCGCGACCGGGTCACCCACCCGATGGTCCGACGCGACGGACGCTGGGTCCGGGTGAGCTGGGAGGAGGCGCTCGACGCCGCCGCCGAGGGGTTGGTGCGCCATCGCGGCAGGTTCGGCGCCCTCGCGAGCGCCAAGGCCACCAACGAGGACGGCTACGTGATCCAGAAGTTCTGCCGCGTCGTCATGCAGACGAACGACGTGGATCACTGCACGCGGCTCTGCCACTCGCCGTCCGTCGAGGCCATGCTCGTTTCGATGGGCTCGGGCGCCACGTCGAACTCCTATCAGGACTACGAGGACGCGGGCTGCCTCATGGTCGTCGGCGCCGACGCCTCGGCGAACCACCCGGTCATCGCGATCCGCTTCCGCCGCGCCGTCGCCCGCGGCGCGCGACTCGTCGTCGTCAATCCCAAGCGCGTGGACCTCTGTGACCAGGCGGACCTCTGGCTCCAGCAGCGGCCCGGCACGGACGTGGCGCTCTTCAACGCGATGGCGCGCGTGATCCTCGACGAGGGCCTCGCGAACCTCGACTTCGTGGGGAACCGGACGGAGGGGTTCGAGGCGTGGCGAGCCTCGCTCGAGCCCTTCACGCTCGCGCACGCCGAGCGGGTGACGGATGTGCGCGCGAGCGACATCACCCGGGCCGCGCGCTGGTACGCGCGCCCACCGTTCGCGGGCTCCTGCCTGATCTGGGGCATGGGCATCACCCAGCACACGAACGGCATCCACAACGCCCACGCGGTGCTGAACCTGGCGCTCGTCGCCGGCCAGATGGGCTTCCCCGGCAGCGGCATCTCCCCGCTGCGCGGCCAGAACAACGTCCAGGGGTGCGGCGACGCCGGATGCATCCCGACGAACCTCCCCGGGTACCAGAAGTACGATCCCGAGACGCTCGCGAAGTTCGAGGCGCGCTGGGGAGTGAGGCCGCCCGGGCGCCCGGGGCGTGTCGTGACCGAGATGATCGAGGGGTGCCTCGACGGCGCCACGCGCGCCCTGTACGTCGTCGGNGAGAACCCGCTNCTCTCGGAGCCGGACCTCCACCACGCCGAGAAGGCGATCGANCAGCTCGACGTCCTCGTCGTGCAGGACCTCTTCATGCACGAGACGGCCGAGCGCGCCCACGTCTTCCTCCCGGCCGCCGCGTTCGCCGAGAAGGAGGGCACGTTCACCAACTCGGAGCGGCGCGTTCAGCGCGTGCGCCAGGCCCTGCCGCCGCCGGGCGAGGCGCGTCCGGACTGGTGGATCGCGTGCGAGCTCGCCAAGCGCGTCGCCCGACGGCTGGGGATCGACGTCGGCGGCCAGTTCGACTACCCGGGGCCCGCCGAGATCTTCGACGAGATGGCCCGGCTCACCCCGCTTCTCGCCGGCCTCTCGCACGCGCGTCTCGACCGCGAGGGGGGCATCCAGTGGCCGTGCCCGACCGCGGATCACCCCGGCACGCGGTACCTCTANGCGGAGTCCTTTCCGACGGGGCGCGCCCGGTTCGTCCCGGCGCGGNAGACCGCCGAGGCCGCGGAGCTTCCCGACCGCGATTTCCCGTTCGTCCTCAACACCGGCCGCCTCCTCTACCACTGGCACGGCGGGACCCTCACCCGACGGGTCCAGGGCCTGCTCGAGCTCGCGCCGCACCTCGAAGTCGCCATCCATCCGAGCGACGCGCGGCGGCTCGGCGTGAACCCGGGCTCGCGGATCCGTGTGGCATCGCGGCGCGGAGAGCTGACCGGCCACGCGTGCGTCACCGAGGCCGTCCGTCCGGGCGCCGTGTTCGTCCCGTTCGTGAAGCTCGAGGAGTCGGCGGCGAACTTCCTGACGAACTCCGCGTTCGACCCATCGTCGAAGATCCCCGAGTACAAAGTCTGCGCCGTCCGCGTCGAGCGCGTGCCCGAGGAGGCGTCCGCGGGTCGGCACTCCCCTCCTCGACCACGCTAGCTCTTCTCCGCAAGCGTATTTTCACGAGCGCCCAGTCCGAGTCAGTCCCCTGAGACACGGGTCTCGGAGGGGAGTGCCGACCCGCCGCCGACGCTCGGCGGGCGCTCGAGCGGGGTCGCGCATCGCATCAACGACGATCGCGCGCGAGGACACGTTGTCAGGCCGTTGCGAAGAGGAAGGCGTCGAGCGCCTGAACGAACGCCGCGGGATCGTCGAGGACCAGGTGGTGGTAGGCCCCGGGGATCTCAACGAGTGTCGCCGTCGGAATCGCGGCCTGCATCCGCTCGGCCAGGTCGCGCGGGAGGACCGGGCTCAGCTCCCCGCGCACGATCAGCGTGGGCGCCACGATCCGCCCGAGCAGGGGCCAGGCGTCGACTGGGCGCCGCGAGCCGTTGCACGCCGGATCGAAGCGGTAGACCCACCCGCCGCCGCGCGCGACGAATCCCGCGCGCGCCAGATGCGTGAGGAGCTCCGGGGCGGCGACCGTCTCACGCGGGAGGAGACGGAAGGCACGGGCCGCCGAGTCGGGGTCGGGATGCAGGCGCGGCGCGCGGCGGCCGCGTGCGTGCATGCGGTCGAGCCGCTCTGACGGGATCGTGGGCCGGGAGTCGACGATCACGAGCCGGCTCACGCGGTCCGGGTGCCAGGCGGCGAACGCCATCGCGTTGTGACCGCCCATCGAGTGGCCGACGACCGTCATGCGCTCCCAGCCGAGGGCGTCCATCACCCCGACGAGGTCGCCCGCGAAGTCCTCGGTGGCGTACGCGGGCGGCTCGGCCCACTGGCTCTCACCGTGGCCGCGCTGATCGAGCGAGACCACGTGGAATCGCTCGGCGAACGCGGGCGCGACCAGATCGAACCAGTGGGCGTGCGCCGCGCCGCCGTGCAGGAAGCAGAGCGCGGGGCGACCGGGGGCCCCCCACTCGAGCAGGTGCAACCCAAGGCCGTCGACCCGGAGCGCCCGCGTCCGCGCGGTCTCACACCCGAAACGTGGCGGCACAGCAGAAGTTTATCCACAAAAGTATTTCTTGGCGCGTATTGACGGGGGCGCTAGTGTCGAAGAAAGACCATGCTCGACGAGCCGACTTCGCTCGCGGGACGACGACACCTCATCGACGGTGGCTACGCGCTGCTGCTCCTGGCCATCGCGATCGTCGCCGGCTACCTCATCCTGGCGCCCTCCGACCTGGTCGCGACGCCTCTGGCGCGGCCCCTGCCCGAGCCCCGAACGGGTCTGCTCATCGACCGGTCGCGGCCCGCCGAGCCGATGCGGGCGCGCCAGAGCTGGCCAAAGATGGTCACCGGTAAGATTCTTGACGGTGACCGTCAGCCGCTCGAGGGCGCGTCCATCGTGCTCGACAGCAGGGAGTACCGGACGGGGTCGGACGGCACNTTCGAGTTCGAGGGCGCCCCGTCGCGCACGCCGCTCATCGTCAAGATGCCCGGCTTCGAGAAAGTGATGGTCGAGCCTCAGCGGCGCCCCGTCGAGGTCGTCCTCCGGCCGCACGTCGTCAAGGCGGCGTACCTGACGTATTTCGGCGTGGGCGACCGGGCGATCCGCACACGGGTCCTCGACCTCACCGCGCACACCGAGCTGAACGCGGTCGTCATCGACGTCAAGGGCGACCGCGGGTGGATCCTCTACCCCACCGACGTCATCGAGGCCGTGGCCGCGGGCGCGCGGGGGCCCGCGACCCTCCGCGACTTCGACGCGCTCATGAGCACCCTGAAGTCGCGCGGCATCTACACGATCGCGCGCATCGTCGCCTTCAAGGACAACGTCCTCGCCCGGCACCGACCCGACCTCGCGGTCATCGACACGCGAACGGGCCAGCCGTGGACCGACAACGAGCGGCTCGCGTGGGTCGATCCCTTCCGCGAGGAGGTCTGGGACTACAACATCGCGATCGCCCGCGAGGCGGTGCGGCGGGGGTTCGACGAGGTCCAGTTCGACTACGTGCGCTTCCCGACCGACGGGCGCCTCGGCGCGGCGCAGTATTCGAAGCCGAACACCAAGGCGACGCGACTGCCCGCCATCGTCGCGTTCCTCGAGCGCGCGCGCCACGAGCTCGGCGTGATGGGCGCCTTCGTCGCCGCGGACGTCTTCGGCTACACGGCGTTCAACGAGAACGACACGGACATCGGCCAGCGCNTCGAGGAGCTGACGCCCCACCTCGACTACATCTCGCCGATGGTCTACCCGTCGGGCTACCACCGCGGGATCCCGGGCTACAAGAACCCCGTCGAGCACCCCTACGAGGTCGTGTTCGAGAGCGTGCGGCTCATCCTGAAGCGCGCGACCCACACCCAGGTGCAGGTGCGGCCGTGGCTGCAGGACTTCCGCGACTACGCGTTCGATCGCCGCACGTTCGGCGTGAGGGAGATCCTCGAGCAGATCCGGGGCGCGGACGACGGTGGCGCGGCCGGCTGGATGCTGTGGAATCCGCGCAACGATTACACCGGCGCCGCGCTCCAACCGAAAGAGGCGCTCGCCGCCAAATGAGGCTCCTCCTCGTCGGCGCGCTCATCCTGACCGCCGCCCTCCTGCTCGCGTCGTTCGCCGGCGCCGAGTCGCTGGCGCCCAACGAGCTCGGCCGCGTGATGATCCTCGAGTACCACAAGATCGACTACCCCGAGGAGCGCTGGACACGCACGCCCGAGAACTTCCGGCGCGACCTCGAGACGCTCTACGCGCGCGGGTATCGCCTCATCGCCCTCGGCGACCTGCTCGACGGGCGCATCGCGCTGCCCGCCGGCACGACGCCGGTGATCCTCACGTTCGACGACTCGTCGCCGGGCCAGTTCCGCTACGTCGAGGAGAACACCGCGGTCGAGATCGACCCGAAATCCGCCGTCGGCATCCTCGAGGCCTTCGCGCGCGAGCACCCGGACTTCGGGCACGCGGCCGTCTTCTTCGTGCTGCCCGCCGCGGACCCGCCGAACCGGCTGTTCAACCAGCCCGCGTACGCGGGCAAGAAGCTCCAGTTCCTCGCGAGCCACGGCTACGAGATCGGGAACCACACGCTCTGGCACGCGAACCTCGGCAAGTACGACGAGGCGACCGTCCGCGCCCAGATCGCCGGCGCGCAGCAGTGGATCCAGCGTCACGTCCCCGCCTACAAGCCCCGGGCGCTCGCGCTGCCCCACGGTGTGTACCCGAAGGACGTGAGCTGGGCGCGCTCCGGCTCGTCGAAGGGGGTTATGTACAGCCACGACGCGATCCTCCAGGTCTCGGGTGGGCCGGCGCCGTCGCCCTTCGCCCGCGCGTTCGATCCGCTGCGGCTGCCACGCATCCAGGCGCTCGAGTCGGAGCTCCGGCACTGGCTCGGCTACTTCGAGCGGCACCCCGGTGAGCGGTTCGTGAGCGACGGCGACCCGGCCGCGGTGACGGTCCCGGCCACGCTCAGGGGCCGCGTGCGGAGCGACCTCCAGAACCTCCACCTCGTCGAACACTGAGCCCGGTCCTGGACACGTTCGGACGCCCTTCGAGCGCGGGCTTCGCCCGCGCAACCGAACCTAGTGGCGCGGCTGCCGCGGGTGATCGGTGGGGGGGGTCGGGGAGGAGCGTCGTCGCTCCCCCCGACGACAATGACCTAGCGATACATGAGATACGACGCGCGCCGGTTCAGGAAGCTGTTGCGGTCGGTGTCGGCCCAGGCAACGAGCCGATCGAAACTCTCGCCGCTGAGGAAGGCCCACATCGTCGACCGATTCACGAGGAGGTTCTGGATGCTCTCGGGTCTGAACTGGTCCCGGTGACGCACCCGTAGCTCNCGCGCGAGCGCGAGCGCNACCGTGACCGGCCGGAGCGTGTCGCGNTCGGTCACGACGAGCCGCACGCCGCCGCACTGGATCTGGGCGTACTGGTCCGCCATCGGCGTGAACCAGACGGGTTCGAACCTGANGCCGCGGAGCCCGAGGCGGTTGAGCGCGTCCACGAGCCCCTGGGGCTCGATCCACGGTGCGCCCACGACCTCGAACGGCGTGTCCGTTCCGCGTCCGACCGAGAGGTTCGTCGCCTCCAGGAGCCCGACCCCCGAATAGAGCAGCGCCTCGGTGACCGACCGGATGTTCGGCGACGGGTTCACCCACGGGAGCCCGGTCTCGTCGTACCAGAGCCGCCGATCCCAGCCGGCCAGCGGGATCACCGAGAGCGACACGGGAATCTTCCGCTCGGCGGCCACCAGGCGCCCGAACTCGCCGATCGTGAGCCCATCACGGACGGGGATCGTGTGGGGGCCCGTGAACGACTGGAGGTCGGGATCCATCACCGGTCCCTCGACGATGCTGCCCGTGATCGGATTCGGACGGTCGAGCACGACGACGGGGATCCCCGCCCGCGCCGCCTCCTCCATCACGTAGACGAGCGTCGTGAGGTAGGTGTAGTAGCGCACGCCCACGTCCTGGATGTCGAACACGAGCAGGCTCACGTCCTTCAGCATCTCGCGCGACGGCCGGCGCGCCGGGCCGTAGAGGCTCCAGATCGGCCGCCCCGTCGCCGGGTCGCGCCCGTGCGGGACGTCGGTCGTCGCGTCGCCGCCGAGCCCGTGCTCGGGCGAGAAGATCGCCTGCAAACGCACCCCCGGCGCGTCGGCGAAGAGATCGATCGCGCGGCGCCCCTGCGCGTCCACCCCCGTCTGGTTGGTGACGAGACCGACCGAGTGGCCCGCGAACATCGCGAAGTTCTGCGCGGCGACGACGTCGAGCCCGGTGCGCACGCGGCCGGGCGTGCCCGGCGACGCCAGGAGCGGCCGCGCTTCCGCCGGCAGGTCGGCGGCCGGCGCCTCGGCGCCCGGCGAGGACGCCGACGGCGGCGTGGCGGCGAAGAGCGCCGTGCCCACCGTCGCGGCGATCCGGACGCGCAGGTCGCGGATGCCCGCGGCGCCGCCGCCGTTCGGGTGGACGCGGTTGGTGAGCACGATCAAGTAGGCGTGGCTCGCCGGATCGATCCAGACCGCCGTGCCGGTGAACCCCGTGTGCCCGACCGAGCCCATGGGAAAGAACGGCGCCAGCATACGCGAGAACGGCGACGAGAGGTCCCACCCGAGCGTGCGCATCGTCCGGCCGTCCGGGTCGGCCTCCCACATGAGCGCGACGGTCTCGGGCTTGAGGTACCGGTGGCCGTCGAGCGTCCCCTCGTTCACGAGCATCCGGCAGAGCCGCGCCAGGTCGGCGGCCGTCGAGAAGAGGCCCGCGTGGCCGGCGACGCCCCCGAGCGCGCGCGCGCGCGCATCGTGCGGCTCGCCCTGGAGCATGTGGCCATTGAAGTATTCCGTCGGCGCCACCCGGCTCCGCACGGCGTCGCGAGGGTGGAACGACGTGTCGCGCAGGCCGAGCGGGCGGAAGAACACCCGGTCGAGATAGCGGTCGAGGGGGTCGCCGCTCACGCGCCGGACGACCTCCGCGAGCAGGATGAAGCCGGCGTCGCTGTACTGGAAGCCGGTGCCCGGAGGATAGTCGAGCGGGATCTTCGCGAGCGCCCGGGCGGCTGCCGGAAATCCCGCGCGACCGCGCTCGCGGGCGGGATCGCCAGGAGCCCAGCGCTGTGCGTCAGGATTCTCCGAATGGTGACGCCCTGGAAGCGCGTGTCCCGGAACTCGCGCAGATAGCGCCCGAGCGGCGCGTCGAGCTGGATCGCGCCACGCTCGACGAGCGACATGACGGCGAGCGTGGTGCCGAGGGGCTTCGTGAGCGAGGCGATGTCGAAGATCGTGTCGAGCGTCATCGGCGCGGGCTCGGGGACGAGCCGCCGCGAGCCGTACGCGCGGTGCAGGAGGATCTCGTCGCCCAACCCGACGAGGACGACCACCCCCGGCATCTCCCCGGACGTCACCGCGTCGTTCGCGGCCTCGTCGACAGCGGCGAAGTCCGACTGGGCGGCGGCGACCGCCGGGGAGAGCGAGAGGAGCAGGAGCGCGACGTGCGCGAGGCGCTGAGGGCTCACGTCACGATCTTAGCACTGGTATAGTTGGATCGAGATGCGTCCGGTGCATCGCGTGTTCGTCACCGGGGCGACCGGGTTCGTCGGCCGCGCGGTCGTCCAGGCGCTGCGCGGCGAGGGCTACGTCGTGCGGTGCCTCGTGCGTCGGGGCTCGGAGCCCGACCTCCGGGGCGTCGGGGCGATCGAGCGCGTCGAGGGCGACGTGCTGGCGCCGCAGTTGCTCGACGAAGGGATGGCCGGCTGCGGCGCGGTCATCCACCTCGTCGGGATCATCCGCGAGCACATCGCCACCAACACGACGTTCTACCGGGTCCACGTGCAGGGGACGGTCAACGTCGTCGCCGCCGCCGCCGCCGCCGGCGTTCGCCGCTACGTCCACATGAGCGCGCTCGGCGCGCGCGAGGGCGCCCGCTCGCGCTACCACCAGACCAAGTGGGCGGCCGAGGAGGCCGTGCGCGCGTGCGCCCTGCCCTGGACGATCTTCCGTCCCTCGGTGATCTACGGGCGCGGCGACGGCTTCGTCTCGCCCCTGGTCCGGCTGGTGCGCCGCCTGCCGGTCGTGCCGCTCGTCGGCAGCGGCCGCCTCCAGCCCGTGCCCGTCGAGCAGGTCGCCCAGGCCGTGGCGCGCGCGCTCGGCCTGCCCGCGGCGGTGAAGCAGACCTACGAGGTCGGCGGCCCCGACGTCGTGACCCTGGGGGAGCTCGTCGACCTGATCGGCACGGCGCTCGGACGCCGCCGGATCCTGAAGCTCCACGTGCCCGNCGCCGTGGCGCGGGTGGCGACGCGCACGCTCCAGGCGCTGCCCTACTTCCCGCTCACGCCCGATCAGCTCCTCATGCTCGACGAGGACAACGTCTGCGACCCGGCGTCGCTCCCCGCCGCGTTCGGGCTGGAGCCGCTGCCGCTGGCGACCGGCCTGCGCCGGCTGCTCGGCTGATGGCCCACGCGTCGTTCAACGCCTCACCNCGCCGCGACGCCGGCGAGCCGCGTGNCCTCAGCGCGCGCATCGAGGCCGAGCTGCGCGAGCGAATCGAAGAGGCGGTGGACTTCGCGTGCCTCGACGCGCTGGTCGCGGGGCGGCGGGCCCGCGGGCTGCCCGCTCCCGCGGCCGACAGCGCGCGTGATCGCGAGGAGTTCACGCGGAGCGTGCGCGCGTTCCTCGAGCGACTCCGTGAGGCGATCGCCATCGGCCTCACGCCTGAGCAACGCGAGAAGGTCGACGCCGCCGCGCACGCCACCGGCGACCCGACCCGGCACCTCATCGCCGTCCAGGTGGCGCTGGCGAAGACNCTGCCNGACTACTGGCAGCGGTTCGAGGCGAGCCGCGCCTCTTATCTCGGCGCGGAGCCGGCCTCAGGCGGCCAGCGCCGCAGCCTTCTCCGCCGGCTCTTCGGCCGCGGTTGAGCGCCACGCCGCCAGCGCCCACAGGTTCTCGACGTCCTCGAGCGCCCGGCGCCACCGACCATATCCCTCGAGCAGCCCCGCGCGCACCGCGGCGACGCTCAGCTCCGCTTCGTCGAGCCGCGCCTTGAGCGTCGAACTCGAGGCACGGATTTGCTCGAGACTACCCTCCGGCACCGACGCCGCCAGCCGGTCGAGCAGCTCTGCCAGCTCCCGATACAGAACGCGCTCCACGGGGTTCATGGGGACACCTCCACCTGAAGATATACTCAACACATGACGACCATTTGTCAAGCGGAGGTCCGAGCGATCTTCGTCGCGAAGACCGTGCGGACGTTCTGCTACGGCTTTCTCGGGATCGCGCTCCCCGTCTACCTGAGCGAGCTCGGCCTGACCGCCGCGGGCCTGGGTGTGGCGGTCACCCTGACGCTCGCCGGGAGCGCCCTGCTGACATGGCTCGTCCGCCGGCCGGCAGAGCGGTACGGCGGGCGCCCGGCGCTGATCGCGCTCGGCGCGCTCTCGGCCCTGGCGGCCGTGATCCTCCTGTCGTCACGCGATCCGCGGCTGGTCGTGCTCGCCGCGATGCTCGGCAACGTCGCGGTCGGCACGGGCGAGACGGGCCCCTTCCTGGCCCTCGAGCAGGTGCGCATCGCGCGCGCGGTCGCGGCAGGGCAGCGCACCGCGGCCCTCAGCATCTACAACTTGCTCGGGTACGCTGCGGCGGCCCTCGGGGCGGCCACGGTGGGCGCACTCGCCGGGTACCGACCGCTGTTCGTCGTGTTCCTCGCCGGCGCCGTGGTCCAGTGCATGGCGTACGCGCGCCTTCCCCCCGAGGCGCCGGTGGAGCGCCGGCGGCCCGTCGGAGCGCGCCTGCCGTCGGCGTCCCTCATCCGCCGCCTCGCCGCGCTCGGGGCGCTCGACGCGTTCGCCGGCGGCTTCGTGCTCCAGTCGCTGGTCGTCTACTTCCTCCACGAACGCTACGCCCTCGGTCTCGAGGCCCTCGGCGGGGTCTTCTTCGCCACGCAAGTCCTCACGGCCGCCTCGCTGCTGCTCGCCGTCCGCGCGGCCGCGCGCTTCGGGCTCCTCGCGACGATGGTGGTCTCGCACCTGGTGTCCAACGTGGTGCTGATCCTCATCGCGTGGGCGCCCACGGCCGCGGTCGCGATCGCGCTCCTGTGCCTGCGTCACCTGCTCTCGCAGATGGACGTGCCGACCCGGCAGGCGTACGTGATGNCCCTCGTCGAGGACCACGAGCGCGAGGCGGCGGCGACCACCACCAACATCGCGCGGACCGTCGCCCAGGCGGTCACGCCCGCGCTGACGGGGTGGGTGATGCAGGCCGTGGCGCTCGCGGCGCCGTTCGTGGCGGGCGGCGCTCTNAAGATCGTCTACGACCTGCTGCTCTACTGGACCTTCAAAGACGTCAAGCTGAAGCTCGACGCGTGAGAGGCTCGCGCGGAAGTAGCTCGGGCGGGGACGGAACCACACAACGGGTGAAAGCTAGCGTGGTCGAGGAGGGCATAGCCCACCCCGCCCTCGCCCCAGCTACTTGATCGCGACGGCTTTGACCTGGCGGAAGTCCGTGAGGCCCTGGAGCGACTTGAGCACGCCGTCCTG
>JGI25383J37093_10000176_pt1 | contig 13243 bp, 14 predicted proteins | sample GraSoi013_1_20cm_4_FD_37093 | JGI IMG/M metagenome (IMG submission 37093)
CGCACGACGGCGCTCTCTCCCCATTCTACTCCATGCAGGCCGATTTTCAATCAGACCGGAATTGAGGTCGCACCTATACGCCCCGGCGAGCACCGTCCCTTGTCCCCTCATGCNGGGTCCTCGAGACCCGGCCCTTTCCCATTTCTCGCCAGACGCCTGAGTCTCGGTTCGCTCGAATTCCCGACCAGGGTCCTAACTAAGAGGAAGGCCGCCCGGAAACCCTTGGTCAATCCAAATGCTCGGACCTGGGGTGATCTCCCAAGCGGAAATCTCATTTCCCTCGACATGCACGGTCCAATAGCTGATTGAGCCGCCTCCGTCCGATTCGACTTCCCGGATGCGGCCCACAATTTTCCACGTGTCCGATTCGAACTTCTCTGACCCGCTCACAGTCACCTCGGCTCGAGGACGCTGCCTCAAAATGAAATCTCTGGCGATTTGCTCAGCCGTCTCCAGCAACGGCGCCAATTCATNATCCGGCCGAAGGACGANGACGCGGAGAGTTGGCTTCGAGCGATGCGACACCGCCNAAGTCATGGCCGGGTCGCGTCAAAACAGTTTGCCCCGCACGCCGAGCCTACCGACCCGNCCTTTTTCCCTTTCTCAGACCCGGATCTCGCCGGACTCCAGCTTCGCAGCGACCAAACGGAGGAAGGCCGACACGGAGAGATTGAGTCGATCGGCCTGCTTTCGGAACGTCTTCAGAGTACGATCGTCGAAGGCGACGCTCGTCTTCTTCTGCAGGTCCTTCGAAGACATACGACAGCCGTTACCAACGATGGCGGTATAAAGTATTCTCGTCGAGCAGGTCCTCGACGTACAGGTTTGCGACGAGCTCCTCAAGGTCCGCGATTTTCCGACCGCACGCGTTAGCCTATGACAGACGGGGGGAGGCCGGAATCACCCTTCCTCTGATCCTCCTTCCAGTCCCGAAGGTCCATGCGCAGCTGCGCGAGCTCGGTGATGACGCGGCCCTGCAATTTGACGAGCCGACCCATTGGATCTCTCATCGTGGCGTTCCGGATCTTGACGTTGTCGACATCCGAGGCGAAGGTGTAGAGTTCTTGCACGGTGTCCCGATCGTGCAAGTTGTTCCCGTGGGACGCGAGCTCGTCGATCGCATCGTAGAACGGGTGAGACCGGCCGCCCTTCAAGACGTCGAGGAACGCGTCGGGGTCGATCTCGATGAAGTGTTTCGCGGCCTCCATCGCTCCTCGAATCTCCTTCCGGGNCTCCTGTTCGGCCACACTCTGATTCGCGGCGGCAAGTCGTGCACTGACCACGACGAGTAAGCCCGTCATGATGACGAGGCCGAGGCTGAAGAGCGTGGCGGCTCCGTAGAAGACATCCACGATGGAGAATGCTACGAACAGGGGGACAAACAGCCACCAGAACGTCTTCACCGTTGCCCACATTTGGGAGAGGAACCCGCGCATGGCGCCGTATCGNNGGGTTCAGATTATCTAACTTCGGGGGCAATCCGAAACTCGAGCGGCTGGATCCAGCCCCGGAGCTCGTCCTTCGTGATCACGAAGACCTGAAGATTCAGGCGTGCCCCACTGAAGGAATTGGCCGCGCAGCTGCTCGAGGCGTTGCCGTATTTGTCTCGTCGTCCCTCATGACAACCCAAGNATCCTGTCGCCGTTCATTCTTTCGGCNGGAGACGTCGGTGAAAGAAAAAGGGTGGCCGCCCGCGATGTACTTCGACAAGCCCGGGCGGTCGTTGTGGAGGGATGCTTGCAGATCCCGGGAAAGATGTGCGGCACCATGAAGGTTGAGGAGCAGCTGACGTCCTCGCGGCCCCGGGATTTTCGCACCGCACGCGTTAGCGTAAGGTAGACACGAGGGGAGACCCGACGCTGCCCAAAAGAGCTTTGCTCCGAAACGCGATGTGAATACGGATGGAATCCNCGGCAACCGCAGTGCCTTACAAGGAATCCGATCTCAAGATGCTCAGGATGGGTTCCCTTGTCTTGGCGGCAGCATGGGGATTGAGTCTCGTCGTTCGTCTACTCGGTGTAGTGCCGCNACTGTTGAACAGGTCTCCGATCGCCTTGGCNGACATCGCCTACGTAATCGCGTTCTCGATCTTCTTGATTGGAGCGCTCGCNTCACTCACACCGCGATTCCTTAGGGTCCTCCTAGCGCGCCAGAACAAGTGGAACCGAAAGTCACGAGGCGAGCGATTCCGAGTGAAGGGAATGCTTGTGCTCGGGGCCACACTTCTCGGTGTTCTGCCCTTCGCCCTAATTTTCGTCGAAATGGAAGGATCGCCGGGCCAAGACTTGCTCACGTACTTTCTCGGAGCCGCCCCGGTCACGATGCTNATCTATGCCGCGATCACGGTTGTAACTATCATTTGGGCNTCCCGCCAGGCTTCGTGAGCGAGATTCGCAACTCTGGAGGAAACCTCGAGGTCGACTTGCCCTCTCGACCCTCCTAACGCCCGTCGCTTCGCTCCTCGCGTGCGGGGCCTACAGAAGGCCGCNGCACCGTCTTGCCGTGGATCCTCGAACTCAGCGGTCCATCGCGGCCCTCGAGGCCTCAGAACGCACGGGCGCGTCTGGCGGCCTTTCCGGGGCTGTCGAAGCGCGGACATGGAGGAAAATCGGTTTTGATCCTGGTAGGGTCCCGCCAACCCCACGGAAAACCCGTGTGCTGAGGCCGTCTTACGCAAGGGCGTCGACCTTTGGGCTGGGTAGGGCGACCACGAACGAGACCTAAACGGTTTCGCTGTACTCTCCAATGAGTTGATAAGCGCCAAGACCGCTTGCACGATTCGGGGGAGAGTGTCTTGGCAGAGACTCCGTCGGCCGAGAGAGATCGACTGCCNGCCTCAGATCGGTTAGATGAATCCCGAAACCATCTCCACCAACGTTCATTATTCGGTGGCCGCATTGAGCGTGGCTTGATGAAGGACGAGTTCGCGGGAAGACGGCCGTTGCGCAAGGTAGGCAGGATCAACGGTCCGGGCGACTTCGACAAGCTGACGGCCGGCTTCAAGCGAATGCGGTGCGTCACCTACGTCGCAACGACGGCCGATGTCCTGCGTCCATACGACCAGGGACTGGAGTCGATGGAATTGGTTCTCGGTTATCGTTTGGAGCAGAGCGCCGAGACCGCCATGAAGAATGACATGCGACAAGGAGACGCGACAGCGCTCGACAAATTGGTAAGCCTCTATCAGTCCCGGCGACTCCTGCCGTTGGTCCCGAAGAGGAGGGAACATTCGAAGTACTACATTCTGGAAGACGACGAAAGAATCAGGTTCGTGTTCACGTCATACAACCTAAGTGGGTCGCACCAAGGGAACCTGTACGTGCTCTTCGACTACGCGAAGTCCGAGGAGGACGGGTACCGAGACCTGTTGGAACTCTACGAGTCGGTCAAGGCCGGGTGCACGGAATTTTCGGACTTACGCAAACTCGCGGAACATGTCGGTGACGAGGTGGGCGAGGAACGGGCTAAAGCGATTCAAGTCTGGGTCACGGCAGAATCGGAGACGGAGGAGGACGCAGATCGTGACGCTCTTTCGTTGACCATCGCGGACATCGTCGGACGGGCGATCGCCAAGGTACGTGAAGTCTCGGACGAATCGACTTCGCAGAACATGGATGTCAAGGTCAACCTGCCAGTCGATCCGCAGGAGCGCAAGAAGCTGATGGATGCGACGCGCGGTTGGTCTCCCAAGCAGTCTTCCGCCGATGAAATCACTTTTGACGCCGGATTGGTTGCTGCCTCGGCCTACGTCGTTTCTGGCGATGCACGGAAGAAGACCCAAGTCGTGGTGAATTGGCCCAGCGCCTGGATCAGACGGGACCTAAAGCTCGTAGTCGGCTTCCACGGAGAACAGCGAATCCGGACCGCGGACGGAATGGATCAGGATGCGATTCGCCGCGGCCTGAAGGACATCGAGAGGTACATCGAGACCGTAGAGCGTGGGCAGACGAGGAACGTCAAGGTCAGGGAACGAGCGAAGGCTATGATGGGCGAAACGCTCCTGCACATGTTCGCGGCACCGTTCCTACACGAATGGAACAAGCGNAAGAGGCGGGCGTATCCNCGACTCGCGGAAGGGCCGCCCGACCTTGTCGTCACTGGCGGGTCCGGCAATGGTAAGACGCGATTCGCGGANTACTGCCTGAAGCTCATGGTCGGCGAGGCCGTCCCGTTGTTGGATGCCCCCGACACCCTCTCGCGGTCAAAGGTTAAGAAAGCGATTCCCCGCGTCCTGTCTTTCCCACTCGTGTTCGACGAAGTTCACGGGAAGACATTGGCATCAAAGGATGTCGGCTCCCTGATTCGGTCGCTATGGGAGGCATGGTGGGGTCCGGACCGTGAGACGCCCGTGCTCGTCTTCCTGGGGAACGATCTGGAACGGAAAGACTGGATGGTGAGGCGAGTAAAGTTCGTGGATTACGAAGTCCACTTCCCCCCGAAGAACGAGGACAACGAGCGGCTCCTCGGGGCCTTGTTCGCTGAAACGAACGACATCTACCGCTACTTCACGCGGCAATACATCGAGGAGGAGAGGAGAGAAGCGGCGAGCGACTTCGTAAGTCTGGATGCTTTGTACACCGCGCGGCAGACGATCCGGGCTTTGTACCGAGTCGCGGGCCTCGGCGATACGCCCAAGTACTTCCTCGACAAGCCCGTAGAGGAGGAACACGACATTGGACGGGAACGATGGCTCGAAGCGATTGAGCACGGACAAATCAAGATCGCGATGGATGCGAATCCGTGGTTTGCGGATTTTGAGCCGGATATGGAGAAGCAGATCGAAGAGTACCGTGGCTACCTTCGTGCCGTCAAGCATAGGCGCGAAGGCAGGCNCCTCATCTTAGAGGTCCCAGACACGGTGAGTTCTTGGATGGGGAACGGCGATCCTCAACTCGGGAGGCAGAGGCTCCTCGAAGCAATCGCGAAGTACGAGGGGCGGGCAAAGCCCCGAGGACTACGAGGACTTCTCGGCCGTCGGTCTCGGCGCGAAGAATGACACGCAAAGAAGNACTGGCGACGCACTCCCAGGTGTCGTCCCTGGGAAAAAAGATTGNCGGCCCAGGCAAACTCGTCAAGCCGGCGACGGGCGAAGTAGAATCGGCATTTGACGGGTTATAACATGGTGTCCCCTGAAGTGCTGGCCGAGATGACTGCATGCGTGGTGGGCCTCGTAACGAACTCGCTTGGGGAGATGTCACCAGCAGAGCGGGAAGCGGTTCACAGGGAGTCGTGGTTCACCACGATGCAGCGAGACAGGGCGGCGTTCAAGAGCACGATAGCCTACGAGCAAATGCTCCTGAAGCTCAAGGAACAGGAGAAGTCGAAGGCGCTCCTGACTCCCGCCGAGATCGCTGTGTTGGAGTGCCTGCACTATCTCGTGAACGTCGANGGGCCGCTTCAGACGATGTGCGCCCAACTGTGCCTCTATGCGGTCAAGGCCAATCTCCCGTTCGAGGTTCGACGCCACGGCGCGACTTTTACCATTGCTACGCCGGAAGAAATCCTCCGGACGAGCTTGAGCGAGAAGCTCGCGTTTCTCGAAACGTGTAACGTGCGAATCCCTCCCGGCATCTACAACCCGAAACTCCGAAATAGCGTCGCTCACATGGACTTCACTGTTCTCGACGATGGAACGATTTCGTATGACGACGAGCAGATCGCCTACGATAGACTTGAGCGACTCATTTGGAACACTCGGGACGTATTCGTCACGATTCAACGGGCCGTGGCCAATGTGGTCGGCGAGTTCTTAAGGAGAGACGGCTGGCGGGGCCCATTCCCAACACCGCTACCACCACCGCTCCCCGATCCGCCCGAATGAGGCATCGGGATCGTTCGGTCGGCGCGCGGTCCTGCGATTCGACGTGTCATTCTGCCTGGACAAGCCGTAACCCATGCTTAGACAGGGCGTTCGCGACGGCTCCTGTCGGCAGGTCCTTGTTCACGCGGATCGTGACGGCATTCCCGCTGACCGCATAGCTGCCGGAAATCTCTCCGATGAGAAATGCGGCCACGCCGGAGGGCGTCCCTCGAAATGAACCGCGTGCGGCGTTCCCCTGGACGGAATAGCCGTTGTTTTCAGCCCACCGTTTCAGCCGAGGAAAGGCCTCATCGGCGTTATCGACTTGGACGATGAAAGCCCGCGGCATAGCACCCTCGCAGCACATCCAGGCCTTAAGGCTTCTCCAGAGGTCGGTGAAGGGCGGCCCGATGACGGCCGGCCGCACGCTGTCGTCGTCGTCACTTTCGCCCTCCTCCCCGAAGCCGTTCTTTATCCGGTTTGGAATCTTCTCTTACCATGGCGAAGACTGCTCCCAGCGAGGAGGAACTCGAACGGGAATGGATTGAAGATTCTCTACGGGCGTACATGCGGGGGAAGCGGGGCTGCACCGCGAACTGGGTCCGTGGGATCATGCGCTCGGCGGAGCCGCAGACCGTGGACTCCGTGTTCCGAGAGCACGGGCAGGGGTTCCAGACGCTCAACCCGGAGCGATACCTCCCGATGGCCGTGATCCGGACCAAGGTCCGGTCTGGCGACGATTGAAAGATTTCCGGGGGCCCCGGACCTCCTCGCTTCCTCATAATCGTCGGCGGATTCTCCTGATTAACCCAAACAGCGCAACCACTTCTACAGCCAGTCCCACGAGACTGCCCCCGAGAGTGATTCCCAACGCGGCGCCCGGAACACTCAAGAGGATGACTACAGCGTCGAGTGTCAGCAGAAAGAAGCCATACCCGAAGGAGGCGTAGAAGGCCATAATCGCCGCCAAACCTGGAGTGCGGACCGAGTCCAGCGAAACCGAGAAAAACATCGCAACGAGGAACGCGATAGCGGCCAGGGCTGCGAATCCTGCCGCTGCTGTATCCCGCAGAAAGGCGGCGATCACGAACGAGAGCGAGGCGAGGACCAAGAACGGTTGATGATTCTTGAGGCCCTCTCGCAACCAGACGCGGCGCTGGTTAAGTCGATTCACAGCATCTTGGACAGCCGAGGCCCTCTGCTCCGTAAGTCGCTCCGCCGTGGACCGCTGCCTCGTCAGGTCAAACCCCCACTTCGTTTTAAGCGTGTGTGGTTCTGGGCGGGTCGCGATCCGGGTCCACGTGCGTCCGCGAGATCGTGGATTGTCCCTGGTGCGGCCACTCGATGAGTCGGAGTCACGATGTCTCAGGCCGACCGCTGTCAAGTTGAGCCATCATGGACGGGTGGTCCTGACCTACCGGAACAGACTGGCGCGATCGCCTTGCTGGGGACACACCGCGGTTTTCAATATATCCCACCCAGACTTGAAGGCTGGCCGCGGGGCGACATGGTACTTGTCTCGCGGCGGTGCTCCATACCGGGGGAGAGATTAAGGCCCGTTCGATCCATGGTCGTCAGGGGGGAATCACGACGACTTCGCGCTGGGCGCGACCGATGATAGCCACGATGTGGAAAACCTCCCGTTCAGCTCTCCCACTCTCTGGATCCCACGGCAGAGGACCAACTCCATTCCCGACGCGCATTCGGATTCGAGGGAGGCAACCGCCACGCGCGCAGAACGTCCTCGCAGTCGTCGTGGGTCTCTTCCTGGCGGCGACATCGGTGGGTCTAGCGACAGGCTCTTACAACCCAATGACATTTCTCGCGTCACATGCGCCAATCGTCATCGCGGGAAATGGAGACTTCACCGCGATCAATGGCGTGACACAGGGCGATGGGACCTCAGGGAACCCGTTCGTAATCGAGGGCTGGGACATCACCACTGCGTGCGGAGGCGAGGGCATCAGGATCACGGGCACGACCGCCTACTTTGTCGTCCGCAACATCAATGTGACACTCCCTGGGACTGGCTGCAGCAACAATGGCGTCGCCCTACTCAACGTCCTGAACGGTGTTGTCGAGAAGGTGAGCATGACCCAAGGATTCGTAGGGGGGATCGTGCTCAGCGGAGGTCACGACCTCACGTTGAGATCAAACGATCTCTTTGCCCCGATCTCGATCAACCAATCGCCCAATGTAACCGTATCGGACAACAAGGTCACGGGAGGTTCAGGCGTTTACGCAATCGATCTGTGGGTCGCCGAGAATGTCAACGTCTCGGGAAACTATGTGACAGGGAGCGGCGCCTCGCTCGGCGGAATTCACCTCGGTCACACGCGAAACATTGTCATTGCCAACAACGTCCTCGTCAACAATTGGCGCGCGATCGTCCTGGAGTCGGCGAACGATACTGCGATTCGCGGAAACGACGTATCCAAGAGCGGCTATGTCGGCCTCGAATTCGACTCGTCCCAGAACGTCACCCTGGTGGGAAACACTCTTTCCCATGGGCAGGGAGCGGTCATCTCAGGTACCTCTTGGAGCGGTCTCACCGCATTCCACAACAACATCTACGGCAACATGTACGGCACGAGTGCGGGCGATCGTTTTGACAACGGCTACCCCTCTGGCGGGAACTATTGGTCGGCATACGTAGGCTCCGATGAATGCAGAGGACCCGATCAGACTCTTTGCGGCCGGTCGGATGGAATCGGAGACACGCCAAGGAAGCTCGGAGGCGTGGACGATCGCTTCCCGTTGATGGAGCCTTTCGGGGCCCCGTTCCAACTCAACGTTTCTGGATCGCCCGGGTGGTGCGTTGCCCCTTGCTCCGCTCGGTTCGGTGCACGTGTGCAAGGCGGTGTTCTCCCCTACACCTTCGCCTGGAACTTTGCCGATGGGGGCCTTAGCTCCCTCTCGCACCCGGAACATGTCTACGAAAATGGAGGGACGTATCGGGCAGCAGCCACGGTGACGGATGCATCCGGTCGGAGTGCCGAAGCGGCGTTTTCGATCACAGTCGCCCCCGGTGTATCGACTTCCTCGGGGACGCCATCCGCAACGGTGATCGGCGAGTCGATCCTCCTCATCGCGATTGTCGTGATCGCGCTTGTGTACTATGCTCGAATCCGACGCCGGCAGCGGCAGCCGTAGCGAGCCTCCCCGCTCGCAGATAGCCACGACGACCTTGGTTTCGTCCGTCCCCGCATTCTGAAAGGGTAGGATGACCGAAAAGACCCTTTACGTACCACCGACCTAGAGCGAGATATTTCCGCTCACGTTGGTGGCGCCCTCGACCGTCGCCGGTCCCGGACGACCAAGAGGGTCGCGATCGTGGCGGCAACGACCACAGCAAGCCCGAGCCCGTACTCGAGGTATGGCGGCCCGATTTCCTGGGGGGGAGGCGCAGTCCGGGGAAGGGCGCTCAAATCGAATCCCCACGTTGGGGAGATGCCCGCCCCGGCGAATTCTTCAAACAGGATAATCCGGCCGGCCCGAGAGTCATAGGCCATGAAGGATCCGCTCGGCTGCGGCCCTGGGTTGCGCGGCGTGGTCAGGTTTGTCCATGTATCCGTATTGAAGTCGTAGGCCCACGTGTCGTTCGGGTAAGCCTGTCGGGTCTGCCCTCCGTACAAGATGACTCGGTCCGCCTGGCGGTCATACGCTATGGCGTGTCCGTAGCGGGCTGATGGCCCGACGGGCGGGGTCATGTTCGTCCATGTATTCGTGTTGAAGTCGTACGCCCAGGTGTCCCCCAGCGGGAATGGTGGCCCATTTTGGTATTGGCCTTGCCCTCCAAACAAGATGATCCGGTCCGATTCCTCGTCGTAGGCCATTGCCGCCGATTGCCTGGGGGGAGGCCCGCTAGTCGGGGGCATGACCCTCCAGACGCCGGAGTCAAAGGCCCAGGCTTGTGTCGCTGGCGTAGGCGAGGCGGAGGAAAGGCCCAGGAGGACGACTCGATTCGACTCCGAGTCGTATGCCATCCCGTAGAATCCTGCGGGACTTGCCAGACCACTCGGACGCGCAGCGTGGAAATCCGTCCACGTGTTTGTGCCGAAATCGTAGGCCCAAGTTGTACCCGGGTCCAAGGTTCCAGGATCGAAGCAGATGACGCGGTTCAGCGAACCGTCATAAGCGACCGCCTTTTGAGGCGAGCTTCCGTACGGCGCTGCCGGCCTCATGTTGGTCCATGCGTCGATCTCGGAATCGTAGGCCCACGTTTGTTGTGTGCAGCCGATTCCGGCAACCAGGATCGTCCGACCCGACTGTTGGTCGTACGCCAAGCCGTGGAGGAGAACTTTGGGTGTCCCCCAAGAAATCACACTCCAGCGATCAGTGGAAAAATCATAGCTCCACGTGTCGTCAAGCTCAGTACCTCCTCTTCCCCCGAAGAGGATGAGATGGTCGGAGGCCCCGTCGTAAACGATGGTTCCCGCCTGTCTTCCCATGGGCATGGAGCTTCGATTCAGAAGGGTCCACGCGGGCGTTGATGCGTTGTACACCAGGATGTCGGAAGAACCGGGCCATTGGCCGGAGAGCAGGACGACCCGATCCCGACCAGAATCATATGCCATCAGGTGCCCATCTGCCTGACAGGCAGCCCCGCTAACATACGTCCAGACGGTTTGACCCACATCGAACGTCCACCCGTCATAGGCGGGTCCGCTGTCCGTGTACCCCCCACACATCAGGATGCGGTCCGACCGGACATTATAGGCCATCGCGGCCCCGGATCTCGCCGGGGGCTTGACGACCGGCTTCAGTTCCGTCCATGTGTTCGCGTTCACGTCGTAAGACCACGTATCATTTGTTCGACCGGCGTCGCCTGTTCCGCCGAACAGGACGGTCCGATCCGATCGGGAGTCGTAGGCCAAACCGCCCATCCGATGGACACCGGGCGAGACTGCGGGCGTCTTGTTCTCCCATGCGTCGTTTCCATAATCGAACGTCCACGTTTCCTGACCGGACCCCCCGCCGAAGTAGACGACTCTATCCGACTCCGAATCGTATGCAACCAAACCCGGACCGGTGGGGTGCGAAGCTGGGGCCAGCTTGGTCCATCGGCTTCCAGTACGATTCAGCGCAAATGCGTCTCCATAGGCGATCGAGATGGTGACCCCCGCGCGGTTGTCATAGGCCATTCCGGACTCACCTCCGGCGGATGGGCCCACTGCGAGCGGGATCCACTTTCCAGTTTCTGAACTCGATTCAGACCGAACGTCGCTCTTCGATAGGGGGAGGAAGCTCGTGGTCATGACAAGGATGACCGCGACGACCGCCACCGAACGAAGGACTTCGATCCCTCCCTTGTTGTGCTAGACAGAGTCCTGCCGCATTATGAAGATGTTAGGTACTCCGCACACCAGCGGGCTCGGAACCAGGGACGGGCCTGAAGGGTCCCGCGAACGGAATGCCACGAATCCGACCACGGCAGTGCTCCCGACGGGGAGCGGGAGGAGGCAGGACCTGACACGGGGGCTTGTGTTGTGGCACAAGCAGGACTTTGACAGCTCTGAGCGCTCGACCAACCACCGCGCCGGGATAGTAAACCAGGATTCCGAAGTCCTTTTGACAGGAACCGGCGGATCCGCGCGGGCGATCGCCTAGAAGCGGCAAAACGTTCAATTGTCACTCCACCATCCGCGGCAGACGATGGCGCAAGGCTACGTGCGGTTGCCCAATTCGCGAATCTTCTACCGCACGTTCGGTCGCGGGGAGGCGCTCGTGTTCGTCCACGGAGGCCCCGCGTACCACCACGCGTACTTCCTCCCGTGGGTGCGGCCCCTTGAACGGTCGTTCCGCCTGGTCCTGTACGATCAAACGGGAAGTGGGAGGTCATCAAAGCGGACTGACGCACAGTACGATTTCGACACAATGACCGCGGACCTCGAAGGACTCCGTCGCAAGCTCAAGCTCGGGCGGATCAATGTGCTTGGCCACTCGTGGGGCGGCATGCTCGCGCTCGAGTACGCGTGTCGCCACCCCAGGGCCGTGAGGCGGCTCATCCTCGCGAACACGTTCGTGAGCGGGCAGGACCTGAACCGCACGTTGCGCCGGATGTATAACAGCGCGACGGAAGGGCAGCGGGCAGTCCTCCGGAAGCATGAGCGGCGCGGGCTTTTCCGCGACGCGCCCGCGTATCCAAAGGAGTACGGCAGGATGGCGAACGAGGTCTATACGCCGTTCGTCCGCGCATACATGAAGCAGGTTCCGAGGACACTCGCGAGGATGACCCTAGAGTTCGACGTGTACCGCAAGATCTGGGGAGAGGATGGCGAGTTCCGGGTCACGGGGCACATGGGGGACTGGGACGCAACGCCCAGCTTGCCGAACCTTCCGATGCCGACGCTCGTGATCGTGGGCCGCCACGACATGGAAGAACCGGACTCGGCAAGGCGAATCGCATCGAAGATTCCGAAAGGGGAGTGCGCGGTTTTCGAGCGGAGCAGTCACTTCCCGTTCATCGAGCAGCCCGCGCTGTTCTTGGCCATCGTCGCAGATTTCCTGAACGGCACGTGACAGGACGTAGGCGGGATGCCTGTTACCCGGCCTACTCAGGTTGCACTCGATTGCTCCCGACGGGATTTGTTATCTCCATGGGAGCGGTCCAAATCACGCGAGTTTGGGTCTTTACCTCAACCCGCCCTCTGTCCCACTCATGAGGGCCGGTTGAACCGGTCCTCCCCTTACCCTTCTTCGCGGACCCGGTTCGAGTCCTGCTGGACCGGATCGAAGAGTCCCGGCACGCTAGGAATGTCTCTGTTCGATTCCCATTCCGGGGTCCGCCTTCGATTTGGTGACAATCGGCCAGCCGATTGTCATCTCGACATCAGACGTTGCTCGGCGGCTACCAGCTTTGAATTCGAACCAGAGCGCTTCACAGAGGGATGCCGGTCATAACGACGGCCCAAAGGGACCCTCCCCGGGGCTTGGGCTTGACTTCCTCGATGCCGGCCACTTGCCCGAGCAACGTGGAATCCCGTGACGGGTTCCCATAGCCCGAGTGCGCGTGGCTATCTACAACGCTTGCTTCCGCGCCCGACTCGTGTGAAACTCCGCCTCCGGTTTCGCTCCCATGGCATGGAGGGCGGCGCCGCACAGGAGTTCGGTGTGGAAGGCCCACTGCACACGGCCGCTGCGAAGAGCGGCGGCGAAAGCCTGTCGAGCAGCAACGTAATCTTTGTCCAGAAGTTGCTCGATCCCGCGTAGGGCTTCGACGTGCGGGTACCTCGAGGCACAACCGCGAGCTAGCGCAGGGTCTCGAAGCCGCCCGAGGGTGGCTTGGAAGCCTTCCGGGTTGCCTTCGAGCAATGCGGACAGGGCGCCGTAGAAATGTGCCTCCACGGCACTTCCCGCGAGGCCTTGGGCTTCCATGGCTCGCGCAGCTGTCTCGAAGTGCAGACGCGCTTCTCGGGGCCGAAGCCGGTGCATCGCGACCCA
>JGI25383J37093_10000180_pt1 | contig 13193 bp, 13 predicted proteins | sample GraSoi013_1_20cm_4_FD_37093 | JGI IMG/M metagenome (IMG submission 37093)
TACGCGACCTCGAAGCGGGTCCCCAGGTGGAACCCGGGCGCCATCATGTACGAGCTCAACGTCGACGAGCTGCTCGCCGGAAAGTGAGGAGCGCGGGTTGAGAACGGCCGTTGCGCAGGCAGGCACACGGCGCAAGACCGAGGCGACGGAGTCGCGCTGATTCAGGCCGCGATCAACGGCTCACGGACCCGGGCGGAACACCCGGCCATCCCCGTGACAGCCGACCCGGAAGCGTTCGTGGCCGCCGCGCGCCTACGTCCGATACGTCTCCGCCGCGTCCTGGGGCTCGAAGCCGAGGACCCGGCGCGCGTGGTCGAGGTCGCGGTAGCTCCATCGGTTGTTCGAGACGGCGAAGAAGACGTCGAAGCGAAGCGTCGCGGGCGCCCGGAGACACGCCTCGATCATCCGGGCGATGTCGCGCTGACTGCACCAGACCGAGAAGTCGCGTGGCGCGCGCGGCCGGTCCTCGGCGGTGACGTGACCGATGCGCACGCAGAGGACCGAGAGGTCATGGGCGTCGGCGTAGTGACGCCCGAGCGCCTCGCCCCACACCTTGCTCACGCCGTAGAGACCGGCCGGGCGCACGGGCGTCTCGTGGGTGAGCGGCGTCCAGGCCCCCACCTCGTCGTAGCGGCCCTCCGCGAGGGCGCGGTACGGCATGTCGCGCTCGTACGCGCTCACCGTCGCGCCGCTCGAGGCGTAGACCACGCGTCGGACGCCGGCGCGGCGCGACGCCTCGAAGACGTTGTAGGTCCCGATCACGTTGGCGCGGAGGAGCTCGTCGAAGGGCGCGCTCGAGCCGACGCTCGCCGCCAGGTGCACCACGGCGTCCACGCCCTTGAACGCGGGCTCGATCGCGGCGAGGTCGGCGATGTCGGCCCGGTGGCAGGGAACCCCGTCGACGGCCCGCCGGTTCAGCGCGGAGAGCTCGTAGCGGGCGCCGAGCTGTCTCCGCACCGCGCCGCCGATGAGCCCGCTCATTCCCGTCACGAGCACGGTCGGTCGGTCCATCAGCGGCGGGCGCTATTCGAGCTCGCGGTTCCGGCCGAAGTCCTCGGGCACCGGCGGCCCCCAGCGGTAGAGCGCCTCCGCCTCGGGGAAGTCGCGCGGCTCCCACGCGCAGTGCTCGGGAATATAGTCGAGGTCGTGGAAGTACTCGGCGAAGCTCCCCCACGGGTCGCGGATGTAATAGAAGAAGTTCGAGCCGATGACGTGACGTCCGAGACCCCACCCCGGCTGCCAGCCCGCCTCCTGCATCTTCGCGGCGCCCATCGCGATCTCGTCCACGTTGCCGACCTCGAACGACCCGTGGTGGAAGCCGGGTCCCTTCGATACGAGGAACGCGAGGTTGTGGTGGTCCGTGGTGCAGCGCAGGAAGACGATTACCTGGCGCGACCGGTCGGTGAGCTTCATCCCGAGCACGCGCGTGTAGAAGTCGAGCTGGCGCTCGAGGTCGCCGGTGAAGAGGAGCACGTGGCCGAGCCGGCGGGGCCTCGCCCCGAGGCCCGCGTCGGGGCAGCCGCGCCGCACCTCGCGCGCGATGTGGCCGGGGCTGTTGAGCGAGAGAGCGGCGCGTCGGGCGGCGGCACCACGCGTCCCTCGTCGCGGATGTTGACCAGGTTGCCGTCGCCGTCGCGGACCCAGAAGCCGCCCTCCGGCGCGCCGCGNGGCGGGTCGACCTCGCGNATGCCCGCGCGCCGCACGGCCTCGCGCGTCGCCGCGTACTCGTCCCCCGGCGCGCCGAACGCGAGGTGATGCAGGCGCTTCCTCGGGCCGCCGTAAAGGAGGACCGACTCACGCTGGAGCGGCGCCGGCCTNAGACGCACCGCGCCGTCCCGGCCCGGCGCGTCGATCAACCCGAAATTCGAGTAGAACTTCTCGCCGGCGCCCTGGTCGGGCACCTCGAGCGCGTAGTGGAGCAGCGCCTTGACCGCCATGTCGCCTACCTCCTGGCCNTCTGGTAATACGACAGATCATANTACCGNGCGGGATCATGGCGCGGACTTTACCACGATTGACACCCGAGGGAGCCGCCTCCTATGATCGAGCGCTACATCGGGGAGGAGAATGCCATGGCCATCAAGGTGCTCGAGCTCCACCATCACGGCATCCGCGTCGGCGCGACGCAGGAGGACGCCGACAAGACGATGAAGTTCTACGCGGACGTGCTCGGCCTCTCGCACGATCCGGGGCGCCCGTCCATCCCGACGATCCCGGGCTACTGGATGGACGTCGGCGGCAGGGCGCAGATCCACCTCATGGGCGTCAACGGCCANTCGAAGTTCGCACAGGGTCCCGGGAAGGATCCCTCGCTGCCGCACGTCGCGCTCGCCGTTCCCGACATCCAGGAGGCCCGAAAGGAGCTCGATCGGCTCGGCGCCTCCTACTGGGTCTCGGAGGGCGTCGTGGGGCCCCGGTCGCAGCAGATCTTCCTGCACGACCCGGCGGGGAACATGATCGAGCTCCACGAGGCCGGCAGCTGCCGGTGCAAGGCCACCGACCGCGCCGACGTCAGCGGTATGCGCTGACGATGGCGCGGCTCAGCACCGAGGCNCGGCACGTCGTCGAGCGCGTCGAGCAGCTCACGCGCGAGCGCATCGCGCCTCNCGCCGCCGACTACGACCGGGCCGGGCAGAACCCGGTCGAGAGCTGGCGCGAGCTCTGGGCCGAGGGGTATCTCGCCTCCGCGATCCCCCGGGTGCACGGCGGGCTCGGCCTCGACATGCCCACCTACATCGCGGTCGTCCGCACGATCGCGCAGGGCTGCGCAAACACCGCGATGACGCTCCATATGCACTCGACCGTCATGCGCTTCATCGACTCGCTGGGCACCGAGGCGCAGAAGCGGCGTTATTTCCCCGAGGTCATCCGCTTCGGCAAGCTCTTCGGGAGCTGGGGCAGCGAGCCCGCGGTGAGCCTCTCGCGCACCTTCCTCATGGAGACCGCGATCCGGCGGACCGGCGACGACTGGGTGATCGACGGCCTGAAGCACTTCTGCACGATGGCGCTCGGCGCGTCCTACTACATGGTCTGGTGCGCGCTCGACGGCGAGGCCGACATGGGCAAGGCCCTCCTCCAGGCGCTCGTGCCCGCGGACGCTCCCGGCATCGCCACCGACAGCAAATGGAACACGCTCGGCATGCGCGCCACGTTCAGCCCGTCCGTCACGTTCAAGGGCGTGCGGGTCGGCGGCGACGCGACCCTCGGCCGGCCGGGGTCGGCGATGCAGGTGGGCGTCGTGGAGAGCTTCGGACTCGGCTACGCGGCGATCTACGTGGGCGCGGCCGAGGCGGCGCTCGCGTTTGCGATCGACTACGCGCGCCAGCGCGTCGTCCGGCCCGAGAACGTCGCCGTCGCGCAGGACCCGACAGTGCAGCGCCACATCGGCGAGCTCACCGCCCAGCTCCACGCCGCCCGGCTCGTCCTCGACGAGGCCGCGGTGAGCTGGGTGGCGGCCGACATGGTCGAGCGCGCCCTGCTGGCGAACCGCGCCAAGTACCTCGCGACCGAGGTGGCCCTCCACGTGACGTCGAAGGTCATCCAGGTCGTCGGCGGGCGCGGCGCCTACAAGGACTACCCGGCCGAGCGCGCCTTCCGGGACGTGCGCACCGCGACGCTGATGCCGCCGACGGTGGACCGGATGCTCGAGGCGATCGGCAAGAGTGCGCTCGGCATCCAGGAGGGCATGTTCCGCTTCGGCTCGGGCCCCCAGGGTGCTTAGAACCTCGGAGGGGGGCTTTGCCCCCCTTCCGATGCCTCCCCCCAGGATAGGTTGCGCCGGCAAAAGCCGGCGCTCGAACCGCGGTGAGTCCGACGCGCGCTTACACGCCGAGGAACCGCTGCTGGATCGTGGGCTCGCGCCGGAGCTCCTCCGGCGTGCCCTCGAACTGGATGCGCCCCTGGTCCATGACGTAGAGCCGGTGGGACAGCCTCATCGCGACCTCGAGCGTCTGCTCGACGAGCAGGATCGTCGTCCCGCGCCGGCTGATCTCCTCGAGGATCCCCGTCAGGTTCTCGACCAGGAGCGGCGCGAGCCCTTCGGTCGGCTCGTCGATGAGCATCAGCCGGGGCCGGGCCACGAGCCCGCGCGCGATCGCCAGCATCTGCTGCTCGCCGCCCGAGAGGAACCGGCCCTTCTGGGCGATCCGCTCGCGCAGCCTCGGGAAGAACGCGAGGACATCGTCGAAGCTCGCGGCGCCGTTGTCGCGGCCCGCGCCGAGCGCGCCGAGTCGCAGATTCTCGAGCACGGTAAGGTTCGGCAGCACGCGGCGCTCCTCGGGCACCCACGCGATGCCGCGGCGCGCGATCTCGTGGGACCCGAGGCCCGTCACGTCCTCCCCGCGGAGAGNCACGCGCCCCCGCCGGGGCCGCGCGACGCCCATGATCGAGCGCAGCGTCGTCGTCTTGCCCGCGCCGTTCCGGCCGATGAGGGTGACGACCTCGCCCTCGCCGACCGTCATCGAAACGCCCTGTAATATATGCGCCTCGCCGTAATAGGTGTGCAGGTCCTCGACCGCCAGCAGGGGGGCGCGGGGCGTCATCGCCACGCCCCGAGGTAGGTCTGCTGCACGCGGGCGTTCGCCCGGATCTCCTCGGGCGTGCCCTCGGCGATCACCTGGCCCTGGTGGAGCACGGTGATCCGGTCGGAGATCTTCATCACGAGCTTCATCTTGTGCTCGACCAGCACGATCGTCCGCCCGGCGGCGAGCTCACGGATCAGCACCATCGTCGCGTCCGTTTCCTCCGGGCTCATGCCGCCGGTGGGCTCGTCGAGCAGGAGGAGGGGGGGGTCGACGGCGAGCGTGATGGCGAGCTCGAGGCGTCGCGTCTCGCCGTGCGAGAGGTGCGCGGCCAGGAGGTCNGCCTTCCGCTCGAGCCCCACCGTCGCGAGCAGCGCCCTTGCCCGGTCGAGCGGGGCGGCGAGCCGGTCGGCGCGCGACCAGAAGTCGAAGGAGCGCGCNTGCCCCTGGGCGGCCACCCGCACGTTCTCGCGCACGGTGAGGCGCGGGAAGACGTTGGTGATCTGGTACGACTTCGCGATCCCGAGCCGCGAGACGACGTGCTGGGGCAGCCCCGTCACCTCCCGCCCCCGGAACCAGATGCGGCCCGCGGTCGGTGCGACCTCGCCGGAGATCAGCCGGAAGAGCGTCGTCTTCCCCGCGCCGTTCGGGCCGATGATCGAGCGCAGCTCGCCCGCGTGGACCGTCAGGTCCACGCGGTCCACCGCGAGGAGACTCCCGTAGCTGCGCGAGAGCTGCTCGGTGCGCAGGAGGGCGTCGGTCACGCGCGGATCACGCCCCCGCAGTTCCGCGCCCCGCAGCGACAGCGGAACTTCAGGAGCGGCCGGTAGCGTCGGTCGTCCAGGACGGCGACCGTCCGGTAGTCGCACGTGACCTCCTCGCCCCTTCGGATCGGACGCAGGGCGACCGCCGTCAGCGCGGACGCGCCGTTGAGGTCGCCGGCGTTGGGCGTGCACGAATGATTCATGTAGAAGCCGAGCGCGACCTCCCGGCCACGCGGCGGCACCAGGTAGAAACCGTGCTCGATGTGGAAGCAGAGGCGCTGGCGCCATCGCGGAAGCGCCTTCACCTTCCGGTACGGGAGTACGACGCCTCCGGAGATCGTCAGGATCTCACCCCTCCGGATCGCCCGCGTCGCGAAGACACCCCTCTCCCGCGGGCCGATCGCGCGGAGCTTGACCTTCGGACTCTGAAACGATCCGCTCACGAAGGGCACGCATCCTCCCGGAACCTAGGCCGTCAAGGGAGACAAGGTAAGACAACGCGGCGTCCAATTCAATCGTGCGCGCGGGCTCGGGCCGCCCCCGCCCGTTCGGCGAGCCACGCCTCGACGCGCGCCCGAAGGGCGTGCCGCTCGTCCACCCCGATCCCCGCGGGGTCGAACCGATAGCGGTAGTGGAGCTCGGCGATCCCTCGCAGGGCGTCGGCGGTGACCGGCGCGTGCGCCGCCTCGAGCCGGTCGATCCACGTCGAGACGGGCTCGGCCGGACCCCGTCCGAGACCCGCCGCCGCGAGCCGGTCGGCGATCAGGTAGAACTCCGAGTCGGCGCCCGCGTGGCGCGGTGCGGGCTCGTCGCGTGCGGCCTCGGTCGTCACGCGACCGATCCGCCGCCGCCCGTAGAGGCGCCACGCGAGTCCCAGCACGAGCGGCACGAGGAGCCACACGAGGTATCGGGCGACGCCCTCCTCGCCCTCGCCGTAGCGCCATCGCGAAAAGAGGAAGACCGCCCACGACCCGACGTCGCTCACGGGCTCGAACGCCGACGCGACCGCCGCTTCCTCGTCCGCCCACACGGGCGGGGTCGTGTCGAGGTCTCGCCAGGCGCCCTCCACCCACCCGAGGGCCCACGAGTGCGCGTGCCGCGCGCGGACGACATAGCGCTGCTCCAGGCGGCTCCACTCCTGGACCGAGTAGCCGGTCGCGTAGCGCGCCGGCACGCCCGCCGCGCGGAGCACCAGGACGGTCGCNGTGGCGAAGTATTCGCAATGGCCGGAGCGCCTGCGGAGGAGGAAGTCTTCGAGGGGCGACTGGCCGAGCGGCCGGTCGGCGTAGGTCGAATAGCGGAACCTGGTCCGGAAGAAGGCGGCCACCGCCGCGAGACGCTCCGCCGGCGGCCTCCCGGCGAGCCCGAGGTCGGCCGCGATCCGCGCCACCGCGACCGATTCTGCGGCGGGGACGGCCATGTCGAAGCCCGTCGGCGGGGCGTCGAGCGGGGCGTCGGGCCCGACACGGNCCCGGTAGGTGNCCAGCCCGAGCCCCTCGTCCACCCTCACCGCGCCGAGCGGGTTTTTCGAGAGCCGGACGACGGCGAGCTTGTCGATCTCCATCGCGCGCGCGGGCAGCGGCAGCACGCCTCGGCCGCGAGGCAGGTACACGGAGACGCCCACGCTCGCCTCGGGCGCCGGCCCCGGCGCGAGCTTCCAGGTCTCGCCCCCGGCCTCGGGCTGGACGGACGTGAACGCGGCCCCCACCGCGAACCACGCGGGCGAGTTGTAGACGTTGTAGCTCGCCTCGCGCAAAAGGAACGGCGGCGCCTGGCCGGCGGCCGGTGTGACGCGCAAGAGGATCCGGTCGGAGAGCTTCAGCCGCCCGAGGTGGCCGATCGCCGTGGCCGAGCGGAAGGGATCGGTGTCCCGGCGGACGAGGCTCGAGATGTATTCGAAGGCCATCTCCTCGAGGGTTTGCTGGACGCGGTGGAGGGCGACGTGCCCGCCGTACCCCGCGACGCTGGCCACGGCGAGCGACGCGACCCACCAGAGCGGGGAGAAGCGGGGCGAGCGCACGACCCAGAGGGCCCAGGCGGTGAGCAGGCAGACTGCCGCGTAGTACACGGGGGTCCGCACGTTGGCGGCGCTGGCCGAGAGGACGCAGAGCACGCCGTAGGGGTACGCGACGTCGAGCGCGTCCGTCGAGGGGTCGCGTTCGTCCGCCGCCTTCTTTCGGTACGCCCAGAGGAACGCCCCCAGGTCCACCTTCCCAGCCGTGCTGTACGCCTGGCATACGACGAGGGGCGCCACCAGGAGCGGCAGCCACTGGAAGAGGACGGTCATCGCCCCGGGCGCGCCGGCGACGCGCGTCCCGCTCGCGGTGAAGAGGTAGACAGCGCTCCCGGCGAAGACGACCGTGCAGAGATCGGAGATGCGGTGGAAGTCACGGCGCGAGAAGTCGACGCGCCACGCGACGGCGCGCGCCCCCTCGAGGAGGACGGCGAGCGCAGTCGCGGGGAGGAGGAGCCCGGTCTCCCAGCCCCAGAACACCACGGCGGCGCCGAGCAAGACCGGCGGGGTCATGACCGCGCGAGCCCCTCGCCGATCCGGCCGACCTCGAGGTGCTGGACCTGGTCGCCGGGCCCGCCCGCCGGTGTGGTCCCGTCGCCGACGACGAAGGCCCGCGTCGGGATGCCGAGGGCGCGCAGGCGCCGGACGAAGTCGCGACGCGGCGCGTCCCACGCGAGCAGGACCGCGACAGCGCCCGAGAGCGACGCGGAGCGCTCGAGGACCGCGTCGCGAAGCGCGCGGAACGGCTTGTCGCGGCAGGGGCGCACCCCAGCCAGGACCTCGAGCATGTGGTCCGTGTGGCCGAGGCCGCGCCCCGCGGTAAAGCAATAGGTCTCGGGCCCCACGAACAGGAGGTCGAGGAGCGAGTCTTTGGTTTGGATCGAGCAGGCGATCGACGCCGCGACGGAGACCGCCTCCTCGAAGACGTCGCTCTCCTCGTGCTCCACGAACGTGTCCAGGACGAGCGCGTGGCGGACGAAGAACTCGTCCTGGTACTCCTTCACCACCGGCCGGCCGACGCGCGCTGCGCTCCTCCAGTGAACGCGGCGCAGCGGGTCGCCGGGACGGTAATCGCGCAGTGAGACAAATTCCTCCGAGTCTCCCACCGCGCCGGCGAGAGCGACGCCGCCCCGCTGGTACTTCCGCACTCCCGGGAGGGCCAGGTCCGGCACCGCGTAGCGCTTCGGCAGCACGACGAGGGCGCCGGGGAGCGGGATCGTGACGAGCGCGTTGACGAGGCCGAACAGATCCGGCCGCGCGATCGTGACGCCAGTGAACGCGAGGCGTCCCCGACGGAGCGGAAGGAGCGCGACCTCCACCTCGCGCGCGCCCCCNNCAGGGAGCGGCGGCAGCGGACGCGGCGCGATCCCCGCGCCGCGCCGGCGCTCGATGAGCCAGGCCCAGCGGGGGTAGCCGACCGTCCGGTCGAACCAGTTCCGCCGCTCCTCGCCCGGCTCGCGCGCGCGGAGGAACTCGTCGAACGACGGACTCGGGTCGGCGAGGTCCTCGAGGAGCACCAGACCGCGCTGGGGGCGCACGGTTCCGTTGCGGATCACGAGGCGGTACGCGGCGGGCGCGCCGGCCGTGACGAAGCGGGGGAGGACGCGCTGGATGTCCAGGCGCACCCGGAAGACGACGCTCCAGGCCGCGGCGACGACCAGGAGCGCGGCGAGGAGTGTGAACGCCTGATAGCCGACGGTGCGATTGGTGTCGAACCCGATGACCCCGGCGGCGCCGAGCGCGACGAGGACGAGCTTGCCCGCGGGCGTGAGCTGCCGGCCGAGCCGGTACTGGAACGACGCGGTGGACCGGAAGAGCCGGTAGGCGACCCGCTTCACGCCGGNACGGGAACCGTCTTCACGATCTCCTCGACGAGGCCGGGCGCGGTGACGCCCGAGAAGCGCGCCTGCGGGTCGATCACGAGCCGGTGCGCGATGACCGGCACGGCGAGCTCCTGGACGTGCTCGGGCACGACGAATGCCGCGCCGTCGAGGAGCGCCAGGGCCTGGGCCGCCTTCACCAGCGCGAGCGAGGCGCGAGGGCTCGCGCCGAGCTGCACCCCGGCGAGCGCGCGGGTCGCGCGCACGAGGTCCACGGCGTAGCGCCGGAGCTCGTCGCTCACGCGCACGTCCCTGACGCTTCGCCGGAGCCGAAGGGCATCGTCCATCGACACGCACGGCGTGACATCGTCCAGCGGGTGGTGCTGCTCCTGGGCCGAGAGGATCGCGACCTCCTCCTCGGGGGCGACGTAGCCGAGCGCGAACTGCATCGCGAACCGGTCCATCTGCGCCTCGGGCAGGGGGTACGTGCCGCGGAACTCCACCGGGTTCTGCGTGGCGATGACGAAGAAGAGCTCCGCGAGCCTGAGCGTGCGTCCCTCGACCGACACCTGGCCCTCGGCCATCGCCTCGAGGAGCGCCGACTGGGTCCGCGGCGAGGCACGGTTGATCTCGTCGGCCAGCAAGACATTCGTGAAGATCGCGCCCTCGTGGAAATGGAAGGCGTGATCGCGCTGGTCGAAGACCGACACGCCCAGGATGTCCGACGGCAGGAGGTCGGGCGTGAACTGGATGCGCTTGAACGTGGCGCCGATCGACCGGGCGAGGGCCTTGGCGAGCGTCGTCTTGCCGGTGCCCGGGTAGTCCTCCAGCAGCACGTGGCCGCCGCTCGCGAACGCGGCGAGCAGCTTCCGGATCGCGGCCGACTGCCCCCGCATGACCGTTTCGATGGAGCGGGCGAGCGTCCAGAGCGTGTCGCGGCCCGAGGGGGCGGACGTCACTCGCGCGCCGCCTAGCCTTTCACGGCGCCGGCGGTGAGGCCGGACACGTAGTAGTCGAGGAAGAAGACATAGACCGCGACGATCGGCACGCTGGCGAGGACCGCGCCGGCCATCAGTGAGCCCCAGTAGTAGATGTCGCCGCGGATGAGGTCTGCCGTCACGCCGACGACCGCGGTCTTGTTGGCGCTCTGCGAGACGAACGTGAGCGCGTAGATGAACTCGTTCCAGCACAGGGTGAAGCTGAAGAGCGCCGCGCAGACGATCCCGGGCACCGCCATCGGCAAAACGATGCGGATGAGCGTTTGCATCCGGGAGGCCCCGTCCACGAGGGCGCACTCCTCGACCTCCCGCGGCACCGTGCGAAAGTAGCCCATCAGGAGCCACGTGCAGAAGGGCACGAGGAAGGTCGGGTATGTGACGATGAGCGCCCAGATCGTATCCGAGATCCCGAGCCACACGACCACCTGAGAGAGTGGCAGGAACAGGAGCGTCGGTGGGACGAGGTAGGTGACGAACACCGCGGTGCCGAACGAGGCCACGCCGCGGTAGCGCAGGCGCGCCAGGCTGTAGCCGGCCAGGATCGCGATCGCGAGCGACGCCGACGTCGCGACGACNCTGATGATGAGGCTGTTCTTCATCCACGTGAGGAACTCGGTGCGCTGGAACAGGTACTGGTAGTGGTCGGCTNTCACTCCCGTCTGGACGAGGAACGGGATGGACTTGAGGTTATAGAGCTCGGCGTTCGACTTCAGCGANGTGATGAGCATGAAGTAAAACGGGAACAGCGCGAAGGCGAGGAACGGCACGAGGTTCGCGTACGTGAANGTCGCCGACCGGATCGTCACCTCGCGGTCCCGAGCGCCCGCCACCCCTACTCCTTTCGGATGTAGCGCAGCTGGAGGAACACCACGGCTCCCAGCAGCGGGAAGAGGAACAGCGAGATCGCCGCGCCCTGGCCCAGGTTGCCGCCGTTGAGCCCGATCTGGTACGCGAGCGTCGCGAAGAGGTGCGTCATGTTGACGGGCCCGCCACGGGTGAGCACGTANACGATATTGAAGTCGCTGAAGGTGAAGATNGTCGAGAACAGGATGACGACCGCNAGGACCGGCCTGAGGAGCGGCAACGTCACGTGCCAGAACCGTCCCCACGGACCAGCGCCGTCCACCTCGGCCGCCTCGTGGAACTCGCGCGGGATCGAGACGAGCCCCGCGAGCACCGTGATCGCGAAGAAGGGAAGACCGCGCCAGACGTTGACGGTGATGACCGCCGCCATCGCGTAGGCGGACTGGCCGAGCCAGTTGGGCCCGGGCGGGCTCAGGATCCCGAGGCGGATCGCCGTCCAGTTCACGACGCTGTAGAGCGAGTCGAACATCCACCACCAACCCAGGGTCGAGAGTGCCGTCGGGATCACCCATGGCAGCAGCACCGCGCCCCGGATGAGCCGCTTGAAGCGCATGTCGCGGGCGAGCAGGAGGGCCAGCCACACGCCGAGCACCGTCTTGAGCGTGAGCGCGATGCCGGTGAACACGAACGAGTTCTGGATGGTCTGGCGAAAGACGTCGTTGGCGAGGATGTCGCGGTAGTTGGCCAGGCCCACGAAGCCGCCCGGCGATCCCACCCAATAGTCGGAGAGACTGAAGTAGATCGCCATGCCGAACGGGTACGCGACGAGGCAGGTCAGGAGGAGAAGCGCGGGCACGATGAGGCCGTACCCGAAGACGTGCTCCTGCTCCCACCACTCGCGGGCGCGCGCGAGGCGGCCGGGCACATGGAGCCCGGTCACCTCGAGCGCGCGCGGACCGACGGCCACGCTAGCCGACCTTCAGCTGCCCCTTGAGGGCCAGGGCGACCTGCTGCTCCGCCCACTCCATCGCGCGCTTCGTCGGCATGCCGTTGACCGCCTTCGCCACCATGTCCGCGAGGATGTAATTGTCGTCGATGCGCTGCACAGCGTCGCTCGGCTTCGCGGGCCAGCCGCGCGGGTGCGCGAACTCCGCCTCCTTCGGCAACATCGCGAACTTCGGATTNCGCGCCCAGATGGGATGGTCGGCCANGTTCTTGAGCGGCGGGTGGTTAAAGGCGTTGGAGGCGACGATCCAGGCGTCGAAGTTCTCCTTGCGGAAGAGGAACTGGATGAATTCCTTCGCCAGCTCGACGTTCTTCGAGAACTTCCAGACGCCAAGACCGAGGATGGGGGGCGCCGAGTGCGTGCCCGCCGGCCCCGCCGGACTGTTGTGGTGGTTGATCTCGTCCGCGATCGGCATCTTGTTTGCGAGCGCCGCGTTGTACGGACTGATCGGGTTGTGGATCCACGAGCACTTGCCGGCGAGGATGCACCGGTTGTTCGAGGCATCGTCCCACGAGAGCACCTCGGGCTCCATCGCATCGCGGTACAGCTCTTTGTACCATTCGATCACCTGCGCGGTCCTGTCCGAGTTGATCGCGGGGGTCTTACCGTCGGCCTCGATCACCTTGGCGCCGTACGACCACGCGACCGACCAGAAGGTCGAGTGGGCGTCCGCGCAGTGGCTGATCGCGATCCCGACCGGGTTCCCTTGCCTCTTGAGGATCCTCCCGGACTTCAGGAGCTCATCCCACGTCTTCGGCGTCTCGAGCCCCGCCTTCTTGAAGTGGGCCATGTTGTAGGTCGCCGGAAACGAGATCCAGAACCAGGGCACCGCCTTCCAACCCGATTTCGTCTTGGCCATCTCGGCCGAGAACGGGTACCAGCCGCCGTACTGCTTGCCGAGCTTCTCCACGACGTCGTCCACGTTGGCGTGAAGGTGCTCGTAGAGGAAGGCGTCTGCGCCGGCGGTGCGGTACATGTCGTGGCCCGACTGCGACTGGGCCTCCGCCGCTATCTTCGCCGGCATCTGGAGGTGCGCTATCGTGTCCACGCGGACCTCGCAGCTCGCCAGCTTGCCGAAGGCCTCGGCCTGCCTCCGGAGCTCGTCGTCGGAGACCGGAACGAAGTGATTCCAGCTGAGGAACGTCAGCTCACGCTTCTGGGCGAACGCGGGAGCTTTGCCGAGCGCCAGCCAGGACGCTACGCCGGCAGTCGCGCCGGAGGCAGCGCGCAGGAACTCACGACGCGAAGTGGCTCGCATTGAAAGACT
>JGI25383J37093_10000194_pt1 | contig 12757 bp, 10 predicted proteins | sample GraSoi013_1_20cm_4_FD_37093 | JGI IMG/M metagenome (IMG submission 37093)
GGCACCTACGGCGGGTCCCTCAAGGACCAGTCCGCGACGGACCTGGGGGTCCATGCCGCCAAGGCCGCCATCGCGCAGGCCGGGGTGAAGCCGGAGGACATCGACAACGTGGTCTTCGGCAACGTGGTCCAGACGAGCCCCGACGCCATCTATCTGGCGCGCCATGTCGGCCTGCGCAGCGGCCTTCCCCAGCACGTGCCGGCGCTGACCGTCAACCGGCTCTGCGGCTCCGGGTTCCAGGCGGTGGTGGATGCGGCGCTCGAGATGCTCGCGGGCCACAGCGAGTGCGCGCTGGTCGGCGGGACCGAGAACATGTCGCAGGCGCCGCACGTCGCGCGCGGCCTGCGCTTCGGTGTCGCGCTGGGGAAGTCGCCCAAGCTCGAGGACTCTCTCTGGGAGGCGCTCACCGACAGCTTCACCGGCATGCCCATGGCGATCACCGCCGAGAACCTCGCCACCAGGTACGGGATCTCGCAGCGGGAGGTCGACGAGTACAGCGTGCAGAGCCAGAAGCGCTTCGCCGCCGCGCAGGAGGGCGGCCGGTTCTCCGAGGAGATCGCGCCGATGGAACTGCCGGGCAAGAAGGGCACGACCATCCAGTTCGCCCGCGACGAGCACAACCGCCCGGACACGACCGTCGAGAGCCTGGCGAAGCTGCCCAAGGTGTTCAAGAAGGACGGCGTGATCCATGCCGGAGCCGCCAGCGGCATCTGCGACGGCGCGGGCGCGCTGGTGCTCGCGACGCGCCAGTTCGCCGAGCGGAAGGGACTGAAGCCGCTCGGCAAGCTCGTCGGCTGGGGGATCTCCGGCTGCGATCCGTCGATCATGGGCATCGGACCGGCGCCCGCGATCCGGCGGGCGCTGGAGCGGCATGAAGCAAAGCTCTCCGACTTCCAGCTGTTCGAGGTCAACGAGGCGTTCGCGCCGCAGTACCTCGCGGTGGAGAAGGAGCTGGGGCTGCCGCGCGATCGCACGAACGTGGACGGCGGCGCGATCGCGGTAGGCCATCCGCTCGCGGCTTCCGGCGCGCGGATCACCGCGCACCTGCTCTACGAGATGCGGCGCAGGGGTGCCCGCCGCGGCATCGGCTCCGCCTGCATCGGGGGCGGGCAGGGAATCGCGCTGCTTCTCGAGCTGGCATAGGATCGTCCGCATGCGCGAGCAGGATCTCTTCCAGGACTGGAACCGCTCGGCGGATCTGGGTCAGCTCGCGGAAGCGGAAGTGCTGGACGAGACCCTCCGCGACGGGATCCAGAGCCCTTCCGCGATCGATCCGCCGATCGAGGCGAAGATCGAGATCCTCCACCTGCTCGACGAGCTCGGGGTGGCGCAGCTCGACGTCGGCCTGCCCGGCGCGGGCGCCCACCAGCGCGCGGCGGTGAAGCGGCTCGCGGAGGAGAAGCGCGACGCGCGGCTGAAGATCCGGCTCAACGTCGCCTGCCGGACCGTCGTCTCCGACATCGCGCCGGCCGCCGAGCTGCAGCAGGAGACCGGCGTTCCGCTGGAGGTCTATGCGTTCATCGGCAGCTCGCCGATCCGGCAGTATGCGGAGGAATGGGACCTCTCGTTCATCGAGAAGCAGTCGGTCGAGGCGATTTCTTTCGGCGTGAAGCAGGGTCTCGCGGTCACCTACGTGACCGAGGATACGACCCGCAGCAAGCCGGACGATCTGCGGCGGCTCTTTCGCAGCGCCATCGATGCCGGAGCGAAGCGGCTCTGTCTCTGCGACACCGTCGGTCACGCGACGCCGGAAGGCGCCGCCGCGCTGGTGCGCTTCGCGCGGGAGGCCGCCGGTCCGGAGATCGGTCTCGACTGGCACGGCCACAACGATCGCGGGCTTGCGCTCGCAAACGCGCTCTCCGCTGGAGCCGCCGGTGCGACTCGCTTGCACGGATGCGCGGCGGGCATCGGGGAGAGGGTCGGCAACACGGCCTGCGATCAGCTGCTGGTGAACCTCAAGCTGATGGGCCACCCCGTGTATGGGCCGCGCGACATGTCGAAGCTCGTCCGCTTCGTGCAACTCGCGGCGCGGGTGACCGGCCACCAGCTTCCGGTCAACTATCCCGTCGCGGGCGCGGACGCGTTCCGCACCGCCACGGGCGTGCACGCGGCGGCGATCATCAAGGCGCAGCGCAAGGGCGAACGCTGGCTCGCCGACCGCGTCTACAGCGGCGTCCCGGCCGGCGAGTTCGGCAAGGAGCAGCAGATCGAGATCGGCCCGATGAGCGGCCTCTCGAACGTCAAGCACTGGCTCGCGCGCCACGAGATCCCGGCTGACGAGCCGCTGGCCAAAGCGGTCCTCGCCCGCGCCAAGGCGAGCAACCGCACCCTCACCGAATCGGAAGTGGCGCAGATCGTGCGCGAGGTCCGCTCATGAGCGTCGTGGCGTTCACCGGCATGAAGATTTTTTCCACCACNCTCGCCCGCGACCGCGAGCAGATGGGCGACAACATCACCCGCTGGATCACGGACAACCCGCAGGTCGAGATCGTGGACAAGATCGTCACGCAGTCGTCCGACAAGGAATTCCACTGCCTGACGATCACGCTCTTCTACCGCGAGCGCGCGCGAAGTTGAGCGCTTAGACTGATCCGAGATGAGCCCGCGCGGCCGGCCGGCGATGGCGTTCGGGGTTCCTCCGCTCACGCGCGGCGTGAAGTGGCTCGGCGGTGTGACGCTCGCCGTCTCCATCCTCGTCGCCGTGCTCCGCGACCAGTCCGGCGCCGCGCTGGCGCAGTTCGTCGTCTTCTCGCCCGAGGCGCTCTGGCACGGCGCTGTCTGGAAGATTTTCACCTACACCTTCCTCAACCCGGACCCCGTCGGTCTGCTCTTCGCGCTGCTCGGGCTGTGGCTGCTTGGCGCATCCCTCGAGCAGACATGGGGAACNAGGCGCTTCCTCACGTTCTATTTCGCCACCGCGGCGGCTGCGGCGCTGGCGACTTCGGTGCTCGGATTCTTCGTCCCGGCCGTCTGGGTGCACCCCTATTTCGGCAACTGGTCGGCGCTCGAGGGCCTGATCGCGGCGTTCGCGGTGCTGATGCCGAACGCGCAGATCTTCCTCTACTTCGTTCCAGTGCAGGCCCGATGGATGCTGCCGATCTCCGCAGGCATCACCGTCCTGTTCATGCTCATGACCGGCTGGGTGCCGTACCTGCCGCAGCTCTTCGGCCTTGGGGCGGGCGTGCTGTTCGCGGGGGGCGTGGCACCCCGGAGACTTCTGCTGCGGGTTCGCGTGTGGTGGATCGACCGGCGCCTGCGGCGCAGCCGGCTGCGTGTCGTGCGCGGCAAGGACGATGAAGCGGGGCCCTTCAGCGGCGGCCGTGGCTCGGACAAGTACCTTCACTAGCGGCTCCCGTGCACCGAAAGGGACTGCCGCTACGCAGTTGCTTGTCCCGCGGAAAACGGGTTCTCTACCCGTCCTTGATGTCGGACGTCGCCTCGCGCGCCACGTAGATGCATCGCGTATTCGTGCGCGCGGCGTCGAGCGGCACCAGGAAGAACCCGTGCTTGGCGTCCGCGCCGTCGCGGATGCCTTCGATGGCGCGTCCATCCGCAAACGTGACTCGCACCTTGGCTCCGTCGCCCGCGTGCGGCGGCTCTCCCGGAGCGAGCATGAAGAAGATCGCCTTCACGTCGGCGCGGTAGATCGGCTCCGGCTCGCCTCCGCCCTGCAGGATGAGCGGGAACTGTGATTTCGAGAGATCGATGTCGCGCATGGTGCCGCGAAGCGTGCGGCCGCCGCGAGTGTGCACTGCGACGCGGTGTTCGCCCTGCATCTCGAGCGCGTTCGCTGCGGTCGGTCGCCAGGCCGCGAGCGGTTGCGCGCGCGTCCGCGCGGGTTCGCCCGTCGGTGCGGGAAGGTCCGGATCGTCGTCATCGATCGCCACGGGTTTCAACACCTCCTCGGGCGACGCCAGCTCTTCGGGCAGGCCCGGTTCGTCGTCAGCGGCGCCCAGCGTGGCTCCCGCTGGAACGCTACCGAACAATTCCTTCGCCGCGCCCGGTTCGGGCTCCGGCGGTTCGGAGTCGAGCTGCTCCAGCGCGGTCGCGCCCACAGCGGCCTGGTTCCACGCGGGCTTCGGAGGGGGAGGAGCGGAATCGACCGCGACCGCCTCCGCGTCCGGCGGCGCCTCCGTGATCGGCACGTCCCATTCCTCGGCGGCCGCGGCGGGCGGACCGGACCATTCGGGCGCCGCTGCGGGCTCGGGTGGCGTCCATTCCGCTTCCACCGGAGCCGGCGCCGCTGCGGGCTCGGGTGGCGTCCATTCCGCTCCCTCCGGAGCCGGCGCCGCGGCGTTCCACTCGGACTGCTCCGCTGCCGGCGCCGCCGCTCCCCAGGCTTGCTCCTGCGGCTGCTCCGGGGCGCTGGAGGCGGACCAGTCGGGCCCTGAGCGCAGAGAGCTCCAGTCGGTGTCGGGGGCTTCCGGCACCGCCTCGGCATCCGGCTTTCGCGCTTCCTGCCAGTCCGAAGGAGCCGATTCCGCCTGCCACTCCTGCACCGGCTCCTGCGGCGCCGCCGACCACGCCTCGGGAGGCGCCGCCTGTTCCTCCGCCGGAGTTGCGGACGCGGTGGGGTCGGTCGCCGGAGCCTGCATTTGCCAATCGTCGGCAGGCGGCGCGACCGGGACGGCGTCGGCTGGCCCAGGCGGGGCGGCGGCCTGGTCCCATTCAGTGACCGCTCCGGACGCGCTCCCGTCATCCTCCAGAGAGGGGCTAGCGACAGGCTCGCTCCAAGGCGTGGGCGCCGACTCGGAAGGCGCCTCGAGCTGCGCGGCCGAGGCGTGCTCGGGAGCCGGAGCCGCGGCGCCGTTCGTCGATCCGGTCGACGCTTGCGCCAGATCTTCCAATGAAAGCCGCCTGGGTGGCGCGATCCCGTGCGCCCGCAGAGGGCCGCGCAAGCCTTCCGACCAGTCGCCCTCGAGCGGGTCCGCCGTTTCGGACGCGAGCGGAGAAGCGTCCTCCCCGGGGAAGGGCGTCGCGGGCGCGCTGGTGTCAGCCATGGCTCGCGAAAGGATATCAGACAGGTTCCAATCCCGCGCCAAGCCGGCGCAAATTCCGAACCAGCGGAATTTACCTACATGGGTCCGGCCGTTATAAATGCCGGATGCCNCGCCTCGTCCAGATCGGCGCGCGNCGCACCCGGCCGCCGCCGCGTCCCGGACTGGAGGCATACCTCCCGGTGTCCCTGGACGATGCCCGGCGGCGAGGGTGGGAACAACTCGACGTCGTCCTGGTCAACGGCGACGCCTACGTCGATCACCCGACGTTCGGCATCCCCTTGATCGCGCGCCTGCTCGCCTCGCGCGGATTCAAGGTCGGCATCGTCAGCCAGCCCCGCTGGGACGAAGCGAGCGGGTTGGCCGACTTCGCTGCCTGCGGCCGCCCGCGGCTCTTCTTCGGCGTGTCGAGCGGCAACATGGACTCGATGGTGAACCACTACACCGCCGGCAAGAAGCGCCGGTCATCCGACGCGTACACGGCCGACGCAGCCCCGGGCAGACGGCCGGACTACGCGAGCGCCGTGTACGCGCGCAAGCTGAAGAAGCTGTTCCCCGACGTCCCGATCGTGCTCGGCGGCGTCGAGGCATCGCTCAGGCGCCTCGCTCACTACGATTACTGGAGCGACCGGGTCCGCCATTCCATTCTCGTCGACTGCCCGGCGGACATCCTCGTGTACGGGATGGGCGAGCAGCCTGTCCTGGAAGTCGCCTCCCGGCTCGCGGCCGGCGAGGACATCTGCGGTCTCACGGACGTGCGCGGGACCGCGGTCAAGTTCAGGGACGATGCGGAGGAGGGCTGGCGTCACCTCGCCGGGCCGCGTGACCGGGAGGAGATCCGACTGCCCTCCTACGAGGAGATCGTCGCGGACAAGAGCGTGTACGCGGAGTTCTCGCGCCTCTACCATCTCGAGCACAACCCGGACAACGCCCGCATCCTCATCCAGCAACACGGACGGGAGCTGGTGTACGTGAATCCGCCAGCGCCGCCGCCCTCCACCGGATTGATCGACGAAGAGTACGAGCTGCCCTTCACGCGCCTGCCGCACCCGATGTACGGCGAGGCGAAGATCCCCGCCTGGGAGCAGATCCGCTTCAGCGTCACCATCATGCGNGGCTGCGCCGCCGGGTGCAGCTTCTGCTGCATCACCGAGCACCAGGGCCGCGACGTGGTCTCGCGCAGCGAGGCGTCGGTGCTGCGCGAGATCGAGAGCTTGAGGAACGTCCCGGGCTGGACCGGCGTGGTCAGCGACATCGGCGGCGCCACCGCGAACATGTGGCACATGGTTTGTACCGACGAGACGTGGCACGCGCGGTGCCGCCGCGCTTCATGCGTCTATCCGTCGGTCTGCGAGAAGTTCGGCACCGACCACGGGCCGCTCATCCAGCTGATGCGCAAGGCGCGCGAGCTGCCCGGCGTGAAGCGCGCATTCGTGGCGAGCGGCATCCGCTACGACGTGGCATTCGCGGACGCGAAGCACGGAGACGAGTACATCCGCGAGCTGGTCGCGAATCACGTCGGCGGTCATCTCAAGATCGCGCCGGAGCACATCTCGCCGGGCGTGGTGAAGGTGATGAAGAAGCCCGGAAAGGAGATGTTCGTCCGCTTCAAGGAGCTGTTCGAGAAGTACTCCACCGATGCGGGCAAGGACCAGTACCTGGTGCCGTATTTCATCTCGGGCCATCCCGGCTGCGAGGTGAAGGACATGGTGGAGCTGTCCGACTATCTGGCGGAGAACGGGTGGCGCCCGCAGCAGGTGCAGGACTTCACCCCAACGCCGATGACGCTGGCCACGGACATGTACTACTCGGGTTTCCACCCGAACACCGGCAAGCCGGTGCACATCCCGAAGGACGCGGATGAGAAGGCGATGCAGCGCGCGCTGCTGCAGCCGCACCTGCCGCAATACCGCGAGCTCGCGCGCGGCGCGCGCCGGATCGCCGGCGCGCCGGCTCCTCCACGGCGCAGAGTGCCGCGGCCGGGGCCCGCGCCGGCGCCGAGCGACAGCTTCGAGGATTGAGAGCGTGTTGCCGTATTCACGGCAACACGCAGCAAAACATGGCGGCATGCCCCGCCTGAGGCGGAGAGCCGCCTTAGCGGCGACCCTTCTTGCCGCGCCCGCGAGACCGTCCCGCTTTCGCCTTTCCTCGCTTTGCACCCCCGGCGCGGCGCGCGGCGCTACGGCCCTTGCCTTTGCGCGCTTTGGCTTTCGCGGCCCGGCGGGCCCCGCCCTTCTTTCGCGCGCTCTTCGGGGCCGCCTTGCGCCGCGGCCCGGCGCTCTTGCGTCGCGGCCGTGGCTCGGCCGGCTCAGGCTCCGGCGCCATCTCGCCCTGTCCTTCCATCGGTCCGGGGATCGGTCCGCCTCCCGGGGTCGGTCCGCCGAACTGTCCCCCCGACCCTTGTGTGGGGTACTGCGGTTCGTCCCCGCCGCCTTCAGCGCCGCCGTTGCCGCCGTTCTTACGCTCCTCTTGCATTGCCGCCTCCGCGCCCGCGCACTATCGCGCGCGAGACGCCGTTTCGCCAACAGCACGCCGCCGTTCCGTCATCCGCCGGACCCTTTCTTGCTCGAAGCGGTTTGCGCGAGATCGAGGGTGGCCGGACGCGGTGCGACCGACGACATCATCCATCGCGAGCACGATGTCTTCAACTCTCCGGCCTGGCGCGGATCCGTCAGGTCGGTCGCCGCCCATACGCTCGATCCGACGGTGCACCCCTCGAGCGATGACGCACGCCACCTTGTCACCCTCCGCACAAGCGCTAGTGTGCATGCCCGCCCGGAGGAAAATCATGCGCTTTTTCATAACCCTAGCGGTGCTGCTCGGTGCAGCTGCGGCGTCCGCGCGAACGTTCGCCGTCCATCCTGGCGGATCCATCCAGACCGCCGTCAACGGTGCGTCCGCGGGTGACCGCATTGTGGTTCATCCCGGCACCTACGTCGAGACCGCGTCGGCGGACATCGCCTTGACCATCACGCGTGACGGGATCGAGCTTGTAGGGCTCTCGACCCACGGTCACCCCGTCATCCTCCAGAATGCCGGCAATCAGTCCTACGGCGTTTGGGCGAGCCCGGTGAACTCCCTGCCAACAACTCCCCCCGGTGACGACGAGAATCCGCCCTGTGATCATCAGGAGACGGCCGCGGTCCTGACCGGCTTTTCCATCCGCGGCTTCACGATCCGCGGCTTCGCCATCCACGGCGTCCACCTCGCTTGTGTGGACAGATTCTCCATCGTCGACAACCGGTCCGAGGGCAATCTCGTCTACGGTCTCTTCCCGGTGCTCTCCCGGCACGGACTGATGCTCGGAAATGTCGTTACTGGCACTACGCTCGATGCCGCAATCTATGTTGGCCAGAGCGACGACGTGCTGATCGCCGGCAACCGGGTACGCGACAGCCTGCTCGGGATCGAGATCGAGAACAGCCGGCATTGTGCTGCCGTCGCCAATGAAGTCCAGGACAACACGGCCGGCATCCTGGTCGACCTTCTCCCGTTTCTGCAGCGCGATACGCAGCGGAGCACCCTGGTGGCTTACAATTCGGTGCACCGCAACAACCGGAAGAACGATGCGACGGAAGGCTTGCTCAGCGTTCTGCCGGCAGGATCGGGCATCGTCGTCGTCGGCGGGCATGGCACGACCGTGCTGGCGAACGACGTGCGCGGCAACGGCTTTGCCGGGATCGCCGTTGCAAGCCTCTGCTTCGGGTGGGACAGATTGCAGGACGTCCCCCCTTGCAACGACCTGTCGAAGATCGATCCAGAGTTCGATCCAGAGCCCCGCGATGACCGGATCATCGGGAACCGCTTGAAGGGAAACGGGACGATGCCTCAGTCCGATCCGGCGTTCGAAGCGATCCGGGGAGACCTGATCTGGGACGGCAGCGGTACGGGAAACTGCTGGAGCGGTAATTCGTTCACCCCGAGCGCGACGTCCCTGCAGCTGCCGGCCTGCGACTGACCGGCGCGGTCAGCTCGATCCGGCTGCCGGCTTCCCCGCCGGGAATCTCTCCTCCAGCTCTTCGATGGTTCGCGGCCAATCGTCGTGCAGCAGGCGCGCGAGCGAGCGGTCCGAGAGCAGTTTTCCGCCCGTCTGGCAGCGCGGGCAGTAATTCGTCTCGTTGTCCGCGTACGCGATGCGCTGCACGGCCGTCCCGCACACCGGGCACGGCTGCTTGTACTTCCCGTGGACGGCGAAGTCGTCGCGGAACGCGGTGACCTTCTCGGGAAACTTCTCGCGCGCTTCCTGCCGCAGTCGCTCCGTCCACTCCGTCAGCACGGTCCGGGTAGCCTCGAAGAGCGCGCGCACTTCGTCCCTGGACATCTTCTGCGTGAGCAGGGCGGGCGACAGCTTCGAGCGGTGGAGGATCTCGTCCGAATACGCGTTGCCGATTCCCGAGAACAAGCGCGGATCGGTCAGCGAGCGCTTCAGCGTGTGGTTCTCGCGACGCAGCGCGGCCTCGAATTCGTCGAGCGTGCACGTGAGCGGCTCGATCCCGCCGCGCTGGAACTCGTCGAGCGCTCGCGCGAGATGGATCGAGGCGCGCTTCTTCGTCGCCGCCTCCGTGAGCATCAGCGTGCCGGGTGGAAAGTCGAGGGCGGCAAGGCCGACCTTTCCCGGGATCTTCGCTCCCCGCTCGAGCCACTTGAACCGGCCGGCGATCATCAGGTGAATCACCAGGAACAGCCCGCCCTCGAGGACGAAGACGATCCGCTTGCCGAGCCGGCGCACCTCGAGCACGCGCCGTCCGCTGGCTGCGCTGAGCGGCGGGTCGAAGGTGCGCACCACGAAAGGACTCGCGACGCGAACCCCCTGCAGCGGCTGACCAGCTACGCGCGCTGCGATCGACTCGACGTAGACGGTGACGTCCGGAAGCTCCGGCACGCCGCGGTCTTAACTCACTTGTGCTCCGCCCGCTCGCGCAGCTCCACCAGCTCGAAGACGTACCCGTCGGGATCCTCGAAATCCCGGGAGACACCGCCGGGGATTTCCTGCGAGCTGCCCAGGGACCGCGCTCCGTGGCGAAGCACGAGCGCGGCCATCTCCTCCAGGTTCATCACCCGGATGCCGAGCACCGGTCCGCCGCGGTCGTAGCCGCGCTTGATCATGGCATTCGGGTAGAAGACAGGGTGCAGCGCGAGCAGGAGGCCGGGGCGTAGCTCCAGCTCCACCCAGCCCGGCGTGTAGGACTTCTCCGAGAGGCCGACGACGTCGCGCCAGAAGGCGCGCGATCTTTCCAGATCCGGCACCTGCAGGCTGACCCAGCAGAGCTCGTTCACGGGCGCGGACAATAGCGCAGAAGCGAATCGGCCAGATCGCTCGCGCATCCATGCGGCATGCGCGTGGCGATCGCGGGAGCGAGCGGATTGATCGGCACCGAGGTCGTCCGCGCGCTGCGCGCTCGCGGTGACGAGGCTCTGGCGCTCCCGCGCTTCGGCACCGCTCCGTGGAGCGTGGATGGCGCCGACGCGGTCGTCAACCTGGCGGGTGCAAGCGTCGCGGGCAAGCGTTGGACGCCTGCATACAAGAAAGAGATCGTGGACAGCCGCCTGCTCACCATCCGCGCGCTGATCGACGCGATCCGCTCTGCCAAGCGCAAGCCGCGCGTCCTCGTGAACGCCAGCGCCGTCGGTTACTATGGCGGCCGGGGCGACGAGGTGCTCGAAGAGAGCGCCGCGGCCGGCTCGGATTTTCTCGCCAGCGTCGGCCGGCAATGGGAGGCGGAAGCGCAGCGCGCCCCCGTGCGCGCCGTGCAGGTCCGGACGGGGATCGTTCTCAGCGCCAGGGGCGGCGCGCTGGGGAAGATGCTGCCGCCCTTCAAGGCGTTCGTGGGCGGGCCCATCGGGAGCGGGAAGCAGTGGTTCCCCTGGATCCACATCGCCGACGAGGTGGCCGCGATCCTCTGGTGCATCGATCATGAGATGACGGGCCCGGTGAACCTCGTTGCTCCGGGCATCGTGACCATGAAAGAGTTCGCGAAGGCGCTGGGGCACGCCCTGCACCGTCCGTCCTGGGCCCCCGTCCCCGCGGCGCCCCTGAAGATCCTGCTCGGTGAAATCGCCTCCGCGCTCCTCGAAGGGCAACGCGCGGTGCCGAGGAAGTTGCTCGACTCCGGGTTCCGCTTCCGCTTCGAGGACGTGAACGCGGCGCTGCGCGATCTCTTCCCCGGCGGGTGACGTTTTCCTGCCCGCGATGTCCGGGGGGCGCGCTACACTCCGCCGGCAATGCCCGCCGACTTCACGCACCTCCATCTGCATACGCTCTACAGTCTCCTCGACGGCGCCATCCGCCTGCCCGATCTGATGAAATCGTGCGCGGAGACCGGGATGAAGTCCGTGGCCGTCACCGACCACGGGAACATGTTCGGCGTGGTGAATTTCTATCAGGAAGCGAAGAAGCACGGCATCAAGCCCATCATCGGCTTCGAGGCCTACGTCGCGGGCGAGAAGGGGATGGGCGACAAGAGCCAGCGGGTAGGCAACCACCTGGTGCTTCTGGCGCGAGACGACACCGGCTACCGCAACCTCCGCTATCTGAGCAGCAAGGCGTTCACCGAGGGCTTCTATTACGACCCGCGCGTCGACAAGCCCCTGCTCAAGGCGCACAGCGAGGGATTGATCGCGCTCACCGCCTGCATGGCGGGCGCGGTGCCACGCGCGGTCCGCCGTGGCGACATGGACGAGGCGCGCCGCGAGGTGCGGGATCTCAAGTCCATCTTCGGCGATCGCCTCTATCTGGAGATCCAGAGCAACGCGCTCAAGGAACAGCTCCCGGTCAACCACGGGATGTGCGAGCTGGCGCGGGAGGAGGGACTCCCCCTCGTCGCCACCGCCGACAGCCATTACGTGAAGCGAGAGGACGCGAAGGCGCACGAAGTGCTGATGGCCATCGCCTCGGGGCGCACGTTCGACGATCCCAAGCGCCTGCGGCACGACACCGAGGAGCTGTACATCAAGTCGCCACGAGAAATGTACGCGGCGCTGGAGGCGACCACCGGCGTCGGCTCCGAGTGGCAGGAAGCGGTCCACAACTCCTCGGTCATCGCGGAGCAGTGCAACGTCGACCTGAATCTCAAGGACAAGTACCTGCCGAAGTTCCAGGTGCCGGACGGCGAGACGCTGGACAGCTATCTGCAGAGGAGGGCCCGCGAAGGCCTCGATGAGCGCTTCGCGGAGATCGCGCGCACCGGACGGCAGGTCGACGCCGATCTCTATCGAGACCGGCTCGAGCGCGAGCTGGCGGTGATCGTCAACATGAAGTTCTCCGGCTATTTCCTCATCGTCCAGGACTTCATCAACTGGGCGAAGCGCAACGGCATCCCGGTGGGCCCCGGGCGCGGCTCGGGCGCGGGCTCGCTGGTGGCGTATTCGCTGCGCGTCACCGACATCGATCCCCTTCCCTACAACCTGCTCTTCGAGCGGTTCCTCAATCCCGAGCGCGTGTCGATGCCGGACTTCGACATCGACTTCTGCCAGGACAGGCGCGGCGAGGTGATCAGNTACGTCACCGAGAAGTACGGAAAGGAGAACGTCGCGCAGATCATCACCTACGGCGCCCTGTCGGCGAAGAGCGCCATCAAGGACGTCGCGCGGGTGATGGGTGTGCCCTTCGCCGAGGTGAACGAGCTGACGCGGAACATCCCCAATTTGATCGAAGGGCATCCTGCGACCATCGAGAAGGCGCTGGAGGTCGAGCCCAAGCTCACGCAGATCCAGGAGCAGAAGCCGGTCTTCAAGGCGATCGTCGAGTACGCGCGCGCGCT
>JGI25383J37093_10000205_pt1 | contig 12602 bp, 14 predicted proteins | sample GraSoi013_1_20cm_4_FD_37093 | JGI IMG/M metagenome (IMG submission 37093)
AGTGAAATTGGATAATGAGATCCCTTCTGACTGGGCCAAGGAATTCCGAGCCTCAGCCGAAGAGGACCCGCCCCAAACACTACATGACATGCCAACCAACGATGCGGAGAATGTTCTGAGACAAGTCGAGAGAGTCGTTTCCGAGCTCCGTCAGAACATCGCTGGATAGTTCCGCACCAGGAACGAGAGCCTTCACTGGCTCTCTTAGCTCCTCTCAGGGCGAACACTATGGGCCGATTGGCTGGTCCCGTTGATGGAAGCTTTATCTTCAGTCACTTTCCTCAATTCGCTTGACTAGGGCTCATGACAAAGGGGACCACATCATTCGGAAAAGCCGGGGGTAAGGGTACCCACATCCGATGCCGGAGGTGTGGCCGACACGCCTACCATGTTAGAAAGAAGCGATGCGCCGCCTGCGGGTTCGGAGCAACGACCACGCTCCGCAGATACTCCTGGCAGAACAAGAAGATCAACCGAGTCCGCATTGTCTGAATTGTCAGCGACGACCATACGGCCGAGGAACCTTTCTCGCCTCTGAGACTAGAACGAAATGGACATTGTCAGATGCTACCGATGCGGCCGCGAAATGAGGCGCATCCCGCGTCTGGGAATATTCTTCTGCGACACTGACGGCTACATCCTGAGCTTCGCAGATGCCGTGAGAAATGAACTAGTGGATTCCGAGACTGATACAACCATTCAAAAGCACTAGTTAGAATGGGCTCTCCTTGACACCTAACAATGCCGATCCATGCGCATCAATTGGACATCTCGGACTCAGTTTCACTTGACTCTAGGATTCTTGCCTCCTTGCTACGTACGATTCCGCCATCGAGAAGGACTTTGCAATCTGGCAGTCGGAAATGCATGGAAAGAAGAAGAATCTAGTCATTAAAGAGGGGATTCTCACAAACGAAGGCTTTTGGTGGCTCGTTGGCTACCTGCAAGGGGACGGAAACGTAGATGAGAGAAACGGAATATGGTTGGTCTCAACTGATCTCCAGCCTTTACGATGTGCCGAGGAGATAATCAGGAACCTATTCGCCCTCGGATCGAGCCTCTATGTCGAGAGGCGGAAGTTTCCATGGAGACACAAACCGAAGCTGAAGCTCGCAGTCTTCTCTCGGAATCTTGTTTGCTGGCTCCACGAAATTGGACTCAGATTCGGCGAAAAGAGATGGAACGTACCATCTCTGTCGTCAGATCTATTCTGTTCACATCTGGCCGGTTTGTTCGATGCTGAAGGCCAGGTCCTGCTTAGAAGGAACAAAGATGGGAAAAGCAAAGTCGCGATGATAATCATACATAGTTCCAACTCCAACTCGCTCAAACTTTTAGCCAGTAATCTCAAAGGAAGAGGTGTTCGTTGCACTCTACTGAAACGAGTGCGTAGAAACAGACCGAATCCTCACTATGAACTCCGGTTATCTCGAAGATTCGGTTTGGTATGGTTTGCTGAGAATGTGATTAGACATAGCCGTCTCGACCGAAAGAAGATGCTTCTATCCAGTGAGTATCTGCCGCGGCAGACCATAAGTGGGACCCGGGTCTAGTAGCGCCCGGGAAACTGGGCTGGGCAGGATTTGAACCTGCGACCTTCGCCGTGTCAGGGCGACGTCCTAACCAGGCTTCGCCGATGCCATGAAGCATCTTAGACGACCAGCCCCGGAAACTGGGGCACTTCAGACTCCGTATCAAGCTTTCCGACAGACAAAGGCGGCGTGACTGCATATCGGACGCAACGACTAATCTTATACCAACTGTTGACTGCGAGGCCGCGCATGAAAATACGGATTCGAAAACGCCTCTTAGCGACTTTGCTGCTGATGGCATTTATCGTAACATTGGGACAGACTGTTCATGCTCAGCCGACGACAAGCGTGCAGACGGATCGAGCTTCATTCGTCCCGGGCGACTCAGGCACTTTGACAGTGACGATAATTAACAACAGTCCAACGGACACCTTGGAGATCAGAAACCTAACCATATACTGGCCGTGGGCGCAATACGTGAACGGTCAATGGCCTTCGGGCGCAAACACTACCCAGAATCTTTCGCCCTGGCCCTTGCTGGGAAGCTCGCAGAGCGGAAGCAACATCAAGACCTACTCCTACTCGTTCAGTGTACCCAGCTGGTTCGCTGGCTCCCTATTTGGCACGGGGTCCCTCTGCCCCGGCGGAAATGGGCCGAGATACAGCACATCCTACCGTGGATGCGTAATCGTTGGATATACAGCGTCACCGCCCCGCTACTCCGGCCAACAGTTCAGCATAGCGATGGCCCTTCCTACCTATACGCCGACATCCATCGTTTCTCAATGGCTACCCATCGCCACTCTTGTCGTGCTCCTCGTAGCAACGGCGTTTCTGGCATTGGTTTGGACAAGCACCCGTCGTGCTGCCAAGAAATAATAGGGTAAAATCCAAACCTCTCTATCTTTTTGAACGTCGAGAATAGTACTGTGAACCGCGATGACATACCTGAGGTAACAGGAGGCATTTCACTTCGTTCCAGAGCGCAAGCATCGTATGAAAATGAAAATTGCGCCAATAGCAGTGCTTGCGATTGCATTCGTCTCTGCAGTAATGATATCTCCTATTCATGCTTCCTATGCTCCAATCGTCTATGCCTGGACTGACAAGCCGAGCTACCTCCCGGGCGATGCAGGAGTCCTTCACATAACCGTCCGGAACCAAGGGACACAAGCCTTCACAGTAAAAAACATCACAGTAGCATATCCATGGAAGTCATTCATAATAGATCATTGGGACGGAAACTTCACCACAGCCGGGATAAACCAGGCAATCGCGACTGGGCAGAACTACAACACCCAATACTCCTTCACAGTCCCCACCGACGGACGAGCAAGCGTATTCATCTCCTCGGTATCGATCAGCATCGGGACGGACATCGGGACAACAGGGTCTTACATACCCGGCTCAGCCATCATCTCTTTGGCAGCAGCAACATACCAGCCCGTCGCGCTGACAACTTCCGCGTTCGCGATAGTTACGATCGCTCTGCTCGCTGTCGCGGTCGGCATGCTTGCACTAGTCTACATGGGCCTACACAAGCAGTCCAAGAAGTAGACTCTCCGGACCGCGACTCGGAGGGCGTCCCATTTTTTTCGTAAAGCTATTTGTACAATTGTCTTTGGAGTGCGTCTCCGGGCCCGTAGCTCAGCACGGACAGTAGCGTCGGCCCTCTATCGAGCCGAGGAAAGCCGAAGGTCGAGGGTTCAAATCCCTCCGGGCCCGCATCACCCCAGACTAGTTACTGCTTGTCGATGATTATCATCCGCTGAATCCTCTTGAGAATTGGCCGCAGCCCTGTCGGAAGTACATCGTGAAGCATAGCGAAGTCTCCGTGATGGAAGACCTTCAGTTGCCTGCTGAAGCTTGCAAACAGTACAACGAACACTACGAATAAGATTGCAAGCTGAACGCTCGACCTGAGCCATGAAGGATGATAGAAATGCAGGAAGAATTGATCCAACCCGAGCAGGGGAAGGGCCACGCCCAATGCTAGTGGGACGGCTTTCTTCATCGAGGAGTTGGTGTGAGTGGGTACGGCGTGGCGGAGAGCGAATATTGCCAATCCCACTATCAAGAACGACAGTATCGCCCTTCCAATGGCTCCGGCAAGCGTGCCTAGGGGAAGCGCGCCGAGCCCCACGATCGCGAGAAAGGCGAGGGTAGAGGTAAGGGTAACTCCCACGTATTGTCTGGTGTGACCCACGGCTTGAAGAGTCGTGACCAACAGGGCTCCCCGGGCCGCTAGGACAGAGGACACGGAGAGAATCGACATGGTTAGTGCTTCGCTGACGTACTGTGGACCGTAGACGATCGCGAGGGCAGTCGGGGAGACTGCCGCGAGCGCTGCCCCGATAGGTAGGACTGAGAGATTGATGAGCCTGAAAGCTGAGGCCAGCCGGTCGGAGACCCCGCGAATGTCGTCGGCTGAATGAGCTGCTGACAATGCCGGATAGATAGCCTGGTTAACCGGTATCCAGAGAACGGAGAGGAAGCTAACACTGTTCACGACAAGGTAGTAGGGTCCTAGAATGACCGGGCCGAGTAGCAGATAGACGATGGCCATGTCGCCCCACTGCCATCCGAGGGTGATCAGCATCGACACGAAGACAGGAAGACTGAAGGCGAGTATAGGGCGTAGGGGGTACGATCCCCCGCTCGGCAACCGGCCATGCCACATGTAGATGGATAGGAGGATAGTTACCATGCCTCCTATTGCCCAGCCTGCCATGACCCCGAAGACTCGCAGACCGAGATAGGCGAGAAACAGTCCCAGTCCTCTACTGAGAGGAACATAGAGCAGGTTCTGGTAGAGGGTCTGGGCGTATCGGCCGACACCGATGAAGAATGCGGCATATAGGAGCATCAGATCGGCAAAGAGGGCCGAAACAAACGTTACCAAGAGCAGGTCCGTGGGGTCTATAGCACCGAGGAGGAAGCCGCTCAGAAACGGTGAGAACGCAGCAGCAATTATGAATACGGGAATGAGTATGGTGAGTGATAGTCTCAGAGTAGTCCTTGCAACGCCGTTCGCGGCCTCAGGGTTTCCCGACGCGATGCTTCTCGAAATGAACCTAGTAGCAGCGGAAGGAAATGAACCGGATACGACGCCTACAAACAGTGCCTGGATGAGCGCAAGCACTGCGAACAGGCCGACCTCTTGCTTGCTCAATACACGGGCGAGTAGAGCGTAGAAAACCAGGTACGTGATGTACAGGATTATCTGCTGGCTTGTTAGATACGCAGTACCCCTCGGAACATTGTATAGCTCAGCGTCCTTCGTCAATGGACTCCGCGACGAGCCTCAACGCAAATGCCTCTTCTAGATTATGTTTAGCTCAAAACAAGACTAGCATGGATCCGTACGAGACATATCATCTGAAGTGTTCGTATCCGCGAGGCTCTATCGATCTTATCCTTCCCTCGAACTCAGCGACGACTTCTCCTCTCCCTCTCTCCACGTGGCCTATCTTCAGTAAGGACGGGACTCTGCTTCGAACGGAGGCAAAGCTAGCCCTTTTGATAGTCATAACAAGCTCGTACTCCTCGCCCCCAAACAGCGCCAAGTCCTCCCTGGATAGTCGGTGTTCTCTCGCGAAGCCCTCGACATCTGGTGCTACAGGGATTTTGTCCAGGACTATTTTCACGTGGCTAAGCCGGGCGATCTCGTGAAGGCTCCAGGCTAGACCGTCGCTCGAATCGATAGAAGAACTGACAGCTCCGGTTCGGGCCAACTCAAGCCCTACCCTGAGTCTTGCCACTGGATGCAGAATCGAGCTGACTAATCCCGAGAATCTGCGTGTTCGAAGTTTCTTCGAGAGAAGAATTCTGAGTCCTGCGTTGGTCTTCCCAAATGGGCCGGTGACGGCGACGATGTCCCCGGGTCTTGCACCATCTCTTGGAAGAATCGCTCCCCTTTCTCCAAATCCAATACCTATGCAGTCGATGACGAGATCGTCGGACTGCCCAGTATCGCCACCAATTATCCTGCAACCATACTCCAGTGCACCATTAGACAGGCCGCGGGCTATTTCCCGCACGGTCCCACGTGTTACAGGAGGGATAAGTCCGAGAGAGACTAAGAGCGCTTTCGGCTGGACGCCCTTAGCGGCGAAATCGCTGACCGTGGCGACGACTGCTTTGCGGGCTGCCTGGTTGAGCGTCATGCCTGGTGGGATGTCGGTACTCCCTACCAGCATGTCTGTCTTGACCACAACGAGTCTACGATCCGACATTGGGAGTGCTGCGACATCCTCGTCAAACCCTAGTGGAAGCGGCGGTCCGAAGTCAAATCGTCGTTTGAAAAAATCGATTATCTCNCGTTCCGTAAGCCCTTTCTTTCTCATCCGGTGTCGAGTTAGACCGTTGCATTGTAGAGCTTTAAGTCGAGGGAAGAACTGCGTTTGCCTGTGCCTCGGTGGCTCAGCCTGGTAGATGCGTCTCGCAGCAGACAGCATCCGCCTCGTAAGCGGAAAGGCAGAAACAAATGCCCCGCAGGGTCGCGGGTTCAAACCCCGCCCGAGGCTCCATACATACTGCAAGTGCGAAGCACACTGTTTACGAAGGGGAACTCCGCATCTCACCCTACGCGGACGTCGTGTGAAGACCCCGCCCTTCGACCCTCACAACACCGCAGTCGACCTAGCTAGAACGCTGGAGGATCCTCAACATGGATCCGAATCTTTCAGAGCAGAACAAGAAGACGATTCTCCGGTTCTACGAGGCATGCGGGGCCGAAGGATTAAGACCGCTACGACTCCTCCGACTCTTGCAACTCATGAGGTTGATCGGAGGTTCGTTGAAGAAGCCATTCGACTAGGCGACCCGGAGTGATGTACAGAAATATCTTGCGTAGCTGGAAAGGCAGGAACTCGCGGACTGGACAAAGCACGGCTACAAGGTCGCGCTGAAAAAGTTCTACAAGTGGCTCAGGAACAGCGAGACATACCCACCGGAAGTCAGCTGGATTTCAAAACAGTCTCCCAGTCCGCTGTGGAAGTCGTTAAGGTTTAGCTCGAAGTGGCCTCGCCGAAGAGGCTATTTCCTCCCTGATTGCAGCCGCTCGCTCAGCCAGCATCGTAGTCAAGCGTCGAAAGGTTTTGGGAGAGACTCGCGTCCCCGAAAGCTGGAAAGATGGATTTTGAGCATCATTCGGTAAGTCGTAACTCCACCGTTTGCTTCGGGTAGAGCGCCATGACTTCTGCCTCGCGCTCCTTCCTGAGCTTTTCCCCTACGATGTTGCCGAGCATCTCGAAGAATAGTGTTCGTGCGTCTCCCAGAGATGCTTCCATACTCTTCAGTCGATCTTCCAAGCCTGAGTTCTTAGCCACGACTTTCTTGAGTTGTAGTTGGAGCTCTCGAGTCTCTTCTCTAACTTCCATCGCCTGCGCGGTATCGCCAGTCGACACGAAAGGCTCCATCTGGATGTACAACTTGGCAAGCGCTTTCTTGTCGTCGCGGAGTTTTCTGTACGCCCCTGTCAAGTAGCCCTCATGACCCATCAGTACCTCGACGGCGTCAACCGGAACCTGGCTCTGCCCGCCTCTGGTTCTGAAAAACTTCCTAAGGGTGTGTGGATGATGGACGTGAATTCTCGTCTTCGTATTGTTGTCTCGCATCGCAAAACCTGCCTTTCGGAGCGCGTTTTCCCATGCGCGATAGAACACCGGTGCACTCCATGGGAAGACTCGTTCGTCCTGTAGCTTCTTCTCGTGAAGATGTGAGCGACCGGCAGCGGTCTTCAAGTACTGATCCTTCACCTTCAACCATTCTTCGAGGACTTGGACGGCTTCGGTGCTCAGAAAGCTGGTTCGCGCGTCTCCCGTCTTTGTAATCTCAGCCCTGATTTCCACGCGCACGGGCTCCTCGTCTAGGTGGATGTCGGCGAGCGTGATCTTGAGACTCTCGCCAATCCGCATTCCACTGCTGGCAAGGGTTAAGGCCTGCGCCCTTGTGTTGATCGGTAGATGGGTGATTATGGCTCGCAATTGTTCGACTGTGGGGGCTTCGTCCTGCGTCGCGGCTCTTGAAGAGCGTCCGCCCTTTCGCTTGCGTTTGAGGTCCTTCCAGAAATATTCGTCGAACCGTACCCCGTTTCTGCCAAGGAAACCCTTGAGGAGAGACAGGTTCACCGCGACGGACTTAGGGCTGTAACCGTTCAGGCTGTTGAAGAACGACTCGACGTCTCGTCGGGGGTCCCTGTCGGAGTCTAGATAGTCCTGGGCGAGATTGTCCAGTTCGGCGTCAGTGATTCTACCGTCCCCGGTCCTGGGCCGCTTGTAGATGGTTGCGAAGTACTTCTTGAGACTGACTCGGATATGTTCGATGGTGCTGTTGGTGTTGTAGAGCGCCAGGTATTCTGAGGGGAGAACAGGTCTGCGAATCTCGACGGTATCGGCTATCAAACTCGCGTCCAGGAGTAAAAGCTGTAATTTCCCTAATTAGACCTCTGTAATGAAACACCGGTTACAGCACGCTTATGGTGATTGCAGAGATGGGGCTGTTGCGTTGAGGATCATTGGGGGTTGAGGAGGCCCAACCCAAGAAGAGCGGTAGCAGGCGGTATATCGAAACTTTGTTGGGCTGGCCGAGTGAAGAGTCTGCTGGAAGCACTCTATACGAGACGACTCTCTTCACCTCCATACTGGAATATGCGATAATTCTCTTCTTTGGAATCTGGCTCATCACAGAATACTTCTATAATGTCTATGAGCAGCAATACTTCGGATCCTTCGACCCTGTATTCCTCGTAGTCGTCCTCATGATCGCCTCGGGCTACGGCTTCACCAGGCTGATCTCGACGATCAAGTCCAAGACCAGACCGGCGAAGAAGAAGAGCAAACCGGAGGATGATTACTAGTGTCGAGGGTTGGACTGGTCACAATCGTCTCCATCGTCCTCAACCTATTCCTAACTTTCTGGCTCATAAACCAGTACATGAGCGATATCTACTTCCAGAACTACGTCAACAGCACTATCGGTCAGTACTATCCGTTCATAGTGCTCACCATCGGGGTAGGCGGAGGCTCGGGCCTCGGCTACCTCTTCCTCAAGAGGAAACATGGGGAGGGTGGTCTCATCGGCAAGATCCAGAAATCGAAATCATTCAAGCCTGTGGGTCCGCTGTCCCAGACAGCTTCAGCCTCTCCGTCGAGACAGATCCTTCCGACTGGCGCGCCTCCATCGCCCGTATCCAGACATACCGTCTATGCGGTTCCCTCACTTCCAAAGTCTACGACTCCTGGTAGCTCACGTTCCACTCCGGCGACTACCTGGGCTTCGGGCAACAAGTCTCCACTCGAATCGATCCTATCCCCCAAACAAGACACGTCTCTTAGGCCAGCCCCATCAGGTGTTCAGCCGCCAAGAATGGAGCCATCCAAACCAGCGTCAGCTCCATTCTCTTCAACTGAGGTCCAGCCACCTCAACCACTCCGCTCAATAGGCGAGTCACCAACACGAATCACGCCAACCTGGGGCTCCCCTCAACCCTCAATGGATGAGAGGAAGCCTGAATCGGGGCCGATATTTCAGAAGCCGGGAATGGAGATGACCGCGAGGCAGGAACAGCAATTCCCAGGATACTCTAGCCAGCCTCAAGGCCCGCAGTCCACGCCCGTTCCACCCAAGTGGGCTCCTCCTGCGGATAAGACGGGGACAGGTCAATGGCCTGAGGGCGGCGTGAAGTCGATTCCTCCACTACCAACAAAGTGGAGCCCTCCTGCAGGAACAACCACTCCACAGGAGAGACCTCCGCCCCAACAGGGATTCCCGAGACCAGGACCATTGCCCGTAAGAGGTCCCCTCCCACCCCCGCAGGGTGGACCGCGACCGTTCATTATTCAAGGTCCAGGAGGCCCACCAAGACCCGAACAGAGGCCGATGACCCCTCCACGCCCGATAGCTACTCCACAACCGTTCCGCTCTGACCAAAACCGCCCCCCACCTGGAATGGGCGGGGTGCCCAGGCCTCTGCAACCACCTCCCCGACCAGCCGCTCCCTTTGCTGGTCCAATGCCTCAACCATGGACTCCCCCGAGTCCGACTTCAGAGAGGAGGGAATCGTCAGGGCCTGGCAACCCGCAACCTCCCGCTACTGGAGCGGAGCCGTCGTCTGGGAAACAGCTCTCTGAGCAGAAGAATGTGCCTGAAGGTGCTGGCGGCGGAGGCGAGATGGACTGGGATACGGCGCTGGACACGATTCTCAAAACCTTACGGAAGGATCGAGTAGGAGACACGAAATAGAGACCTTGACAGTCTCAATGCAGTTACAACAACTCTTAGGGCACAACATTCCAGGCCGTCAATGTTATCACGCAATAGGGAGTGTGGAATAGGCTGAGAAAGCTCCTTGTTAAGCTCGTGGCCATCGAGACCGCCTTCGTCGGCTGGCTCTCATACTGGATCTTCCTCGTATACGCCAACAATCCGTCAATCGCAGCCGAACTATTCTCAGGCCTACAGAGGTTCCCACAGCTCTCATTCAGCACGGTCGACATCGCCGTCCTAGTCTTGATCGCAATTCTTGCTGTGACTCTAGCCTTCAAGTTCCAGAGGGGACTCAGACCCGGTATCAGACTTGAGAGGGCTCTCCAAATGCTGGAGAATCTGATGAAACGGAACCTAGTGTTAGAGGCCCAGGTCGCAGAGCTGAAAATCGAAAAATCTCATCCCCCACCTCCAGTGATCACTCCAGCTCCAACTTCTTCCGTCACCGGAAGTGAACCACGATCAGGCTCATGGGAGAAAGCCTTCCGAACACCACTAGAGGCAGGACCGCCTTTGACTTCAAGAGCAACTGGAACAGGCAGCGAAGAGTTCCCGTTCAGTCATGAGACAGGGATTCCTCCGCCTCGTATCGAAGCGAAGCCGCAGCCCAATCCTTCCATAATCAAGCCCGCGATCGTAATTGGCGAGAGGGGTTCTGACAGAATGCCGATGCCTCCACTAATAGTGCCCGAGAGGGCGCCTGAGAAACAAGCCATCTCGAGTACTCCGAAATCATCAGCAGCGAGGTGGGAGGACAGCCCGCAGTTCATCGGCGAATCGAAGGGCATCCTCACACCATCATCAGCCCGAAAGGCTCCGACTGTCTCGGACTCTGGAGGATTAAGACAGCCGTACATTCCTGCACCGGCACCCCAAGCGACCCAGCCAAGCGTGATCGCCGGGCCCATGCCACCTTACACCCCGAAGATCACCCCCATCCCGACGTCTCCCAAGATCACCGCAAGACCCACTGCCCGTCCAACTCCTCCCAAGATCCCATCTGCAACAATAGGTCCACCTCCCTCACCGATCGAACTGCAGAGACCTGAAACGACTCCCCCTCTGCCAACGCTACCCTCGACCCTACCCCCAGCCACACCATCCTTAGGTGGAGATGCAAACACAAAACCCGCCGAAACAACCACAAAACCCTCCGGCGAAACCGACAAGACGAATGAAAAAGACAACAGCATCTTTACTCAGCCCACACGGAAGAAGCTCCCACTAGAATAAAATCCGTGAAAGCCTTCGTACTCAATGTATGATCAAAGATTGTTGAGCCGGGACCATCTAGCTTCAGGTCTCGGTAAATTCGAACCACCCCTTCAGCGCGCTCTGGTCCGACCTTGAATGTTTCTGCAATGTCTCCAGACTCTTCTGGAGAGTTAACGGTCTGAACTCGAATCCCATCTTCTCCAAGACCGGCATTACACCTTTGGCAAGCGAAGGAGCGACTATGATCGGGCGAAGCTTCTTCCCGAGGGGTGCCTGAAGATATTTCAGATATTCGGCGAGCTGCCTTACGGCAGAAGCTCCTGCCGGGTCCTTCTTGATCTCGATAACCACTGTGTTCCCTTTTGTATCAACTCCGTAGACGTCGACGAAGCCCGGGGCGACCTTCTTCTCATGGTCGATGATTTGGAGACCGGGTTCGATAAGACTTGGCTCGGCGAGTATCGCCTTCTGCATCTCCTCCTCGCTTGAGTGAAGAATGAACTCCGCCTCGTCCTTCAAGAGAAAGGTCCCTAAGAATTCGACTCTGCTCACAATCATCGTCAGAGTCTCGAGCGGACTCGGACGAACAGCCTTGATGATCAATCTCCCGTCCTCAATCCGAGTCTGAAACACGCATCCGGACGGTTGCCAGTTGACAGGCTGGTAATCCCTTCGACGATGAATCAACACACAACCGTCTTCTTTCAGAATCACGAGCCTCTCTCCTTCTCCAAGATCGCTACCTGTGCGGCCCGAATAGGCGATGGAACATGACATCACCATCACAATCATCCTCCGAGCCTCCAGTCCCTTCATCAATTCTCTGCGAGCCTCCTCGAGTTCTGGAGCCACAAAGACAGCCATTCAGCCCGCCTGGAAAGACTCATTTCTCCTTACGCAATATATCAAGGATGATTTGGAAGAGAACGACGATAGAGAAGTTGCAGAACGGTACAACACTCTCTCACCCTCCTACGACGAGCTATACGGACAGGAACAGTCTCCCAAGCACAAGGCGATCATCGAATTTATTGCAGATCAAAGATTCAAACTCCTTGTCGACGTTGGATGTGGACCAGGCACGTTCCTAGAAAGCGCCCAAGAACTGTACGAGTATGCAATCGGCATTGACCTGTCAATGAGTATGCTCAAAGCCGCAAAAAGACGACGAACTGGAAAGACCGACCTGGTCCAGGCAACGTCGCGTTTGCTCCCAATCAAGAATAGATCGGTCAACTGTCTAGTCTCGATCTCTACCCTCCGAGCCGATCCAAGCCTTCGCGCGTCGACCGGCGAAATGAAAAGAATCTGCCGCAAGAAAGCCGTCCTAGCTGTGAGCCTCTTTCACCATCCAGAGAATGATGTGCCACGCCTTCTGGCTGGTACTGAGCACTCATCACGTATTTCTGGCAGGGAAACCGTCCATTTTCTGCGACTGAGCGGCTGAAAGACCCTGAGTTCTAGCGCCGATCCTTGGATAGTTTAAGAACTAGACGTGTCCCATCTATCGGTGACACGGATGCCAGGATGCTCACACCAGTGGCGTGGAAGGGGACAGATGGCACGTTGCATAAGATGCGGCAAGCT
>JGI25383J37093_10000208_pt1 | contig 12517 bp, 16 predicted proteins | sample GraSoi013_1_20cm_4_FD_37093 | JGI IMG/M metagenome (IMG submission 37093)
TGGCGGTTGAACAGAGAACAGCCATAGTTCTGGAGAATATTACCGGCATACGGAGCCTCTACCGGAGGGGGAATGGTCAGGGTAGAAAGTATCGGGGTAGAGTGAACAGCTGGAATTTCGGAGAGGTTCAGCGACAGATCGAGTATGAGGCCAGATGTCCGGTTTACCCATTATCCGTCTGAGCAAACGGGACACAAGGGGTTCCAGTGTGGCTTGTCCNAGATGCGGGGAGAGACTCCAANCGGACAAGTGGNTAAGACGTAAGCTTTGGTGTAGCAACTGTCGAANAGTAATGGACAGAGATGTGGCGGCAGCGGTGAATCTGTCCAGGAGGGGACGGTTGAGGTTCGACCGTTCCCAGCCCAAGTCTTGGGCGCAAGGGCCTCCANGTGAAGCGATGGTAGAGGAACCTGAACCGGTGAGAGAGACAGTAATCCTCAAAGTCGATGGAGGCAAGATAGACTCTCATGGACATGACGATGGCCCGGAGAGTTATCAGAACCACCTAATCCGTCTCGAAGACGCTGCTGACAGCTAGAAGTTCTGCGCCCAGCGTACGTGAGCCTACTACGGCTCCTTTTGAGTTTACGACGATTCCTGACCTTGGGTAAGGTACTCCTGAGTTGACGGTTCCGACCGAGACTGGCACCCCGAGAACTTCGGAGATGTGTTTCTTTTCGGATTCATCGATTATTGGGTTTGCCAAGACTCCCTTGTTTGAAGCCGTGGCGAGAGATCCAATCTGAGGGAGCCCTCCGATGGTCCCTGGTTTCGCCGGCACTTTTAGAGCCTTCTCAATCGCGGACACTGTCCGTGGTTTTAGCCGTGGGTCTACCACCGCACCATAGTCGTTGCACAGAATTATGTTTCCGAGGGCTGTACGTTTCTCTTCTATTATCGTGACTCGCGCGCCCGTTGAACGAAGTTTGGAGATTTCCTCTTCGGTTGCGATATATGGTAGGAGGATAGAGTTGGAGTTGCCACTTAGGTAGATTCCTACGAGTCTTGAATCTGCGATGCCTATTCCATAGGCCTCTATCCCAAGCGCTTCTTTGAAGCTGGCAAGTTTTCCCGCGGAGGTCCCTGCGGGAAGGACTGCTATTTTCTCGTTAGCGAAGGAGAATATTCCTACGTTAGGATCTCCGAAGATGTCAGACAGAATGACTGGCACGGCTCTTTCCCTCGCCCGGAAAGACTATGACTCTCCCCTCCTTGTCCTTTACAACTCTTACTCGGATTTTCCGGGGAGGCTTGCTTATTCCTCGCTGCCAAAGCATACTGTTAGTCTCTTCGCTCAGTGACACTTCGGTTGTCTTCATCCTCTGAGCTACGAACTCGCGGAGGAATCGGACGGCTCTAGGAGTTCTTTTCTCCCGCGGAGCGTTCCAGATTCGTCGGAGATTGAGATCATAGAATTTTTCTTCGACGATCTCGAGCTCTTCTTCCTCAGGCTCTTCAGGTTCAGCGGGGGCTTCGGGCGCTTCTGGAGCCTCGATCTCCTCCTTGACTTCCTCAGAGATTTCTTTGGGCTTTTCTTCGCTTTCCTCTTTTCGAGGTGGAACTTTTTCTGGTTTCTCAGCCAGAGAATCCTCTTTCTTTTTCGGTGTCTTGACCGCCTCCTGCTTGGAAGAGGTCTTCGCCTTTTTCTTTGGTTTCTTCTCTTTGCTCGTGAGCGTCTACACCTTGATCTTGGTCTTTCTCCAGTGTCTCTGCTTGGGGGTTCGTCGAACCTTTCCCTCGGTCTTTGCTACGACCCACGATGGCACAGGTTGAGCCTGCCTTAGGGCATGCGACAGATGCTTCTTCTTCCCGGAAGGCTTGTGACGGGCCACGGTTAGGCTCTCCTGATCTTGATCTCTTTCTTCTGACCTTGGAGCTGGACCAAGGTTCTCTTTAGCTGTTCATCGGTCACTTGGCTCTGGAGCCTTCCTGATTGGGCTAGTTGTATGAGCTGCATTTCCAGCTCTTCCGCGAACTCGGGTTTCACCATTCGGATGTTTGTAAGCCGTTGTCTCGCTTCGGGAGTGAGAATCTTTCGGATGATTGCCTGTTTCTGTCTCTCTACTTGTTGCTGGGCTTGAGCCCGACGTTGATCGTCAGAGGCGGCCCGTTGCATCTGAGCCATTCTGCGTCGGCGCAGTTCTTCGAGTTCTTCGTCAGAGTAGTCTTCCCCTGACATTAGCTCNGGGCCTCTCGCGGCCTAGCCTTCAATTCTTTCGCCACCTCAGCGGAAGTCCGATTCAATAAAGTGAGCCCCTGCTTCGTCAGCTTTCGCCCCTTTCTACCTTCTATTGCTACAAGCTCCGCTTTCTGAAGCTGCTGTAGCGGCTCCCTGATAGCTGATCCTCCGGCTCGGCCGTGATGCTCGGGTGAGTTCCCCTTCCCAACGTTTCCGCCATACTGTACTCGTAGACGGGACACTCCGACTGGACCATGAACGTAGATCTTTCGCAGAAGAGATGCGCAACGCGCGTACCACCAATCAGGATCCTGTGGTGGTCTTTCCTTGTGGGCGCCTGTCTTGGCGTATTCGGACCAAGGTGGCGGGGAGATTTCTGAAACGTTCTCCTTCAGATGCTTTGCTAGTCGGTTGATTAGCTCATTTGCGGGAACTTCGAAGGCTGTGGGCATCCTAACGCGTCCTCATACTTGCTGGAATTTTTTCTTCGCGTACGCGTCGGACTGAGCAATATAAGGATTCATCGTGCAAGACCCTTGCTGGCGGCGTTTTTGGCGCTAACGGGATATCTTTTCACAGCGCCACAAGACAAGCAAGAGATCACGATTCCAGTCGTATGTGCGTGTAGTCGTATCTTCGCGTTATGCCCTGGGACGAGGGCTAGTCCACATCCCTTGCAGAGGTACATCTTTGATTCTCTTGGAATCCTAACTTTTGTCCTCGACGATATCCTTCTTGCTAGGTCTACGTAGCGTCGCGACAGTTTCTCATCCGTCGAAGCCATCTTCTTGGCTTGATCTAGAAGAATCTGAAATCTTTCAGTTGCTACTAAGGCGACGGCCGCGCGAGTCTTGCTATAGTTTCGCCTGGCGTTCTTGCCTCCCATGAACCTCATTACCTGGTCCGAAAACGGATCGTGCTTGTGATCGTCATTGCTGACACTGATTCTTGCGGAATCCTCGATTGAGCTCGTCCCTAATGAAATCACGGGCCATCCGGCCATTCTGAAGTGGGCTGAGCGGAAGAAGAAAGACCCGCGCCAATTGATCCTGGACCAGAGCTATCATCACTCTGCTATTCTGCGCCTCGGGAAATCTGGAATCGGCAGGGGCCGTCCAGATATTGTTCACTTCTGCCTCCTACTCGCCTTGGGCGCTCCTCTGAACTCAGACAATCAATTAACTTGCTTCGTCCATTCACGTGACGACCACGTTATCACGATCGACCCACGCGCCCGCCTTCCAAGAAACACTGACCGGTTCACGGCACTAATCGAGCAACTGTACCAAACTTCTGTGGTCCCATCGACGGGGCCACCACTCATGAAACTCAGAAGGGAATCCCTGAAGGACCTATTGAACAAAATCTCTCCTGATAGCATAGTGGCTCTAACATCAGTGGGATCTCCGAAACCCATGGAGGTGGTTGCAGCGGGACTCCAAGAAGCGAAGCGGCCGGTTTTGCTAGTCGGGGGATTTCCTGTTGGCCACTTCTCGGATCAAACAATGAAGATGGCCTCTGGGAAATTTCGAATTGATCGGAGGAGACTGGAGGCTTGGACTGTTGTGGGAAGAGCCATCTATGATTACGAGAAAGCTATTGGAACTGAGAGATTCTAGGAAACTAGCCCTTATTTAGACGGCCCGACCCGCCTGCTTTTTGAGACCTGCGAGATGTCTTCCGAGATAGAGCTACTACGGCAGAAGAAGGCTCTAGAACTGCGGAAGAAAATGCTCCTCTCTCAAGAGAAACCTACGCTGGCTGCCGCCGAGACTCCCAAACTGAGTTCCCGTGAGGTTGTCCAGAAAATCCTAGCGGGGAGAGGCGTTGAGGTGTTGGAGACGGCGAGGAGATACTATCCGAAAGAGGTTGGGATGATTGAGGAGAATCTTGCCCGGCTAATCGATTCAGGTAGACTGAAGGGACCTGTGTCCGGAGAGGAACTCTACTCATTCCTTAGACGGGTAGGGCTAAGCTTCAGTATGGACACGAAGATAAGGGTCAAGGAACACGGCGAACTCAAGACCCTGGAAGAGAAGTTCCGCGAAGGCGTGCATTAGGCCATTTTTGGTCTTCACCGACTATTGGTGGAGACTCCACGTGTTGTCGTAGTACTGTTCGGTTTGTTCGAAGGGCACGGAAACTATTTTTTCAATGGAGACTTGAATCATGCGATCAGTCGTTGCACGTGGCGGAAGGCGGCTTCGACGTTCCGTTGAAGTGCTCGCCCGAGGAGTACAAGCATTTCGTCGAGCCTGCCATGCAGGAGGCTCAAAACTCCAACTTTCCTTCCGCACTCGACATTGTCGAGAATGGGCTTAACGCGCATCCAGCGTCTGAAGGGCTAATGTTTCTCAAAGCTTACTTCGGCTACAAGATTGCAGATACCATGAGCAGTGAGCTGAGCTCGTTTCCAAAGGTCATACAGCCTCTGGGGAACGGAGTTTTGATGGTGGATGGAGCGATGACGAGCCAGTTATTGGGAAAGTTCCAGGAGATCGTCAAGATTCTCTCTGAAGCCGAGGAGTCGATCAATGAACTCTTGCAGGTGAACCCCAGCAGCCAAGAGGTTGTCGCGTTCAAGGGATATATTGACTCGAAGAGAAACCAACTAGGCAAGGAATCAGAGAACATGAAAGCTACAATCAGCAATACTCCGAACATAGCTGGAGACTTCTGCGTCGGCTGCCGAAAGAGCATATCATACGATACTCAGAAGGTCGTGTTTCGGAAGACACCAAACTCCCAGTTGGAAGCGTGGCATCTGCCCTGCTTCCAGTCCAATGCGAAGAACTAGACGATCTTGGTTACTACGGCAGATAAACTGGTTTCACCCGATTGTACATTGACCCTTGTCCCTTCCTTCGCAAATTCCCTGTTAGCGTAGCCTAGGCTTGCAACTTTTCCAAGTCCCGGCGAGAACGCTGCACTGGTGATGAAACCCGCCTCCCGACCGTCACTCGTCAGCTTCGATCGAGGGGAGACTGAATCTTTCGTCTCTACTTCCAATCTAACCAGTTGCTTGTTCACTCTTCCGATGTGGGTAGCTCGGGCAACGACTTCCTGTCCCAGGTAGCAGCCTTTGTTGAAGTTTATCGCGTCTTTGAAGCCTGCTTCCAGGATAATCGTGTTTTCGTCGACATCGGTCGCATACTTTGGATATCCTGCCTCTAGGCGAAGAATTTCTAGGGCTTGTGAACCCACCGGATTGAGACCAATGTCCCCTCCATGGAGTAGAAAGCCTTGCCAGACTGGTTCTGCTTCCAGTGTGGGCAGGATTATGTCGTAGCCTGATTGCCCTGTTCTGTCTCGGGAGATAATTATGCTGGGTCCCAGAGTCTTCTGCTCGAGCTGTTTCAAGTCCTGCGCCTCAGCTCCGAGAACTTCCTTGATGGCCTGGGCACTCTTGGGACCTTGAACGGTCACGTGGACCAGATCTTGGGAAGAGTCTTGGATCTGGACGTCTTCTGTGATTATGAACCTGTCGAGAATTTCCTTTACGTGTGAGGCGGGGGATTCGCCTGTGTCAACGAGCAGACTGTCCGGTTGCGCGTAAAGGTGGAGGTCAGCTAGGACGCGCGCCTTAGAGTTGAGCAGCGCGGTGCGTTGTCCTCCGTTCTCCTTCAATTGTGAAACGTCGTTTGTCAGAAGACCGTTGAGGAAGCTGATCCTGTCTTTGCCCGTAATCCTTAGGCGGCCTAGGTGGGATATGTCGGCAAGCCCGACTGCTCTCCTCACCGTCCAGTATTCTTCCAAGGCATTAGTGTATGCAGGAGCAATCTTGCCTGGTTCCAGTTGGGCCTCAAGTCCGACATTACGCAGAGCGGATGGACGCGACACTTTCGCCTGAACAGGACAGTTTCGGGATTATACGTCTTCTCTGGTTCTGTCGAGTCTTCGGTTGTTCGAGGACTCGGCTTGCTCTCATCGACTCCGGGGATTACCGTCGTCGGCGGGTTCCCCTTCACTGCTTCACCTGAGAGCCCTTGCGCCTCAGAAGCCTGTGGCTTCGTCTCGGCAGTGAACGGTCGAACCTCAACCGCCCCCTCACGCCAGTAGCGTGGTAGCTTGGCCCATTGCCCGGCAGGGATTTTACGGTAGCCAGCCAACCCGGTATCCCGGTTCAGTCCTGTCGCGTGGTCGGAGTCACTCCCCTCATGCCAGACCTCATGCCAGCGCAACAGGCTCATACGACGAACGCCCCTGAACAATAATGCGATTCTCCCAGAACATAACGAGCAGAGATGACTGAAGATACCCTCAAGCGCAACCGAGGGCCTTGGTTCTCGATGCGAAACGTTGAATGGTAGTTAGAACATCTCCGGGCGATATGGATCTCGGACTCAACGAGAAGGTTGCCCTCGTCACAGCGTCAAGTAAGGGGATCGGGTATGGTGTGGCGAAGGTTCTCGCTTCTGAAGGCTGTAAGGTTGTAATCTCGTCTAGGACTATTGATTCGATCTCCCGAGCCAGAGACCAGCTCGTTAGGGAGACTGGAAACAAGGAGGTGTACGCATTCGGCGCGGATCTTACGGTTGAGGCGGATGTCGATCGACTAGTCAAGAACGCTGTCGAGAAGTTGGGCGGTGTGGATATTCTCGCGTATAACACAGGACCTCCCAGACCTGGAACCTTCGACGACTTGAATGAGCCAGATTGGGGCTACGGCGTTAGGTTACTACTAATGAACGCCGTGTGGCTAGCAAAGCGGATCCTTCCAAGCATGGAACGGAAGAAGTGGGGGAGACTCGTCTTCATAACCTCAACCACTTTGCGACAACCCATTCCGAATCTTGTCTTGTCCAACACCGTAAGGCTGAGCCTGGCGGGACTCTCCAAATCTCTAGCCACCGAATACGGTGGAAAGGGAATCACTTCAAACGGCATCATGCAGGGACACATTCTAACGGACCGTCAGAGAGAGATCGCCGAGGACACTTCACGGAGAACAGGAAAACCGGTTGATGATGCGATGAAACAAGCGCTCGTTGATGTGCCTCTCGGAAGATATGGGACCCCTGAAGAAGTTGGCTGTCTCGTCGCCTTCCTAGCGAGCGACAAGGCAAGCTACGTCAACGGAACGATGATTCCCATCGACGGCGGAATGATCAGAGCCGGCGTCTAGATCTCCAACCCATATCGGCCCAGCACGAGGATTTGGTGCGGCCGCCGGGATTTGAACTCCCGGGCCGCTTGGAAACGGCCTCCCGGGTCGTCAGCGTTCTGCTGAACGCTGTGTTGGCAGGCTGATATCATAGACCAGGCTAGACCACGGCCGCACAAACGGCCCAAGCGATACTGGTCATTTAAAAACTGCCAAGCGAATAGAAAATCTTGAGAAGCTACGCTGGTTCCTCCGCTTGTTTTGAAGGATTTCCATCGTCTTAAATAAGAAACGCCNCGAAAGCTCGTTCTGATCGTGAATAGAGGTTGAGCATTCCACTCGAGAATGTGAGAATGGATCTTCGGACCCGAGTCGAAAGCGACCAACATATGTCGACCGCCTGGATCATAGTCCCACTCCTACCAATCATCGGAGTCATACTTCTCGCGGTCGGGTTCGCGATCGCGCTCTTCTCGGCGATCTCGGGTCTCAGCGGTCCAACACCCCAACCCGGGTCGCTGTCGGGGCTTCTTGCCACACTCGTCCTCTTTTACCTCCTAGTCTACATTCTCATACCCGTTATTGTTGCAATCTATGCGATAATGTTCCACAAGTTCATCCGACGTCGGAGCTTGCATTTCAACCGGCAAATACTTCTGTACGAAGACATGATCACTCTGGTCAAGCAGCTTGCGGGGAAGAAGAATATGGATGTCTCTATCCCAGTCAACTATCTAGAGAGAATTTTGAGAGAGGCTAGATTCGAGGACAGCGAAAAGAACGCCGCTCTCTACGCAATCCTGTCCGCAACTACTCCTCTCGTCGGATTCTACTCCTACTACTTTCTGATGAAGGACTTTTTCAAGCATGAAAGGAGAGAGGACATGTTCTTCGCAGGGATTGCAAACTTGTTAGTCGCTCTAGGCGTCCCGATTAGCCTGCCACAGAGAACCTCGCCCATTCCTGATCGAAGCTTTGCAGTCTATTTCATCGCTTCCCTGTTCACCGTCGGCATCTTCACCATCTACTGGATCTACGCCCTGGTCTCTGACCCCAATGCCCACTTCCGATATCAGTCAATGGTGGAGGACACGATTATCGCTCAAGTCCTACCAGCGCTTGCCTAGGAACTAGTCGAGGCCACTTGGGCATTGGCAACGGTCGAAGGAAGGGCGAGACTTTCGACACTCACCGAGATGCGTCGACATACTGATGTTCGCATAGGGCGCAACTGGTTATTCCTGGCGATAGGCAGCTATGTCCTTTGGACGACCACCGCGATAATTTATCTGCTTGGATGGCTTCAGCAAGTTCCCAGCTACAACATCCCACTTTCTGTGTTCGGGACCCTTCATTTCTCAGCCACAACATGGCTGCTCCTCCTCTCGTTCNTGGCTTCGACGGGGCTTTCTTTCTTGGTCTATTCTCTGATCAATCGACAGAACAAGCATATGACGAGAGAGGAGGAGCTGTTCCGAGAGAGCTTGGAGCGGGCCAGGTCCGGAACTCCTCAAGATCGAATGAGCGTTCTTTTGCCGCTGAGTTCGGCCGAGCAGGACTTCTACAGGCTAGTGCAGAAGACCCATGATAGGAGCGCGGTACTCTGGGCACTCCTGGTCCTGATTCCCTACGCCGGATGGGTCTTCCTGATCATCTCAATGTATCTGGTATCTCAAGACTTGAACTTCCACGAACAAACCGAGCAAGAGCTGCTGCAGGATATCAGCAGAGTATTAGCAGGTGGAACCCATCGACAGGCGCTGCCTAGTAGCATGACTAGCGGTCGGACAAACAGCCTAGCATATGCCCTTGTCAGCTTGGTGACACTAGGCGTGTTGTCACTGTTCTGGCTTCATCGGATAACGATTGATCAAGAGGCTCATTTCGAGCAGCATGCTGGCTTTGAGCCAGGCCTCCTGCAGGCTCTCCTCGATTTTGGATCGAACCTAGGGAGCGCGCTCTAAGAGTGTCGTGGAACCTTCTTCATGGCTTCAAGAGAGTATTCTTTGACAGGATCTTCGAGAGATCCTACTGGACATGGAGGAAGCATCCTATGATCATTGTTCCGAGTATGCTCGGGACAGCCATCACTGTCATCGAACAGTCAATCATAACCTTGGGCGTCATAGTTCTTCTGACAAACCTGGCGATGAGAGGTCTACTATCCGGATTCCTCTCGCAGTTGACCCAGTCAGGGCTGGGTTTGGGCCTGTTCCAAAACTCGACATACGCGTCGGTGCTGATACCGATAGCCGCCTTCTCCGTCATCGGGTACTTCCTCGCAGCAATCATCGGCGGGGGTTTCGTCTACGCTGCGGAATACGGCGTCTATCTGGATGCATGGAATAAGGACAGGGTTCCGATCGGATCGATCGTCGAGAATGGAGCTCGCCGGTGGAGGTCCATGGCCTGGACACTCTTTCTGTCAAACGTGATAACTTGGGGTCCGCTTGCGCTCGCGTTCCTCCTCTTCCTCTTCGCCGCTCTAAACTCGTCGACCCTAGTGGGATTCGTTGCGCTCGCAGCCTCCTCTTACATCATCTACCTTGGACTGGGAGCCTCCCTCTTCTTGTCAATATTCACGGTCTACTCTTACCCTGCAGTTGTAGTCGACAATGTCTCAGGTTTCCGCGCAATAGGGAAGAGTTTCGGAGTCGCAGGTCGTAACCTAGGAGCCACGTTGAGCTACTCCCTCGTCCGCGTGCTCTTCCAGCTCCTGCTGACACTCGTAGTGTTCTTGGCGAGCGATGTTGGGCTCCCCCTCTCCTCTATCTCCGCGGCAATCCTGAGCCTCTTGCTTACGCCAATTCTACACTCGACGAAAACCATGATCTACTACTACGCGAAGCCCGACGTTCCTGAGATGCCCTTCGAACTGTCGAACCCCATATGGTACGACATCAAGACCCGCCTTCCCAGAGCCGCATGGTTGAAAATCCGGGCCGGGCTCTCTGAGGCAGCAAGGTTTGCGGCGAATCCAAAGAACCTGCCGTTTCATCTGCTCTCGCTCCTAGCCTTTGGGATTGGAGTATTGCTAGGAGACTACGTCTCCCTCAACGGCGTCAAGAGTTATCTCGTCGGTAACGGATATGTTCCGGGACGAGGCAACCCGCTACTCAACCAGGTATTCGGCCCTTCACTGGGCGCGGATATTTTCCTGAACAACTGGCTTGTATCNATCGCGACTGCGCTCGCTGGTCTTGGTTTTGGTGCGCCGAGCTTTCTCACGATCATGTTCAACGGGTTTATACTAGGAGTGTTGGTTCCACTCTCAACATTGACTATGCTGTTCGCGGCGATTCTGCCTCATGGAATTATCGAGATTCCTTCCTTCATCCTCGCCGGTTCGATGGGAATCAAGCTGGGCTATGCGGCGGTGAGGAGATTGTTCCGTGGGCCCACAGAAGACGGGAATCTTGCTGTCGAAACCTCCTCCAATTCTGATGATTACTTATCGCGAACGCTTCGGCAGACGGTTTACGTAGTTGTTGGGCTCGGTCCTCTATTCTTGATAGCAGGGCTCATAGAGGCCGACATAACCCCGATAATCATGCGTATGTTCGGATGGACTTTCTAGGCTAGTGTGGTTGTAACTTGCCAGTCTTCTATGTCGATGGGCAGAGCATGGGAAATGAGCAGAAGACTCTACCGCGCCGGGCAAAGATCGTGGTGGCGTACAAGGAGAAGCCCAATTCAGCCTTCCAGATCCGCTGGGAGGAGATAGGAGATCGGACGAACAACGAGGCCGAGTACGTTGCATTGTTGAAGGCTCTCTCGATAATCGAATCGAAGTGGGGAGCGACTGGAGAAGCATCGGGGAAAGGCGCGGAGCCGATCAAGATCCATTCTGACTCTATGCTTATCGTCAACCAAGTAAAAGGCAGCTATGAAGTGACAGATGTGAAGCTGCGCCAGCTATGTGAGAATGTCAAGGGTCTGATGAAGAAGATGAGCGCTGTGAAGCTGGAATGGATTCCTCGCGAGGAAAACTATGCGGGACAATGGCTCGAAGACAAATGGAAAGGCGGCAAAGTAGAGGTTGTGAAAGACGAGGAGCCAGGGGCGCCTATCGCCAGGGTTTGAACTCTGCCCCATTGATCCCGGGTACTAAACACCCTTATTTCCAAGAATCAATCGACGGATTTCGAGGAGTAGTCTCATGGGTAATGTTCCGGAAGACGTAACTCGAATTCTTGGTCCCGGCGAACAAGTACAACTCTTCATTCAACAGAAAATTTACCATCCTAAGATCAATGTCGACTCTGTCGTTCTCACAAACGAGCGAATCATTCTGAGACACCCCCACGANCTACGATTGAAAAGGGACTTTACGGATTTCTCCTACACTGACGTGTCTAACGCGATTCTCGACAAGGGCGTGCTCCGTTCAACTGTGAGATGTCAGTTGAGATTTGGCGGAGACCCGCTGAGCTTGAATGACCTTCCCAATTCTGATGCTGAGAAGGCTTACGGGATTATCAGGTCCAACATCGCTCGATATCAGACTCCATTCTCGACTGGATACGCCGCGATGGCCCCGACGGGCGCCATACCAACTGCCATGCCGACCATTGTCCCGGCGGCTGCGGTCGGCTTGAGATGCTCTAAGTGTGGACAGATGAGTAATCAGGGCTCAAAGTTCTGCGCTGCCTGCGGCTCAAAATTCTAGACTCGACAGTCCGAAGATTCAGCTCACACCAGCGGTNTTGTGTCAGGGTACACTCGTTGGGTCCCAGTTAAGCCTCAGATCTTCATTAAGAGAATCTAGCGACATCATGTCATCGTCTGAAATATCGAAGTCGAACACTTGGCTGTTCTCACGAATTCGCTCCTCTCGCGTCGACTTCGGTATCACGACGACTCCGTGCTGTATGCCCCAGCGTATCATCAGCTGAGCTGGGGTCTTCGAGTATTTTTTCGCGAGAGACAATATCCTCGGTTGCTTGAACCTCTCTCCTCGGGCCAACGGACTGTAGGCCTCGACCTGGATACGTTTTCCTTGACAATAATCTAGTAGCTCTTTCTGGTAGAGAAATGGGTGGAATTCGACTTGGTTGACGGACGGTANGACATCGCTCTCCTCCGTCAACTCTTCGAGATGACGGATAGTGAAATTGCTCACTCCAATCGCCCGNCACCTCCCCTTCTTGAATAGAGTCTCCATTGCCCTCCAGGACTCCTTTCGAACATCCGGAACTGGGAAGTGCACAAGATAGAGATCCAGATAGTCCAAT
>JGI25383J37093_10000212_pt1 | contig 12449 bp, 15 predicted proteins | sample GraSoi013_1_20cm_4_FD_37093 | JGI IMG/M metagenome (IMG submission 37093)
TGGCGCGCCTGAAGACGTGCTGGTGTTGCTGAGGCGGCTCGAAAGCAACGAAGACTGGCAGCACGCCGAGAAGAGGTTGGGCTCCGGGTTCTGTCCCAGCCGGAGGTATCCGCCGCGCCCGGCTGGAGATCATTGAATGAGTAGCCGAATTCTCGGAGCAAATCGTGGTCTCGAGTGGCACCGGGCCGTGGCACCCGGCGTGGAAGTTGGTGAAATCACGACCCATGGGCTCGCCCTCTCAAGACCGAGACGCGGGTTCGAATCCCGCTGGAGCCACCACACTCGACTTCTTCGAAACCTCCGAAACTTCCGCGGGACCCGGACCAACTTATCGTTGGCCAAGGACCCACCCGAGACACGGAGTGTGCAGCCGCCGAGCCAGGGGAGGGTGGTGGAGGTGCCCCGCGTGGGTGGGCTCCATCACGAATACCTCCGGCGAGCGGCGTGAGCCGATGGGACGAAAAAGTGGAAGGCACAGCCTAGACTGGCGAAACCTGGCCGACGAGGATGCGGCGCGAAAAACGGCCGTGGAATTTGTACGAGATCGCGTCACCTCATCGTCGCTTTCGAGAACCAGGCGGTGCGTGCCGCTCAGGGGCCAGGCGGCGGTGCCAGTCCTGTTCCTTCATGTGACCCATCCAGTCGCTGAAGGGTTCCGACACGCGCATGATCCTCATGCTGGACCTCTCACTGCCGTCGGGCGATCACGTCCTCCGGCTTCACCGGCGGGGCCTGGTTTCCCCAACTAGTACGCTCGTGGCTGAGGACCGCCGCCACCTCGTCGTTGGTGAGTTGGTCGGCGAATGCGGGCATGGCGGACGCGTAGGTCACGCCGCCGATGGTCTTGCCCGACAGTCCACGCAGCACGATGCGGATGTGCTCGGTCGGATCGGGCGCGGTCGCGACCGCGCTGTCTTTGAGCGGCGGGAACACGCCCGGTAACCCCTGCCCGGTGAGCTGATGACACGCCGCACATTTGTTCCCGTACACCTGCTCGCCGAGCACGGCCCACGACGGCTGGCNGGCCGTCCCCGGCGCGCCGGGGGCGGACGCTGCCTGGCTCGCCGCCGGCGCTGTCGCTACCGTCCGCTCCTGATACGCCCTGAGCTCGGTGGCCACGTACCACATGCCCCAGGCCACGACGACGAGAAAGAGCACCCAGGCCCACGTCGGGATCGGCGCCGGCGTCTCGGCGCGCTCGGGCTCGAACGCTTCACCCGGTCGGCTCGCGAACGCGTTGACAAGGAGCGGAACGCGCCCCCGCACCGTGTCTCCGTCCGACAGGCCGACCACCGCGATGCCCGGTCCGTTGCGAACGGTGAACGGGATCTCCTCGACGCCGACCGTTCCGGAGTCCCCGATGGCATGCACGCGCAGGCGATGCGGCCCGTCGGTCAGCCCCTCGGTGTCGAGNTCGAGAGTTGCCGGCGGCCGGAGCGTCTGCCTCGGTACGGACTCGTCGTCGAGGAAGATCTNGATCCTCANCGATGTCGAGCCTCCTTTGGCTCNTCGATGTCGTNGAGGAGAATGCGACGTTTGATGTGCGAGGCCTCGGTCTCTCCTGGATGAACCGTATAGCGAATCGCGAGTCCGAGCGCCCACACGAGGACGATCGCGGCCGCGAACACGAGCATCCACTCCAGGAGGGATGCGTGGGACGCGCCAGCCGCGTGATCCATCATCACGGCGACACCTTGGCCTGTTTGAGCGACAGCAGGTAGCGGACCAGCTCCATCCCGTCCGGGCCCGCGACAATGACCTTGCCCCGCGGTGCAATGCCCGCGGGTACCGGAACGACGACGTCGCCCGGTCCGGCCTGGTCCTTCTCCGCGAAAAACCAGCGGTAGGCCGGCATTACCGACTGCGGCACGACCGCGCGCGGATCGTAGAGGTGGATCAGGTGCCAGGCCTCGCTCGGCTGCCGCGTGCCGACATCGGCGAGATCGGGTCCCGTGCGCTGGGTGCCGAGCATCGGAGGATCCTCGAGCGTGTAGTCGGCGGGGCGGGACGGGCGGCCGAACGCACGATCCATCGGCAAGTCGCGCACGAACTGCGTGTGACAGAATCCGCAGCCCTCGCGCAGATAGACCCGTCGTCCGCGCTCCTCCTCGTGCCCTCGCGGCCTGGCGCNGGTCGGGGTCGACAACGCCTGTTCTCGCAGAGCGGGCAGCACCGCTATCATGAGGGTCAACACGAAGAACACGATGGCGGCCACCGCGACGATGGCGCGATGGTCCGTATGNAGCCCACCGAAGCTCACGCGGGGATCCTGACCACGTCCGGAGAGGGCGCGGGCGCAATGACGCGGTGTGGCCGCATGGCCCAGACGTTGACGGCGAACACGATGTGGCTTCCGACCATCAGGAGACCGCCGATCGTTCGCCAGAGCCACATCGGCTCCGCCGCAATCACCGAGGCGATGAACGATTGTCCCGACACCCACGCCAATCCCTGGAGGACCCCGGCCGCAGAGATCGAGATCACGTACGTCAGGACCCCGACCAGCGCGAGCCAGAAGTGGACACCCACCGCCAGCGGATTCGGCTCTCGTCCGGTGAGGCGCGGCACCAGCCCATAGACGGCGCCCCAGGCGATGAACGCGATGAATCCGTACATCGCGGCATGAGAGTGACCCACAGTGAAGTTCGTNAAGTGCCAGTAGATGTTCGCGGTGCGGAAGGCCTCGATCGTGCCCTGCGTCGAAGCGAGGCCGTACCCGATCAGCCCAGTCACGAAGAACGGTAGCGCATAGCTCCGACGCACCGCGCCGCGCCCACCCTTGAAGGTCAGGAGCAAGTTCCCCGTCCCGGCCCACACCGGCACCATCATGCCCACGCTGAAGAGGATGGCCGTGCTCTGGAGCCACCACGCCTCCGGGCTGAAGATGAAATGGTGCGCGCCGATCAGTGGGTAGAAGAGGAGATTGGTCCAGAAGCCGAGGACGCCGAGGGCGTAGGAGTAGACGGGCCGGCCGAGCAGCAGCGGGATCGCGTAGTAACTGACGCCGAGCGCGAGCTGGGTGAACCACATGCCCATCACGTTGTGCATGTAGTAGCCCTGGACGACCGTGTTGCCGAGACCCCCCTGATAGAACGGTAGATAGCTGGTGACGTANAGGATCGGGAGGTAGCAGAAGCCGCCGAGGATGTACCAGTTGGACACATAGACCTCGGGCAGCGCCCGCGCGGCTACCNTGCGATAGGCCACGTACCCGTCGATGACGACCGCCGCGGCCAGGATGACCGCCAGCGGCCACACCCACTCGCGGTACTCCTGCGGGCCGCGATTCACGCCGGCCAGCAGGGTCACGAGACCGCCGAAGAGAGCCAGGTTCCAGAGCCAGAGTGCGATCCTGGTGAGGCGCGGGCTCCACAGTGGGGCGCGCGAGGTGCGGGACACGACGTAGAGGGAGACGCCGACCAGTACGAGCGAGCTCCAGCCGAACAATACGAGATTCGTGTGCGCGGGCCGCACGCGGCCGAACGAGAGCCAGGCGAANGGCAGGAACTCCGGCCAGTGCAGCTTGATCGACGCGATGAGCCCGATGGTGGTGCCCGCCAGCAGCCAGACCGTCGCCCACGCCACGTACTCGAACGTCACGCGCACGGCGGGAGCGTCGGTGGAGGGCGCGGCCACGAGGCCGGGATCACGCATCCGGGTCCGGATCGCGGAAGGCTCCATCGTCATCGCACCCCGCTCATGCGCTCGTCTCGCGCTCGAGGGTCGCCCGTCGCTCGGCATCTTTCACGGCGACGTACGCGCCCACCGCCGCGGCGATCACGACGATCGACCATACACCAAACGGCGCCAGCGCCGCCGCGACTTCTTTCACGCCGTCCTCAGGACGTAGCCGAGNCCAGCCCAGGTGCCGTCCAGAGCAGCGCGCTCGCGGCGCGAAGTCACGACGTCCATACCCTCCGGCGCCATGCGGTCGTCCCACATAGATGCGTTTCTATAAGTGGAAGGCACAGGCCGTTGACCAGGTTGAAGTATCTACTCGCGGTCTCCCACCTGCTCTTCGACACCGTGGTGAACGGCATCAAGGGCAAGCTGATCGTGCACGAGAGCGTGTCCGAGAAGGGCACGGTCAGCACGACCTACTAGGCCAGGCTCGGCTGGGCCACCCTGATGTTCAAGGCGATCGAGGCGCCGGAGGAGAAGGGCGGCGGCCGCTTCGAGATCATCCTGCCACGGGCTCGGTACATGCGGGATCCCCTGCTGCCCGAGGGCGCGCCGCCCTTGCCGATGCTCCTGGGGCTGCACGGGCCCAACGGTTACCTGCGTGTGGTTGGGTAGGGCGCGACTCACGCGTTCACCCACGCCGCCGCTCGACGGCTGGCACGGGGGATGGGACTGCCGTCGCGCCTTGCACCACGCGCTTCGTGCCTACCAGCTTGCGCATGGGCTTCTCCACGAGGTGCGACGGGTCCTCCGGACGATCGGGGATTCTAGCATGATACGATCGGCGCCAGACTCGGCCAGGAGGTCTCCCGTGCGACTCACGATTGATCCCTCGCGTGATGCCCTCGTCATTGTCGACGTCCAGAACGACTTCTGTCCCCGCGGCGCGCTTGCGGTACCGGCGGGCGACGAGGTCGTACCCCTCCTCAACCGCTACGCCGAACGCTTCGCTGGCCGCGGCGCGCCGGTCTTCGCCTCGCGCGACTGGCATCCCACGAAAACCCGACATTTCGCCGTCTACGGCGGAGCGTGGCCGGCACACTGCGTCCAGAACACCGCCGGCGCGGGCTTTCACCCGGCGCTGAAGCTCCCCGCGAACGCGGAGATCGTGTCGAAGGGCATGAATCCCGACGAAGACGCGTACTCGTGCTTCCAGGCGGAAACCCGCGCAGGCCTGCCCTTCGCCGCCGCCCTCGGCGAAGGCGGCGTGGGTCGACTCTTCATCGGGGGCCTCGCGACCGACTATTGCGTCAAGGCGACAGTGCTCGATGCGCTCAAGGAAGGGTTCGAAGTGGTTGTGCTCGAGGATGCCGTGCGTGCCGTGGACGTGAAGCCGGGTGACGGTGAGCGCGCGCTCGCCGGAATGAAGGCTGCGGGCGCCCTCACCGCACGGCTCGACGACCTGGAGGGCTGATCCGGTTCCGCGCGGGAGAGATCAGAGCTAGACATGACTGGACAATCAGGCCGCCATCTCGAGGCCCGGAAGGCCGGGGAAGAGCTGTTCCCCCAACGCGCTCCAAAATGCCGCACGGGCATCGAGGGAGCGGCGCGCGCCGCGCAGGATGTCTTCCTGGTTTGCGGCGCTCGGGGCCGACCGTATGAGACCTTCTCGGAGCGCCTCTCCGTGCCTGACATCCACTTCGATGTGAAGCCGGAAATACTCCAGCGCGTTCGGCTCGAGCGGCACGCTGCGCTCGATGCCTTGCACGAGATATGGGAACATCAGCGGTATGGCCCACTCGTGGCCGGGGCCGACCGCGCCGAGCGTCTCGAGCCATGATCGAAGCGTCATGTCGAGGTGGGTCTGAACGAAGGCACGGGTCGCCGGCAACAGAGGCACGCGGTCCCATTCACCCTCGCCAAAGCCCACCCCGCGCATGAATCGTCGGTAGAGCTCAGGGTGCCAGTGGTCGAAGCTATGCCGCATGTATTCCTCCTCGAGGATGTCTCCTACCAACCGCCGCAGCTCGGGATCAGGCGTCCGATTGGCGAGAGCCTCGAGATAGCTCGTGAAGCAGGTGACGAGATAGTAGTGTTGTGACGCGTAGCCCCAGATCTGCCACCGGGTGAGCCCACCCTTGGCAAAACGACGCAGAAAGGGATGCGTGACTGCTCGGTGGCTCTCGACCTCTTGGCGGATGGCGTGAACAAACTCGACTGGGGTCACGAGGCAACGGGGCAACATTACTTACTGGCTTCTTGGAGCACCCCCATTTAGCAGCAAGCAGCAACAACGCGCAAGTGATGGTCCCCGCAACTCCCTGCCCGTTGAAGTGGCCTGGGCGTTCCGTATGATGCAGGTCGCTTCGAACGCCTCAGGAGGGACTACCGGCCGGTGAGGGGCGGCATGGTTGGGAAAGCAGGAGGCTGAACACAACGTCGTCCGCGGCCTTGCCGGCTTACCAGCCGTGCGCCGCCCGCGTGGTTCGTTCGTCGCCAAAGGCNTCCCAAGTCAATCACCAGGGTATTAGACTGCGGGTCATGCCGCGGGCACTGAACGGGCTTCGGGTGGCCAGCTTCGAGAGCCGCCGGTCGGCGGAAATGGCCGAGCTGATCCGCAAGTACGGCGGCGAGCCGATCCAGGCACCGTCCATGCGAGAGGTGCCGCTGACCGACCCGCGGGAAGAGTTCGTGTTCGGGGAAGCCCTTCTCGCCGGTGAGTGCGAAATTCTGATTCTGCTCACTGGTGTCGGCACTCGCAGGTTAATTGCCGCGCTCTCAGCGCGCTGGTCGAAGGGGGAAGTCGTGGCGGCGTTGGGACGGCTCCAGCTCGTTTGTCGTGGGCCCAAGCCAATCGCGGCGCTAAAGGAGGTCGGCCTCGCGCCGACGGTCGCCGCGCCTGAACCGAATACCTGGCACGAATTGCTTTCAGAGTTGGACATGAAGCTGCCAGTGGCCGGTAAGCGGGTCGCGATCCAAGAGTATGGCGTGCGGAACGAGGAGTTCATGGCCGAGCTTCGGCGGCGGGAGGCGCGCATCATGCCAGTCCCGGTATACGGATGGCAGTTGCCTGAGGACATCGGACCCCTACGCGCCGCAATAGACAGAATCGTAGCGGGTGAAGTGGAGGTAGCGCTGTTCACCAGCTCGAACCAAGTGGACAACCTGTTCCGCGTGGCGGCAGAGATACGGCGGGCGGACGCGCTGTGCGAGGCGCTCCAAAGGAAGACGGTAGTCGCCTCGATTGGGCCAATCACCACTGAGACACTCCAGGGGCACGGCATCGAGCCAGACCTACATCCACAGCACCCGAAGATGGGCCACTTGCTCGCCGCGGTGGCCGAGCGTGCCAGAGATCTCCTTCAGCGCAAGCGAAGTGGCTAGTCTGTCACTTCGCTCTCGCGGAATATCTGGGAAGTCCGGCGGAAACGTGGTCGCAGCTCAAACACGGGTCCTCCGAAGACTGGATAGCCCTACGTCTGGACGCCGGGTTGATTTCCCGTCAGCCCTCTGGCTCGCGCGTCGTCGCTTGGCGAGGCGGCGTCTGGACCCGGCCTGAGAGCGACCTCGCTCAATCCATCCGATTGCCGCTAGAGGAAGCATCGACGGCTCAAGGCAGATCAGGTCATTGAGTGATCGTCTGGTCGCTTGGTCTCCGGCTGAAGCGCCATGGCCACGACCCGCCTGAGGTAGGCGAGAGCGAACGGTTTGTCGACATAGTAGAGTGCGCCGAGCTGCAGGGCCTCGCGGGCAATCAGAGCGTCCTTACTCGCGGTCACCATAATCACCCCGATCGTCGGATCGATCGATCGGATTTGCTTGAGCACCTCAATGCCGTTGACATCGGGTAGTGCGATATCGAGCAAGACCAGATCGGGACGTGACATCCTGATCGACCTCAACCCATCACCGCTCGTCAGCGCGCCGGAGACCTCGTAACCCTGCTCGCGGAGACAGGTGACTAAGACTTCGACGACTGTGGGGTCGTCGTCGATCACGAGAATTCTGGCGACCGGGACCCTCATCATCGGCTCGAACGGCACAAACGGCGCCGATCGGATCGGGCACGGGGACGGAAGGCCGTGGCCGACAGTGCCGCGGACGGTCGTGGAGGACGCCTCGGGCCTACCTACCAGCGGAGTTGGTGCCCTGAACTACCGAGCGCCTTTCGCTCGCTCTAGCATTTGGAGTTCGGGCGCCTTTCGATTGATTCCGACCTCATGACTCAACTGACGTATGACCATGCACCGGGGAGATGCTGACAGTCCAGCCCGGTCGCTGTCAAGCAGCTCGAGCCGTCGCCTTGCCTGTCCTTCGCCAAAACGCGCAGCCTGTAACGGCAGTGCTCCAACCGGTGAAAGTCCGGTCACGGTGTCCGNCCCCGGGCGCNGTGTAGCGATATCCGACTCGCGGGNAGGGTGACCTTCCGCGGGAAAGCTCGGGTAAAAAAGTCCTCGGCGGCCGGAGAGCGATGTCTCTCCAGGTCGGATCGGTCCAGGAGGGCGAGCAACCGCGCGGGCCGTAGCAGAGCGAACACCGGCAGAAGCGTCGAGAGAAGGGCCCCGACGGAAGCCGATGTCGGGAACATTGGAGGAGCCGACTCACTGTTTTGGTGGGGAAGGCCATGGAGCAGGGTCGCAGGGCGGGGATAGGGCCCTGATTCTCCTCCCGGCGTAGAGGTGACGGCACGTGTGGAAGGAACACTGACCCAAAGCGGGGAAGGTGTCGTTCGCAGCCCAGACCAAGTTGTCGGGCAGGGCCTCCTGTATAAGCCGATGAGGTGAAGTCAGGGGGTGCGGGCGAGGCTGGCGGATCGGGCCGTAGTGGCGGAGATGAGCGGGACACTATAACCCGCTCGGAGCGAGGGGCCCGTGGGCCAAGGTGGTCGCGGTGGTGAGCCTGAGGCGGGCGGGCTGATAATGCCAGCGGTAATCCGCAGGAGGGACATCTGCGACGAAGGTCAGGTCAAACCGCGAAGCCCCCGAGGGGATGTGGACTTGGCACTTAAGCTCGGGGGCCCGGGCGGGAAGGGCCTGGCTGATGGCAACACACCTTGGCTTGGAGCCGTGCTGGGGACAACTCGATGCACGGCATCTTAGGGGGGGCGCTGGAAACGTCGCTATGCGAGCCGGACTGAGGCCCACGGCGAAAGCCGTGGCTACGCCACCGGACGCTACCGCGGGCGCGCCAGCGCTCTACCCGACCGCGTCGCTTGGCGAACGTCCGTGCTCATAGGAAGGCCTGAGACGCGGGAGGCTGGTGGGCGGTTGTTGGGAAGCAGGGCTGTCGGCATCCTGGGCCATCTGCCGCGCCACGGGCGGTGAAGGACGGAGCGCGCTCGGAAGGAAAGCCGAGCGCGGCGCGGGAGGCGTTGGCAGCGTGAGGGCCAGCCGATCGCTGCTGGACTACGCCGCCTGCCGTACGTAGCGATGATGCAGGCCACCGACTTCGGGAATCTGGATGACCCTGCCGAGCTCCAGCGGCGCGATGGGAACTGGGTGAGGAGCAAGTCGGGTATCGCGGCGGCGCCGACTTCGAGGGTCGCACCGACCAAGCCGGTGTCGTCTGGCGTTGGCAGGACGCGAACAATTACTACATCGCCCGGGCGAACGCGCAAGAGAACAACGTCGTCGCGTACAAGATAGTCAACGGCAAGCGGAGTGACCTGAAGCCCATCGGGGCCGGCGCTTGCGCGTACGGTGTGCAGGTAACTGTCACGCCGCACGCCTGGCATACTCTCAGCGTCGACTTCAAGGGGCCGGAGTTTGTCGTTCGCTCCGACCGTGATGTGGCGACGTTCACCGTGCGGGACGAAACGCTCAAGCAGCGCGGACGCGTCGGGGTGTGGTCGAAGGCCGACAGCGTCACGGACTTCGCTTCAACTCGGCGTTGAAGCCCTGCGCGCTCATGCCGAACACNACCGCGCCGAGACCCGGCCACGAGTTCAGCCAGCGCGCGAGCATGACCACGGCGGGGCGGTGCCGGTCCTCGCCAGCGGNGGCGCATGAGGCCGAGCGCGCGCGGCGGGGGCAGAAGGGGGGCTCCCTGGCGGATGCNGGGACGGCCAGGAGCTTGAGAGCCTCAGTCGAGGCAGCTGACCGCACTCTGGCGTACGTCAGAAACCTGGTTGCGCCTGGTTGCGTGGAATGCCGTGCTCTGCCGCATTTTGCACACGGGTGTGCTCCATAAATACGCGATTATTGAAGACGTGGCCTACGAATCCCTTACCCTCCACCAATAAATCCTTGTTGATTATTTTAGTAGAATTATAGGTGTTGATCGATCTCCAGCGCTTTAAACTCGCGGTCACATTGCACGAAGTAGATCAGGAGGAACTGGAAACTTAGAGCGGGTCGCTTCCACAATTCAAAGCGGCCCCCGCAACCAACCAGCGACTCGCAATTCTAGGGCAGCGTTCTGGGGCTACGCGCGCCTTGCGCCACGGGCGACCGCTGTCACCCAGACTGTCACTCACGCCGCGCGACGCCGTGCAACTGGCCGCTACTTACTGCGACGTCGGACACGGACCAGCAGGCGAGCAAGTGCTNGAGAAGACGGTCGACGGAGGCGATCGATAGCGAGACCTATCTGGCCATGTTCGCGTGAGGCGCGGGGCGGGGGTGGCCGCGAGCCCGTCGTTCGCGAGGCGCGGAAGTCACCGAGCTGGGTGCCGAGGGCGCCGGCGGCCCGGGCGGGTCGCGCCGCAACCCCTGGCTCGTCACATCACCGGCAACCGGGCGCCGTGCTCCGGTCGACCCAGAACGTGTAGACCTCACAGTCATCCGCCGCTGGCGATAACGGCGCGGAGATGGTGCGGCGTACCGGCGGCAGCGCGCGCAGGAACGCGATCAGAGCGCGCACGTCCTCCTCGTCCCAGTTCGACGCGTGGTCCCAGATCATCGCCTGCCAGTGCATGGGCCGCCCGTCCTTCGCGATGCCGCTGCGCATGGCGCGCGCGATCTCGCCGTCACTCCACGCGCCGATCCCGGTCTCGCGGTCGGGCGTGAGGTTGCGCGTCCACACGGTGCCGAGAACCCGCCAGCTCAGCTTGGCGCCCCCCGCGCCGTCGGGGCCATGGCAGAGCGCGCACGAGCCGACTGTGAACAAATAGCGGCCGCGCTCGACCAGCGCGCCTTTCGTCGGATCGGACAGCCGTGCCGGGTCAGGGCGCGGAATGCCGTCCGTCACCGCGCCGGCAATCTGCTCGGGCGGAATCACGGCGAGCGCCGGCAGGCGCACGATGATGCCGGCCAGCATGGCGAGCACGACGATACCCACGACGACGAGCGCGGTCACCACCCACCCGCGCACGGTGCGCGGCACGCGCCGGCCCCGGGGACCGGCGACGACGAACATGAACACGCCCGCCGCGATGACGACCCCCTGCGCGGCGACCAGCACACGCTGCGGAACGTCGCGCGCCATGCCGCCACCCGGCGCGCCGAAGTTGCCCTCGGTGTACGTCAGCACCTTCGGCGGCACGGCGGGCAGCGGGCGCGTCAGCTTCACGGCCAGCGTCTCGAGCGTGCCGTAGTGCAGCGGATCCGGAATGGCGTTGCGCACCGGCGGCAGCGACTTCAGATATGTCGCCATGGCGTGAGCGTCCGCGTCCGTGAGGCGATGGAGAAACATCCACGGCATGCCCCAGATGTTCAGCACTCGGGCGCGCGCGCGGCCGTCGCGAATGGCCGTGGCGATCTCGGCCTCGCTCCAGCGACCGAGGCCCGTGTTGGGGTCACTCGTGAGGTTGCGGCTGACGAAGACGCCCTGCGGGTACGCGCCCACGCGCATGCCGCCGGCCAGGTAGAAGTCGTCGCCGCGATAGATGCCGGTGCGATCGATCGATGTGTGGCAGAGCCCGCACATCTCCGCGTGGACGAGGTATTCGCCGCGGGTCATCGGATCGACGTGCTGCCCGGGCCCGTCCAGGCGACCGCCCGGTTGCCACGCCGGCGTGCGGGCCAGCGAGAGCACGTAGTTCACGACGTGCCATCGGTCGGTCGGCGTGGCGCTCTCCGCGTACGACGGCATCGGACTCAAAGACGACAGCGTGGTGAGGCGGAGCCACAGCTGCTCGGGGTCGCTGCCGCCGGCGAACGTCCACGGAGCCGTGAGGTCACGCGTGATGACCGGATATTGCTTGGCGTCGCGCNGCGTCTCACGCTGGCGACCGTCGGCGCCGTGGCAGCCGTCGCAGCCGAGATCGGCGTACACCGCGCGGCCGCGGACNAGGCTGCCCGCGTCGGCTCGCACCCGCGGTGGGATGCGTACCGGCCGCGGCGCGGCGCCAGCGAATGCGGGCGACAGGGTCTTGATGTAGCCGACGACCTCCCGAATCTCGTCGGTGTTGAGTAGATCGCGGAAGTACGGCATCGCGCTGGCCTGGAGGCCGTCGGCGACGACGCGCACGAGGTCGTCGTCCGTCGGCGGTTGATCCGCGGGCGTCGACTTGTACTTGAAGAGGCCCCGCGTGAAGTCGCGCGGCCTGGGAATGAGCGACGGCGCCGCCGGGCCGTTGCCGCGGCCGTCGGGCCCGTGACAGGTCGCGCACCAGTGGACGTAGAGCCGCCGCCCCGGCGGAGCGGACGCCGGCACATCGCTGCCCGGCGGCCACGCGAGGTCGGCGTACACCTCGCGCGCCGGCTGCCACAGCTCAGTCGGCCGGGCGTGGCCCAGCCGTGCGTAGACCGACCGGCCGATGTCCAGCATCAGCAGAACGGCTACCGTGATCAGGACTACGCGCCGCCGCGAACCGAGCAAGGGGTCACACTCCCACGTTCGCGAGCTCCGCGAGCTTTGCGCCGGAAGCGGCTCGAACCGGTGCCCCC
>JGI25383J37093_10000213_pt1 | contig 12444 bp, 9 predicted proteins | sample GraSoi013_1_20cm_4_FD_37093 | JGI IMG/M metagenome (IMG submission 37093)
ACCCTGTGGGACCCGCCGGAGCCGCCCGCAGGGGCGAAGCGGCTCCGCGCGGAGGCGTACGTGCAGCGGCAGGTCGAGGCGCTCCGCCGCCTCGTCTTCCCGATCCACCACCTGTAGCGCCAGGCGCGTCAGAACCGGACGGCCACGCCGCCGAGCACCGTCCGGGGATTGCCCGGCGTGAAATGAATATCCGGCACGCCGCCGGCGGGTTCGCCGGGAAGGCGCGACGTGAAGAAGAACTGCGCCTCACGCCACTCCACATTCGTCAGGTTCTCGATGGTCGCGAACGCTTCGAAGGCCTTCCAGCGATAGCGCCCGGTCACGTCGAAGAGGGTAGAGCCCCGAGCTGTCTGGTGCCGGTCCTCGTCCGCGAACCGGTCGCCGAGATGCCGCATGCCGAGGCTCGCGGCGAACCCCCAGGGCAGGCGCGCGGCGAGGTCGGCGCGCCCCGTCACACGCGGAGCCAGCGGCACGGCGGCTCCGGTATCGAACGTCGCCCGCGAGGTCGTCACGTCGCCCGAGAAGGTGAGCCACTCGAGGAGCTTCACGCGCGTCGCGAACTCCCACCCCTCCCGGTGGCTCGGCCCTCGCGCCTCGGTGGTGCCATCATCGCCGATGAACACCAATTCGCTGGCGAGATCGAGGACCCAGTAGGTCGCGGAGAGCTCGACCCGAGGGAGGACCTTCGTTTTGACGCCGAGCTCCCAGCCACGTGCCGTCGGCAAGGCCGGCAGCTTCGGATCGAGGATGACGGCGCGTGCATCGTTACTGTGAAAGCCGGTCCCGAAGTTGGCGAAGAGCTCCGTCTGGGACCAGGGGCCGAGGATCACGTTCGCCTTCACGTTGGGTCGAGCCCGCGTCACGTCGCCGTTCAGGTCGCCGCCTGCCGAATTGACCTTGGAGCTCACGTGGTAGGTGAAGATGTCGCCGCGGGCGCCGGTCACCAGGCGCAGCCAGGCAAGCGGGGCCAGATCGAACTTCAGGAAGGGCGAGTACGACTGCTCGATCACGTCGGCGTCCTGGACGCGGTCGAGGAGGTGCCGCTCGGCCGTGTTGGCCAGGACGATGTGCGGGGTGTCGAGGCGATACTGGAGCCCGCCGGTGGTCGTGACGCTCACCCCGAGCGGCTCGCTTCGGTGCGCGTACTGCGTGTCGACACCGGCGAGCACGCGACGATCGCGCTGGTTGATCTCGTCGCCGTGGTCGGGATCGTTGAGGAAGAAGGTGAAGTTGTTGAAGAGGCTCAGCGAGTAATAGGTTCCGTACGCGTGGACCGAGAGGAGCTGGCGCTCGGAGGGGCGCCAGCGCCAGTCGAGGTTGAGGTTCGTGCGCTGCGTCTGGCCGCCTTCGTTGGGATCGATCGCGCCGAAGCGCGAGATCAAACCCTCGCGGACGGCCCGAAGCGGGATCTGCCCCGAGCCGTGCCAGTCGGCGCGATAGTGGGAGGCCCAGAGCGAGAGATCCATGCCCTCCGCCAGCGAGGCGCTCGCCTTCGCGAAGATGTTGAAACGCTCGTAGCCGTTCCCGTGCTCGAACGGACCATCGCTTCGATAGGCGTCGATCGCGACGAGACTCTTGAGGGCGTCGCGGGTCGGCGACAGCAGGGTCAGGTAGCGCTGGGTGTTGAACATTCCGCCGGCGACCTCGACCGTGTTCGCGTCGACGAGATCCTTCGTAACGAAGTTCACGGCGCCCGCCGTGGCGAAGTCCCCGAACTCGACGAAGTAGGGCCCCTTGAGCCCGTCGACCAGCTTGACGGTCTCGGGGATCAAGAAGTGAAGGTCGGCATACCCCTGACCGTGGGCATGGGATCTGAGATTCACGGGCATCCCGTCGACGAAGAGCGCGACGTCGGTGCCGTGGTCGGCGTCGAAGCCCCGGAGGAAATACTGCTCCGCCTTGCCACCCCCCTGGTGCTGGCTGATGACGAACCCGGGAATGAGGCGCACCACGTCGGCGGGCCGGCCCTGGGGTCGGAGCTCGAAGTCGCGACCGGGNATGAGCACCTCCGAGGACGCCGCCACGGGCGGAGGGGCCGTCACCACCACCGGGGGGAGCACGGGCGGCGCCGAGGGCGGCTCGGCTGTCTCCTGGGCCTGCGAGGTCTGAGCGGCGAGCACCACGAGCGCGGCGATCGGCCAGGCGCGCCGGCTCACCGAGCCTCCGAGACGCAGTCGAGGAGGATCGTCCTGTCCGAGAGGGGGCGGTCTTCAGCCAGGGTCAGGGANCGGGGCGCCCGAGCAGCGCGCGAATGTCGAGGAGCGCCTGGCGCTCGTCGAACAGGGCGAGGCTGTAGATCTCCCGGATCCGGCCCGCGCCGTCGATCAGGTANAGGCGCGCGGGGTGATCGATTTCGCCGCCGGGGAGGGGCCTCGTCCACTCGTCCCACGCGGCCAGCACCGGGCGCAGGGCGTCGGGCCGGTCTCGAAGGAACGTCCAGCCGCGCGGGTCCGCGCCGAACGCCTTCGCGTAGCGCGNGAGCGTCGCGGCGCCGTCCCGGTCGGGATCGACGGTGATCGAGACGAACCCTACCCGCGACCCAAACAGCCCCGCCTCGCGGAGCCGCCGCTGCAGCACCGCCATGCGTTGGGTCACGAGGGGGCACGCGGACCGGCACGTGGTGTAGACGAACGAGAGGAGGACGACGCGTCCCGCGTAGTCCGCGAGGCTCACCGAGCGGCCCGTGGGATCCACGAGCGCGAAGGGCGGCGCAGGACCGATGACGGCGAGGCTCGGACTCGGCGAGCCCGGGAGCGCGGCGGCCCCGGCGCGCTCGGGCGCGTCGTGCGCGCGCGCCGCACGGGGCGCCGCCGTCAGCACTACTGCCCCGACGAGGNCCAGAATGGCGAGCCGGCGCCCGCCGCGCATGCCTCAGTTCAGGAGCATGTCGTGCGCCCGCGCCGGCCCCGTCGGGAACTTCGTGAAGTCCACGTCGAAGAACGGGTCCATCTTGAGCCGGCCGTCCGGGCCGATGTGCGCGAGCCGCACCCAGAAGTTCCCCGAGTAGTCCATCGTCGAGAGCAGGGAGTTCGTGATGTACATCCGCTTGCCGTCCATCGTCACGTGCATCATGTTCGGCGAGACGCCGGGCACGAGGGTGTCGTGGAGCCGCGGCCGATCGGGACGCGAGACGTCCCACGCCTGGATCTCGCTCCGCATGAAGCAGGAGACGTAAAGGTAGCGGTCGTCGGGCGACTGGCGGAGATCCGCCGGGAGGCACCCCTTGCCGAGATCCGCCGCCTTCTTCGCCGTGAAGCTCCCGGCCGGCGTCCGCGCGAAGAACCAGATCGAGTCGCCGAGGGCCGAGTTGGTCCAGCCGTACGCCGCCCCCGGCTTGAGGCTCCAGCGGACTTCGAGCGGGACCGGGTCGGTGACGAGCGTCTGGACGACCTTGCGCTCCTTGAAGTCCCAGACGAGCATCGTGTTGCCGCCGTCCTTCATATCCCACTGGGCCAGGGGCTTCATGTAGTTCCGGAGCGGCGTGAAGCTCGAGGTGATCATGCGGTTGAGCTCCGGCTTCACGGCGACGTCGTAGGCGTACGGAGCGTTGGCCGGGTTCTTGAACACGCGGATGAGCTGGCCGTCGTTCGTGAACTCCGCCAGGCCCCCGGGCGGATTCCCATCGGCCGAGGACAGGAAGGTGATGAGCATGCGCCCGGGCAGCGCGTAGTACGTGTGGGGACCGTGCAACCCCGTCTGCGCGCCAATGTCGTCGATGGTCTTGACGATCCGCGGCTTCGCCGGATCGGTCGCCGTGTCGAGAATGAAGAGCCGCTTGGACAGGAGCGTCCCCGCCCAGATCTTCGTCCGGTCGTCGGTGAAGCCCATGTGGTGCGGCTCGTTGCCCGCCGAGCCGAGGTCCACCGTATTGACGACGCGCCCGTAGGTGGGCGACGCGAGGTTGACGTCGACCACGGCGAGGAAGTCGTTGTCTTTGGCGTCGGCGTCGACCGCGTAGACGTAGAGGTACTTCTCCGGCCCGGCGAGGCGCTTCACCCAGGGCGAGAGGCAGACCTCCGCGACGGCGGCCCCCGCGGTGGCGATGACGGCGAGGAGCGCGAGGAGAAGAGTCCGGCGCGTCATGAAACACCTCCTGGTTGCCCGGACCGTAGCACACGCGCGATAATCACGCCACTCTCGGGTGCCCGTCCCCTTCCCCTGGGCACTCGTTCCGAAGCTCGCGACGCGAGAGGAGGCGATCACCATGAGCCGAGCGGCGCCGTTCGAGAACCGGTGGGTCCGCGCCGCGCTCGCGACGCTCCTCTCGGCCGTGACCTGGCTCACGCCCACGCCGTCCCGCGCCGCCCCCGAGGGGCAGATCACCTGGGGCGTCCACATCTCGCTGGCGCCAACCTGGTTCGATCCCGCGGAGACCCCGGGGATCATCACGCCGTTCATGATCATGTACGCGCTGCACGACGCCATGGTGAAGCCGATGCCCGGCATCCCCCTGGCCCCGAGCCTCGCGGAGTCGTGGACGGTCTCGAGGGACGGCCTCGCCTACGAGTTCGTCCTCCGCAAGGGGGCCAGGTTCCACAACGGCGATCCCGTGACCGCCGAGGACGTCAAGTTCTCGCTCGAGCGCTACCGGGGCACCAGCCAGAAGACCCTCAAGGACCGGGTCGCGGCGGTCGAGACGCCTGACCCCTGGCGGGTCCGCATCCGCCTCAAGCAGCCGTGGCCCGACTTCATGACCTTCTACTCGACCGCCACCGGCGCCGGCTGGATCGTGCCCAAGAAGTACGTGGAGAAGGTGGGCGAGGAGGGCTATAAGAAGTCGCCGGTCGGCGCCGGTCCCTATCGGTTTGTGTCCTTCACACCGGGTGTGGAGCTCGTGCTCGAGGCCTTCGAACCGTACTGGCGCAAGACGCCGAGCGTCAAGCACCTGGTCTTCAAAGTCATCCCCGATGAGTCCACGCGCCTGGCCGCGCTCAAGCGCGGCGAGGTCGACGTGGTCTACTCGATCCGCGGGGAGCTGGCCGAGGAGCTCCAGCGAACGCCCGGGCTCACGCTGAAGCCGGCGGTGATCCAGGCTCCGCAGTGGGTCAACCTGCTCGACCAGTGGGACCCGAAGTCGCCGTGGCACGACCGCCGCGTGCGCCTGGCCGCCAACTATGCCATCGACCGGAAGGCGATCAACCAGGCCATCACGCTCGGGCACTCCACGCTGACCTTCAGCATCATCCCGAACACGTTCGAGTTCTTCTGGCAGCCGCCGGCCTATCCGTACGATCCCGCCCGCGCCAAAGGGCTCCTCGCCGAAGCCGGGTACCCGAACGGGTTCGACGCCGGTGAGTACTACTGCGATATCTCGTACGCCAACGTGCAGGAGGCGATCCTCAACTATCTCCAGAACGTCGGGATCCGCGCGAAGCTGCGCCCGGTCGAGCGCGCGGCCTTCTTCAGGGAGTGGGGCGAGAAGAAGTACAAGAACCTCACCTACGGGGCCACCGGCGCGTTCGGCAACGCCGCCACGCGGCTCGAAGCGTTCGTGGTGGCCGGCGGGGCGTACGTCTACGGCAGCTACCCGGACATCGACGGGCTCTTCCACGAGCAGGCCGCGGAGCTCGACCGGAAGAAACGCGAGGCGATGCTCGTGAAGATCCAGCAGCTCGTGCACGAGAAGGCGATCTTCGTGCCGATCTGGCAGCTCGCGTTCCTGAACGGCGTCGGCCCGCGGGTCGAGGAGTCGGGGCTCGGCCTGATCCCCGGCCACGCCTACTCCGCACCGTACGAAGACCTGAAGCTCAGGGCCCGGTAGAAGGAGGGCGCGCCGGTGAACCGACTCGTCGTGATTGGCACGATCGTCGGGATCCTGATCGGTGCCCTCGTGGGGTTCCTCTGGTGGGGCATGCCCCCTCAGCGCGTTCAGGGGGAGCTCGACGCCGCGCGCAAGCGCGCGGATGGGCTCGAGCAGCAGCTCGACGCCGCTCGCACCGACGCGCGGGGGCTGGAAACCCGGCTCAAGGAGACCCAGGACCGCCTGGCGGCGGCCGAGAAAGATCTGACGTCGGTCAAGGAGATGAACCTCAAGCTCCAGAGGCTCGTGGGCCGCGGGAAGAAATAGGGGTAAAATTCCGAGAGACCCTCGGTGCTCCCGGTCCTCCCGGCCGGGACGGGGTCGTGCGCCATGAAATTCACGATTCGCCTCGTCGGCGCCATCTGGCTCTCGGTGCTGATCGTCATCGGGGGGTTCGCGTTCCTCCAGATCCGCGAGGAGCGCGAGCGGCTCCTCGACGATCTGAAGCGCCGCGCCGTCCTCGTGGGCGAGGGGCTCAAGGAGGCGATCGAGCCCCAGGTCGCGCGCGGCTCGACGGTCGGCGTCGAGCGCATCCTCAAGAAGTTCGGCCGGCCGACGCGTGGGATCGCGGTCTACGACCGCTTCGCCGGCCTGATGGTCGCGACCCCCGAAGTCGCCAAGCTTCTCCCCCCGTCGCTCCCCGAGGTGACCGACGCCGTCGCCACCAACGCCGTGAGCCAGGGCTTTCGCGTTGTCGGTGCCCGACCGGCGTACGTGTACGCGGCGCCGCTCACGCAGGACGAGCGGCCGGTGGGCGCGCTGGCGGTGTTCCTCGACGCCGAGCACCTGCAGGCCGCGGAGTGGGACCTCTGGTGGCGCAACGCGCTCCGGTTCCTCGCGCTGGCACTCGTGATCTCGCTCATCGCGCTGGTCCTCGTCCGCAGCAGCGTGACGGCCCCGATGGCGAAGATGTCGGAGTGGACGAAGGCGCTCCGCGCCGGGCGCTACGTGCCGCCCCCGGAGGTGCCCGACACGAACGTCTTCGGCCCGCTCGCGCGCGAGGTCGCCGGGCTCGCGCGGAGCATGCAGCGGGCCCGCGCGGCGGCCGAGCACGAGGCTGCCCTGCGTCTGGCGGGCGAGTCCGTCTGGACCGAGGAGCGTCTCAAGCAGTTCGTCAACCTCCGCCTCGGCGGCCGGCTGCTCGTCGTCGTGTCCAACCGCGAGCCCGTGAGCCACGTGCGAAAGGGGGGACGGATCCAGACGCTGACGCCCGCCAGCGGGCTCGTGACCGCGATGGATCCGATGATGCGTGCGTGCGGCGGCGTGTGGGTCGCTCACGGGAGCGGTGACGCCGANCGGGAGACCGCGGACGCGCGCGGGCGGCTCGCCGTGCCGGAGGACGACCCGCGCTACACGCTGCGCCGGGTGTGGCTGACGGCGGCGGAGGAGCACGGCTACTACTACGGGTTCGCAAACGAGGGGCTCTGGCCGCTGTGCCACATCGTGCACACGCGGCCCGTGTTCCGGCCCGACGACTGGGCCAGCTACCTCGAGGCGAACCGCCGGTTCGCCGGGACGGTGCTCGACGAGATCAAGAACGCCGAGGAGCCGCTCGTCCTGATCCAGGACTACCACTTCGCGCCGCTGCCCGCGCTCGTCAAGGCGGAGCGGCCCGATGCGCGCGTCGCGCTCTTCTGGCACATCCCCTGGCCGAACTTCGAAGCCTTCGCGATCTGCCCGTGGCAGCAGGAGCTGCTCGCCGGCATGCTGGGCGCCGATCTCGTCGGCTTCCACACGCAGTACTACTGCAACAATTTTCTGGAGACGGTGGATCGCACGCTCGAAACNCGGATCGACTGGGAACACTTCGCGGTCACCCGCGGTGAGCGCGTGACCGCCGTCAAGCCGTTCCCGATCAGTGTCGCGCCCGAGTTCGTGGACGATCCGCCGCAGCGCACGCGCGAGGAGCTCAGGCGCGAGCTCGGGATCTCCGCCGAGTTCCTCGGCGTCGGCGTCGAGCGGGTGGACTACACCAAGGGACTCCCCGAGCGCTTCCGCGCGCTCCAGTGGTTCTTCGAGCGCTATCCCGAGTACCGCGAGCGCGTGGTGTTCGTCCAGCTCGGCGCGCCCAGCCGGACCTCCATCAAGCGGTACGCGGAGCTCGCGCTCGAGGTCGAGGCGACCGTCCGCGAGGTGAACCAGCGGCTCGGGACCAAGGGCTGGCGGCCGATCGTGTACCTCTCCGGCCACCACGAGCACCGGGAGGTCTGGTCCTACTATCGCCACGCGGACTTCTGCATGGTCACCTCGCTCCACGACGGCATGAACCTCGTCGCCAAGGAGTTCGTCTCCGTTCGCGACGACGAGGACGGCGTCCTCATCCTGAGCCGGTTCGCGGGCGCGTCCCACGAGCTGCGGGACGCCCTGATCATCAACCCGTACGACCTCGCCGGGACCGCCGAGGCGATCCGCACCGCGCTGGAGATGCCCAAGGACGAACGGCGCGCGCGGATGACGCGGATGCGCCACGTCGTGAGCGAGCACAACATCTACCGCTGGGCCGGGCTCCTCCTGAGCGAGCTCTCCCGAATCCCGGTCGAGACGCCGGGAGTCAAGGCGTCCTGACCGTGCCGCCCCGTCTCCTCACGCGTCTCGAGCGCGAGCTCGCGTGCGGCGCCGGTCTGGTGGCCATCCTCGACTACGACGGGACGCTGACCCCGATCGTGCCGTCGCCGCAGGCGGCGGTCTTGGCACCGTCGGTGCGGACGACGCTCGAGCGTCTGGCGACGAGCGACCGGGCCCGCCTGGCGATCCTCTCGGGGCGCGCGCTGGCGGACGTCCGGGCCCGGGTCGCCCTCGACGACGTCATCTACGGTGGGTGCCACGGGCTGGAGATCCGGGGCGGCGGTCTCGCCTTCCGTCACCCGGGGGTCCGCGCCACCAGCCTCGTCACGGCGCGGCGCACGCTGGCCGCCGCCGCCGACGCGATCCCGGGCTCGCGCGTCGAGTTCAAGGGGCTCGCGGTGAGCCTCCACTACCGGCGGGTCGCGCCGTCGCGGCGCGGCGCGGTGCGCGAGCTCGTGACGCGCGTGCTCCGCGGCGTCCCCGGCCTCGCGCTCATCGCCGGTCGCGAGGTCTTCGACTTCGTCCCACGGGTCCGCTGGAGCAAGGGCGAGGCCGCGCGCTGGATCGTGCACCGCGCCGGACGGACGCTCCCGCGTGGCAGTCGCGTCGTCCTCTACGCGGGCGACGACGCCACCGACGAGGCGGCGTTCGCCGCGCTGAAAGGGCGCGCGCTGACCGTCCGAGTCGGCAACGGACCGAGCGCCGCGAACTACCGCGTGCGTGACGTCAGGGAGATGCAGGCCGTGCTCCGCCGACTCGCCGTCGCGCTCGGCTGACACGATTCCGTCGAGAGGGGGGTCGATCGCCCGACCATGCGTACCGCCGCGCACCCATTCCTCTTCGTGGGCTGCGTCGAGCTGCGACAGACGCTCGACATGCACGCGCTCGACGAGCGCGAGCTGATGCATCGCGTGGCCGAGGTGCCGGCCGACTCCGTCTTCTTCCACACCTTCGGCTACTTCCTCCGCCACCGGCCGTTCACCACCGCGTACGGCAACGACTTTGCGCGGTGGGCCGCGCTCGAGATCGGCGACCGCGCGCTCGCCGAGCGTCTGGCCGTCGTCGATCCGTTCGCGTTCCCGACCGTCGAGGCGCTGCGCGAGCATCTCGTGACGATCCTCCAGGACCACCTCCGGGCGCGCGGCGGCGACCTCCGTGTCGAGTTCGATCGGGCGTTCCACTTCCAGCGCTCCCACCTCGTCGAGGTGGAGCTCGGTCTCGCGGCGACGACGCTCGCGGAGTTCCGCGCCGGCCTCGCGGCCGCCGACGCGACCGCGATCTATCTGCACGCGGTCGAGGCGCGGGCGCGGGGTGGCCGCCGTGCGGGGGACTTCGCCGAGTGGCTCCGGGGCGCGCTCGAGCTGCCGGCGCTCGCCGAGCGATTCGAGCGGATCGACCCGTACCTGACGACCCTCGAGCGGGTCCGCGGGCGGCTCCTGAGGCTCGTCGACCGGGCGCTGGAGGAGGAGCGGGGGTGAGCCGGATCGACGACTACCGTCAGGTGGCGCCGCCGGGCGCCGTGGACGTGATCCAGAAATTGGCCGAGCGCGTGCGGGGTCGACGGTTCCTCAACCTGACCGGCGGTCGGCTGGGCGGCGGCGTAGCCGAGATCCTCCGCACGGCCGTCCCGATCCTGAGCGACCTGGGCGTCGACACGAGCTGGGAGATCACGGGGGGCGATCAGGCCTACTATGCGACCGCGCGCACGCTCCAGGCGACGCTCGAGGGCGCGGAGCGCGTGCTCAGCGACGAGGGGCTCGCCCACTGGGTCGAGATGAACCGGGTGAACGCCAAGAAGCTCGCGCTCGACGCCGACCTCGTCCTGGTCCACGACGTCCAGCCGGCGAGCCTCGTGACCCACCGGACCGACGGCCGGTGGGTCTGGCGCTGCCATTTCGACTGCTCGTCGGCGCGTCCGGCCGCCTGGTCCTTCTTCCGGCAGTTCGCCGACCAGTACGACGCCGCGGTCTTCTCGCTGCCGGGATTCGAGGGCCGCCTCGGGATCCCGATGTACGTCGTCGAGCCGTCCATCGACCCGCTGTCGGAGAAGAACCGCGAGCTGTCGNCGCGCGAGCTCACGGACATCCTGACGTCGCTCCGTGTGGTCCGGGACAAACCGCTGCTCGTTCAGATCGGATCGTTCACCCACGGTGACGACCCGATCGGCGTCGTGAACGCCTATCGGCTGGTGAAGAAGCACCACGACGTGCGGCTCGTCCTGGCGGGCACGGGCGGCGACGAGCCGGATCGGGTCGAGATCGGAAACGAGCTTCGGGAGGCCGCCCGCGAGGACCCCGACGTCCTCGTGCTCGAGCTGCCGGCGGAGGCGTACCGTCAGATCAACGCGCTCCAGCGCGCGGCCACGATCGTCTTGCAGAAGTCGGTGCGTGCGGGGTTCGAGCTCGGCCCCGCCGAGGCGATGTGGAAGGGCAANCCCGTGATCGGTGGCTACGCCGGCGGTCTGGCGCAGCAGATCATCCCCAACGCGACGGGCTACACGGTCTACACGGTCGAGGGCGCGGCGTTCCGGATCCGCCACCTCCTCAACAATCCGGAGCTGATCCCCCGGATGGGCGCGGCCGGCCGAGAGCACGTGCGGCGGTCGTTTCTCATCACGCGCCACCTCACGGACTTCCTGGCGCTCATGATCCACCTCGCGCGATGACGGACCGCGCCCCGGGGTTCGCGCTGCCGNCCGACGTCGAGCCTGAGCTCGAGGGTGTCGCACCGTGCGAGATCGCGATCGGCGTGCTCACGTACAACAACGCGGAGACCGTCCCGGCCGTGGCCAAGGTCGTCCGCGCGGGTCTCGAGCGTCACTTCGCCGGCGCCCGGGCCGTGCTGATCAACGCCGACGCCGGCTCGACGGACGGCACGCCGGATCTACTCGCGGCGGCCGGGCTCCCCCTCGTCCGCGCCCGTCACGCGACGCCCCTCGCCCAGCGCGTCGCCGTGCCCTTCCACGGCGTGCCCGCGCGCGGCGCCGCGCTCCGTCTCACCTTTGCCGTCGCCCGGCGGCTCGGTGCGCGCGGCCTCGGCCTGCTCGAGGCCGACGTGACCTCGGCGGCCGACGAGTGGCTCGAGCGTCTCCTCCGTCCCGTCCTCGAGCAGAAGGCCGACCTCGTGGTCCCGGTGTACGCGCGCCACCGGTACGACGGCACGATCACGAATCTCGTGCTGGCGCCGCTGGTCCGGGCGCTCTTCGGACGACGGCTGCACCAGCCGCTGGCGGGCGCCCGGGCGCTCTCCGCTGGGCTGCTCGATCGGCTGCTCGCCGACCCGCGGTGGCCCGCGCCCGGAACGAACCAGACCGACCTCTGGGTCGAGGGGACCGCGATCGCCGAGGGCTTCGCCGTCTGGGAGGCGTGGCTCGGCCACCGGCGCGCGACGTCGCGGACCCTGACGCCGGACCTCCCGACGATGGTCGTTCAGGCGGTCGGGGGACTCTTTGCCGTCATGGGCGGATACGACGACCTGTGGCTCGACATCCGTGGCAGCGAGCCGGTCCCCACCGCGGGCACGCCGGCGCCGTCGTCTGTGGAGCCCGTGGCGCTCGACGTGGACCGCATGGTGGGCGCGTTCCGGCGCGGCCTGCGGGATCTCGGCACGATCTGGGAGCACATCCTGGCGCCCGAGACGCTCGGCGACGTCCTGAGCCTCGACGCGGGCAGCGCGGCGCGGTTCCGGTTCCCGGACGAGCTGTGGGCGCGGGTGGTCTACGACTTCGCGCTCGGCCACCACTACAACGTCGTCTACCGTGAGCACCTGCTGCGCTCCTTCGTCCCGCTCTACCTCGGCCGCACCGCCGCGTTCGTCGTCGCGACGCGGGACCGCGACGTCGGGGCCGCCGAGACCCACCTGGACGGAGTGGGCGAGGCCTTCGAGCGGCACAAGCGCTACCTCGTGGAGCGGTGGCGATGACGCCGCGCGCGCCTGCGGCAGGCCACCCACGGACGGCGCCGGGCTCGCGGACCTCGCTACAATGACCGCCGCGCGCGACTGGTACAAGGACGCCGTCTTCTACGAGGTCCACGTCAAGGCGTTCATGGACGGCAACGGCGACGGCGTCGGCGACTTCG
>JGI25383J37093_10000216_pt1 | contig 12354 bp, 10 predicted proteins | sample GraSoi013_1_20cm_4_FD_37093 | JGI IMG/M metagenome (IMG submission 37093)
TGCAAAGTCTTTGCGGCCAGGCGGGGGCACCATTTGAATACGCTCCCGATCTAAGTCGTCACACCCACCCCTGGCCCTAAGATCTAGGAACCTGAAGGAATCTGTCAATCGAGTTCCCGCCAGATCTAGCTAGTGAGAACTGATTTGACCTAAGTCAAGCTCAAACTTCTACTAACATGGCAAAAAAAAGCAAGCCGTTCTCGACAGTAAGCTATAGAGTAGTAGGCATTGCTGATTCACGCACCCGCTAGGGGCAAAAATCCTTACAAGCTATGGGCCGGTGGGATTTGGCTGGCGGCCGTGGTCCAGAGCCAATACCTAGATTTCCCAAGAAAAGGGGTTGGCGGGCAGCCTGGTCTATGACACCGGCTTCCCATTCCAACAGGAATCAGCCGGGAACCCGGGTTCGAATCCCGGCGGCCGCACCATAACTGCTACTTCAGATTAGGCTAGAGTCCCAAACTGTTGATTATATTTCCAGAATTTCCATCGATTACTAGGACGATCTTGTTCCCGCTATGATCATATCTTACAAACCAAATTGGAACATGCAAGAGCTCCGTGTCTGACACATCCTCCTCAGATGTGATCTGCTGAATCATATGATACTGAGCATGCGCCTTCTGAGACTGAAGCTGATCTACTAGCGTCTTGGCCTGATACTTTGCCGCATCCTCGCTGATATCGCCGTTTAGCACCTTGATTCCCTTGGGATACTGTGAGATGTCGAAGAGGGTTCTACCTTGGATTGCGAACTGGTAGTCGCGCGGCTGGTACTGTGTGAGAGCTTTCAAAGCGATGATGGGAAAGTTGTAGTTCTGATCCATCTGAATCGCCCTCTTCTGTCCACCCCGCCTCCCATGCCGCCGCCCATCATTGAGCCCAGCATAGCACCTCCGAGCAAAGGCGCCCCGAATCCGCCTCGGCGTCCTCCGCCCATTCCAGCCATCACTCCGATTAGCGCAGCTGTCGTGGCTACGGTCGCACCCTCAGCAACCATGTCGGTCGCTACTATGGATGTTCTGGCTGAGACATTTACCAGCCAGTAAGGTACTACTGACAGTGTCATCTCCTCGAGTGTTGAGCTTTCTTGTAAGTGTCTGTGGAGCATTCCTCGGTCCATCATTGACTTGACTCGATTAGAAATTTCATTGGTGCTCTGAATCGTTAAGGGAAGCATCGTTTGCTTCTGGATATTCGCCCAGCCAGCGCTTCCGAGGGTAATACTGCTTCCGCAGTACTCGCATGTGATTATCATCTCTCCAAACTTGGGAGCGATCGGGGCCCCACAGCTGGGACACTTTAGCGATTGGGCGTTTGACGGTGCCAGGATTTGAGTAGCTGCTGCGCTTGCACTGTTCGATTGAGTCTGAGAGTTCTGGACGGACGAGTTCGTCCTAGCGCCGCATTTGGAACAAAATGCGGCATCATCCGGGAGTTGACTTCCGCACTTTAGACAGTACATTTTACGAGGGCTCTCGTCATAGGTTCGTTCCGCGATTTGAACTTTCCAGCGTCAATTGGAAGGGCCTTCAGAAGTGCGCGCGGTGAAATCCAGACTCATTCGCGAACCGGGACTTTTGCTTGCGATCGATGGCTTGGGATTCTCTTGGAGTGGCTCTCTAAGGCTTGCTGGAAGTCTTCTACGAGGTCTTGAGTGGCTTCGATGCCCACAGATAGCCGTACGAGTCCATCGGAGATTCCTAAGATTCGGCGATCTTCGGCAGACAGTCCAGAATGTGATGTCAGTGAGGGTCGGGTTACCAACGTTTCGACTCCACCTAGGCTCGGGGCGACAGCAGGCAACCGAGCCGTCCGCATGAATGATTCTGCGCCTTCGACGCCGTTGTGCAGTTCGAAACTCATCATCCCGCCGAACCCGTCGAACAGTCTTTGCGCTCGTTCGTGATTTGGATGGCTCTCCAAGCCGGGATAGTTGACTTTCGCGACCGCGGGGTGCTTTTCCAGAAACCGGGCTATTTGCAATGCGCTCTCGTTGTGGTATTTCATGCGGAGGGCGAGCGTCTTGATCCCGCGGTGCAGCAGAAAGGCGGCGTGTGGATCAAGGCTCCCTCCCAGATGGTTTAGTTTGTGAGTCACTTTCTCGATTAGAGCCGACTTTCCGATGACTGCTCCTGCAACGATGTCCGAGTGGCCATTGAGGTATTTGGTCGCACTGTGCAGGGACAGGTCGAAGCCTAATTCTGACGGACGAAAGTTCACTGGGCTCGCAAAGGTATTGTCAATCATCGAAAGAAGTCCGTGGCGCTTTGCAAAACTTGCCACGGACTCAAGATCTGGAACCTCCATCAGTGGGTTCGAAATCGTTTCAACATAGATTGCCTTAGTGGTCGGTTTCAGCTTTTGTTCCCATGACTCAGGGTCGTTGCCGTCGATGAAATCGTAGGAGATTCCAAACTTTTCGATATCCTTGGTGACAAAGTCGTGGGTTCCCCCGTAGAGACAGTTCTGAGCCAGCAGGTGGTCGCCTTTGCCGAGAAATGTCAAGAGAGTAGTTGATATTGCGGCCATCCCGCTGGCGGTTACAACCGCATCTTCAGTGTTCTCAAGAGCAGCCAGTTTTTCCGCTAGGGCTAGGTGGTTTGGGGTGTTGTTGAGCCGAATGTACCTCACGTCATCATAGCTCTTTTCACCCGCGTATTGATACGTCGCCGACTGGAAAACAGGCATTACGACCGCACCGGCTATACGGGGGCGAGGCTCTCCTGCATGGATCGCCTTGGTCTCGATACTTGCAGGATTCACTTTCATTTTCGAGATATCCAAGGTCTATGCTGGACCTAGTCCAGTATTCTAATATTGACNTACCGTTCGTGGAGTCTCTGATCCGGTCGCTTTCCCAGGGAATCCGATTGTTATGCGGCTCAGTAACAATGAGACCTTATCATTCCTTCTCAACAGGACCTCCCCTGAAAGGACGCTCCCAAGATGCCCCGCCTNCCGACCACTCGCATAGGGGTCAAACGTATCGTAATCGAGGTGAATAGAGACTTGACCGTCGAGCAGCTTGAAATCCTNGACGATGCTCTCAAACGGGCGGGATTGGTCAAGGAGACTAAGGTTACCTTCCATAATCGTGAGCCTCACAAGCCTCGAACGCCGAGAGTCTCGCACCCAACCTGGCGGATTGGCCACGACTCTCAATCCGGTTCTCTGTCCGCGCGCTGAGACCAGTTCCCATCATTACCCGCGAAGGCCCTGAGGAATCGATTCCTGTGCTGGCTCGCATCCCAATGGTTTCATAGTCGTGGGATGCAAACGATGAATGCGGACCTATGGTCTCCACAGGACTTGGTGAGCTGGACCTCCTCCTCAAAGGGGGTTACCCAGACAAGTCAGCCATCTTGGTGGTTGGCCCGCCGGGCATAGGTAAGGAGGCGCTGGGATACTGGTTCATCCAGAACGGACTCACGCGAGAGGACTTTTGCCTCTACGTAACAAGACTGGCTGTGTCCGAAGTGCTTCAGGACATCAGAGCCTTTGGCATCAATGGACAAGGCGCTCCTATCTGGTTCGCGAGAGAGGGAGGCCAGACCAAGTGCGACCTTANCGATCTGCCCGGTCTCTCCTTCAGCGTCAAGGAGACCTTGCGTAGGAATGCGGNGAGGCCTATCAGAGTAGTTACGGATGTTCTCTCTTCTCTACTGATGTTGAATTCGCCGGAGGTAATCTATCGATATGTCTCTCAACTGCTCTCCGATGTGAAGCAGTACAACGCTGTTTTCCTCGCGACCCTGGAAGATGGAATGCACCAGCCTCAAGTCCTTGCTGCAATGCAGCAGCTCTTCGATGGTGTTGTTGAGTTGCGTCTCTATGAGGAAGGGTTGAAGGTCTTGCCCCTACTGCGAATAAGGAAGATGAGGGGTATGCCTCCCGAACCCGAGTACTACAACTTCTTGTTCAATAATAGAAAATTGGAGATTAGGGCCTATGTTCGATAGCGTTTCGATCGTTTTCTTCATCCTATGGGTCCTAGTTGTCGTACTCTTTTCTTACGCAGCATACTGGGCATTCATTATCAGGAAAGCCCTAGTGACTGGTCTTTACCGAAAACAGGCGCTATGGGCTGGAACAATGGGGCTATACTTGGTATCCTTGTCAACGTTTCTGACTATAGCCCTTAGCTTCAATCTAACCACTCTANTAGTCAACATACTAGGCGGGCTTTTGATNTCCTCGGGATTCATTGTACTCTTCGCATGGATAGACTCGACGGTTCGAGTAGCGCGCCGATCCGACCCGCTCCTTCGAGATACGCTTCGCTGGAGTAGGCTGAGATACTTCATAGGATTTGTCACAGTGTTCGGGGCAATCTCAGCGTTGCTAACTTCGATCAACTCAGGGTTTGCTCTTGTTGCTCCTTTCGGTGGAGCACTACTTTTCGGGGCTATTGCATTACTCATAAGCGCGAGGAGGTCGAGAGATACGACGCTACGGCGGCATTTGAAATGGATGGGACTTGCTATTGCAATGCTTTGGCTAGCCAGTCAACTTACGGGGATACTATTCCGGATATTTCCTGCCGGCTCATTAGCTTCCGAAGCAATAACTTACTCTCTCGTAGCTGTAGGGGGATTTTGTCTTTACAGAAGCGCAAGGTCTCTCGTNCCTCTTGGGCATCTGTCGCTCCCCGATGTTTCGCCTGCATGAGCAGCCCATCAGTTTTTCGACTTCCTCAACAATCTTCTCTCTGCGTCAGTTACTGACGCAGTTGTTCCGTCATCAGTTCGTCGGGGGAGAGTTGGGCTCCGATATGATTTGATTATCGCTCGCTCGTCGGATGATACTATTCCTTCGGACACATTTGTATCGAGCGCAGCAAGCCAGTCATGGTTTGAGAAACCTTGTCCGCCTAGAATCTCGTTCTTGGATGGTTGAAGGAGTTTGGCCGCAAGTTCGACTCCGGCCTCATCTGATGTCAGGTTGAGTGAATCTTCAGTCGGTTCATCTCTCTTTTTGGAGATGAATCTTCCGAAATTGTAACCTGTCCAGAAGATGATCTTCGAGGGCTCGATTCTGATGAGCCGGTACTTGTACAGCTTCCTCTCATCGGGCAGTTCCTTGCCCCGAGCATAGAACGTCAACATTCCGGGATATTTCTTTGAAAATCCCGCGATCTTCGGCCCAACTGANAGTATCGAGAGCAGGGTGCGGCCGACNGTGAAAATCCGCGCTTTNCCCTGTATCATGGCTCCGCAAGCTTCAGTGGTGACTTTTCCATTGTCAACTATGAAAGAGACTGTTGGGTTCGCTTTGATGATCTTGAATTTTGCCGCGCTTACCGGGGTGACAAAGTAGACTTTGTCACCTGAATAATGGAAAGCAACGGGATAGCTGTACAATTCTCCCTTCTTAGAAATGACGGAAAGGTATCCGATGCTATTGGTCTTGAGAACATCTAATACCTGTTCGGGAACCGGAGAAGACGGTGTGTTCGCAGTACTCATTTTCCGGTGGACTGCCCATAAACCTCCTCCGTAGCATAGACCTCTATGCCATTATTTTTGATCACATAGGGCCGTGGGATGCTGTCCACTTTGGACCCACGCATCTTGAGGACCTGTAGGCTTCGCGCCCCNTCTNTCAACATGCGCAGGAGTATCACGCCCTCAGCNAGATATTCCTCAGGTTGTAGGATGCGGTCAACTCCGGTTGATGGGAGCTCGCTCGTTAAGAGACATGTGGTTCCAGTTGATTGTAGAACTTCGACAATATCCAAGACTGCAGGCCGCCTCTCCTCAACGTTAGGAAAACGAAAAACCAGGTCAGAGATCGAATCGACCACGACTCTTCGCGGTGATAGTTTCTCTATTCCCTCTTGCACGAGGTCAATCAGATTCACCAGCCCTAGCTCTCGTCCACCCACTGGTATCCTGCCAACCTTGGCTTGTTCGGGAATGCGACGCACCTCCGTGGCGTCGACGTAGGCGAACCTGTTGTCCTTCTCAAGTTTAGCAAAGTCCATTCCAAGAGAGGTCATCTCTGTCATAAAACGAGGTTTTGGCTCATTCATCCCGACGTAAACCCCCTTTTCGCCCATCTCAGAGGCTCCCCAGTGAAGGTACTGAGAACAGAGAATCGTTTTCCCCGTTCCGGGCTCTCCCAGAATCAGAACAACCTTTCCAGCAGGAAATCCACCGTCAAGCAAGGCGTCAAGTCCCGGAATCCCACTCCCAACTCGCGAGCTGAGAACTTGAGGGGAAACCTTCTCGATTCGAGCGGACATGGGCTTATCTTGCAAGGTGGACTATTATGAATTCCTTCGGCGCAGCCTGCGGGGCGGCGTCCAATCTAGCGCATTATTCTGAATAGGACAGGCGAATGTCCGTTACAGGAGAAGGTCGGACCCTTCCGGCAGATCCCTAGGTGTACGCTTTTTCCGATTCTACCGCGGCGCCCGAGTCTGTGAGATTCCTCGGTTCAGGAATAGATAGCTAGAGACTGTCAGGATTACCGCAACTTGCAAGACTGACCCTGCGATGAAAGTTATGGATGCAGGACTGAGTCCAGCTTGCACCAGCGAATAATGTTCCGGTTGAGGAAGTGAAACGCCAAGTGTTAGAATTGCGAGTACCAAACTCAATGGATATGCCATTTTCAGGCCCTTTGCTACGCCCACAGCGGTGATTAGATATGCGATCCAGCCTGCCAAGACAGAATAGAATAGCCAGAGAGGAACTAACGAATAAAGTTGTACGAGCAGCGCTGCCCCGAGAAATATTGAAGCGTAGATCAANAAGTTAGCGAAGGCTTTGAGGGTTTTGATTCGCNCCGAATGAGAATCCACTCTTGGTCACCTACCGATTACTAGGACGATCGAAGAGCCCNTCAACGCCTTTCTTGGACACTTACCGTTTGTTTCTCGGAAGGACCGATTCTTTTCAGGAAGACCTGATTGATTCTGAGCTTCTCTAGTCCGGCCTCTACGCCTTTGGTTGTTTCAGGAGCCTTGTGCTCTGCGAAGAACCTCGTCACTTCTTCGGTTCTGTCAATTCCCAGAATCGGGAGAACGTATGTTAGGTACCTCGACAGAACTCCTGTCCCCTCGTAGATATTTCGTAGCCATTCGAACTTCTCAGTAATCCAGTTCCAGGTCCCGTCTCTGGCGTCGGGGTTTCTTGCGGCCGAGCCTACCAAGGTGCCTACGTGTTGCTTCCTTATTTCTCCAGACGACGCTAGGTCCAATGCTCGAGAATTGAGGGAAGGTTTGCGGAAGCTGGTCAGTCCGACAAGAAATCTCGATTTTTCCTCTTCTGAAGGCCTATTCTTGTAATTCTTGAGCAGGCTTTCGAAATCTCCCGAGGCCTGGGCGTTGGCAACGACCATGGCCTGTTTCATGTCAGGCTCAGCGTTCTCGTAGTCGTTGAACCTTGACGCTAGTTCTCTTGCGTATTCGGTGTCATGCAGAGCGAGCCTGCTTGCCATGGACCCTCGCAAGACCACGCTATTCTCGTCTTTCCTGTTCGCGAGTATCTTTAGCTGGTTTCTGTGGAACTTCCTCGATGTCTCTTCGACTCTCCTAGTTATCGCGTTCAACGAGGATAGCTGGTCTGAGACCTCGAAGGCAGGAAGGTACTCCTGCTCGTTCATGTAACGGTCAAGAAGAGCGAGATATTGGCTAAAGTCCATCTTGCCCTGAATCGTGAAGGCGTAGGCATCTGAGACAATCCCGTATCGGTCAACTGGAGACATGTTCGATCTCCAGACTCTGTCATAGAGTCCCTCGTAGTAGACGCGGTAGAAGCCGGTCTCTTCTAGGTTGAGTTTCAGCGAATCTACCCAGTCTGGAACAGGGATGGATTCCTCACTTCTCTCCATCAGTAACTTCTGTTCCTTCCCGTTGATCTTCAACGTGATAGGAACTGGCCAGTTAGATGGCTCTGATGACCCGTTTAGCAGGAACCGCTGCTGTTGAATCATTAGATTCTTTCCGTCAAGTTTGACATTGACGACTGGATACCCGGGTTTCCGTATCCACTCATTCATTACCGCCTTCACTCCGGTCTTTGAGGCCTGCTCAATCTGATTCCAGAGATCGTTGCCAGCTGCGTTCGAGAACTTGTACCTCTCCAAGTAGGATCTCACACCCCGCATGAACTCGTCCTCGCCAGCATAAGCCTCAAGCATCCGAATGATGCTGGCTCCCTTGCCGTAGCTTATGTCGTCAAAAATCTCCTCGATCTCAGTCGGAGAACTCACCTTCACCTCAATCGGGTGCGTGTTGACTAACGAATCTCTACCAAGTGCGCCAGCAGTCTCTCCGCGGACGAAGTCTTGCCAGACAACCCACTTAGGAAACATGGAGTCCAGGGCCTTGTAGGCCATGAAAGTGGCGAAGCTCTCGTTGAGCCATAGATCATCCCACCATTTCATGGTCACGAGGTCGCCGAACCATTGGTGGCTTACTTCGTGAGCGATGACCTCGGCGACCTGCTTCTTTATCCGAATGCTACTGTCACTGTCGACTAAAAGCGCGATCTCTCTGAAAGTGATGGCTCCCCAATTCTCCATCGCCCCTGCGGCAAACTCTGGGACCCCGATAAGATGCAGTTTGGGCAGGTTGTACTTCGAACCAAAATAGGATTCGAAGAATTTGACCGAATCTTTGGCGATGTCCAGCGGAAACTTTGCGCCCGAACTCTTCCCTGGTACCGTGGCTACGATGTAGTCGACGCCATCGAACCNGTCTTTCACTTCTTCAAACTTGCCGATTCCCAAGTANAAGAGGTAGGTGGACATTCGCGGGGTNTTTGGAAACTCGACAGTCTTCCTCGGACCATCCACCTTCACCGAAGTAGGAGGCATGTTGGAAATTACGGAAGTGTCNCTATCCGTTCTAACTGTAAGCTTGAAATCCGCTTTGTAGGCAGGATGATCCAGGCAAGGCAAGAGCCGTCTAGCCGAGACAGCTTCNAACTGTGTCGAAGCGACGTAGCCTCCGTCATAGGATGCTTTGTACAGACCTACGAGCTTGTCAGAGATAATGCCTCGGTATTTGATGCCTAANTCTCCCGCGAACTTCCCAGTTCTAACNGTGAAGTCTTCTCCCTCTAGACTGTANTTGACGGGCCCTCCGTTCGCATCAACTTCGAGGATTTCGAGCTCGACCGAATTCAGCTTGATATCGCTCTCGGAATCGAGCCTTATCTTGAGCTTCCCGTCAAAACGCAGTTTCCGAAAGTCGACATCGAGGAACAGATCATAGGATTCGATTTGCAAAGCAGTTTCTCTCGTCTAGAGTCGGGTAAAAGAGTTGCTTCCAATTCTACTTGCGGAATCCTTTGCATTCGCAGTGGTAGCCAAAGCTGGAATAGGAACATTTTGGAGAATGAATGGTCTTAGCGTGTCCGCAGTTTGTGCAGTATTCTTGACCTCCAACCTGGCTCAGAGTGGGTTGACCTGTGGGGCAAGCNTTGTGGACCATCCGGTCTTCGAACTTATTTCGGCCTACTTTGTTTCGGACGATCATAACTTCCTCTTGTGGTAGTCTGATGGGCTTGCCACATCTGGGACAAATGTTACTACTCATCCGATCCCTCGCTCTCACTNATCGAAGTAGGTTCGCCTAGCTAGTTTTTNAGGATCAGGATCCAAGTTGCCGTCTATCTGATCTTGAACTTAGGCGAGTTCTGTAGCATAATCTTTTGTGAATCGAGAGCGTGAGTCCTTCAGAGTAGACCTTTGCAACGGATCATTGTCGATGAGAGAGAGCGACCATCGGGAGTCCCTGATGAACTCCGTTCTCTGGGTGCACCGATAGAGTATCGAGTGCTTGACGTCGCTGACTATGTTGTTGGCTCTTACGCTGTTGAGAGAAAGTCGGTCAGAGACTTCGTCTCGTCACTCTACAGTGGGAGACTCTTCGACCAGGCTCTCCGGCTGGGAGAGGCGTATCGGACGAGTATGCTGGTGGTTGAAGGCAACCTCTGGGAAGAATTGAAGCGTGTGCGGAACCCACGCTCATTGTGGGGAGCTCTCATATCCTCGGTTCTCGACTTCGGCCTCAACATGTTCTTCACGCCCGACGGAAAACAGACCGCTCAGTTCCTATTCACGCTTGGAAAGGGAGGGCGACACACAAAGGGTTCCGGTGGACCTCCCATTGTCGTGCGGAAGCCNAGAAGCCAAGACCTTAATCGGCTTCAGCTGTCGGTTCTGGGCTCTCTTCCGGGAATAGGCCCACAGATGGCAGGACAATTGCTCGGCTACTTTGGGTCTCTAAGGAAAGTTTTCTCAGCATCAATGACCGAGATCGCCGTAGGCGCAGGACTAGGAAGAAGCCGAGCACTAGCCCTTACCAGGCTGCTGGACTCTCGTTACAAGGCTTCAAGAGCAGTAGTCTCTCAAGCAAGTCTCAGCCAAGAGTGAACATCATGGGTCTTGTCTTGAAGGACTGTGATTGGGTAGTCACCCAAGACCCCCAACGACAAATCCTGCCAAACGCCTCCATCCGAATAACTGACGGCAGGATTGACCAGGTGGGTAGAGTCAACGTCTCTTCCACGGATGAAGTGATTGACTGTAGGCGAAAAGTGCTGATCCCCGGTCTTATCAACACACACACGCANCTCTCAATGACACTGTTCCGTGGCTACGCAGACGATCTTGAGCTACGGGACTGGCTGGAGAAAAAGATCTGGCCCTTGGAAAAGCGGTTGACTGGCGAAATGTGCTATCAGGGCGCCCTTCTCGGCTGCTTGGAGATGACTAGGACCGGGACGACGTGTTTTGTTGACATGTATTTCCGCATGGAAGACGTTGCAAGAGCCGTCGATGAGGCGGGCCTCAGGGCAATCCTGTCATCAGGCATGATAGACAAGCCCGACAAGGCAGGCACCGAACAGGAGCGAAAGACCACCCTCAAGTTCCTTGAGTACATTCACGAATTACACAATCCGCTGATTCAGTTCGCCGTTGGTCCTCACGCCCCGTACACTTGTGGCCGAGAGACGCTGCTCTGGGCGAGAGACCTTGCGGAGAGAGAAGATGCCTTGGTCAACATTCACATCGCGGAGACTCGTGGAGAGCAAGCTCAATTCGAGAAAGATGGAAAGGGCCGGGTTGCAGAATATCTGGACAAGATCGGCTTCCTTAACAATCGAGTCTTGGCGGCCCACGCAGTCTGGCTAACCAAGAGCGAGGTCAAACTGTTCGGCAAGAAGGGAGTCAGGGTTTCTCACTCTCCCGTCTCGAACATGAAGCTGGCGAGTGGAGGTACAGCCCCCGTCCCGGAGATGTGGGACGCTGGCGTCCCGGTCGGGCTCGGCACGGATGGACCTGCCAGCAACAATGGGCTGGACATGTTTGATACGATGAAGATGACCGCTCTCGTCCACAAGAATTCCAGATGGGACCCTACAATCATGAATGCTCAGCAAGTCTTAGACATGGCGACTCTCGACGGAGCCCGTTGTATCGGACGTGAGAAAGAGCTGGGAAGCGTCGAGATTGGCAAGCGCGCGGACCTCGTCCTCCTTAACCTGCGAGACCCGAACCTGATCCCAATCCATGGAAAAGAGACAGTCGTCTCCGATCTAGTCTACTCGGCAAACGGCCAAAACGTCGACACCACAATCGTCGACGGGAAGCCATTGATGATCAACCGAAGATTCCACAAACTGGACCAAGACAAGATCGGTGAGGAAGTGAGGTCCTCAATTGCCCAACTTATCCCTCAGTGACGCCTCTTCGATGACCAGTCTACCACTATCCCCGTGCCACTCCTTCCTACTCTTTTCGATCTCTATTCTCTTCGAGTAATGAGGCGCGTCAAGAACAAAGCTCTCGTACTCTCCACCCTCACCGGTCAGATGTATACCGTGGATCTTTGACAATCCTTCAAGCTTTGACCATTCTGTTTCCGTGAGTTCTCGACCCAGCCATGATTCGTCTAGGCCTTTGGCAGCGACTGCTGTGAGGATAATTCGGAAGCCGGATTTCTTCAGGTCCTCGACCAGCAATTTCGGACTCTTATGCCAGAGCGGGGCGTAGGATTTCAACCCGACTGCATCACACATGTTGTCGAATCGAGTCTTCTGATAATCGCTCGCGACCGCACCTGTGACGAGTCCGGAAATCTCGTTTCTAGATTTCATCTTGGCCAAAGCTTGCTGGAGATCAGTCATCTCGTCCTCGTGAGTCATTTCGACCGCTTCGTGAGACAGTCGCATAGACTGGGCTTGAAGATGAGTCCACTCTACGTTTGGGTGGTGAAACATTAAGGAGTCAACTGAGTGGGGCCTCACTGTGACGAGGCTAACGTCCCAACCTTGATGCATAGAGATCCATGTCGCGTACGTGCTGTCTTTTCCACCGCTGAAGGAGACGGCGACT
>JGI25383J37093_10000225_pt1 | contig 12106 bp, 14 predicted proteins | sample GraSoi013_1_20cm_4_FD_37093 | JGI IMG/M metagenome (IMG submission 37093)
TTATGGAGCTCGATACGCGATGGAGGCTATCAAGACTGATCGTAGACCTGCCCTCTTTGGAGGTTCCTACGGCGGTTATCTAACGCTGCAGGGGCTCGTGACCCAATCCGACGAGTGGGCTGGCGGTGTCGCAATCGCACCTACGAGTGACTGGAAGGAGGACTACAATCTCTCAGATTCTCACTATCGAAAGTTCTGCGTCCACTTCTTTGGAGGAACCCCGGCTGAGAAATCGGAATTGTATGATGATAGATCGCCGAACCCACCTCAAGAGACTGGCCAAGCCTTTGTTGATACTTCACGGTGAAAACGATGCGATAACCCCTCTTGAGCCTGTCAAGAAATTCTCCGCGGAAGCCGAGAAGCTGGGACTACCAGTCCAGTTGGCAATAACCCGTGATGAGGGGCACGGATCATTGCATAATATGAACGCGATCAGAGACATCGCACTAACCCTAGAACATCTTAGAACAATCTTTCAGACCCAAGTCGAAGCTATCATTTCGTAGAGCGCATGCCCGTCAACTACATGACCAGTATTTTCGCTGTACATGCTGAGTTCGGGGCAGAATTCAATATTTACATTTGGTTCGGTTGCTACTCGCTAACATTTGGAGTTCCACGATAAAACATAGCCTTTCGTATGTACATGTAGATTTTCTCCCTGGTTCAGTCTCAACTACTCAAGGTGACTGGTGTGAGGGGTCTTTTCATGGACAGAGTTCTTGCGCACAAAAAGATTGATTAGCGGAGAAGACCCCTCTAGGAACTTCGTCATAGCCCGGGCAAGACTGGCTTCTAACTAGTATGGTCTTGTCTGGCGCTATCAGGTCTTTCCCGGGGTCCTCTCCTAGAGCTTGCTTCTGAACCCCGTTAGGGCATCTTGCAACCGCATCCCTGTGTCCCACGACAGCTCATCGCCATCGTAATAGAGAATGCTTAGGCCCTGAAGATTGCTGGGGAGTTTGATTCTCTTGTCAACTAGGAGAATGACCTTTCTGTCGTATAGTAGGAAGGCTCCTCCAATCTCAATCAAGACATTCTGGTTGATTCCGTAGGTGTCACCATCTCGTTTCTCTTGCTCGTCTGCGCTCACGTTGATTACAGCACAGTCGCATTTTCGCATGCCGTTGAATATCTTCTCTGGAATTGGAATCGCTGTAGTCTCTCGCTCCTGGGCGACTTCAGCATCGAATCCACCGAACTTGAGCATCTGTTTCAGCTGGCCTAGGATCTTCGTGTTCTTGCTGTGTGAAATGAATACGCGAGGAGTGACAGGCGGAGGCGTAGAGTGTGTTTGTCCCACTCCCACTTTGGAGATGGCTTGAGTTCCCTCAAGCGTTGGTTCGAATGGCTCGTCTGTCCTGGGCTCAGTCTCTCCTACTGCGGACTCGGGAGGAGACAATTTGTCGAGCCGTAGATATCGTATGTTCTGAACGTCGTCTGCAAGTCGATAGTCAGCAATATTTTGCATGAACACCTTAACGAAATCCTCCACATCTTCCTTCGGGACGCCGAATCCTCCGAGTTCAGAGGGTTTCATCAACGTGTTTCTGAAGACATCTTCACGCGGGATAGGTTTGCGGTCCATCCATGAGTAGACTTTTTGGAAGATTGGTGAGAATAGCAGAGCCTTTCGGAGCTGTGCGTTAACATCGGTATCGGCCGTAGGACCCGCTATCGAGCTTCCGAGAGCAGTAAGTGTGATTTTCTTGGTGGTGGGACTACCTTCGGTGAGCCCGTATCTGAAAGAGGCGGCAAGTCGTGTGATGAATCCGCTACTGGTAGGCGACTGACCTACAGATTTTGCAACGTCCAGGATGTCGAATGGGTTGCCGACATTTTGGGTCCATATGACTTCTGCAATGCTCAGCACATCTTTCAACGTATATCTCGGAAAATAGATGGCCCCAGCCTTTCGACCTCTTTTCGTCTCTCCCGTGGAGACGTTCTTCTCCACCAATTCCTGAGTCAACTCGTGAAAACCCTGTTCCCGATGAGCACTAACAGGACCTAATAAAGTCATTTCCTCATTAAGCCCATAGCGGAGTCGCTTCCCTCGTGGGTGAATCGTTCGAGACCCACTGTCTCACCCATCTTCTAATGCGTATTTGTGGAGATTTTGCTCGATTTGGCCGACTCCTACAAACACTGATTAGGAGAGAGAGCCCTTTAGGAGCGTTGACCTCGCTCCTGCAAGACTGGATTCCACCTAGGATGGCCTTGCCGGGGCGTTCTGACTTCTCTCCGGGGTTTCTCTCTATAATATAGCGTGCATACAGCCCTATATTTGGGTTCCACGCGCATTTCGCGGTTGTTTCATAGTTTACATTTCACAGTTTCCTATTTCTGACATCCTAGGTCATATTTCCTACTTGTTAGTTGCTTAGTTCTTATTTCTGATATCTTACATCCCACTTGCTACATCAAAGATAATAGTTCCAAGTTCCTAGTTCATTCGAACATATGAGCCGCAAGAGTGACAAGAAGGACAACTGGTTCGAACGAATCTACAAAGGAGTCCCGGCCGACTTCCCACCCGCCTGTAAAGTAGCTCTGGACAAGGAACACACCGTATTCTTCTTGTTGGAAGACCATCCAAGGGAGGTCATAGCTGGTTACAAGCGGCCGACGATGGTCATAGCCGTCAACATGGACAAGAAGAAGTGCTCGCTCTTTCTCTCCAACGTAGACTTAGCTCGACAGGTCTGGAAGATCGAGGAGCAGACAATAACTCTCAAAGGAATCACGGTCAAGATAACGAAGAAACTCGGGACTGGTCGAGGCTACAGGTATCAAGTGGACGAGGTGTAGAGACTCGTTGGTGAAGAGCTTGAAAAGAGTGAATGTGTAAAGTAGAGTCTGAGACCTCTATCACTAATCTAGAAAGTCGCGTCGTCTCCCTCATCCATGGGACATTATTGTCAAACCGAAGGGTGTAGGGAAACATCGTGGCTGAAGTTACTGTGAGTCGGGGTGGATCTGCCCATCAAGACCCTTCAAACGGCCCATATGGGTGCCTGTTCATCTTGCTACAGAGCAAGCATAGTCCGCGGCCGAAGAGAATCATGTACGGGTCATTCTCGATATGGTTCTCAACAGCCTTGAAGAACCCAACAGACTCCAAATGGTGCGCGTGACGTCCCCCAGTCGGCTCCGGCTGACCCGGCCAATAAACCGCCACATTCTCAGCATGCCGTTTCATGAAAGTCTCCCAGTCCTGCCCATTCCACGCATCATCCAACGTCTTCATCAACCGAAGATTCTCCTCAACTGTCAGACCAAAACATCTCCCAAACTTCCCACAATCAGCACCAACTCAATATTAATGCGTACCTCCGAGTTTCCCTCCGCGGGCAATATCGTTCTTCAAAGTGTGTTTGAAAATGATGACCACTCTGTCTTTCGGGGCACCGAGCGTCTCTGACACAACGCTCGTTAGAGACTTGGCGAGCTCTTTCTTCTGCTTCAGCGTGATTTTCGAGTCAAAAAGGTCCACTCTAACAGTAGGCAAGTCTAGCCACTCTCAAGGACTGATACACCAGCCCGACTGACATTCTCTCGCTTGTACTCGCGAATCAGAACCCGAACATCGTCGGGAGGACAATGGAGCACGTTCACAACTGCCTCTGTGGCTTTCCTCATGAAAGCAATTTTTTGCTTCACAGAATGGTCGCCCTCAACCATGTTAATCTCGACCCTTGGCATGTCGAGTCACCAATCGTTCCAACTCACGACCTATATTTATCGGCGATAGGGCCTGCGACTATCCCATTGGGCCAGTGTTATGGGAGGGGTCTAGAACTCCGACTTGTAGTGTGCCGAAATACTGGAGTAGGTGGGAGAGATTCTTTTCCACGTTGGTAGGTCTTGTACTAGATGGTGACTAGATTTTTTTCCGTCCTTTTCAGCAGTACGGCATTGGTCGCTACGATTATGGAAGATGCGCTCATGAGCAGGGCGGAAACCTCGGGTCGAAGGATTATTCCAAAGTTGGGATAGAGGATGCCGGCGGCGATGGGTATTGCGAGGATGTTGTAGAATGAAGCCCAGAAGAGGTTCTGCTTCATCTTCGTGACAGTTGCCTTGCTGAGCCTTATCGCCCGTAGGACATCTGAAGGGTCTGACTTCATCAGGACCACTTTTGCGGTCTCTATCGCCACGTCTGTGCCGGCCCCGATTGCAATCCCGATATCCGCTTGAGCCAAAGCTGGGGCATCATTCACGCCATCGCCTACCATTGCGACAAATTTTCCTTCATCTTGTAGCTTCTTGACGAATGTTGCCTTGTCTTGTGGGAGGACGTCCGCAAATACCCGTTTTATCCCAACCGTTTTCGCGACCGCTTCGGCGGTTGTCTGATTATCTCCTGTTATCATGGCTGTCTCGATCCCGAGCTGGTTCAGCCTGGACACTGCCACTTTGGCCGTCGNCTTTACACTATCAGCTGCGCCGATGGCCGCTATGACTCCGCCATCAACGGCCAGAACCATTACGGTCTCGCCCTTCTCGACGAGCTGGTCGATCTTTTCTCGCAGGGGACCCGTATCAATACCGTTCTGTTTCATCAGCTTCACAGTTCCCACCAGCACTTCCTTCCCTTCGATTCTTGCTCTGACTCCTAGACCTGACAAGTTTTCGAAGCGCTCAATCCTTGTCGGCAACTGCAGCCGTCTCCTCCTCACCTCCTCAAGCACAGCATTGCTTAACGGGTGATTGGAGTCAGCTTCAGCCCCCCCAACGAGTCTCAGAGCCTCGTCTTCATCCCAATCTTGAACGGTGGCGATTTCTGAGATTCTCGGTTTCCCCTCTGTCAGCGTTCCAGTCTTATCGAAGACTACAGATCGGATCTTAGAGACCCCTTCTAGCGTCGGCGCGTCTTTGATCAGAATGTTGTGTTTTGCGCCCAGGCCAGTTCCAACTGCGACTGCTGTTGGCGTCGCTAGGCCCAGAGCGTCAGGACAAGCTATCACGATCGCAGAGATAGCAAAGGTTAGGGCGATGAGGACTGGCTGCCGAGCAACGGCAAACCAGACCAGAAACGTAACCAGGCCTGCGCCGATTGCCAGCACTACAAGATACTGGGCGAACCTGTCTGCCAGTCTCTGGCCGGGCGCTTTGGAATTCTGAGCGGCCTCGACCAGCTTTACTATTTGCGCGAGGGCTGTCTCGTCGCCTACTTTTGTTGCCTCGAACCTGACAGACCCAGATTGGTTGATGGATCCACCTATGACACTATCCCCTTCCTTTTTCGCAACTGGAATGGATTCACCTGTTACCAGAGATTCGTCAATCGCCGTCTCACCATCAACTATTCTCCCGTCAACAGGCACTCGGTCTCCAGGTTTCAGAATAATGATGTCGCCAACCCGGACCTGTGAAGTTGGAATGAGATTCTCTTTCCCATCTCGGAGAACCCTCGCTTGAGGGGGAACAAGCTGGAGCAGAGCCTGCAAGGCGTCGGTTGTACCGCGCCGAGACCTCATCTCCATCCAGTGACCAAATAGGACGAAAGTGATGAGGAGGGCGGTTGCCTCGTAGTAGGAATCTGCGCTTTGCAGAATCGTGAGAAGAACGCTGAAGCCGTAGGCTGCCGTTATGCCCGTTGCGATGAGAACTGACATGTTCAGCGTTCTTTGTTGGAGAGCTCTGAAGCTCGAGTAGAGGAAGATCCAGCCGGAGTAGAAGTATACTGGAGTTGTTAGTAGGAAGAGAATCCAGGGAATTGGCATAGGGGCTGGCGGCTCAAAGCTGAAGATGAATTTTCCGAGAGGCGAGTAGAGGATGATCGGGACTGATAGTATCAGTGCGAAGAAGAATTTCTGGCGAATGTCTAATTCCATCAACCTCGCCATTTCTCGGCCCGCAACACCAGTATGCTCCATGCCCATGGTCATGGTCATACTCATCTTGAACTTCTCCCAGCGGGACATCTGGGAGGCAGGCTTCATCTCATGCTCATGCGCGTGATGGGCTGTCATTTCGTCTTCCTTCTTCTTGAGGGGAACAAGCTGCATCCCACACTTTGGGCAGGTACCCGGGGAGGGTGAACGAATCTCAGGATGCATCGGACATGTGTAGCCAGCAGTCTCCGGTTTCTCGCTCTGTCGCGAGTGACCACCGTCATCCGTCATGAGCCATTCCTCTTTGGTCGTTTACGTATGTCCGTACTTATGGGGGTCTTTGTCGAAGCTTGTTTTGCAGGAGGCTGAACAGAAGTAGAATGGCTTGCTGTCGTGTTTCGAGGTTAGCTTCGTCTTTTTCTCATCCACCATTATTCCACATACCGGGTCTTTTTGCATCAATTCACCTCCTTGAGAGGTGGAGTGAATCGCCCTCGCAGCAGGGAGTTCGAAACGACGTTGACTGGGCCGAACTCCATTGCTGCTCCTTCGAGCAGGGGAAGCACGTCATGGATTTCCGGCCTCCATTTTGAGCGCCGCCTACTAATCACTGGAGCTAGGCCGCGTCTTCTCAAAAGTAGTCGAGAATATTCTTCGGTGATCCATTGCATTCTTTCTCAGCGCGCTAGTGTCTTGCAGGTTCGAAGGTTGACAGCGTATTTTGAGATGTGTCTGTCTGCTAGGCGAAGAATCGGCTCGACTGTTTCTCGGTTGAGAGTGTACTCGATTGTTTTTCCCAGCCTCTGACTTGTTACTAGTCCGCAGAAGGCTAGGCACTTGAGGTTGTGGGAGGCCATGGTCTGCTCTATCTTGAGAGCTTCAGAAATCTCGCTCACATTCTTCGGACCGTTTCTAAGCAGGTTCAGGATGCCCACTCGGCTCTCGTTCGAGAGGGCGTTAAACAGCATTGAGGCGGCTGTGACGTCGGGCTTTCGAAGGGTTAGCTTTTGGCTCATGAAAGGCCTNCTTGTAATACGGACTCTCTCTACAATTAAGCTCATCGAGCNGGCCCTATCTTGTAGCAAGCTTATATGACAATTCCGTCATACAACTGTCGAAACGTATGTTTGATTTGGTCATTCTAGGGTCTGGCTCAGCAGCATTCGCCGCTGCAATCAAGGCGTCCGACCAGGGAGCAAAAACGGCCATGATAGAGAGAAGCACTCTCGGTGGAACATGCGTTAACGTTGGTTGCGTCCCCAGCAAGAACCTTCTCCGAGCAGGGGAGCTTCAATATTACGATAGTCATCGCGAATTCCCCGGAATAAGGCCCGGAAGAACAACACTCGAATTCAACAGAATCATAGAACAGAAGAATCAGATCGTAAGAGCACTTCGGAAAGTGAAGTATTCAGACGTTCTGAAGTCACTACCCTCAACCAAACTCTTCCGCGGAGACGCAAGATTCGTCTCTCAAACTCGAGTAAAGGTCGACGGAATCAATGTTGACGGTAGAAAGTTCGTAGTCGCGACGGGATCCTCGCCTAGGATACCTGTTATCCCAGGGATTGAGAACGTGAGCTACTTGACGAATGTCGAGGCCCTCAGTCTGAGGAACAAACCAGCGTCCATGGTTGTGCTTGGGGGTCGGGCCTTAGGCCTCGAGTTCGCCCAAATGTTCTCCCACATGGGAACCAAAGTGACTCTCCTACAACGAAGCGATAGAATAATTCCTGAGGAGGAGCCAGACATCTCTCATGCTCTACGCCAGTATCTGGAAGACGAAGGAATCGAGATCAAGACAGGAGTAGAGGTCAAACGCGTCTATCAAACTCAAGGCGAGAAGGTCATAGTCGCCACAGCCAACGGGAGGGAGTTCGAGGCTAGAGGAGATGAGTTGCTATTGGCTACCGGAAGAGAACCTAACACGAACCGGCTAGGGTTAGAGACGGTGCCGGTGCGACTTCGAAAAGATGGCGCGGTAAAAGTTGATCGTGAAATGCATACGACGGCCCGCCACGTTTGGGCTGCTGGGGACGTCATCGGCGAGCCAATGCTAGAAACTATAGCGGCAAAGGAAGGAGCTACGGCCGCCGAAAACGCATTGTTGGGGACCCATAGGAAGATAGACTTCCTACCGGTTCCGAGAGCGATATTCACGTCACCCCAAGTAGCGTCAGTAGGCCTTACAGAAAAGGAAGCCCACGAACGAGGCTACAAGTGCACATGCAGAACCATACCAATGTCAAAGGTGCCAAAGGCCGTCGTCATCAGGGACACGAGAGGTTTGGTCAAGATGGTTGTTGAAGCATCGACCGGAAGGATATTGGGAGTTCACATTCTTGCGGAAACCGCGGCTGACATTATCCACGAAGCTGTTCTAGCGGTTAAGCACAGGCTTACGATAGACGACGTCATTGACACTGTCCACGTGTTCCCGACAATGACCGAATCGATCAAGCTGGCCGCGACATCTTTCCGGAAGGACATAGACCAGCTCAGCTGCTGCGCCGAGTAGACGCTGAGGCGCTGAAAGGAATGCCGTATTATGGTCCCATAAGACTGGTCGGGTTCTCCGATACGCCAACATTATACCGAATGGTCTTGCCGCAAAGGGGAGAGGTCTACGTAAAGTGTGGAGCAGACATACTCCTCAACGGGCTAAAGACAGACCTCAGGGCCGAAGCTCAATGCCCATTGTGCGGAAACGTCACCAGTTTCCACATTGACAATAGACGAATCGAAGACCTTGCGCCTATCGACCCAACGCTTCACATCGTCGAACTCGAGTCGGGGCCGGGACGCCTGAGCATCAAGTGTGAATCAACCCACATTTTTGACAGGAAAGATTGCCTCACCAAGTGGCTATCAACCTACACCGGAAAGCCAGGCCTAGTAATCTCGCTACCCGAATACATGGTTTCGCTGAATAAGCGCCCTCCAACGAAAGTATCACCAACATGAACTTCACTCGGTTACAAAAACTGGATCCGAATTCGCTATCTGAAACTGCTCCTGAAAACCCAACACAAAATCGGTCTCCAAAACCGGCAACTGAAACCGGGACCGGTGCAGAGTCTTTCTTTTCTGAAAAAAGATCCTGACTCTAGCACAGAATCTTTTCTAGCCCCCCGGGGGCCTACTCAAGTCTCGCGCGACAGCCCCGGACGCATAACAATGGGTTCGAGAAATCGCCCAGAACAAGCTTAATTCTCGAATCCCAGCCCGTGAGTCTGATCTATGGGTTTTCACACGTATCCCAAGGGAAGTAGTCCAACTTTGAGAATCATCGACAGAACCCGTTTCGGGTTCTAAACAAGCGTCTCTGGCGAGAATGGTTCCAGCCAGCGAGACGCCTCTCCAAAAACACCGGGGGGGGCTACTAGGAGTCTGCGACGCGGGTGAGACAACTCCGGGGTTCTAAGAAGAAAAAGGGTCGGAATGTTCTGTGCGTTACTTATCTTCGACGAGGTTTGGACTGTCACTAGCCCCAGATCCCTCCACCGAGAATAGACGCAGCAATCGCGAACAATCCTGCCATAGGGAGGGTCACCACCCAAGCCGTCGCCATGCCACGCAGAGCCGATCCTAGGAACTGCCTACCCTTCTTACCATGATGACCCGCCGCTGCCCCGTCGGACACGTGAGTCGTTGAGAAGGCGTCACCGAAATATGCTCCCGCAGAGACAAGGAAAGCCGTAGCAGCATGAGCCTTCAACCGGTGCCCGCGATGCTGCGGGGTACGACCAATCAAAGTCTTCGCCACCCGGTCGCCCCAAACTAACGAACCAGCGACGACAGCGACGCCCACGACCACGTAAGGTAACCAGACAGTGTCCTGTGGAGTGCCTAGCAGGAGAAATGCTCCGAGCGCGGCCATTTTGGGAGCATCATTGATGCCCCTCGCAAAGGCGACGCCCGCGGAGGAGCCCCAATCAGCCATCCCAACACGTCTTGACGAGGCTTCATCCGCCTCACCTTCTCTCCTGTGAGACAATCCGCTAAGAATGTAGACTCCTAGGAGCGCGGCAAACGGACCTGCGGCTAGAGGAAGAAGGATCCTCCAGATGAGGAAGGACCACTGCAAACTAGAGCTCCCGAACAAGTAGACGGCCTGAACGACGATAGCTCCGACTATTGCATGCGTTGTCGAGACTTGAATCCTCAGGAGAGTTGAAAGCAGGATCCAAGTCGCGGCGCCCGCAAGCGCCGCTAGTATGAAGGAAGACCCGGGAGCTGTCTGGAGGAAACCTTGGGGTGTGAACGCGGAGAACAATCTTACCGAGATAACGATGGCTGCGACACTGCCCAAGCCGCTGAATAAGCCTCCCCAGACGAGAGGCGAGTATCGCGGCCGAAACGTTGACGTCTCAGGGTCTGTCATGAGAGCCACAATGCTTTTCCCAACATCGTTCGCTCCATTGCCAAAGGCTAGGACGAACAACACTCCCAGCCCAAGGTCTGCCGTCAGAGACATTTAGTCGCTCTCACACTATTTGTTCCGCAGGAACAAGTTCCATGACTATTGGATGCCGGAAGCGTTGGGACAATATTTGCAGAGTGATACTATTGCATATGAAACGTGGAACCGAGCCCTTTGCTCAGTTCATTAGGACCAACGGCCTAACGACTGTTATCGTTGTGAATCCTAGCAGCGTTTCTAACATACTCATTCGTTTGAAGATTTGAGCCAGTCCCTCTAAGTCCAGACTCGCAAACGATTTTTCATTCTGGATAAGCATTTGGTAGTCACGAGGGTTTATTCGACAGATCCGCCTGATTAATGGTATGTCGGGATTTAGTCATGCTCAACGAGCCTTTGAGGATCTTCGACCGTACCTCTGGCCACTCATTGTTTTGTTGCTAGTGTCTCTGTTGGCTGTGCCGATGACGCTGATCTTTCCCCTACCCATCAAGCTCTTGGTTGACAGTGTCCTCGGTCCCCAGCCGTTGCCCGGATATCTCACCGTTTTCGTCGGATCACAAGTCTCCAGGAGCCTCGCGCTCTGGCTGGCGATCAGCATACTGATGGCAGCTGCAGTCCTGACCTACCTCCAGAACCTTGTGAATGTCTGGTACAGCAACAAAGTCGGAAATCGGATGACGCTCGACGTGCGGACCCGCCTATTTCGCCAGATGCAACGTCTCTCCATCGCGTACCATGATACTATGGGGGCCGCAGACTCAGCCTATCGAACTCTGAACGATGCCCCGATGCTGCGCTCGTTCGGAATCGACAGCCTGATCCCCTTGACCACTTCCATCCTGACTCTTGGCGCGATGATTCTTGTCATGGTCTTCTTGGACTGGCAGCTTGCCCTGATAGCGCTCCTCGTATCTCCCCTGATGTTCCTTCTTACATTCGTATTTCGGCCACGGATTCGTGCAGGTTGGCGCAAATTCAGAGCGTCGGAGAGCGCCGCTATGGCCGTGGCTCAAGAGAGCCTCGGCGCCTCCAGACTTGTAAAATCATACGGTCAGGAGGAACGGAAGAACAAGGAGCTAGTCTCCCACTATGATGCAAGCCTATCCGCGTCGCTGAAGGTCCAGGTGGACAGCGCAATCTACAGCCTACTCGTAGGCATTCTAACAGCAGCCGGTCTAGCGGCCGTGCTCTACATCGGCATCGGCCACGTTCAAGCTGGCATCCTAACTCTCGGCAGCCTTCTAGTCGTGAACTACTACGTGACCCAGCTCTACGGTCCGCTCAGAAACGTAGGCCAGTCAATACTCGATATTCAAATGTCGCTGACCGGAGTAGAGAGATACCGCGCGATACTCGACGAAAAACCTGATGTGCCCGAATCACCGAACGCGCTTCCCCTAGCTAGAGCCAGAGGCAAGATCGCATTCCAGAACGTATCATTCGAGTACACAAAGGACCATCCAGTACTCCACGACATATCCTTCGATCTGCCATCAGGCAACCGTCTCGGCGTAGTCGGTCCCACCGGCTCAGGCAAGACTACGATCTCCACACTCCTCTTACGCCTCTTCGACCCGACCAAGGGTCTGATCACTCTGGACGATATCGACTTGAGAGATTACAAGCTGGCGGATCTTCGAAACCAGTATGCAGTGGTCCACCAGGAGACTGTACTCTTCTCGACNAGCGTNGCTGAGAACATTCGNTTCGCNCGGCCCAANGCAACCATGGTCGAGGTTATTGCGGCGGCAACCGCGGCGAAAGCTCACGAATTCATAACAAACCTACCAAACGGGTACGACACGTTAGTGGGTGAGAGGGGAATGAAGCTGTCGGG
>JGI25383J37093_10000226_pt1 | contig 12072 bp, 14 predicted proteins | sample GraSoi013_1_20cm_4_FD_37093 | JGI IMG/M metagenome (IMG submission 37093)
GAGGGGGGCTGCGCCCCCCTTCCGAACCTCCCCCCCTCGATGGCGCCGGCGAAGCCGGCGCTCGAACGGAGGTGGATATCGCGCGGCGCAGCCGTCCTCACAGGGTCACTTCCTTGTGTCTATGCGCGTGGCATTCGATGGTGACGGCGACGGGGAGCGAGGTGATGTGACAGGGATAGGTGAGGATGTGGATGCCGAACGACGTGGTGTCGCCGCCGTAGCCTTGCGGCCCGATGCCCAGCCGGTTGGCGCGCGCGAGCAGCTCCTGCTCCAGCGCGTCCAGGGTCGGATCCGGATTCGGCGAGCCGAGCTCGCGGAAGAGCGCCTTCTTGGACAGGATCGCGGACTTCTCGAACGTGCCGCCGACGCCGACGCCGAGGATGAGCGGCGGGCAGGCGTCCGGGCCGGCGTTCTTCACGCACTCGATCACGAAGTCCTTCACGCCCGGCAGTCCCGCCGCCGGCGTCAGCATCGTGTACCTCGAGCGGTTCTCGCAGCCGCCGCCCTTGGCCATCACCATGATCTTCACGGTCGCGCCGGGCACGACGTCGACGTGGATCACCGCCGGCGTGTTGTCGCCGGTGTTCACGCGGTCGAACGGCGAGCGCACGATCGAGGCGCGCAGATAGCCTTCCCGGTAGCCCTGGCTCACGCCCTCGTTGATGGCGTCGTACAGGCCGCCGCCCGTGACGTGCACGTCCTGCCCCAGCTCGACGAAGCAGATCACCATCCCCGTGTCCTGGCAGTACGGGATCTGTCGCGTGCGGGCCATCTCGGCGTTCTGCTTCAAGATCGTCAGCACCTGCTTGCCGGCGGCCGAGCGCTCGGTGCCGAGCGCACGGTCGAAGGCGCGCAGCATGTCGGGCTCGAGGCTCCAGTTCGCCTCCATGCAGAGCTTCTTGACGGCGTCGGTGATGGCCGAGACGTGGATCTCGCGCATCAGGCGCCGCCCGGGCTCAGCTTCTCCATCGCCGATTTCGCGCGCTCGGCCTGCTCGCGTGGCGACACGTCTTCCTTGTGGGTGGCGAGGCTCCACTGGTTGCCGAACGGGTCCTCGAGCTTGCCGAAGCGGTCGCCCCAGAACATGTCGGTGAGCGGCATGAGGACCTTGCAGCCGGCCTCCACCGCGCGCTTGAACGCGGCGTCGACGTCGGGCAGGTAGAGGAAGAGCCCGCCCGTGGTGCCGCCGAGCGCCTTGGGCGAGCGCGCGGTGCTCATGCCCGGAAACTCGTCGCTCAGCATCACGACGGAGTCGCCGACGCGCAGCTCGGCGTGCATGATCTTGCCGCCGGGCCCCGGCATGCGCTCTTTCTCGCGCGCGCCGAACGCGCGCGCGTAGAACTCGATCGCGCGGGCGCCGTCGTCGACGGTGAGGTACGGGGTGACGGTGTGGTAGCCGGCCGGCACCGGTCGAACGCGCGTGGCGGCCGGCCGCTTGGCCCGCGCCGGCCGGCGCGCCTTGGCCTTCTTTGCGGCCATGGTCGCCTCCGTTAGAGCTTGAGCTTGTCGACCAGCTCGCGCACGGCGCCGACCGACTTGTCGAACGCCGCCTGCTCCTCGGGCGTGAGCTTGATCTCGATGACCTGTTCGACGCCGCCGCGCCCGAGCTTGACGGGCACGCCGACGTAGAGCCCCTGCACGCCATACTGGCCGTCCAGGTAGGCCGCGCACGGCAGGATCTTCTTCTTGTCCTTCAGGATCGCCTCGACCATCTCGACGGCGGAGGCCGCCGGCGCGTAGTAGGCGCTGCCCGTCTTGAGCAGGGCCACGATCTCGGCGCCGCCGTTGGCCGTGCGCTGCACCAGCTCGTCGATCTTGGCCTTCGGCAGGAGCTCCGTGATCGGGATGCCGGCCACCGTGGAGTAGCGCGGGAGCGGCACCATGGTGTCGCCGTGGCCGCCCAGCACGAACGCCGTGACATTCTCCACGGACACGTTCAGCTCGCGCGCGATGAAGGTGCGGAAGCGCGCGGAGTCCAGCACGCCGGCCATGCCGAACACGCGCTGGGTCGGGAAGCCCGACTTCTTCCAGGCGAGCTGCACCATGGCGTCGAGCGGGTTGGTGACCAGCACGAGGATGGCGGCCCGGCTGCGCGTCACGATCTCGTTGACCACGGAGCCGACGATCTCGGCGTTCTTGAACAGCAGGTCGTCGCGCGTCATGCCGGGCTTGCGCGCGAGGCCGGCCGTGATGACGACGACGTCGGAGCCCGCCGTCTCGTCGTACCCGTTGCTGCCGACGAGCGTCGAGTCGTAGCGGTGGATGGGGCCGGCCTGGGCGAGGTCGAGCGCCTTGCCCTGCGGCACGCCCTCGATGACGTCCACCAGCACGACGTCGCCGAGCTCTTTTTCCACCGCGTACTGGGCGACGGTGGCGCCGACGTTTCCGGCGCCGACCACCGTGATCTTGGGACGCGCGCCCATTCTCTCTCCTTATAGGCTACAGCTTCGCCATGTTCTGGATGATGGCGGTGCCGAACTCCGAGCACTTCACTTCCTTGGCGCCCTCCATCAGCCGCGCGAAGTCGTAGGTGACCACCTTGGACTGGATCGTCTTCTCCAGGCCGGCGATGATCCGGTCCGCCGCGTCGGTCCAGCCCATGTAGCGGAACATCATCTCGCCCGACAGGATCACCGACCCCGGGTTCACCTTGTCCTGTCCCGCGTATTTCGGCGCCGTGCCGTGGGTGGCCTCGAACAGCGCGTGGCCGGTGTCGTAGTTGATGTTGGCGCCGGGCGCGATGCCGATACCGCCCACCTGCGCCGCGAGCGCGTCGGAGAGCAGGTCACCCGTCAGGTTGCAGGACGGGATCACGTCGAACTCGTCCGGTCGGGTGAGGATCTGCTGCAGGAAGGCGTCGGTGATGGCGTCCTTGATGAGGATCCTGCCCTCGGGCGGCTTGCCGCCGCACTCGTCCCAGCTGATCGTCTTGTCGCCGAACTCGCGCTTGGCCAGCGCGTAGCCCCACTTCATGAACATGCCCTCGGTGTACTTTTGGATATTGCCCTTGTGCACCAATGTCACGTTCTTGCGGTTGTTCTCGATCGCATACCGGATCGCTGCCCGGATCAGCCGTTCGGACCCTTCCTTTGAAATCGGCTTGATCCCGATCGATGAGCTGTTCGGAAATCTGATCTTGTTGACCTTCATCTCGTCCTGCAGGAACTTCACGACCTTCTTCGCCTCGGGCGTCCCCTGCTCCCACTCGATGCCCGCGTAGATGTCCTCCGTGTTCTCGCGGAAGATCACCATGTCCACCTTGTCCGGCCGCTTCACGGGCGAGGGCACGCCCTGGAAGTACTTCACCGGGCGCAGGCAGACGTAGAGGTCGAGCACCTGGCGCAGCGTCACGTTGAGCGAGCGGAAGCCCTCGCCGACGGGCGTCGTCAACGGACCCTTGATCGCCACGAGGTATTCGCGGATGACGTCGAGGGTCTCCTCGGGCAGCAGGTTCGGCGGGCAGTCCTGGCCGTAGACCTTCTGAGCCTTCTCGCCCGCGTACGTCTCCGCCCACGCGATCTTCTTCTTGCCCGTGTAGGCCTGCTCCACGGCGGCGTCGAGGACCCGGACCGAGGCCCGCCAGATGTCGGGGCCGGTGCCGTCGCCCTCGATGAAGGCGATGATCGGGTTGTCCGGCACGCGCAGCTTGCCGTGGTCGATGGTGATCTTCTCGCCCTTCGGGATCTGNACCTTGCCTGCCATCAGACGTCCTTTCTTCCGGGCTTCGCCTTNGTGTCGCCGGGCTCGAGATGCACGGCTTCCAGNTTCGCCGGCGCCCCGGTCNTCGGATCGATGACCTGGCCGGCGTTCAGCGCGGAGCCCGCGCGGAACCAGGCGATCTGCTCTCGCGTCATGCTGTGCCGGGCCTGGATGGTGACCACCCGGCCATCGGGCTTCCTGATCTGCACGGTGACCGGCTTGCCCGGCTCGAGGGTGTAGAGACCGGTGATCGACACGCGGTCGCNCTGCTCGAACTTGTCGTAGTCGGCCGGGTCGGCGAAGGTCAGCGGCAGCACGCCCTGCTTCTTGAGATTGGTCTCGTGGATGCGGGCGAAGGAACGCACGAGGACGGCCGCGCAGCCGAGGTAGCGCGGCGACATCGCCGCGTGCTCGCGGCTCGACCCCTCGCCGTAGTTCTCGTCGCCGACGACGATCCACTGCACACCGGCCGCCTTGAGCTCGCGGGCGATCTTCGAGAACGGCTGGCTGGTGGCGCCGGTGAGCGGGTTGACGCCCTTGCCCGTCTCGCCGGTGAAGGCGTTGGTGGCGCCGAGGAACATGTTGTCGCTGATCTTGTCGAGATGGCCGCGGAAGCGCAGCCACGGGCCCGCCGGCGAGATGTGGTCCGTGGTCGTCTTGCCCTTGGTCTTGACGAGGATCGGCAGGTCGATGAAGTCCTTGCCGTCCCACGCCACGAACGGGCCGAGCACCTGGAGCCGCTCGCTGTTCGCGGGGATCTCGATCTTCACGGAGTCGGGGTCGGCCGCCGGCTCCTCGTAGCCCTCCGCGCCGCCCGCGAAGCCCTGCCGCGGCAGCTCCTCGCCCTCGGGCGGCGTGAAGCGCACCCGCTCGCCGTTCGGCGCCGTCAGCGTGTCGGTCAGCGGGTTGAACTCGAGCGTGCCCGCGAAGGCCAGCGCGGTGACGACGTCGGGGCTCGTGATGAACGAGAGCGTCTCCTGCGAGCCGTCGTTGCGGCCGGGGAAGTTACGGTTGAAGGACGAGACGATCGTGTTCTTCTGGTCGGGGCCGACGTCCGTGCGCTTCCACTGGCCGATGCACGGCCCGCACGCGTTGGCGAGCACGGTGCCGCCGATCTTCTCGAAGGTCTCGATGAGGCCGTCGCGCTTGATCGTCTGGTAGATCCGATCGGAGCCCGGCGTGACGAGGAACTTCGCCTTCGCCTTGAGGCCCGCCTTGAGCCCCTGCATGGCGACGTGGGCGGCCCGGCGCATGTCCTCGTACGACGAGTTCGTGCAGGAGCCGATGAGCGCGTTGGTGATCTGCGCCGGCCACGCGTTCTGGCGCGCCTCACCACCGAGCTTGCCGATGGGCCGGCCGCGGTCGGGCGAGTGCGGGCCGACGACGTGCGGCTCCAGTGTGTCGAGGTTGATCTCGACCAGCTCGTCGTAGAACGCCGCCGGACTGTCCACGGTCTCCGGGTCGGCCACGAGGTGTTCGCGGAACTCCTCGGCGAGCGCGGCGAGATCGGCGCGGTCGGTGGCGCGCAGGTACGCGGCCATGCGCGGGTCGAACGGGAAGATCGAGGTGGTGGCGCCGAGCTCGGCGCCCATGTTGCAGATGGTCGCCTTGCCGGTGGCGCTGATCGACTCCGCGCCGGGACCGAAGTACTCGAGGATCTTGTTGGTGCCGCCCTTCACGGTGAGCAATGTGCAGAGGTAGGTGATGACGTCCTTGGGCGCCGTCCAGCCGGAGAGCTTGCCCGTGAGGTGGACGCCGATCAGCTTGGGATGGAGCACCTCCCACGGCAGCCCCGCCATCGCCTCGCCGCAGTCCGCGCCGCCGACGCCGATGGCCAGCATGCCGAGCCCGCCCGCGTTCGGCGTGTGCGAGTCGGCGGCGATCATGAGCGTCCCCGGCGTCGCGTAGTTCTCCAGCACGACCTGGTGGATGATGCCGGAGCCCGGACGCCAGAAGCCGAGGCCGTACTTGCGCGCCGCGGAGCGGATGAAGTTGTAGACCTCCGCGCTCTCGCTGACGGCGCGATTGAGGTCCGCGGCGGCGCCGCTCTCCGCGCGGATGAGGTGGTCGCAGTGGATCGTCGACGGCACCGCCACCCGCTTGCGGCCGGACATCATGAACTGGAAGATCGCCATCTGGCCCGTCACATCCTGCAGCGCCACGCGGTCCACGCGCAGGCGGAGGATCGCCTTGCCGCGCTGCCACTCCTGCGTCTCGAAGTCGTGGCAGTGCGCGACGAGGATCTTTTCGCTGAGCGTGAGGGGCCGGCCGAACAGCTTGCGGGCGCGCGCGAGGCGGTCGGGCATGGAGGCATAGAGCGATCTGATCTGCGCAGACATCGGAGCCTCCTATTCGCGAGCAAACGAGCGCCTCCCCCACGCGGGAGGGAGGCGGCGTAAATGACGGACAACTCTAACGCCCCGCGCCGAAGCGGTCAAGGCGACGGCGCTCAGCATCGCGCCACGATGAACAGCCGGCGGAACGGAAACAGCGTCGTCCCGTCCGCGCGCGGCGGATACGCGCGCGCCACGCGCGATCGATACGCGCTCTCGAAGGCCGGGCGCTCGGCGCCGTCGAGGGCGTCGAGGAACGGCTTGAGCCACGAGCCCTTCACGAAGTCGGCGACGGGGTTGTCGCCCGTGAGCGCCTGCGTGTAGACGGTCTCCCAGACCTCGAGCGCGCTCACGCGGGGGGCCAGGAGGTCCCAGTAGTACTCGGGCGGCTTCGTCGGCTCCGGCCGGATGAGCGTTTCGAGTCGGTCGCGCCACCGCCCCTCGCGCGCCACCTCGTAGATCGAGGTATGCGAGGGCTCGCCGAAGTTGCGGGGCATCTGAACGGCCAGCGCGCCGTCGCCGGCCACCAGCGTGACCAGCCGCGGAAACAGCGCCGCGTGGTCGTCGATCCAGTGGAGCGTGGCGTTGGAGAAGAGCACGTCCACCGGCGCCGGCGGCGCCCAGGCGGCCACGTCGGCCTGCCGCCAGTCGACCCCGGGATCGGAGGCGCGCGCGCGCTCCAGCATCGTCGCCGACGCGTCGACACCGGTCACGCGGGCGCCGGGCCAGCGCCCGCGCAGCAGCGCCGTCACGTTGCCGGTGCCGCAGCCGAGGTCCACCACGCGCGCCGGGCTCGCGAGCGGGACGCGCTGGAGGAGGTCCACGGCGGGCCGCAGCCGGTGGTCGCTCCACCGGAGGTACTGCGCGGGGTCCCACGCGGCCGCCTGCGTCACGCCCCCATGAGTACGCCCGCCCGCACCCAACATCCAATGCATAGTTCTATGGGTCGCTTATACTCAAAAGGCATGGAGCTGCGTCACCTGCGCTACTTCGTCACCGTGGCCGACGCGGGCAACGTCTCGCGGGCCGCCGCCAGCTCAACATCACCCAGCCCGCGCTGTCGCGCCAGCTCCGGGATCTCGAGGGCGAGCTGGGCCTGCCGCTCTTCGACCGCGTCGGCCGGCGCCTGCACCTCACCGCCGAGGGCGAAAATCTCCTGGAGCGCACGCGCGAGATCTTGCGCTCCGCGGACGCGCTACGCGAGCGCGCCGGCGCGCTGGCCGGCGGGCGCACGGGCACGCTGCGCCTGGGCGCCACCGCGCAGACGCTCGAGAGCCTGATCAGCGCGTTCCTCACCGGCTTCCGCCGGGCGTGGCCGGGCATCGACGTACGGCTGGTCGAGGACGGCGGCGTGCGGCTGCGCGCGCGCGTCGCGCGCGGCGAGCTGCACCTGGCGCTGGGCGCGGTGCCGACCGGCGACGATCTGCGCGCGCGGCCGCTCTTCCCCGTGTGGGTGCTCGCGGTGATGCCGCCCGGGCATCGGCTGGCCCGCCGGCGCGCCTTCGAGGTGGGCGAGCTGGACAACGAGACGGTCCTGCTGCTGCGGCGCGACTTCGCCTCGCGCCTTCGCTTCGACGCCGCCTGCGAGGCGGCGCGGGCCCGGCCGCGCGTGCTGCTGGAGGCCAACGACCCGCACTCGCTGGTGAGCCTGGCGCGCGGCGGCCACGGCATCGCCGTCGTGCCGTCGACGACGATCTTCAGCCGGAGCGGGCTCCGCGTCGCGCCGCTCTTGCGGGCCGGCCGCGCCATCGGCGGCTCGACGGCCGCGGTGTGGGATCCCCGCCGGCACCTGCCGTCCTACGCGCAGGCGTTCGTCGATGAGCTGTTCGCCTACACGCGGCGCTCGTATCCGGGCAAGGAGTTCGCGCGGCTCGCGCCGTCGACGCCGCCGCTCAACGCGCCAGGCTGAACGCGTACTCGCCGGCCGGCGCCTCGTCCACCCAGACCTTCGCCCTCCTCATTGACCCCGCCCTGCCTGGGGGGCCGCGAGGCCGACCATGCGCCGCACCGCCATCTGGCGCAGGCGGATGATGGAGCGCGTCGGCGAAAGCCCCATCGGGCAGACGTCCGTGCAGTTGCCCTGGCCGTGGCAGCGCGGCAGCGCGTCGTCACCGAGCAGCATCGCCCAGCGCGCGCCGTGAGCGGCATCGCGCCGGTCGCGCTGCAGCGTGAAGGCGCGGTTGAGCGCGGCCGGCCCCGGAAAGCGCCGGTCGTGCGCCACCATCGTGCAGGCCGACAGGCACATGCCGCAGCCGATGCACTCGATGGCGTCGTCGATCTCGGCGCGCTCGGCGGAGGCCGACGGGATCACGACGTAGGGCTCGGCCTGCGCCGCCGGCGCGAGCGCGGCGCCGACGGCCGCGTGCCGCTCGACGAACGGCGTCATGTCCACCACGAGGTCGCGCAGCAGCGGGAAGTGGTAGAGCGGGCGGACGCTCACGGGCCCGGGGCCGAGCGACGCGAGCCGCGTGCGGCACGCCCAGCGCTCGCGGCCGTTGACGACCATCGCGCAGGAGCCGCACATCCCGACGCGGCAGGCGTAGCGAAGGGCCAGGGTGGGATCCTGCTCGCGCTGGACGGCGACGAGCGCGTCCAGCACGGTGGTGTCGGCGACCGCCTCCACCTCGTAAGCGCGGATGCGCTCGGCCTCGCCCGGAGCCCAGCGGAAGACGTTCAGCCGGACCACTACTGGCCGCCGCCGTCCCGCCAGTCCCAGCCCGTGATGGTGACGCGGTAGCGCGCCGCCTTCCGCTTGACGGGCGTCTCGAAGTACACGCGCCCGCCCGCAGGCACGTCGGCGACAAAGCCCGACGTCGTGTCGCTTGCCTTGCCGCTCGCGTCGAGGCTCTCGACGAGCAGCCGCATGTTCGCGGCGCGCACGCGATAGTTGTTCACGACGTAGCCGTTGACGTTGGGCCGGCCGCGGCGCTCGCCCCCCGTCCATTCCAGGCCGAAGAACCGGTCGGCGTCGCCGGAGGTCTGGGCCAGCGCCGCACCGCCGCTCGCGGCGAGACACAGCAGCAGCGCCAGCGCGAGCGTTCTGGGCTTCATTCCCTCCCCGGGTGCCGCTGTGGTCTCGGGGCCCGTTGCCGGGCCCGGAGGATTATCACCGGCGTCGCGCAGGCACTCAACCCCGTCAATACCAGCGCCACGTCCACACGGCGACGAAGATCGCCGCCGCCAGCGCCAGCGCCGCCACGAACAGCGCGCGGTGCCAGCGAAGCGGCAGGCCGAGGTCCAGCAGCAGCGCGCGCACCCCGAGCAGCGCGTGCAGCAGCGCCAGGGCGAGCAGCGCCGCCTGCACGCCGCGCCGGAACGGGTTGACGAGATGTGCGGCGATGACGACGAGGAGCAAGATCGCCGCCACGCGCTGGATGAGCCAGGCCCACATGCCCGCGCGCGTGCCACGCCAGCCCTCGGCGCTCGTCCACTCGCGGCGGAGGATCCTCGGCTCGGCGGTCACAGCCGGTTCAGGACGGTGCGGCCGTCGGCGATCACGAGGCGCACGGCGTCGAGCGCCTTCAGGTCGGTGGCGGGATCCCCCTCCACGGCGATCAGATCCGCCACGAGCCCGGGCGCCACGGCGCCCGTCTCGCTCTCGAGCCCGAGCACCCTGGCCGCCACCGACGTGGCCGAGCGGATCGCCTGCAGCGGCTCCAGGCCGGCGGCGGCCATCAGCGCCAGCTCNGGGACGATCGTGCCGTGCGGGTTGAGCGGCGTGCCGGCGTCGGTGCCGGCGGCGATGGCGACGCCCGCGCGCAGNGCGAGGCGGAACGACTCCAGGTGGCGCTCGCGGAGNGCCGACGATTTCTTGACGGCGAACTCGGGGATGCCGGCGGCGAGCCCGCCCTCCACGATCGCGTGCGGCGCGATCAGCGTGGCCACGAGCGCCGTCCCCTGCGTCGCCATGCGCGCGGCGAGCGCCTCCGTGAGGAACACCCCGTGCTCGATCGTGTCGATGCCGGCGTCCAGACACCACGCGATGCCCTCGTCGGCCATGGCGTGGGCGGCGATGCGGCGGCGCGCGCGGTGCGCCTCGTCCACGCCGGCGCGCAGCTCGTCGAGCGTCAGCTGCGCGGCACGCGGGTCCACGCCCGGCGTCATCACGCCGCCCGTGGCCACGAGCTTGATGACGTCGGCGCCGGCGCGCAGCTGCTCGCGCACCGCCTTGCGGACGTCGTCCACGCCGTCGGCCTGGCGCCCGAGCATCCGCCACCCGTGGCCGCCGGTCATGCAGACGGCGCGGCCGGCGCACAGGACGCGCGGGCCCGCGATGANCCCGGCGCGCACGCCGTCGCGCACGGCGATCTCGGCGTACTCACGGCCGCCGAGGTCGCGCACGGTCGTCACACCGGCCTCCACCGTGCGGCGGGCGTGCACGACCGCGCCGACGACGGTCGCCGCGTAGGTCTCGTCGCTCAGCGTGCGCGAGGGGTCGGCATCGCCGGACAGACACAGATGCACGTGGCAGTTGATCAGCCCGGGCAGCAGCGTGAGGCCGCCGAGGTCGAGGGCGGCGCCGTCGCGCGCCTGGTGGTCGGGCACGACGGCGGCGATGCGCCGGTCGTCCAGCACGACGGCGCGGTCGCGGAGGGGCGGCGCCCCGGTGCCGTCGATCAGCGTGGCGCCGCGGAGTATCATGCGCGGCCCTTGCGGTACGAGCGCTTCGCGGCGATCTCCCCGTCGCGCAGCGAGAGGATGTCGCAGCCCTCCACCTCGTAGGGCGCGCCGCCTTTCGGGGTGCCCGTGGTCAACCACTCGACGACGACGACGTCCGGGTGCACGACGTGCCGCGTCTCGTCCCACCGGACGTCCGGGATGCGCTCGAACATGTCCTTCAGGAACTGTCGCACGTTCGCACGGCCGACCACGCGCGTGCCCCACGGGTCCTTGCCGAACGACGCCTCGAAGACGACGTCGTCCGTCATCATCGCGAGAATCCCGTCGATGTCGTGCCCATTCCACACGCGGTTGAAGCGCTCCACGAACGCGTCGCCGTCGAATGCCATACGCGCCTCCTCTCCAGTCGAGCCACCGGAAGAACAGGTTCTCGAGTCGTCCTCACAGCTCCATCAGGTCGCGGGCGACGACGATCTCGCCGCCGAAGTGCGGCCGCGCGGCGTCGAGCCACGTCTGATCGTCGAGCTCCGGATCGTCCGCGGGCACGAGGTGCGACAGCACCAGCGTCGTCACGCCGGCGGCGGTGGCGACGCGCCCCACGTCCTCCACCGCCGTGTGGCTGTCGATGATGTGCTTCTTGAGGGTCACCGCGTTGGGCACACGGGCGACGAGCCGGTCGACCGCCGGCACGTAGAGCGCCTCGTGAACGAGCACGTCGGCGCCCCGGGCGAGCCGGATCAGATTGTCGGACTTGTTGGTGTCGCCGGAGAACACGATCGACCGGTCCGGGCCATCGAAGCGGAACGCGAAGGCCGGCGTCACCGGCGGATGGTCCACCAGCGCCGACGTGACTTTCACGCGCTCGTCCTGCATGACGGGGCCCGCCTGCGTCAGCTCGTGCACGTGCACGAGCGGGACGAGCGGCACACGCCCCTCGTCGGCGATGCGCGTGTCGATGTCGTAAGCGTTCATGTCGAACGACAGCCGNGTCATCTTCTCGAGCGGCGGCGGCCCCCAGGCGTCCACGCGCGTCCGCAGCCCGCTCGCCCACGCGAGGAGCAGGAGGCTGCCGTAGTCGGCGTTGTGATCCGAGTGATGGTGCGTGACGAACACGTGGCGTAGCGCCGGCAGCGCCACGCCGGCCGCCGCCAGCTGACGCGCGACGGGATGGCCACAGTCGACCGCATAGAGGACGTCGTCGACGATGAGCGCGTGGGACGTCGCCGCGCGATCGCGCCGCGGCCGTGGCCCGCCACCCGTGCCGAGCATGATGAGCCGGGTTGCCATGGCGCGCAGATCCTATCATCGAGGAGCGCCACGGGTTTCCCGGGGCGCTTCCGAGCGTTGGGGGGTTTAGAGGAGCGACCCGGCTTTGCCGGGGCGCTCCGAACGTCGGGGGGGTTAGAGGAGCGACCCGGCT
>JGI25383J37093_10000227_pt1 | contig 12055 bp, 8 predicted proteins | sample GraSoi013_1_20cm_4_FD_37093 | JGI IMG/M metagenome (IMG submission 37093)
ATCAACCTCTCTTACAGAGTCATTACAGCTAGATGACACAGTATCTGCAACACGAGATACATCAACCTCTCTTACAGAGTCATTACAGCTAGACGATACGATAGCTAGCTCTAGAAATAGGAGTCGCTCACTTACAAACTCACTTGGGCTAGATGATGGCAATGCAGCTTTAGAACTTACTATTCCCTTTACAGTAATCAGTCCTAAATTGAATTATTCACAGATAGCCCAGACAAGTGGAACAACCACAACAGTTACAATTTCCAACGCATTGACAATTAACAAAGATATCAGTGGTGATTCCATTACCGATGTATCTGTTTCAATTCCTTATGGGATAACCATGGCAGGACCGTTGTCATGGAAGGGAATAGTCAATCTTCCAAGTGTCATCTCCGCTCCTGTTATACCTTCAACGCCAGGCACAGTAAACACCGTTACTAAGAGTATTGAGATGGGATTCGGGTCCACCACACTGACTTTCAACAAGGCTGTGCGCATTACATTTGTGGGTGAAGCAGGCAAGCATGCAGGATATTTCAATTCTGTTGTTCCATTTACAGAAATCACCACCATTTGTAGTGCCGATACACAAACAACAAATGATGGTCTGCCAGCAGGTGGAAATTGCAAAATTAACGTAGGTTCTAATCTAGTAGTCTGGACAAAACACTTTACTGGCTTTGCGACATGGACTTCAGGTAGCGCTTCCCCAGCACCATCTCAAGGAACTTCATTTGCAGGTGCAGGTGGCGTGGCAGGTCCAACTGGCGTGGGTACAACAGGAGAATTTGGTGGTACTTTAGCGACTACTCTGAAGTTATACCAAATCACTTATGATATCTGTGACAACAAAATGGTAAGAATAGTTGTAGGATATACGGACATTATCCCAACTGTAATCTTACGTACATCTGTATCAGGAATAGTCAAGGCAAAACTAGCACAAGACCAGCCGTTTGTTGAACAAAACAAGAATTCAGCGATACAAAAACTCGTCTATGAAACACCGATAAATCCAAAAGAGAAGACATTTGAGGTTGTAGCATTACAGGTAAAAGGAAAGAACACAAATTCGATTGGCAGGACGATAGAGATCACAAAATGTCAGGAGACTATTATATTAGAAAAGACACAAGAAATCCAAGTCGGTGCACCAAGAATATTTAGTGTTAAATTCCAGCTAGGAAACGGCACAAAGATTCCATCGTTAGAGTCCGACAAGCTTGTAGGAACTCAACCTATCTCGGTTCATGCTATCATTGATAGTTCTTCCAGACTTGATACTGCTGAGCTTAGATTTGTCAAGATGGGAGAATCCACTACAAAATATGGAACTGTAAAGATGGATATAGTACCACTCCAAATTTCAAACACAACATATGCCGTATCAGGAACAATCCCACAAGAGATGGTGCAAGCTCCTGCTATGACATACTGGATTAATGTGCATAGCAAGGCAGGAAAAACATCCGATTCAGAGCAGTATTCAATTGGCGTAAAACCAAAGTATCTCGTTGACGGCAAGATAGAGATGGATACTAATCCAACAAGAGCCGAAGGCACAACCGCGCATCCCACTGCATACTTTAATAACTTGGCAACAGACCAGGTTTACGGCTCGGTATCGTTACTAGTTGATGGAAATACTGTATACACATCACCAGCACAGCTATTTGGAGTAGGCCAAACAGCAGTAAACCTTGAATGGAAGACTCCAACATTGGGTAAAATAACTGACCATCAAGTCCAAGCAAGAGCAGAAATCTATGACCAATCATTTGAGACTGATTCAGGATCAGTAACTACATTCCCTGGAACGAGGACAATGCCACTCTCAGACCTTGTAGAACTTGGTACCATAACAGAAAATAGTCGTGACATTGCTACTGCATCAGTATTATATTCATCATTTAACAATGAGGGTACCATGAGATTCAAAGTAGCTGCTCCAGATGGAACATGTGTTATTGGCCAATCAGAAGAATGTCGTGTCACAAAAACTACACTAGGACTTGGTGGTAACATCAAGACAGTAACAATTGGAGACCAGATATTCCGAGTGAGGTATTCCGGACCTGATGCCACACTTGAACGCTTCTCGGTTACCTCAGTAGACCCAATAGTGGGTAAATGGAAAGTAGATATCGATTCGCAGCAAAATGGATTTGTCCCACAGGCTCATGCTTTAGACAATGTCATGTTGAAAGTAAAGTACCGAGTTGCAGACGCATCGCTTATCACATTACCATCAAAGTGATTTCTATACCGATAAGAAACGAAAATCTGCTTTGAGATAAACTAGGATTTGATTCCATTAATTTGTAGTCTATGGATACGCAATGGCTTTTGCTATATGCGAATCAAGATCTGAAATTTTTATTCTTTCCTGACTCATTGAATCACGACTTCTTATTGTAACCGTATCGTCTTGAAGGGTTTGATGATCTATTGTAACAGCAAACGGCGCACCAACCTCGTCTAATCTTCGATATCTTCTTCCGATGGCACCAGAATGGTCCAAAAACGCATCATATTTTCTTTTTATTTTGGAGAAGATCTCTTCTGCTTTCTCTGCTAGGCCATCCTTCTTTACAAGAGAGAGTATGCCAATATGAACAGGGGCTAGGTATGGTTTCAAAGAAAGAACTATTCTATCATTTTGTTTGTCTTCCATCAGACTATGCTCTAGTATAGTGTATAAGCTCCTGTCAATTCCCATTGAGAGCTCAAATATGTGAGGAAGAACTTTGGTATCATTATCAAGGACTTCAAACTTTTCTTTGCTAATGTTTCCATGACTCTTCAAATCATAATCAGACCTGTAGTTACACGCAACTAGCTCAAGCCAGCCAATTGTAGTCTCAACTTCAAAATCAAAGGCAGTAGTTGCATAGAATGCCTTCTCCTTATCGCCAAGCTTCCTAAACCTACTTTTATTCGTGTCAATCCCAGTCTTTTGATAGAATTCTACAAGAAGTCCAAGATAGTAAGCCACAAGTTTATTGGGCAGGATCTTGGACTCTAGCGCTTCTTGGCAAGTCATTTTTTTAATATCATTACCAACCAGTATGTTGATTTTAGTATTTTTTATTTCGGAAAATCTCTCAAGATCATCCAATTTGTTGGGATTGCAGAAGACTTCGATTTCAGCCTGGTAGAATTCCCTTAACCTAAGAAGACTTTGGCGCGGCGAGATCTCGTTTCTAAAGCTCTTTCCAATCTGTGCTATACCTATTGGCAGTTTACCTCGCATGGTTTTGAAGAGTCGTGGAAAATCAACAAAAATGGATTGACATGTTTCTGGCCTAAGGTAGGCAGGTTCAGACTCTGGCCCTATGCCAACTTTGAACATCATATTGAATTTTCTCACTTGATCAAAATCACCCTTGCATTTTGGGCAAGGGACTTTATTTTCTGAAATCACTTTGTCAAACTCTGCAAGATCAGCACTTTCTGGAACTACAATTGAAGTAAGCTCTGCAATCAATTTATCAGCCCGGAAGATAGATTTGCATTTTTTGCATGTCACAATTGGATCTGCAAAGCTGGAAAGATGGCCTGAGGCAACAAAAACAGATTGAGACATTATCTGAGAGCCATCAATTTCTAACATCCCGTCTCTTCTTACAAATTCTCTCCTCCAAAGTTCGATGAACTTGGTCTTTAAACCAACTCCGCTAGGCCCGTATTCCCAAAAGCCAGCTTGTGCATCTGAGTAAATATCACAACTTGGAAAATAAAATCCACGTTCTAGTGCAAGTTGCATTATTTGGTCATAATTCATGAAACAATAACATCTCCATTGATAAAAATTTGCAGTTATGCCAATTCTCTAACTTTTTTCATGTTTCCCAAGTTGTCACGTTTCTCATCTATAGGCGTTTCTAGTATTATCGGAATTTTTTTGGAATTTGCAGTCCTTATGATGCGTGAAAAGCCTACCTCACCAATCTGGCCAAGACCAATGTGCTCATGTCTATCTATGTTGCAACCTATCTCACCCTTTGAATCGTTCAAATGCAGTATCCTTAGATGTTCAAATCCGATGGCTTTGTCAAACTTTTGTAGCGTCAAAGAGGCTGCTTTGTCTGTTCTGAGATCGTATCCTGCAGCAAAGGCATGACAAGTGTCAAGACATATTCCAAATCTTTTTGAAGGTTTGAGCTCAAACAGTATCGAGGCAAGCTGCTCAAAGTCAGACCCTACGCTATTTTTCTGCCCCGCAGTATTTTCAAGAAGTATCATGACATCATCAAGTGTATCCCGAGCAGCATCAGTAAAGCTCTTTACTAGTTTCTCAATCCCCTTTTTGTCTCCTGCCCCCTTGTGACTTCCCAAGTGGGCAACGATGAAAGGGACCCCGAGCTTACTACATCTTTTTATCTCGTCGATTAATGATTTTAGAGATTGGGCAAATGGTTCCTCTTCTGGTGATGATAGATTTGGTAGATACGGCATATGAGCTACTGTAGCAAAGCGATCAATTTTACTTGCCGCAAGTTTCTCTTTATAACTAGTTACGTCCTTACTTGACAATGCCTTTGCAGCCCAGCCACGTGGATTGCGTGTAAATATCTGAAAGGCAGTGCATCCAATAGCCAATGCATTATCCACAGCTCTGTCGATGGAACCGGAGATTGATACATGCATTCCAACTTGCATGTGAGTAGTCTATTTGAGGATAATTTAAACTCGTGGAACCTGCTAACCAATAATTTACATAAAATATCTGAGACACAAAATAATGNGAATCAAGNCAGAATTATAATCAAATTTTTAAGGTCTAGAGGGAAATATGATTCATGCATGATGATGATACGTTACAAATACAGAGGGCTAAATATCCCTTTCTTACTGAAACAGGTAAATATCTGAAGGATAAATCTCTCACTCTTGAAGAACTAAATAATCCGGATTGGAAGCCCGTAATAGAAAAAGCATATCATCGAATAACGGCTACTATCGCAGGAAAAATCTATAATTCCAATCTAGATCAACCTGACATTGAAATTCTTTCTTTTATAATTGCTATAATATTATTAAAGAAATCAGGCATCCCAACTTTTAGTAGAAGGTTTTCACTTCAAGAAGCAAGAAGAGCTGAAAACTATCTAAAGCGGGATCTAGAATGGAAAGGGAATGGATCAATACTAGAACATGTAAAACGTAAAGGACAATCCCAACAACTCGCTTTAGATATTCTCAGAAATGAATTCAAATTAGATGTTGTAATGGCAGAAGATTCATTCAAAGTCAAAGTCACAGATTATCTCAAACGTGGTGCGCATTTTCATGAAAGAGAATGGAAATTAGTAAATAGAAAGGTAGAACAAGGATTAGTTTTTTTATCTTCAGACGAAACAGTGAGACTTATACGAAAAGAACTTGACGAGCTTATTGGTTCGAAAATTCAATCCATAAACATAGAATCTATTCCAGACACATTTCAGGAGCGTGTTCGTGACATTAAAACACTTGCAAATAGCACATTAGAGATTGTTACCTTTTCAGGAGAATATCCTCCTTGCGTTAAACATGGGATAGAAGTTCTTGAAAGAGGTGAAAATCTCTCTCACTCAGGAAGATTTCTACTTGCAACATATCTTCTTGCAAGGGGACAGACTGTTGATCAAATAGTGCCCCTCTTCAAAAACGCACCAGATTATAACGAACGAATCACTAGATATCAACTAGAACATATCTCCGGCTCATTAGGGAAGGGTACAAAATATCAATGTCCATCTTGTGACAAACTGAAAAGTGAAAATCTTTGTTTTGCAATTCCAGATTGTGACGGGATAATAAATCCTATTCAATTCGGCAAAAAGAGGAAAGCTAATGCATGAAAAAAGTGTAGCCGCGGTAGAAAGTGCCCTCAAAGAATATTATTTCAATCGTTTTGATTTGATTCACGTACCAACAAGGCCGGCCCAAAGAGAGTTTGGTTATCAAAAAATTAACGGTGGTATGATGAGACACATTGCAATAAAAGATGACAAAGAATTGCATCTTCTTCTTATGAAAGAAATTCCTTCAGATGTATACTGTTCAAATGCGTACTATTCCTTCCCAAATTTGCCTATGTCAGAAAAGGATTGGAAAGGTGCCGACCTTATTTTCGACATAGATGCAAAGGACCTGATGCTGTCATGTAGAAAAGATCATTCCATCTTCAAATGCGTGTCTTGTCAGGTTGTTACAAAAGATCATCTTCCAAAATGTGCTAAATGTGGTTCCACAAGGTTTGAAAGTACGTCAGTTACCTGCAAGAATTGTATAAATGAATCCAAAAAGGAGGTAAGAAAGCTTATAGATATACTCAATAATGATTTAGGAATTAAAAATGAAGAAATCGAGGTTTATTTTTCAGGCAATGAGGGTTTTCACATCAGAGTCACAAATCAAGACTATGAACAGCTGGATTCTCAAGAAAGAGCGGATTTGGCTGACTACACCATGTTCAATGGAGTGATGCCTGAAACATTTGGAATTAGAAAACAGAACACTTCTAAATTAGATCTACCTAGTATTGAAGAAGGTGGTTGGAGAGGCAGAATAGCAAGAAATCTTTTTTCGTCAAAGATCAAAACCTCTCAGACTGTAAAACAAATAATGGTTAATGGTTACTCTGCCTTTCAATTAAAACTNGATGAAATGCGACATATCATGGGAGTAAGAGTTGATCCGAAAGTAACCATGGATATTCATAGAATTTTCAGGTTAGAGGGCTCGATTAATAGCAAGAGCGGCTTGTCAAAAATTCAATGCAACAATCTAGACTCCTTTGATCCGTTTTTACAAGCATGCCTGTTAGGTGACGATGAGGTACAAATAATCTGCAATTGTCCCTTGCCAATTACATTAAAGAATAAAAAATATGGCCCGTACGATAACGAGACGGTCACTTTACCAAAGTTTGCTGCTGTCTATATGATATGCAAAGGCTTGGGGAATGCTATCTGAAGAAACTAGTACTTGACTTATTAAGAGTAGCCTCGGATTCTGTTTGTAGGTAAGACATTAATTTGACACATTGGAAGGTAGCCTGATTTTGTACAGTTCATCGACTCAATCCAATCCACCTCCTAGAGATGCATCAAAGTACATCAGAATAGGAATTGCAGCTCTAATTGGAATTGTAATTTTTGTAATGGCAAGTAACCAGGCAGTAATTTTTTACATGAATGTGAAAGAATTTGGTACACTTTTTACCAAGCCACTCTATTACTCGCTTATTTCTGCTTTGGTTTTATCATCAATAGCACTAATAAGAGTAAACATCAAAAACNGTTCTTCGATATCNTGGTANGGCATTCACACAGCTCTGACATTTCTTAAGAAAGGAAGCAGCTATTCAGTATCAGATAGTATTCCAAGCTTTAAGGATTACAAGCTTAGCGTTCCAAACTTTATCATCTGGCAGGCAACCAAAGTTCTCCTTTTTGGAGCATTCTTTGCTAATTTGATGTTTGGATTTGCACTATCGTACTTGATGGCAGGAAATAACTTGGGTATCTCAAGTGTATGGCAAATATTTTCACTTCCTTTTGTTACTCCACCAACTGATCCATCCTATTCTTTGGATAAAGTTATACCCATGATTCCAGCTCTTACAATTCTTGTGCCTTCTCTTCTTGCAGTAATTGGCTTACGACTCGTACTGTATGTCGGGCTACACAACGTTGTAAGAATAATTATAAGTTATCTACAGGATGCTGCCAAAGGCAAGCCGAAATTCCTGGATTATATATCAACATTAGAAGGAGTAATCGGAGTCGGAGTGCTCTGGGCGGCAATAAACATGTTTTTCACAGATCAGATTGACTATAACACAAAGTATGCTATAGGAGGTACACTAGCTGCAGGTTTTGCTCTTATTGGATTTTATTTTGTTGACAGATTCAAATCAAAGGTAATTATACATCCCTCAAGACGTGACATCTATGTTCGTATCCTGACTTTGGTAGCAATAGCCATAATTGCTGGCTCGATAATGTCTATCAACAACAGTATTGCTGATGCAAGAAAAATTGAATTCCTTGGTCCCTACAAAGCGCAACAAATAGGGGTGAACCGATATCTGGGTCAATTAGATCAAATTGCAGTAGTAACCCATCAAGTAAAGCTCAACTCTATCTCTCCAAATGATATTCCTAATTACGTCTCAGAAAACAAAGAGATGTTAGACAAGATAAGAGTGTGGAATTGGGATGCCGCCTATGCAAAATTGAGGCCGGAAATAGGCCTTATACCCTATGTCAATTTTGAAAACAACGACATCTTGAGATTTAATGACACGTTATACTGGAGCGCATCAATGAAACCGATACTCCCGGATTCCGTAAGCTTGGCAGACAGATGGTATACACAACATCTTGTTTATACTCATGTTGATAATGGGTTTCTAGCGCTTAATGCTCATAACGGAACTATTGTAGATAGCAGTACACTCTTCAAACAAAGAGTAATTTACTATGGGGAAGGTGGATTATTCTCCGATACATGGGCTGCTTATCCCGTAAATAGACAAGTTTCATCTGAAATAAACAATGCGTCTTATCATGGATCTGGAGGTATAGCCGTTTACCCTCCAATAAGTCAGATCTTCGAGCCAAACTTCTTCCTATCGTACCCAACAGAGCCAATTCACATCATCAGATACAGAAACATACATGATAGAATGCAGCTATTGTATCCATATTTCCAATATGATCTATTTGGAAAGCAACTAGACGTACTTCCAGTAACTGATGGGCAAAAGACTTACTGGCTTGTTCCGTTAATTGTTGGATTTGATACAAAAAATGTTCCGTGGTCGGTTAGTAACCCATACCTGAGGTTAGTAGGTTATGCATTAATTGACACATATGACGGTAATATTACTCTGATAAAGACAGGTGATGATTTCTTCACCAATATGTTCAGTAGTCAATATGGAGACCGCTTTGTTGAAATGCCAAGCTGGCTTGCCAAACAACTCAGATATCCACAGGAACTCTTTGACTGGAAAGTAGACATGTTTGACATATATCACGTAACAGATCCATCCACCTTCATAAACAGTCAAAACTTTTACGAAGTTCCACCTGACCTTGCAACTTATTATGTTGAAGCAAAACCGCCCGGATTTGATAAACCAACTTTTATAGGGCTACTTTCGCTTGAACTACGCGGATCCCAAGGTAAGAACCTTGCAGGTTTTATGACAGTACAAAACGATCTGCCAAACCTAGGTAAGATGCAATTTCATGAAGTTCCGCTTGATTCTAAAACCAAACTTCTTGGACCCTCCTCTGTTAGTGAAGCACTTAACAAAGATTCTGATTTCAGGCAACTGAAAACACTACTACAGACACCCAGTTTTGGCGATAATATTTTGTATAGGATAGGCGATCAAGATGTTTACTTTATTCCTGTATACACAGCTGGATCTGGTGGAGTCGTAACACAGCTAGGAACAATTGCAGCGGTAGGAGCTGCCTTTGATGGTGAGTACTTTGTGGGCATGGGAAATACTCCGCAACAGGCATTTGTGTCATATCTAGCCAAGCTTAGTGGTGTCGCGCCCTCAAACGTTACTATTGCCATGCTGTTTGATCAATCCGAGAGGATAAAAACCATAATGTTAATTCTTCAAGAACAAAAACTTACAGTAGTAAGTCCTGCATCAATACAATTCCCACTCACATTCCAAGAAGGCAAGAAATCATTCCTGCAACAATCTGACCTTGAAGATACAAAGAAATTGATCTCTACGTTTGTGAAGGACTTTGTTCAACCCAAGAGCGAGAGAATTATCTTCTGGGAAGAAAATAGTACTGTGAATCTGGGTACCATTGTGGTTGTAGATAACGTACCGGAATTGCACTATATCTCCATCGGGGTAGGATAGTTGCTTCTAGTGGTAGACAATGGCTCGATCTACACACAGTCACTTCTAAACTGTATTAAAGAATTAAACATAGATTTTGCATGTCATCCATTTGACGAAATATCCAATTTAGATTCTGCCAAGTACTCCTCAATTATTCTATCAGGTAGAAGAAAAAATAACCCCATCATGAATGTTGTTAACTCCCAATTGATTAAACATTCGGTGAAAGAAAAAAAACCATTACTTGGAATCTGTTACGGAGCAGAAATTCTTGCACTTACACTGGGTGGAACAATTAAGAAAATGAACGAATCTCGTTATGGCATGCACNAAATCGATATAACAGGAATTAATCCCCTTTGTGCTGGAAAAATTCAGGTATTTGAAAGTCATGCATTCAAGGTCGCAAAACTTTCTTCCTCTTTTATACAAATAGCCAAGTCGACAAGCTGCGAATTTGAAATATTTCAGCTGGATAGTCTAAATATTTTTGGAACTCAATTTCACCCAGAAATGAGTCAAGACGGAAAGGATCTGCTAGCGAGATTCATAGANATTCAATAGTATTAATATTGTAATGCTGATTTTCTTGTTAATGGAATCAATCCATACTCTTTCACTTCCCATCGTCCGNGAAGAGAATGTGTGCCTCCCTCTAGTGATAAATGCTGTGTCAAAATACTGGGGTGTAGATCTGCCATTGACAGAAGCCATTGAGATTGCAAAAAAATATCCTGGAGCAAAGGGCTCTATATTGATAGAAGGAGTTGAGCTCGCAGAAAGACATGGACTGTCAAGTGTCATTTTGAATTCATCTCTCAGAGAACTAAGAGAAATGATAGACATGGGAATTCCTCTCATTGTAATCTTGCCTGGATTAAAAGATGTTGTTCAACACGCATCCCTTGTAGTAGGATACGATGAGATGGAAAGAACTATTTTCCATTATATTCCGGAACCCGATAAAATAGGCGTCATTCCAGAAGAGAAATTTGATCAGCAATGGGCCGAGGATGATAGACTGGCAGTTTTGTTGATGCCACAAGATATAATGTTAGAGATAAAGTTTTACGATAAAAACAAATCAGAGTCCAATAGACTTTGCTTTAGCGCAGAAAAGATGCGACTNGAAGGCAAGATCGAAGACTCCTTACAGCTACTAAAAGAAGCTCTTCAAATTAATCCATCTAATTCTACTGCCACATGTTTACTTGCAGGAATGCTCAATGACGCTAACTCTCCTGACGCAATAAAATATTACAAGCAAAGCATAGAACTCAATCCCTCATGCTATCTGGCATACAGGGGACTGGGCAATTACTACCTAAAGATGAGAGATTATCCAAGCGCAGAGAAATATTACACGATTGCAATAGACATAAATCCGCAAAGATTTGCTGCCATATACAAGAATCGTGGCATAGCAAGACTTGAGCAAAAGAATTATCCAGGTGCAAAGGAAGATTTCAAGAAATATTTGGAACAAGTGCCAGCTGCTCGAGATGCAGCAAGCGTCATACAGGCAATAAAAGAATTATAATTCTGTTCCCAAACGGATTTAACATACATATCATAACCGAAAACAAATGGACTGTATTTTCTGTAACATAGTATCCGGGAAGATTCCGGCACGGAAAATACATGAAACGCAAAGATCACTTGCCTTTCTGGACGCGTTTCCACTTACAAAAGGTCATTCACTTGTTATACCAAAGACTCACTATATGAAAATTCAAGAAATGACCGACGTGGATAACGCTGACCTTTTCGAAAGTGTAAGAGTCATATCCGTTAGAATGGAGCGCATATCGCCATCGTCGCTCGATTGCAATCGACATAAATCCGCAAAGATTTGCTGCCATATACAAGAATCGTGGTATAGCAAGACTTGAGCAAAAGAATTATTCAGGTGCAAAGGAAGATTTCAAGAAATATTTGGAACAAGTGCCAGCTGCTCCAGATGCAGCAACCGTTATACAGGCAATAAAGGAATTATAATTCTGTTCCCAAACGGATTTAACATACATATCATAACCGAAAACAAATGGACTGTATTTTCTGTAACATAGTATCAGGGAAGATTCCAGCACGGAAAATACATGAAACGCAAAGATCACTTGCCTTTCTGGACGCGTTTCCACTTACAAAAGGTCATTCGCTTGTTATACCAAAGACTCA
>JGI25383J37093_10000235_pt1 | contig 11960 bp, 8 predicted proteins | sample GraSoi013_1_20cm_4_FD_37093 | JGI IMG/M metagenome (IMG submission 37093)
TCGCCGCAGGCCAGGGATCGGCGACCGCAGCAGGGTGCGTAAGCGGTTCGGCTCTCTAGCCACGGCCGCCGTATCCTTGTGCCCTGGTGCGACAAATGCGGCATGAGCGGTCCCAAGGGCTGATCGCGGTGGAGGATCCGAACCGGGCGCACCACCGCCGGGACCGCCTCGCTGCGCGCCGGCGCTTCGACGAAGTCGAGTGCACCATCTCCCACCTGCTCCGTTTCCCCCACCCCGGGCTGCGCGGTCGCCGCTACGGCGAGGCCTTGCTGCAGGGTCTCGGCGCGCGGGGCATCGGCCCGGGACGGAACGGCGTCGTCGAGATCGGTGGCGGCTCGGGCCATGTCGCCGAGGCGGCCTGGCGCGGCGATGCCGGACCGTTCACGCGCGCCCAGTGGACCGCGATCGATCTATCCCCGTCGTTGATCGCGGCGCAGAAGCGGCGCGCGCTGGAGCCGTCGCAATCGGGCGGTGCGCATCTGCATTGGGCCGGGCTTCGCGCGGATGCGCTCGAGCTCCCGCTGGCCTCGCGCTCGTGCGACGGGCTGGTGCTGGCGAACGAGGTCATCGCCGATCTCCCCGCGGAGAATGGCCGCAACACCGGCGCCATCCGCCTGATCGGCGAGCTGGCCCGCGTTCTTCATCCTGGTGGCGCCGCGTTGCTGACGGAATTCGGCGGCGACTTCGAGCCCGCTCCAGTGCGGCTGCTCGGCCCGATGGCGCAAGGCGAGCACGTCGAGTGGTCGATCGACTTCCGCCAGCTCCGCGCCGCAAGCGCGCAGGCCGGGCTCGCCGTGGAGGAGCTTCCCCTGCACGCGCTCCTCGGCGCCGACCTCTCCGTTCGCTGTGCGAGCTATACCGACTTGTGGCGCCTGCGCCGGGTGGCTTCGTGCGAGGTCTTTGCCGCGCCCGAGGCCGAAGTGCGGCGGAGGTTTCCGCTGCTNTCGCGCGTCCTCGCCCTGGAGCTGCCGCCACTCGGCTCGCCTCGTTGGCCCGACGCGCAGGCGCGGGGCGGATTCGCGCAGCTCTTCCGCGCGCTGATCCTGCGCCGCGGCTGACAACGACGCTTCCTTCCCCACCGTCCCTCACGATCTGCGCGTGGCCGGCGCGTCGCTTTTCTCGCTCCCTCTAGAGACGTTCGGTACCGTCATTCGACAGACCGGAGGGGGAAATGAGACTGCGCATTCTCGGGACGACCTTGCTCTTCGCCGCCGCGGCGGCGGCCCAGGACCAGGCCAGCACCGGCCAGAGCCAGCCGAATGCGTCCGCCGCGAACGGACAGGCGTTCGCGGATCCTTCCCTGCTCTTCGGCGGCACTCCGGGCGCGTACGTCGGCCTGGCGGTGAACAACATCCAGGGCGAGGGCTCCTACGCCTCGACGGTGATCAACACCGAGTTCAATCTCGGGCCGGTGGGACTCGGCCTCTCGGTGCCGCTGAACCTCCTGGTCTGGAACAACGACCAGTGCTGCCTCGGCGCCACCACTCGCGACTCGAAGACGTACTTCGGCCTCCTCCGTCGCAGGGACTGGGACGAGCCGCAGGACTACACGCGGTTCATCCGCTACATCCGCTACGGCAACAAGCGCGACCCGCTCTACGTGCTCGCGGGTCAGCTCTGGTCGGCGTCCATCGGGCACGGCACGCTGGTCAGCCGGTATTCGAACTCGCTGAGCCTCGATCATCCGAAGGCCGGGCTCGCCCTCGACGTGAACACGGACTTCGCCGGCGTGGAGACGCTGACGGACTGGGTGGGAAACCCCAGCCTGATGGCGGGCCGGGCCTACTTCCGTCCCTTCGGAGACATGCCCATTCTCCGCGGCTGGGCCATCGGCCTGAGCGGCGCGACCGACCGGACGGCGCCGGTGGGGGTGGCCGGCCCACTGCAGTCGGATTCCACGGGAAATCCGATCGTGCCCAATCAGCGGGCGATCTACGCCGCCGGAATCGATACCGAGTTCGAGGTGCTGCACAACTCGCTGATCAGCCTGATCCCGTACATCGATTTCAACCGCATCGCGGGCGCCGGCAACGGCCTCCACTTCGGCGTCCTCACTGACGTCCGCCTGCCCGTCCCGTTCCTTCAGCTAAACGTGTCGACGAAGCTCGAATACCGGAGGATGCAGGCCGGATACATCCCCGAGTATTTCGACCAGACCTACGACATCGGCCGTGTCCAGTACGCCGTCCAGCAAGGGAGCTCGGTCAACTACGTGTCGAAGTACGATGCGGCGCAGGCGGCGGCGAGCGCGGGCACTTCGTTCAGTCAGGGCGGCTACTACGGCGAGCTGGCATTCGCCTTCGCCGGGCTGCTGCAGATCGGCGGCCTGTACGAGGATCGCGATGGCGCCTCCAACGGCGCCTCGCTGGGCGTCTTCGCCTCGATCCCGGCGTTCGACACCATCAAGGCCTCCGCGTACTACCTGCGCAAGAACATGAAGAGTGGATTCGACGACGCGTTCCGCCTCGACGAGCGCTCCCTGCTCGCGGCATCGCTGGCCTACAAGGTGATTGGGCCGCTGTACTTCCGGGCGGACTTCCGGCGGCAGTGGGTGCTCTTGCCGGGGCAGTCGCAGATCACCGCCGTCGACAGCTTCACGGCGGGGATGGCTACGTTCATCGCGTTCTAGCCGCTGCCGGACACAAGACAGGCTTTGCGGCTACGCTTCAGGCTGTACTACGAGTGACATTCTGGGCGTCTTTCCTTATCTTCCCGCCCCCATGTCGACGCCCAGGAAAGCGGCCGAAATCCGCGAGGCCTTCCTCCGCTTCTTCGAGGAGCGGGGACACAGGCGAGTGAAGAGCTCCTCGCTCGTTCCACAGAACGATCCGACCCTGCTGTTCACGAACGCCGGCATGAACCAGTTCAAGGACGTCTTCACCGGGCGGGAGACGCGCGACTACAAGCGTGCCGTCTCCTCGCAGAAGTGCGTCCGCGCGGGAGGAAAGCACAACGATCTGGAGAATGTCGGCTTCACGGCCCGCCATCACACCTTCTTCGAGATGCTGGGGAACTTCTCCTTCGGCGATTACTTCAAGAAAGAGGCGATCTCCTGGGCGTGGGAGTTCATCACGCGGACGCTGGCGCTGACCGCCGATCGGCTCGTGGTCACGGTATTCCGCGACGACGATGAGGCGGAGGGCCTCTGGAGATCGATCGGCGTCCGCAAGGAGCGCATCTTCCGGCTGGGCGAGAAGGACAACTTCTGGGCCATGGGCCCTACAGGGCCTTGCGGGCCCTGCAGCGAGATCCACCTCTACCGTCTTCCGGGAGGCACCCAGGCCCAGATCGACGAGCACGCGCATCGTTTCTTCGGGCTCGATCAAGCCGAGGAGCTGGGGAGCGACTCGTGGATGGAGCTGTGGAACCTCGTCTTCATGCAGTTCGAGCGCAAAGAGCCGGACGGCCCGCTCGACCCGCTGCCCAGACCGTCGATCGACACCGGCGCCGGCCTCGAGCGCGTGGCGGCCGCGGTGCAAAACGTCCCCTCCAACTACGATACCGATCTGCTGCGGCCGCTGATCGACGAGGCGGCGCGCATCTCGGGCAAGACCTATTCGCCGACGGAGGCCGTCGACGCGCGCGGCCCCTCGGCCTCGATGCGCGTGGTCGCCGATCACTCGCGCGCGGCCGCGTTCCTGCTGGCGGACGGGGTCTTGCCGTCGAACGAAGGGCGCGGCTACGTGCTGCGGCGAATCCTGCGCCGCGCGATCCGGCATGCCCAGCGGCTCTCGCCCGAACCGGCCCTCTACGCCAGGGTCTGCGCAAAGGTGATCGAGATCATGGGAAGCGCGTATCCCGAGCTGGTGGATTCCCGCGTCCGCATCCTGGATACCGTCCAGCACGAGACCGATCTGTTCCTGCGCACGCTCGATCGCGGCAGCGCCATCCTCGGCGAGGAGCTGGCGCGCAGCAAGCGGGTCTCCGGGGAGCTGGCGTTCAAGCTGCACGACACCTACGGGTTCCCGCTCGATCTGACGCAGGTGATCGCCGCAGAGAGCGGGGCCAGCGTCGACGTCGACGCGTTCGAGAAGCTGATGGAGGAGCAGCGCGCTCGCGGCGCTTTTGCCGGGTCCGGCGAAGCGGCCATCGCCGACGTGCACAAATCGCTCGCCACCGAGGTCGGGGAGAGCGAGTTCCTCGGGTACCAGCAGGTCGCGGCCGAGGCGACGCTCAAGGCCATCGTGGCGGGCGGAACGCGGGTCTCGAGGATCTCCACCGGAGAGGAAGGCGAGCTGACGTTCGATCGGACGCCGTTCTACGGCGAATCCGGCGGACAGGTCGGCGATACCGGGTTCGTCACCAGCAGCTCGTCCCGGGCCCGGATCCTCGATACGCAGAGGCCGGTCCAGGGCCTGATCGTTCACAAGGCCAAGGTCCTCGAAGGAGCATTCGCCGTCGGCGAGAAGGTGGAGCTGATCGTCGACGCCGAGCGCCGCGCGGGTCTGCGCCGCAACCACAGCGCGACGCACCTGCTGCACCGGGCGCTGCGCGAGATCCTCGGCGAGGGCGTGAAGCAAGCCGGGTCGGTGGTGGCCCCCGACTACCTGCGCTTCGATTACACCGCGTATCAGCCGCTCACCGACGAGCAGCGCCTGCAGATCGAGCGGCGCGTGAACCAGCTGATCTACGAGAACCACGAGGCCCGGACGAAGGTGATGGATCCCGAATCGGCGGTGAAGTCGGGGGCCCTCGCCTTCTTCGGAGACAAGTACACGCAGCTCGCCAAGGTCCGCGTGCTGCAGATCGGCCCGTCCGTCGAGCTCTGCGGCGGGACGCACGTTTCTCGCTCCGGCGATATCGGTTTGTTCAAGATCGTCAGCGAAGGGGCGATCGCCGCCGGCGTTCGTCGCATCGTCGCCCTGACCGGACCGGAAGCGCTGAACCTGGTCCACGAGGAGGAGCAGCAACTCTCGCGCGCCGCGGCAGCGCTGCGGGCGTCGCCCAAGGACCTGGCGCTGCGGGCGGAGCAGGCGGCCAGCCGGATCCGCGATCTGGAGCGCGAGCTGGAGGCGCTGCAGCGGAAGCAGGCTGCGGCAAGATCGAGCGAGCTGGCGCAGGGCGCGCGCGAGGTTCATGGCGTGAAGGTGCTTGCCGCGCGACTTGACAACGGCGAGCCGGAAGCCATGCGCGAGCTGGCCGACAAGGTGCGGGACCAGCTGAAGAGCGGGATCGTGGTGCTCGGGGGCGAGAAGGATGGGAAGGCCACGCTGCTCGTCGCCGTGACGCCCGATCTTTCCAAGAAGTATCCCGCGGGAAATCTGGTGAAGGAGCTGTCGAAGACGCTCGGCGGCCGCGGGGGTGGAAAGCCCGAGCTGGCGCAGGCGGGCGGCGGCGATCCCGCGAGGCTCGATGCTGCGCTGGCGCGGGCTTACGAGCTGGTCTGAAGCCAGTCCGCCAGGACCCGCTCGGCGTGCGCGCGCTCCGGCGCCTCGATCCGCACGCGCTTCTGCCGGCCGGTTTCGCCGCTGACAAGGACGCATCGGCGACGCGGCACTCGCAAGGCCTCTGCCAGGAACCGCAACAAGGCCTCGTTCGCGGCGCCTTCGATCGGCCGCGCGGCGATCCGGATCTTGATCGCTTCCCCGTGGATCCCTCGTACTTCCGTGCTGCGCGCGCCCGGCTGCGCCCGCAAGGTGATCTCCAGATCGGGACCGATCCACCGATAGACGGACACGCGCGCTCCTTCGTTCCGGGGCCGCCGCCCCGGTCCGATTCTGGCACTGCGATCGCGTTCTGGGACTCCCGATTCCGGACCAGTCCCTCGGAATCGCGCCGGCATGGCAGCTGCAACCCATGGTTTCGCCGCGTCTGCGGCTCATTCCTCGGGAGACGCCATGCACGACGAGAAGCTCTTTTCCGCAGGTCGCGATCCGCTGCGCTACATCGACGCGCGGTTCGAGCCGGTGGACCCCATCTTCGACGCCGACGAACCGGCGCTTCCTTTCTTCCGGCGGAGAAAACCTCGTTCGAGCGCAGCTGCGGCAGTGGCGCTCGCGGCGTCGCTCGCCTGTGGCGGCGGAAGCCAGCCCGCACTTCCTGCCCCGGACGCCATCCTCGTCCAGCTCGAGCGCGGCGCGGCACCTCCTGCCGGAACGGCGCGGAAGGACGTCGGCCCACCGATCGTACCGCTGCCGTCGGTTTCCTCCGACGAAGAGGCGCCGCTGCTTCGCGTTCCGATCGACCCCGGAGCGGATCCGGCGGCCGCGGCGGCGCAGGCTGCGGGATCCGCCGGAGTTGCCTTCGCCGAACCGATCTATGTCTACCCGCCGAGACGCGTTCCGAACGATCCGCACTATGGCGACCTCTGGGGCCTGGAGAGGATCGGTGCCCCGGCCGCGTGGACGAAAACGACCGGCGAGCGTGGCGTCGTCGTCGCTGTCGTCGACGACGGGGTTGCGCTCGACCATCCGGACCTGGCGCCGAACCTCTGGCGCAATCCGTCGGAGCTGGAGGGCAATCGCCAGGACGACGACCTCGACGGGTACGTGAACGACGTGAACGGTTGGGACTTCGTCGACGACGACAACGACCCGGCTCCGGCTGCTTCGGGCGAGGAGCGCTGGCACGGGACGCACGTGGCGGGGACCATCGGCGCGGCCGGGGACAATCGCATCGGCGTCGCCGGCGTGAGCTGGAAAGTCTCGTTGATGGCGCTGCGTGCCATCGGACAGCGGGGAGGCCGGTCCGATCATCTGGCAAAGGCGATCGACTTCGCCGCCGAACACGGGGCGCGCGTGATCAACGCGTCGTGGGGAGGGAACGGAACCAGCCAGGTGATCGCGAACGCGATCGCGCGCGCGAACCGCAAGGGAGTGCTGTTCGTCGCCGCTGCGGGAAACGACTCCGCGGCCTCGCCGTCGTTCCCCGCGAACCTCGCCCTGGACAACATCATCTCGGTGGGAGCGACCGGACCCGACGATCGGCTCGCGGCATTCTCGGATCGCGGCGCAATGGTCGCGGCTCCCGGGGTGGGGATCCTCTCCACGACCGCTCCCGGACGATACGCGAGCTACGACGGGACGAGCATGGCGGCACCGCACGTCGCCGGGATCGCCGCCCTGCTGTGGGCGGCACATCCGAAAGCGACCGTGGCGCAGGTCCGAAAAGCCATCTTCGCCTCGACCGTCCCGGTCCGCGGCGTGCAACACGGCCGGGTCGACGCGGCGCGGGCATTGGCTGCGCTCGACCAGGAGACGGCGCCGGATACGGCCGCCCTGAGACTGTCGCGCGACGAGCTGGCGTTCGCGGTCCGATACGGCAGGCTGCCCCGGGCGCAGACCATCACGGTCCATACCGAAGGAGGCGGCTCGATCCCGTTCACCACCGCGGCCGACGCGAAGTGGATCCTCCTCAGCAAGACGGAGGCGGAGACGCCGGCGCGACTCTCGGTTCGGATCGATCCGGTAGCGTTGGCGCCCGGGAGGAACGAGGCGCATGTGACCTTCGCGGTGGACGGAAAGGCGGCCGCGAAGTTGACCGTCGCCGCGCAGGTCGGCAGTGTCCCGCTCGTATCGGTCCAGGGAGACGGCTGCGAGCTTCGCGACGGTGCCGTGCACGCGCGCGCGGGAGCAGGNTGCGCGCTGGCATCCGTGGANGGTGACACGGCCGCAGTGCGATGGATGCTGCCTGACGGNGCGCAGGTGGCCGGCGGACGCATGTATGGCCAGTTCGTTCGCCGAGGCGAGTTCCAGGTCATGCTCAGCTCCGACGACGGCGTGACGGACGCCCTTCCCGTGGTCATCGAATGAACCGTTCTGTGCGATCGTGCGCGCGATGCCGGCGCGACAGCTTTGGGCCTTCCTCACCGAGAATGATCTGCGGGAGCTGATCGGCCAGATCGCGGCCCGGGAGCCCGGCCTCACCGTATCGCAGGGCCGGTACATGCGGGGCGACCCGCGGGCGCTCCTCGGGGATCCGGCGTCGCTCGAGCGGCGCGAATCCCTGCCGGGCGAACGGCGCATCTACTTGCTCCACCGCAAGTACAGCGCCGACATCATCACTCATCTGCAACCGGCAGGGCCGTTCGCGGGGTGGTCGCAGATCGACGAAGAGAAGACGGACTGCGTCGTCGTCCGCCTTAAAGATTCGCCTGCTGGCGAGCTGGAGCCGGCGCGGATCTATGCCCATGTCACCTGGTGGCGGGCCGCGGAGAAGGCGCGCAAACGGCCCATGTTCTCCATCTGGGCGAGCCAGACGCTCAAGTGGATCGCCGCACGGCTCCCGGCCACGTCCGCGAAGATGATCCGCGTCGGGCCCGAAGCCCTGGCGGAAGCGAAAGAGGGTCGGCTGCGGCTCAGGTATCTGTATCGGACGATCTCGCCCTGATCGCCGGGTGAACGAACACCGGGTGCTGCTAGAGCGCCGAACGGGTTGAAACCAGTGTCAGGCCGCGGCGTTCGTGGCGTGCTCCTTGGTGCGTCGAGTGGTGTCGAGGTTTTCGACTGCGGCGATGCGGCGCAGGTCGAAGAGATTCTTGCGCGTGCCGCGGTAGCGAGCCTTCGGTCCTTGTCGGGCAGCGAGATGTGCGAGGCGATGCTCGACGCCGGTCCGTGCCCGCAGCCGTTCGCGGCCAGATGACGTTCCCTGGAGCTTGCGTAGCTTCTGCTGCAGAGCCTCGTCCTCGGCGATACGGACCAGCCGGCCTTTCCCGGATGCGGACAGGGTACAGAGGCAACGCAGGGAGCAGGGGCCGCAGATCTCCGGATCAAACTCCACGACCTGGCCGGGCTCGAATGGCTCCGTCTGANCGGCTGGGCAAGTGATGGTCTTCGCCCGCATGTCGATCTTGAAATCCCGCTTGCCAAATAGCTCTGGCGCGCGGCTGTTGCGGCCTGACCACGGCTTTGCCAGCACGGTCCCGCCCGACTCGATGACCTCCTGCACCAGCGAGCTGTTCACGTAGGCGCGGTCGATCGAGAGACTCTCGATGCGCAGGTCCCATCGTTCCAACTCCGTCTGGAGCGCCGGCGTCGCTTCCTCCTCCGGTCGGTTCGCCGGTGTCACCGCGCAGGCCAGGATGAGGTCGGTTTCGAGGTCGGCCGCGATGTGCTGCTTGTATCCATTGAAGCGCTTGTTCTTGCTCTTTCGGCCGTGCCGCATATCGGGATCCTCGATGGATACGCGGCGGTCCTCGGCGACGCCGCGCCGCAGACGCACGCAGCCATTGGAAACCTCCAAGTCCTGCTTGCGCACCTGCGCGAGCGCCTCGATGTACGGCTTGAGCGGCTCCTCTATCGTCAGCTCTTTCTTGTCCAGCCAGTCATTGAGTCTGGTCAGTTGAGCGGTGAGCTTCTCGATCGCTTGGTCCTTCTGCTCGGGGTCGTTCCAGTTGATATCGAGCCCGGCCTTGATGCTCGACGACAAGAGCAGCGGGACCCCCGCTTTCCGGCAGATCTCCTCGCTGCTCGAACCGGTAAGCTTGGCGGCAGCAGCGACGATCTTACGCGCAGCGTGGCCGAGCAGGTTGAACGTGTCTTCAACCCGCCCGGCCCCCTCAAAAGGGCGGGAATCGATCGCCAAGCGAAGATCCTTGGGCAGTTTCTTCCAATCAAATTCATTCGTCTGCCGGGCAAGCTCGATCGTCCGCTCCAAGAGCCTTCGATCCATGTCGGCTGCGATCAAACGCTCGCGAAATGCCTGCAGCGTACCTTGCGCGAATGCCGGTTCGTCCGCGCCCAGGCAGCCCAGCACCATCTGCCAGCGCAGATCCATTACCGTCAGCTCCACCGCCTCCGCGTCGGAGATGCGGTGGTAGCCTTGGAGCAGCAGCGCCATGCACAACAGCGCGGGTGGTACCGGCTCGTCTCCAGCGCCCGTGTCTCGGTACATGCCCTCCAACTCCTGCTGGAACTTGTCGTCGAACAGTTCGTGCCGGTGGAGCCGAAGAAACGCGAACAGCTTCCGCGTCCGCTTCAGCCGTTTGATGATGAATTGCTCTTTCTTGCTCAGCTCGATGGCGGGCTCCCAACACTTCATCGACGCAGGCCTCCTACAGGTGCCGAATGGCGCCTGACCCGCGCAGATGATCACGACGCAGAGGCCGCGGTCGATCCCCCAAATCCAACCGATCGATCCCACTACCGAATCGGCCCGATCGGCGCTCTAGAGCAGCGATCGGTTTGAAAGCCCCAGCAATCTGGATCGGTTGCAGCACAGGGATCGACTGATCGCCCGAGACGTGATCGATTGCCAGCGACGTGCGCCTGCGCGCGCGGAGGTGAGCAATGGCGATCGAGCGCTGGACCCCGAGGCGAGAGCTGACGAGGCAGGAGGAATCGATCTGCAAGCACCTGGGACGGGTGCGCAGGCTGCTGGTTTTCCTCCGCCGGCACCGGCAGGAACTCTTCGACGAGCGTGCTCAAGCGGAACTGGAGTCGATGTATCGCGAGAGCGGCGCGGGGAAGGACCCGGTCCCGCCTGGATTGATGGCAATGGCGACGTTGGTGCAGGACTACCTCGGGGTCTCGGACGCCGAGATGGTGAAGCTGACCGCCATCGACCTGAGCGTGCAGATGGTGCTGGACCATCTCGGCAGGGACGGCACGGCGTTCTCGCAAGGGGCGTTCAGCGATTTCCGCCAGCGCTTCATTCGATTTGACATGGACCGGCGGCTTCTCGAACGGACGGTGGAGATCGCCAAGCGCACCCAGGAGTTTGATTGGCGGAAATTGCCCAAGACGCTCCGGGTGGGCATCGACTCGGCGCCGCTGGAGGGCGCCGGTCGCGTCGAGGACACCTTCAACTTGCTCGCGCACGCGGCGCGGAAGGTCGTCCGCTGCGCGACGGAACTGTTGGGATGGGAAGAAGAGAGATTGTGCACCGAGGCCGGGATCCCGCTGTTGCTCGCCAAAAGCGTCAAGGCCGCCCTCGACATTGATTGGAGCGATGCCGGGCAGAAGGACGAGGCGATCAAGACGCTCACGGCGCAATTGGACTCGCTGCAGCGATGGCTGGAGAAGAAGCTGCCCGAAGAGCTGAAGAAGCCGCCGCTGAAGGAACACGTGGCGACGCTCGAGCAGATCCGCACGCAGGATCTCGAGCCCGATCCCGACGGCGGCGGCCAACGGATCCGCGAGGGAGTTGCGGAAGACCGCCGCATCTCCATCGAAGACCGGGAGATGCGGCACGGGCGAAAGAGCAAGAGCAAGCTCTTCAATGGATACAAGCAGCACGTCGCTGCGGACCTGGATCGGCGCTTGATCCTCGCGGCAGCGATCACNCCAGCCAATCGGCCGGAAGGAGAAGCGGCTGTCCCGCTCAAGGCCGACATCGATCGGCTCGGACTCACAATTGGCGAGATGCACCTGGACCGCGCCTACGTGACGAGCCCGGTCGTCGTGCAGTTGCTCTCCGCCGGAGGCGAAGTCTTCTGCAAACCTTGGCCGGCCAGGAATGGCGACCTCTTCGGCAAAGCAGACTTCGACATCAACATGCGCGACCGGCTCATCACCTGCCCGTCGGGCCTGCAGATGCTGCGCTTCAACCTGGGCTCGGTGGTCAAATTCGATGCCCAGACCTGCGACGCTTGTCCGGTCCGCTCGCAGTGTACCGAAGTGCGGCCGGGCAAAGGTCGAACGGTAACGATCGCCGAGGACGAACCGCTGCAGCACCGGATGCGCAAGCTCCAGAAAACATCGGCCGGGCGCGAAAAGCTGCGTGAGCGCTCGGGCATCGAGCACCGCCTCGCTCACGCGACACGCCGCCAGGGGCGGCGAGCTCGCTACCGGGGCGTGCGGAAGAACCTTTTCGCTCTCCGGCGAGCAGCGATCGTGCACAACCTGCAAGTGCTGCAGCGGAGCCTTGAGCCGTTGCCCGCTAAAGTGGCGTAATGCGATCGCTTCCAAACCGTTCGGTGCTCTAGGCCAACGGGCCCTCGCGGCGGCCGATCGGGCCATCGCCCTCGCTCCAGAGTTCGCGGAGGGCTATAGAGCGCGAGCGCTGGTTCGGAGGCAAATCTT
>JGI25383J37093_10000237_pt1 | contig 11919 bp, 11 predicted proteins | sample GraSoi013_1_20cm_4_FD_37093 | JGI IMG/M metagenome (IMG submission 37093)
GCGGGCCGGCGGCGCCGAAGGGCGCCGTCGGTCCGACGTTTTCAGTCACCACTCTACGGAGAGGGAGAAGGAGCACACCGAATGACCCCCAAGGACGTCCTCAAGCTGGCCAAGGAGAAAGGCGCCAAGATCGTCGATCTCCGCTTCATCGACCTGCCCGGCCTCTGGCAGCACTTCTCGATCCCGATGTCCGAGCTGAAGGAGGACATCTTCGAGGAAGGCCTCGGCTTCGACGGCTCGTCGATCCGCGGCTTCCAGACGATCGACGAGTCCGACATGCTCCTGATCCCCGATCCGTCGACGGCGCAGATGGATCCGTTCACGGCCGTCCCGACCCTCGACCTGATCTGCAACGTCAAGGACCCGGTGACGGGCAAGCCGTACACGCGCGATCCGCGCTACATCGCCCAGAAGGCCGAGGCGTACCTGAAGAAGACCGGGGTGGGCGACACCATCTACATCGGGCCCGAGCTCGAGTTCTTCTTCTTCGACTCGATCCGCTTCGACCAGAACTACAACAGCGGCTACTACTTCATCGACTCCGAGGCGGGCTTCTGGAACTCGGGGCAGGAGGGCTCGCCGGACCGGCCGAACCTCGGCTACAAGCCGCGCTACAAGCAGGGCTACTTCCCAGTTCCGCCGATGGACAAGTTCCAGGACATCCGCTCCGACATGGTGCTGGCGCTCGAGTCGGTCGGCGTGCGCGTCGAGGTGCACCACCACGAAGTCGCGACGGGCGGCCAGACCGAAGTCGACATGCGCTTCGACACGCTGACGAAGATGGCCGACAAGGTCATGTGGTACAAGTACTGCGCGAAGAACACCGCGCGAAAGTGGGGCAAGACGGCCACCTTCATGCCCAAGCCGCTGTTCCAGGACAACGGCTCCGGCATGCACACNCACCAGTCGATCTGGAAGAACGGCAAGAACCTCTTCTACGAGCGCGGCGGCTACGCCGACATCTCGAAGAACTGCCTCTACTACATCGGCGGCATCCTCAAGCACGCCCCGGCGCTGCTCGCGCTGATCGCGCCGTCGACCAACTCATACAAGCGGCTCGTGCCGGGCTACGAGGCGCCGATCAACCTCGTCTACAGCCAGCGCAACCGCTCGGCGTGCGTGCGCATCCCGGTGTACTCGAAGACAGAAGGGTCCAAGCGAATCGAGTTCCGGACGCCCGACAACACGTGCAACCCCTATCTGTCGTTCGCGGCGTGCATGATGGCGGGTCTGGACGGAATCGCGAACAAGATCGACCCGGGCAAGCCGGTGGACAAGGATCTCTACGAGCTGCCGCCGGCCGAGGCGAAGAAAATCAAGCAGCTGCCGGGCGCGCTCGACATCGTGCTCGACAATCTCGAGGAGAGCCACGACTGGCTGCTCAAGGGCGACGTCTTCACGCCCGACGTGATCGAGACGTGGCTCGACTACAAGCGGAAGAACGAGGTCGACCCGGTGCGGCTGCGTCCGCACCCGTGGGAGTTCGCGCTCTATTTCGATATTTGACCGCATGGGGGGCCCAGAAATGGCCCCCCAAACCCCCCAACGTTCGGAGCGCCCGGGGTGAACCCGGGCGCTCCTCTGACCCCCTGGCGTCCCGCGAGGCGCTACTTCACGATTTCCAGGAGCTCGACCTCGAAGACGAGCGTGGCGCCGGGCTTGATCTTGGGCGGCGCGCCGCGGTCACCGTAGGCGGTGTCGGCGGGACAGACGAGCCGGCTCTTGCCACCGACCTTCATCTGCTGCACGCCTTCGGTCCAGCACTTGATCACGCCGCTCAGCGGAAACGTGATGGGTTCGCCGCGCTGGACCGAGCTGTCGAACACCGTNCCGTCGGTCAGCGTGCCGTGGTAGTGCACCTTCACCTTGTCGGNCGCGGTGGGACTCGCGCCCGTGCCCGGCTTGAGCGTGGTGANGACCGCGCCCGAGGGCGTCTTCACCGCGCCCTTCTCGGCGGCCGCCTTGTCGGCGAAGGCCTGGCCCGCCTTGCGCTCCGGCACGGCCGCCGCGGTGACGCGCGCCCTCTGGAACTCCTGGATCTTCGGACCGTANGNCTGGAGATCGACCTTCTTCTCCTTGTTCNCGACGCCGTCCGTGAGACCGGCCTTCACGATCTCGAGATCGGCCGGGCTCAGCGCGAACGACGACAGGTTTTGCGCGACGAGGAGCCCGAGCGCGTANAGCGTCTTCTGCTCTTCGGTCTTCANCTCGGGTTGGGCCGCCAGGGCGCCGGGGGCGCCNGTGACGAGCAGNAGGGCGAGAACGAGCGACGATATTCGCATCGAGGGTCCTCTCTTCCGGTGGTTTCGATCACCATACGCCCGATGCGCCGCCGGCGTCTCCTTCCGCTTCTGCCNGCGAAATGAGCAGGCACGCGCGAGATGCCGGGGGGTTGGGCAGAGCACGCGGGACGCGNCGCGCCTAAGCGATTGATTTGACGTGCGGGAGGTCTGGCACCGGGCTTGCCGTAGNGGNCTCACGATGAGCGCCGACAAGTCTGTCCAGTCCCGTCCGCGGTGGCGTGTCGCCATCGTCGACGATCACGAGCGGTCGCGGTCGGCGCTTCGNGCGGCGATCTGGGCGGCCGGCGGAGAAGTGGTGGGCGAGTCGGTGCGCTGCGCCGACGCGCTGGCGGTCGTTCGGCGCGCCGCGCCCGACGTCGCCATCTGTGCCGCGGGGCTGCCCGACGGCGACGGCGTGCAGACGGCGGCGCAGCTCACGGCCGGCGACTGCCCGGTCGTGCTCTTCACCAGCCACACCGACGAGGCGCTGGTGGAGCGCGCGCGGGCGGCCGGCATCATGGCCTACCTGCTCAAGCCGCTGCGTCCCGCGGAGCTGGCGCCCGCGCTCGATCTCGCCGTCGCGCGCTTCGCCGAGACTCGCCAGCTCAAACAGACGCTCGAGGACCGCAAGGTGATCGAGCGCGCCAAGGGCACGCTGATGGCGCGCTTCGGCCTCACCGAGGACGAGGCCTTCAAGCGGCTGCGGCGGGCGGCGATGGACAGCCGCAAGCCGATGGTCGAGGTCGCGCGCGCGTTGCTCGTCTCGGAGTCCGTCATCTCGTGATCCCTCACCGGACAACGGCGTCCACGATCCGGGCGGCAGGGGCGCCGCCCACATCACCCGAACCCTCAAGAGGAGACGCTATGTCCACGTACTCACGGAGAGACTTCCTCAAGACCGGCCTGGCCGCGGCCGGCGCCGGGGTCGCCGTCGCCCACGGCTTCCCGTCCATCATCGGCGCGCAGGGCAAGGACCCGGTCAAGATCGGCGTCCTGCACTCGCTGTCGGGCACGATGGCCATCAGCGAAGTGTCGCTGCGCGACGTCGTGCTGATGGCCGTCGACGAGATCAACGCCAAGGGCGGGGTGATGGGCCGCCCCATCCAGCCCGTGGTCGTCGACCCCGCGTCGAACTGGGACCTGTTCGCGGAGAAGGCCAAGCAGCTCCTGCTCCAGGACAAGGTCGCCGTCGTGTTCGGCTGCTGGACGTCGGTCAGCCGCAAGTCGGTGCTGCCGGTCTTCGAGAACAACAACGGGCTGCTGTTCTACCCGGTGCAATACGAAGGAGAGGAGTGCAGCAAGAACGTCTTCTACACGGGCGCCACGCCGAACCAGCAGCTCATCCCGGGCGCCGAGTATCTGATGTCGAAGGAGGGCGGGGCGTACAAGAAGTTCTACCTGCTGGGCACGGACTACGTCTTCCCGCGCACCGCCAACAAGATCCTCCGTGCGTTCCTGCTCGCCAAGGGCGTGCCGGCCGCGAACATCGAGGAGGAGTACACGCCGTTCAGCCATCAGGACTACCAGACGATCGTCGGCAAGATCAAGCGCTTCTCCTCGGGCGGCGGCGCGTGCGTGCTGTCGACGATCAACGGCGACAGCAACGTGCCCTTCTACAAGGAGTTCGCCAACCAGGGTCTGCGAAGCGAGAACGCGCCGATCATGGCGTACAGCGTGGCCGAGGACGAGCTGCGCGGCATGGATACCTCCGCGCTGGTCGGCCACCTCGCGGCGTGGAACTACTTCCAGTCCATCGAGAACGCGAACAACAAGAAGTTCGTGAACGCGTTCAAGGAGTACGCGCAGAAGAAGGGCCTGCCCGGCGGCGCCAAGCGCGTGACGGACGACCCGATGGAGGCGGGCTACTTCGGCGTCTACATCTGGAAGCAGGCCGTCGAGAAGGCCAAGACGTTCGACGTCGATCCGGTCCGCAAGGCCGTCTACGGCCAGACGTTCGCGGCGCCGAGCGGCACCATCAAGATGCACGAGCACAACCACCACACCTACCGCCCCGTGCTCATCGGCGAGATCCTCAAGGACGGCCAGTTCAAGATCATCTCGCGCACCAAGGGGCTGGTCGAGCCGGAGCCGTGGTCGAAGTACACGAGCCCGGACAAGGGCTGCGACTGGGTCAAGCACCAGGGTACCTACCAGAAGAAGGCCTGATGAAGCGTCTGCTGCTGCTGTTGCTCGTGGCGTGGCTCGCCGGACCCCCGGCGAGCCACGCGCAGTCTCCGGAAGCTCTCAAGGCTCTCACCAACCTCGCGGTGGACGACAGCGACAAGCGCGAGGCGGCGGTGAACGCGCTCGGCACCAGCCGGGATCCGAAGTGGCTCGCGTTCCTCGGCGCGCTCCGCGATGGCAACGTCTACGCGCGGACCCAGGGCAAGACGGTGGAGGTGGTGATCGGCGGCGCCAAGTCCACCCGGGGCGACGCGGAGCTGATCGAGATCGCGTCGGCCTACGACCGCAAGCCGCTCGGCATCGTCCCCGTGTCGAGCCTCACCGAGATCGCCGCCGACCGGCGGCTGCGCATCGCCATCAAGCCGTTCCTCGACGCCGATGAGACGCGCGCGCAGCTCGCCAGCGCCGACGCGGAGACGCGCCGGGGCGCCGCCGTGAAGCTCGGCCACCAGGCCGACGCGGGCGCGGCAGCGGTCGTCGAGGCCGCCATCGCCAGGGAGCCGGTCGAGCGCGTGCGCCACGCGCTGCGGGAAGCGCTCGCCCTCATCCGCCTCGCGCACGGCGAGGCGGCGGTCCGCATCCTCGCCGCNCAGTCGCTGGGCACCCTGCACTCGTTCGACGCCATGCCCGCGCTCCAGACGCTGGCCGCGGACGCGGGCGCCTCGCCCGCGGAGCGCGACGCGGCGACCCAGGCCATCCGGCAGATCGAGCGCTGGAGCCTGCTCGTGCGCACCGTGGAGACGGTGTTCCAGGGCGCNTCNCTCGCNTCNATCCTGCTCCTGATGGCGCTCGGGCTGGCCATCGTGTTCGGCCTGATGGGCGTCATCAACATGGCGCACGGCGANCTNATGGCCCTCGGCGCCTACAGCACGTTCGTCGTGCAGAACGTGTTTCGGGCGCGNTGGCCCGAGTGGTTCGACGCGTACTTCGTGGTGGCGCTGCCCGTGTCGTTCGTCGTGGCCGCGCTCGTCGGCGTCGTCCTCGAGCGCGGCGTGATCCGCCGCCTCTACGGCCGCCCGCTGGAGACGCTGCTGCTCACGTGGGGCGCCTCGCTCATCATCCAGCAGGGGCTGCGCCTGTGGTTCGGCGCCGCCAACGTGGACGTCTCGTCGCCGACCTGGCTCTCCGGAGGCTTCGCCCTCATGACCGGGCTCACGCTGCCCTTCAACCGGCTCTTCATCATCGCGCTGGCGGCGGTGAGCGTGGCCGGCATGTACTGGCTGCTCTTCCGCACCGACCGCGGGCTCACCATCCGCGCGGTGACCCAGAACCGCGGGATGTCGTCGTGCCTCGGCGTGCGCGCGGGCGTCGTGGACGCGGTGACCTTCGGGCTCGGCGCCGGCCTCGCCGGTCTCGCGGGCGCCGCCCTCACGCAGGTCGGCAACGTGGGGCCATCGCTCGGCCAGAACTACATCGTGGACTCCTTCATGGTGGTGGTGACGGGCGGCGTCGGGAAGCTCGCGGGGACCATCCTGGCCGCGGCGGGCATCGGCGGGCTGAACAAGGGGATCGAGCCCGCGCTCGGCGCCGTGTTCGCCAAGGTGGCCATCCTGGTCGCGGTCATGATCTTCCTGCAGCGCCGACCGGCCGGACTCTTCGCCACGCGGGGACGCAGTGCCGAGGCGTGAGGCGGCCGCCATCGCCGTCGCCGCCCTGCTGCTCGTGGTGGTGCTGCCGGTCTGCAACGCGCTGCCCGCGAGCTCGCCGCTGCATCTCTCGGACTTCCGGCTGAACCTCTTCGGCAAGTTCCTCGCGTACGCCATCCTCGCGCTGGGCCTCGATCTCCTGTGGGGCTACGCCGGCGTGCTCAGCCTCGGCCACGGCGTGTTCTTCGGCCTCGGCGCCTATGCGATGGGCATGCACCTGATGCTGGAGATCGGCTCCAAGAGCGTGTACCAGAGCGCGCTGCCGGACTTCATGGTCTGGAACCAGGTGAAGGAGCTGCCGCTGTTCTGGAAGCCGTTCTACTCCGGCGCGTTCACGCTGGTGGCGGTGGTGCTGGTCCCGGGGCTGTTCGCGCTGGCCTTCGGGTTCCTCGCCTTCCGCAGCCGCATCCGCGGCGTGTATTTCTCGATCATCACGCAGGCGCTCGCGCTCTCGGCGTGGCTGGTGTTCAACCGCAACGAGATGCGGCTGGGCGGCACCAACGGCCTCGCGGACTTCAAGACGATCTTCGGCTTTCCACTGAACCAGCCGTCGACGCAGCGCGGCCTCTACGTGGTCACGGCGGTGACGCTCGTGGTGGCGTACCTGGCCTGTCGCCGCATCACCGGCAGCCGGGCGGGCAAGGTGCTCGTGGCCATCCGCGACAGCGAGACGCGCGTGCTCTTCTCCGGCTACTCGCCGGCGCGCTACAAGCTGTTCGTGTTCGTCGTCTCCGCGGTGCTGGCGGGGATCGCGGGCGCGCTCTACGCGCCGCAGGTGGGCATCGTCACGCCCGCCAAGATCGGTGTGCTGCCGTCGATCGAGATGGTGGTGTGGGTGGCCGCGGGCGGCCGCGGCACGCTGGTGGGCGCGGTGGGGGGCGCCTTCGGCGTGAACTGGATGCAGTCGTGGCTCACCACGAGCTACCCCGACCTCTGGCTCCTGTTCCTCGGCGGGCTCTTCATGGGCGTCGTGCTCTTCTTCCCGGACGGCGTCGCGGGGGCGATCGCGCGCGCCGCGACGCGCGTGTCGTCGCTGCTGCGACGCAGCCGGGAGCTGTCCGGCACGGGCCACGCACGCCCCGAGCCGGCCTCGCGGTCGCCGCTCCCATGACCAGCACCGGCTCCATCATCTATCTCGAGGACGTCACCGTCTCCTACGACGGCTTCAAGGCGCTGTCGCGCCTGAACTTCTACATGGACCGCCGCGAGCTGCGCGTGGTCATCGGCCCGAACGGCGCGGGCAAGACGACNCTGCTCGACGTGATCTCCGGGCGCGCGAAGCCCGAGCACGGCCGCGTGATCTTCGGCGACCACACCGATCTCATCCCNCTCGCCGAGAACGACGTNGTCGGGCTCGGCATCGGCCGCAAGTTCCAGACGCCGTCGGTCTTCGTCAACCTCAGCGTNTGGGACAACGTCGAGCTCTCGCTCAAGCGCGCCAGCAAGGGCGTCTTCGCCGCCCTGCTGGAGCGGGACGCCGCGGGCGAGCGCGAGCGGATCGCGGCCACCCTGAGCACGGTGGGGCTCGGGGGCAAGGCGTCGCTGCCGGCCGGCGTGCTGTCGCACGGCGAGAAGCAGTGGCTCGAGATCGGCATGGTGATGGCGCAGGATCCCGAGCTCCTGCTCGTGGACGAGCCGGTGGCGGGCATGACCGACGAGGAGACGGCGCGCACGGGTGAGCTGCTGGAGTCGATCGCCGTCGACCGCTCCGTGCTCGTCATCGAGCACGACATGGAGTTCGTGCGACAGATCGCGCGCAAGGTCACCGTGCTGCACCAGGGCACGGTGCTGTGCGAGGGCCCGGTGGAGCAGGTGCAGTCGGATCCGCGCGTGCTCGAGGTCTACCTCGGGCGCCGCCGCGAGACGGCCGATGCTCACGGTTGAGCGGCTCGACGTCGCCTACGGCGGCTCGCAGGTGCTCTGGGGCGTCGACCTGTCGGTCGCCCAGGGCGAGGTCCTCTGCCTGATGGGCCGCAACGGCGTGGGCAAGACCACGCTGCTCAAGACGGTCATGGGTCTGCTGCCGGCCCGCGGCGGGCGCGTGAGCTTCGACGGGGCGGACATCACCCGTTGGTCGTCCGACCGCCGCGCGCGCGCGGGCATCGGCTACGTGCCGCAGGGCCGCGAGATCTTCCCGCACCTCACGGTCGAGGAGAATCTGAGGGTGGCCCAGCTGGGCTGCGGGCGGACCGACAGCATGGACGACGTGCTCGACCTCTTTCCCGCGCTGCGGCGCTTCCTCGGGCGCAAGGGCGGCGTGCTGTCGGGCGGCGAGCAGCAGATGCTGGCCATCGGGCGCGCGCTGCTCACGCGTCCCAGGCTCCTCATGCTCGACGAGCCGACGGAGGGGATCCAGCCCTCGCTCATCCTCGAGATCGAGGAGGCGATCCGCCGCATCAAGAAGGAGATGGGGCTGGCCGTGCTGCTCGTCGAGCAATACCTCGACTTCGCCGAGCGGCTGGCCGACGCGTATGTGATCATGGCGAAGGGCGCGGTGGTGGCGGCCGGCGCCACCCGGGATCTGCACGCCGACCAAGTGAAGCAGCACCTCACCGTCTGAGGCTCGGAGGTCCAACGATGCACCTCACGCCCAGAGAGCAGGAAAAGCTGCTCATCTTCACCGCGGCCGAGCTGGCGCGCCGGCGCAAGGGGCGCGGTCTCAAGCTCAACCATCCCGAGGCGCTCGCCATCATCACCGCGGACATCCTCGAGGGCATTCGCGACGGGCGCAGCGTGTCCGAGCTCATGGAGGCGGGGTTGTCGATTCTCCGTCGCGACGAGGTGATGGAGGGCGTGCCCGAGATGATCGACGAGGTGCAGGTCGAAGGCACCTTCCCCGACGGCACGAAGCTCGTCACGATCCACCACCCGATCCGCTGATCATGGCCGTGCGAGCCGCGGAGGGACCGGAGTGAGTCTCGAGGTGTGGGCGCTGTTCGTGCTCACGGAGAGCCTGCTGTGCCTGACGCCGGGGCCGGCCGTCCTCCTCGTGGTCGCGCAGGCGCTGACGCGCGGCGCCGCCGCGTCGGGGTGGGCGACGCTCGGCATCCTCACCGGCAACGCCCTCTATTTCGCGCTCTCGGCCACGGGCCTCGGCGCCGTGCTGCTCGCGTCGTACGAGCTCTTCTCGCTCGTCCGCTGGCTGGGCGCCGCCTATCTGATCTGGCTCGGCGTGCGCGCGTTCACGGGGCGCCGGGCCGCGCGCNCGCTCGCGCCCGGACCGACGGGCGCCGCGGGCCGGCGCCGGACGTTCGTGAACGGGTTCGTGCTGCAGACCGCGAATCCCAAGGCGCTGCTGTTCTTCGTGGCCCTGCTGCCGCAGTTCATCGAGCCNACCGGCCACGTGGCCGTCCAGGTGCTCGTGCTGGCCGTGACCAGCGTGGCGATCGAGCTCGTCGTGCTGCTCGCCTACGGCGCGGCCGCCGGCCGGTTCCACGCGCTCGCCGTGAACCCTCGCTTCGCGCGTCTGGCCGACGGGGTCGCCGGCGCGATGCTGGTGACCGCCGGCGTCGGCGTCGCCGCCGTTCGGCGCAGCTGAGTCGGGACGGATGCCGAGCCCAAGGAGGCCGCAGTGATTCCAGGCGAGTACCTGCTCGACAGCGGCGACGTGGAGGCGAACGCGGGCCGGCGGACGCTCGAGCTCACCGTGGAGAACACCGGCGACCGGCCGATCCAGGTCGGCTCGCACTTCCACTTCTTCGAGGTGAATCGCGCGCTGCGGTTCGATCGGCCGCAGGCGTTCGGCATGCGGCTGAACGTCCCCGCGGGCACCGCGGTGCGCTTCGAGCCCGGCGACGCCAAGCGGGTGACGCTCGTCGAGCTGGCCGGCGCGCGCCAGGTCCACGGCCTGAACGGCCTCACCGCCGGCGCCGCGAAGGACGCGGCGCTCCGGAAGCTGGCCGAGTGGGAGCGCCGCGCATGAGCCTGCGCCTGACGCGCCGGCAGTACGCCGACCTCTACGGCCCGACGACGGGCGATCGGGTGCGGCTCGCCGACACGAACTTGCTGATCCGCATCGAGCGCGACCTCACCGTGCCCGGCGAGGAGGCGAAATTCGGCGGCGGCAAGGTGATCCGCGACGGCATGGGGCAGTCGGCGCGCGCCACGCGCGGCGACGGCGTGCTGGACACGGTCGTCACCAACGCGATCGTCATCGACCACTGGGGGATCGTGAAGGCGGACATCGGCATCCGCGAGGGCCGCATCGTCGGCATCGGCAAGGCGGGCAACCCCGACATCATGGCCGGCGTCACCACGGGCATGGTCATCGGCGCCGGCACCGAGGTCATCGCGGGCGAGGGCAAGATCGTCACCCCCGGCGGGCTCGACACGCACATCCACTTCATCTGTCCGCAGATCGTCACCGAGGCGATCAGCGCCGGGCTGACGACGCTGNTGGGCGGCGGCACCGGGCCGGCGACGGGCACGGCGGCCACCACGTGCACGCCGGGCGAGTGGAACNTGCACCGCATGCTGGAGGCGATCGAAGAGTTTCCCGTCAACCTGGGCCTGCTCGGCAAGGGCAACGCGTCGGCGCCCGGGCCGCTGCGCGAGCAGATCGAGGCGGGCGCGGTCGGCCTCAAGCTGCACGAGGACTGGGGCACCACGCCGGCGGCGATCGACACCGCGCTCGCGGTGGCCGAGGAGCACGACGTGCAGGTGGCGATCCACACCGACACGCTGAACGAGGCGGGCTTCGTCGAGGACACCATCCGCGCGTTCAAGGGGCGGACGATCCACACCTATCACACGGAGGGCGCGGGGGGCGGCCACGCGCCGGACATCCTGCGCGTGTGCGGCGAGCCCAACTGCCTGCCGTCCTCGACCAACCCGACGATGCCGTTCACCGTCAATACGATGGACGAGCACCTCGACATGCTGATGGTGTGCCACCACCTCAACCCGTCGATCCCGGAGGATCTCGCGTTCGCCGAGTCGCGCATCCGCGCCGAGACGATCGCCGCCGAGGACGTGCTGCACGATCTCGGCGCCATCAGCATGATGTCCTCCGACTCGCAGGCNATGGGCCGCATCGGCGAGGTGATCGTCCGCACCTGGCAGACGGCGGACAAGATGAAGCTGCAGCGCGGCCCGCTGCCGGGGGAGAACGCCGGCGACGACAATCGNCGCGTGAAGCGCTACGTCGCCAAGTACACGATCAACCCGGCCATCGCCCACGGCCTCGCCGAGCACGTCGGNTCGATCGAGGTGGGCAAGCTGGCGGATCTCGTCGTCTGGAAGCCTGCGTTCTTCGGCGTGAAGCCGGAGCTGGTGGTGAAGGGCGGGCTGATCGGCTGGGCGGCCATGGGCGATCCCAACGCGTCGATCCCGACGCCCCAGCCGGTCCTCTATCGCCCGATGTTCGGCGCCCTCGGTCGCGCGCGGGGCTCGACGAGCCTGACCTTCGTCTCGGCGGCCGCGCTGGCCGCCGGCGTCCCGGCGCGGCTCGGCCTCACGCGCCGCGCGGTGGCCGTGAAGCGTTGCCGCGGCCTCGGCAAGAAGGACATGATCCACAACGACACGCTGCCGCGGATCGAGGTGGACGCGGAGACGTACGTGGTGCGCGCCGACGGCGAGCGGCTGACGTGCGAGCCCGCGCGGGTGCTGCCCATGGCACAGCGGTACTTCCTCTTTTGAACGGGCGATGAAAACCGGCCATCTGCGTCGTTGCCTCCTCGCTTCTCCCTGCGGCGTACGCGGCGTACGCCTCGGTCGTCGCTCGTCGGCGCCTAGCATCTGGCCGGTTTTGATCGGCCTTATTGGTTCAACATTTTTCGCACGGTTGGGCGCTCGATGACCGAGCCGGT
>JGI25383J37093_10000247_pt1 | contig 11663 bp, 9 predicted proteins | sample GraSoi013_1_20cm_4_FD_37093 | JGI IMG/M metagenome (IMG submission 37093)
TAGTAGCGCATCCACTGCTCCTCGGGAAGCTGCCACTGCTTCATGGGCGCGGTCGCGGGCGCCGTGAGCCGGCCGAACCCGGAGGCGGCGACGCGCAGCACCTGGCTCCGATCCACGGCCCAGCTGATCGCCTGTCGCACGCGGACGTCCCGGAGCGGCCCGCGGCTCGCGTTGATGTTGAGGAAGTCGTAGCCGAGACGGGAGCTCCGGTAGCCGGTCAGCGTCTTCTCGTCCTTCAGGAGGTTGAAGTTCTTGTTGTCCTCGAGGAAGGCGTGGTGGATCTGGCCCGTGCGGAGCGCCGCGACGATGTTCGCCTCGTCCGGGATGATCCGGAGGATGACCTCGTCCACGTGGGGCAGCCCCTTCTTGAAGTAGTGCGGGTGGCGCTTGAGGACCATCTGCTGCTCGACCTTCCAGTCCTGCAGCATGAAGGGGCCCGTGCCGAGGGCGGCCGTGTTGAGGTCGCCGTGCTTCTTGATCCCGGCCTCGCTGAGGATGAAGCCCCAGAAGCCGCCGAGCGCCGCGAGGAGCCCCGCGAAGGGCTCCTTCGTCAGGAACTTCACCCCGTAGCGCCCCGTGGGCTCGACGCGGTCCACCGCGATGAAGTCCGACTTCCCGGGCGACTTCTCGAAGAGCCGGTCGAAGGTGAACTTGACGTCGGCGGAGGTCAGCTCCTGGCCGTCGTGGAAGCGCACGCCCTCGCGGAGCGTGAAGGTCCACGTGAGCCCGTCCGGGCTGATCTGCCAGGACTCGGCGAGCTCCGGCACGGGGGTCATCTCGGCGTCGAAGCGGACGAGCTGGTTGTACATCATGGGCGAGCGGCGGCTGCGCGAGAACGCCGGGACGAGCTGCGGGTCGAGGCCGGTCGCCTCGGTCGTCTGCGCCGAGACGAAGGTGCCGCCCGGCTTCGGCGCCTGCGCGTGCGCGGGCCGGCCGACGGAGAGCGCGGCGAGGGCTGCGCCGCTGGCTTTCAGGAGATCTCTNCGGGTCCACGGGGTCGTCATCGCTGTGGCTCCTTCAGTGTCCTGTGGCTCGTTCGCTGTCAGGGGGTCACNGGACGTTGGGGTCGAGGATATCGCGCAAGCCGTCGCCGATCAGGTTGAACGCGAGCACGCTCAGCATGATCGCGATGCCCGGGAAGACGGAGATCCACGGCGCGGTCTCGAGGTACGTCCGCCCCTCGTTCAGCATGTTCCCCCACGAGGGCGTCGGCGGCTGGGCCGAGAGGCCCAGATAGCTCAGCGAGGCCTCGATCAGGATCGCCTGCGAGAAGGCGACCGTCCCCTGGACCACAAACGGGGACATCACGTTGGGGAGCACGTGCTTGAGCGCCACGGCGAGCCGCGTCGCGCCGAGGGCGCGCACCGCCTGGACGTAGTCCTTCTCGCGCTCGGCCAGCACCGGCCCGCGCATGACGCGCGCGAAGAGGGGCGTGTAGACGATCGAGATCGCGACGACCGCGCTGTTCACGCCGGGGCCGCGCATCGCCGCGATGCCGACCGCGAGGAGGAGGCCCGGGACGCTGAAGAAGATGTCCATCACGCGGTTGATGACGTTGTCCCAGGCGCCGCCGAGGTAGCCCGCCGTGAGCCCGAGCACGCCGCCGATGGCCATCGCGGTGCCGATCGAGACCGTGGCGACGTAGAGGGAGATCCGCGAGCCGTAGATGACCCGGCTCAGGACGTCCCGGCCGAACCGGTCGGTCCCGAAGAGCGCCTTCGCTCCGGGCGCGGACTCGATCAGGTCGAAGTTCTGCTCGTCGGGCGCGCTGGGCGCGAGGCCGCCGGCGAAGAGCGCCGTGGCGACGATCACGAGGGCCACGAGCCCACCGAGGACGACGACGGTGCTGCGCGTGACGCGCCGNAGNNGCCGCCCCCTCAACGGATCACGCGAACGGCCTGCTCGAGCGCTCGCTGGGGCACGGCGACCCCGAGGCTTCCCGCGGATTTGAGATTGACCAGCAGCTCGAAGACCGGATGCTCGATCGGAAGGTCGGCCGGCCTGGCGCCCTTGAGGATCCTGGCGGTCATCCGGCCGCAGATCTTCCCGAGCTCCCGCTGGTCCGGGCCGACAGCGGCCACCACGCCCGGCATCGTCACCAGGTCTTGGTCGCCGACGAGGATCGGAAGCTTCTGCGCGACCGCGGCGCGCCCGACCTCGTCCGCCGCGCGCCGCAGCAGCGCTTCCTTCAGGACGAAGACCGCGTCCGCGTCGGCCCGACCGAGCCCCCGCAGCGCCGCGACGGCGGCGGTCTCGTCGCCGACCGCCCGCGTGACGAGCGTCACGCCGGTCGAGGGGGCGATCTGCTCCAGATTCGTCATCTGGACGCGGTCGGGCGGGAAGCCCGGATCGAAGAGGACGGCCAGGCGCTTGAGCTCCGGCAGCACCTGGCGGAAGGCGGCGAGCCGCCGCCGGCTCGCCTCGGCATCGGCGCTCGCGACGCCCGTCAGGTTGCCTCCCGGAGCTTCGCTCGAGGCGACGAGCTTCGCGGCGACCGGATCGGCCACCGGGCAGAAGACGACGGGGATCGTGGTCGTCGCCGCGCGCGCCGCCTGGGTCGACGGACCGAAGACGGTCACGATCGCGTTGACGCCCGCCTCGAGCGCGGCTCCGATCGCGGCCTTCGCCTCGTCCCCGGAGCGCGCGTTCCGGATGTCGATCCGGATGCGTGGCGCGTCCGCCAGGCCGGCGGACTGGAGCCCTTCCGACACGCCGCCGAGGAGCGCGCCGTAGCCGTCGATCGGACCGACGACCAGGATGTGCGACGCCTGCTCCGCTCGCGATCGAGGGCCAGGCCCGAGCAGCAGCGTCCCCGCGAGCACCGCGACCAGCGCCGTGCGCCCCTTCGACATTGGCGACCTCCTCGTCCCCACGGAGCCTAGGCAGGAAGCCTCAGTCTGTCAAACGCCCGGGGTTCAGGCTATGATGCGACCCGTCCGGCACGGCCAGGGAGGGTGAGCCCATTCAGGTCACGGTCTACGGCGCAGGCGCGATCGGCGGGTACACGGGGGCCGCGCTGGCGCGCGCCGGCCACGACGTCCTCCTGGTGGATCTGGCCGAGGCCCATGTCGCGGAGATGAAAGAGAGCGGCCTCACGATCGAGACCCCCGAGGGCCGCTGGACCGCACCCGTGCGCGCGGTCACGTCGCACGATTTCGGCGGCCAGCACGACCTGGTCCTGCTCGCCGTGAAATCCCAGCACACCGGGGACGCGCTCCGGACGCTCGTCCCCCACCTCGCCCCCCGCGGCATCCTCGTGTCGCTCCAGAACGGCCTGAACGAAGAGCTGATCGCCAGCCACATCGGCGCCTGGCGAACCGTCGGCTGCCTCGTGAACTGGGCCGCCGACTGGATCGCGCCCGGGCGGGTCCGGTACGGTGGCCCCGGCGCCTTCGTGCTCGGCGAGCTCGACGGAGCGATCAGCCCGCGCGTGAAGGAGCTCGGGCGGCTCCTGGAGCCAGTCGCGGAGCTCCGGATCTCCGACAACGTCCGGGGCTACAAGTGGGCCAAGCACGTCTACGGCGCCCTCCTCTTCGCCACCGCGCTCGTGGACGCGCACGTCTACGAGGTGGTCGAGCGCTCCCGTCCCGTCCAGCGCATGCTCGTCGCGCTGGTCGCCGAGGGGATGGCGCTCGCGGAGAAGGCGCGCGTCAGGCTCGAGGCCTTCGACGAGTACGATCCGCGGCTCTACCGCGCCGCGCTCGGCGGCGACGACGTGGCGCTCGACGCGGCGATGGCCGCCGTCGCCCAGCACTACCGCACCCGCACGAAGACCAAGACCGGCATCTGGCGCGATCTCGCCGTCCGGAAGCGCAAGACGGAGGTGGACGGCCTCTTCGGCCCCGCACTCGAGAAGGCCGCGCAGCTCGGCGTGCCGCTGCCGCTCACGCGCCGGATGATCGAGCTGATCCACGACCTGGAGGAGGGACGCCGCGCGATGGGTTGGGAGAACCTCGACGCGCTCGTCGCGCTCAGGCAGGCGCGGTGATGGCCGAGCCCCACTGGCGCTACCGCGACCCGCTCGAGCCCGCGCTCCACGGCGAAGTCTCCCCGGACGTCTTGATGGAGCACGTGCGCGCGATCGCGGCCTGGGAGCGCGAGTCGGGGAGCGCGGGCGAGGCGCGCGCGTTCGACTACATCGAGGACACGCTCAAGCGCTTCGGCCTCGCCGTCGAGCGCCGCGAGGTCGAGGCGCTGATCAGCCTGCCCGAGGAGGGCCGTCTCACGCTGCCCGGCGGCGAGGTCATCCAGGGGCTCACGCACTCGTTCTCGCCGTCGGCCGAGGCGCTCGAGGGCGAGCTGGTCGACGCGGGCGAGGGCACACCCGGCGACTACGCGCGCGTGCGCGCCGAGGGCAAGGTCGCGCTCGTGTCCGGGCTCGCGACGCCGGGCAAGGCGTGGGCGGCGCAGCAGGCCGGCACGCTCGCGCAGGTCTTCGTCAACGCGGACCACCTCCACAACATGATCGTGTCGACCGTGTGGGGGACGCCCGCGCCGGACACCGCCTGGCGCCTCCCGCGCACTCCGTGCCTGTCGATCCGCCACGCCGACGCCGAGCGTCTCCGGCAGCTCCTGTGGGTCCGACTGCACCAGGGCGCGGTCCGCATCACGCTGACGACGCGGGTGCGGACGGGGTGGATCCCGATCCCGCTGCTCGTCGCGCATCTCGACGGCCATGTCGAGGACCGCTTCGTCCTGCTCTCCGGCCACGTCGACTCCTGGCACCACGGCGCGATGGACAACGCGGCGGCCAACGCGACGATGCTCGAGGTCGCCCGCCTCCTCGGCGGACGGCGCGACCGGCTCCGCCGCGGGCTCCGGGTCGCGTTCTGGTCCGGTCACTCCCACGGGCGCTACGCGGGCTCGGCCTGGTACGCCGATCACGCGTGGAGCGAGCTCCACCGCCGCTGCGTCCTCCACCTGAACGCCGATTCCACCGGCGCCAGGGGCGCGACCGACTACTCGACGCTCCACGCCACGGAGGACGCCCAGCTGTTCGCCGAGGCGGTCGTGCGGGACCTGACCGGCCAGCCGGCGCGTGGCCGGCGGATCTCGCGCGCGGGCGACCAGTCCTTCTGGGGCGCCGGCGTGCCGTCGGCGTTCATGTCGCTCTCCGGGATCCCGAGGCAGGACACGGAGCTGTCGCGCACGATGGAGCGGCTGCTCGGCACCTCGGGCTTCCCGTGGTGGTGGCACACGCGCGAAGACACCGTGGACAAGATCGACGCCGGCGTCCTCACCCTCGACACGAAGGTCTATCTCTCGGCCGCGCTCCGCGCCGTCAACGCGCCCGTCCTGCCGCTCGACCACGCGTGGACGGCGCGCGCGCTCCTCGCCGTCGTCGAAGAGCTCCGGACGGCGAGCGCCTCGCGCTTCGACCTGGCGCCGGTCGCGACCGCGGCGCGAGGGCTCGTCGAGCGCGCCGACGCGCTCGCCACGGCGCTCGCCCGTCTCGCCGCGACGACGCCGGGCGCGGCCGCCCTCGAGCGGGCCAACCGCGCGCTCGTGAGGCTCTCGCGGATCCTGGTGCCGCTCGCGTACACGACGGGCGATCCGTTCCGGCACGACCTCGCCCTGCCGCAGGCGCCCCTCGCCGGGCTCCAGGCCGTGCGCGACCTCGCGCGGCTCGAGCCCCACGCCGACGACTTCAAGTTCGCCGCCGCCGCGCTGACCCGCGAGCGCAACCGGGTGGTGCATGCGCTGGACGANGCGGCGGAGCTCGTCGACGACGTCCTCGCGGCCAAGGAGACGCCCGCATGAAGAGGGGAGGCGCCCGGCTGGCCACGCCGCTCGCGCTCCTCGCCGCCGCGCTCGCCCTCGGCGCCCTCGCGACCCCGGCCGCCGCGCAGAAGCGCGGCGGGACGCTCACGATCGTGCGCCCCACCGATCCCGTGTCGCTCGACCCCCACTACGAGACGACCGCGCCCGGCGCGTGGGTCTACTCGAACATCCTCGAGTCGTTGATCGCGATCGACGAGAAGCTCGAGCTCCACCCGAAGCTCGCGACGTCGTGGGACGTGATCTCGCCGACGCGGGTGCGCTTCAAGCTGCGGCCGGGTGTCCGGTTCCACGACGGGACGCCGTTCGACGCGGCGGCGGTGAAGTTCACGCTCGACCGGGCGCTCAAGGGCACGCCGCCCGGGCGCTGGGCGAGCCTCGCCGGGCCGCTCGCCGGCGCCGAGGTGGTCGACGACCTCACGGTGGACGTCGTCACGAGCGAGCCGTTCGGCCCGATCTTGAGGTCGCTGGCGCTGGTCTACGCGGGCATCGTCTCGCCGACGGCGGTCGTGAAGGCCGGGCCCGACTTCAGCCGGGCGCCCGTCGGCACGGGGCCCTTCAAATTCGTCGAGTGGAAGACCAACACGCACGTGATCCTCGAGCGCTTCGCCGACTACTGGGGCGACAAGGCGCCGCTCGACCGCGTCGTCTTCAGAGTTCTGCCCGAGGAGGGCGCGCGGATGATCGCGCTCCAGACGGGCGACGCGGACATGGTCCTCTTNCCCTCGCCGNTCCAGCTCGCGGCGCTCCGCCGCGACCCGAAGTTCGCCGTCCACGAGGCGACGGGCCTCCGCGTCGTCTTCGTCGGCATGCACGCGAAGCAGCCCCCGCTCGACGACGTGCGCGTGCGGTCGGCGCTCCTCCACGCGGTCGACCTCAAGGCGATCCTCGCCAACATCCTGGAGGGCGCGGCCCTCCCCGCGCGCGGCGTCCTGGCGCCCGGCGTCTTCGGCTTCAAGGACATGAGGCTCGACCAGCTCTATCCGTTCGACCGCGGGCGCGCGAAGGCGCTCCTCGCCCAGGCGGGGTGGAACCCCGGCCCCGACGGCGTCATGCAGAAGGGCGGGCAGCGGCTCACCCTCACGTGGCTCGCCGCGCGCGGGCGGTACCCGAAGGACGGCGAGATCACGGAAGCCGTGCAGGCGATGCTGCGGGACGTCGGCGTCGAGGCGAAGGTGGAGTGGCGCGAGTGGGCCTCGGCCTTCACGCAGTTCCGCGGCGACCCGCTCTCCTTCCACCTCTTCACGCTCGGCTGGGTGACGAGCAGCACCGACGCGGACTCCTCCCTCTACCCGCTCTTCCATTCGAGGCAGCTCCCGCCCGGCGGCTGGAACACCTCGCGCTACGCGAACGCGCGCGTCGACACGCTCGTCGAGCAGGCGCGGCGCAGCCTGAACCAGGGCGAGCGCGAGCGTCTCTACGGCGAGGCTCAGGACCTCCTGGCGAAGGACATGGTCTGGATCCCGATCTACAACACCAAGGAGATCGTCGCCACGCGCGCCTCCGTCAAGGGCTTCGGCGTCCACCCGGTGGAGTACTTCCTTCCCCTCGGGAAGGTGTGGCTGGATCGCTGACGTTCGCGCTCCGGCGACTGCTGCTCGCCGTCCCGGTTCTGCTCGGGGTCGTCTTCATCGTCATGCTCACCCTCGAGCTCGTCCCCGGCGACGCGGTGGCCATGATGCTCGGCGAGCACGCGACGAAGGAGGCCGTGGACCGCCTCCGCGAGCACCTCGGCCTCGACAAGCCGCTCCTGGTCCGCTACGCGCAGTACGTCGGGCAGCTCGCCCGCGGCGACCTCGGGCGCTCGATCATCCAAAACCGGCCCGTCGTCGACGAGCTCGCCGACACGTGGCCGGCGACGCTCGAGCTCACCGTGGCGGCGCTCCTGATCGCCGCGCTCGTCGGCGTGCCGGCAGGCGTCGTCTCCGCCGTCAGGCCCAACTCGAGCTTCGACGCGCTCGCGCGGCTCGGCTCGCTCTTCGGGCTCTCGATGCCGGTCTTCTGGACCGGGCTCGTGCTGATCGTCCTGTTCTCGCTCTGGCTCCCGTGGCTCCCCGTCGGCGGGCGGGGCTCGCTCGCCCACCTCGTCCTGCCCGCCGTCGCGCTGGCGCTGCCGTCGATCGCGATGCTCGCGCGCCTCACGCGGTCGAGCGTGCTCGAGGTCCTCCACGAGGACTACGTGCGCACCGCGCGGGCCAAGGGCCTCCAGGAGCTCGCGGTCGTCGTCAAGCACGGCCTGCGGAACGCCCTCCTGCCGATCGTCACGCTCGTCGGGATCCAGGCGGGTCAGCTCATGGGCGGCGCGGTCCTGACCGAGACCGTGTTCGCGTGGCCGGGGCTCGGGCGCCTGATGGTGAAGGCGATCTTCGCCCGCGACTACGTGCTCTTGCAGGGCGCGGTGCTCGTGTTCGCGCTCGCGTTCGTCCTCGTGAACCTGCTGGTCGATCTCTCGTACGGCCTCCTCGACCCCCGCATCTCGAGGCAGGGATGAGCGCCGACGCGGCCCGGCGGTTCGGGCGAAACCGCCTGGCGCTCCTCGGCCTGGCGCTCGTCGCCGGGCTCGTCCTGGTCGCGGCGGCGGCACCGCTCCTCGCGCCGCAGGATCCCGTCAAGCAGTCGCTCTTCGAGAAGCGCGCGCGCCCGGACGCCAAGCACCTCCTCGGCGCGGACGAGTTCGGCCGCGACATCCTCTCGCGGGTGATCTACGGCACGCGTGTGGCGCTCCTCGTCGGGACGCTCGCGGCCGCCATCGCGGTCGTGGCCGGCGGCGCGCTCGGCTGCGTCGCGGGCTTCGCCGGTGGGTGGCTCGACGCGACGATCATGCGGGGGATCGAGATCCTGCTCGCCTTCCCGTACCTTCTGCTGGCGATCGCGATCGTCTCCGCGCTCGGCCCCGGCGTCGTCAACACGACGATCGCCGTCGGCGTCTGGGGCACGCCGACGGTCGCGCGCATGGTCCGCGCCTCGGTCCTGGCGCTCAAGGAGACGGAGTACGTCCGGGCGGCGCGCGCCCTCGGGGCAGGCGGCCCGGCACTCGTCCTGCGGCACATCCTGCCGAACGTGCTCCCGACGCTCTGCGTCTACGCGACGCTCTTCATGGCGAACGCTGTCCTCGTCGAGGCGGCGCTGTCGTTCCTCGGGCTCGGCGTGCAGCCGCCGACGCCCTCGTGGGGCCTCATGGTGTCNACCGGCCGCGACGTCCTCCTGGTNGCGCCCCACGTGGCGACCATGCCCGGCCTCGCGATCGTCGTCTCCGTGCTCGGCTTCAACCTCCTCGGCGACGGGCTCCGCGACGCGCTGGACCCGCGGCTCCGCGGGGCGTGAGCCGCGGCGGCTCCCCTCAGGATCCACCCTTCCGAGCCGGAACCGGCTGCACGGCACGGAGCCGGCGCGCGATCTCGTCCATCGGCCGGTGAAGCTGCCCCAGCAAGTCCACGACCTCGCCGAAGGTCTCGACCACCGCCGCCCGCTCACCGCGCAGACCCTCGAGCTCGCTCTGGAGCGCGGCGAGGTCACGGCGGACCGCGCCGAGCTCGCCGCGGAGCTGCTCGCACTCCCGCTCCCTCGCCTCGAGGGTCTGGCGCAGCCGATCCCGCTCCCCGATCAGCGCGGGGATGACGCGGTCGACCATCTGCTGGCTTTCGGCGAGCCACCGGGCGACCCGCTGCGGATCTTCGAGGGTCCCCATCACACTCATCGGCGTCTCGCTCGTCTGCGTCTCGCTCATCTGCCGTGATGCCTCCTCGTGACGAACACTGGGTTCCTGTTTCGGACCCCGGGACCCGGCCGTGTCCTCCGCCGGGAGCTCGACGAGCTCGTGAGATGCCCCGGTCGCGAGCCAGGATCGCCGTCGCCGACGCTCGACGGGTGGCGGGTCAGCCGTCGTCTCCACATTGCCGTCCCCGCGCCGGTCGACCACCACCTGCACCCCCGGATCGCGTCCATGCCGATTGCGCAGATGCTCGTAGAGAGCCGGCTGATTCCGTGCGACGACGATCAGATACCGCATCGTGGGCTCTCGCGTCGGCTCGCGGGCCGAGAACGCGTGTCCGGAGAGATTCGTGAGCACGTCACGGAGCAGCGAACGGAAGAGCAACATGGGCATCGGGTGTCGTGACCCCTCCTCCCAGGCCCCGCCGAGTCCTCGATGGCGGGGCCTGCCCACGGAAGGACATTCACCCCACCGCCTGGTGCACCAGCCCGACCAATCGCCCGCGCAGCAAGAGACGCACCACATTCGCGCCCCGTGTAAGTAGCCGTGGCGGTGTCGTGAAATCGTCTCCCCCGTCAGGAAGGTGTCGAACTACGGGTGGTATGACGTCAGCTTTCGGACGTTCAGACGGTCCGGGGAGCAGGGCCTCAGACGGTCCGCGCAGCGGGGCCATAAGGTTGACGAGGCGTTCGCGGGGCGCGCACAATCGGTCCGCCCCGGCGAGGCCAGTGACACCGCCCGGCGCGGCGGTGGGGAGGACGCGATGACGACGCAGGCGACGGCGGCCGTGCTCTACCAGGTGAAGCAGCCCCTCGTGGTCGAGGACGTGGAGGTGCTGGAGCCCGGGGCCCACGAGGTGCTCGTCCGTTGGGTGGCCAACGGGGTCTGTCACAGTGACCTGCACGTGATCACCGGCGACTATCCCCACCCGCTCCCCGTCGTGCTCGGCCACGAGGCGGCCGGCGTGGTCGAGCAGGTCGGCGCCGCCGTGGAGTCCGTCAAGCCCGGCGACCACGTGTGCTCGAGCTACATCCCCTCGTGCGGGAAGTGCGGGTACTGCATCGGCGGCCAACCCACGCTCTGCGCGCTGCGCGACACGCCGCGCTGGTTCATGCTCGACGGCACCTCACGCTTTCGGAAGGGTGGTCAGACGCTCCATCACTTCCTCCAGGTGTCGGGCTACGCGACGCGCTCGGTGGTGCTCGAGGAGAGCGTCATCCCGGTTCGCCGGGACGCGCCGCTCGACGTCGTCTGCCTCGTGAGCTGCGGTGTCCTCGCCGGCGCCGGCCCGGTGTGGAACCGCGCCAAGGTCCCGCCGGGCGCGAGCGTCGCCGTGTTCGGCTGCGGTGGCGTGGGCCTCAACACCATCCAGGCGGCACGGCTCGTGGGCGCGGCGAAGATCATCGCCGTGGACGTGCTGCCGAAGAAGCTCGAGTGGGCGCAAGAGTTCGGCGCCAGCCATGTCGTCGACGCGTCTCGCGACGACCCCGTGGCCCGCGTGCAGGCGATCGCCGGCGGCGGGGGCGTGGATTTCGCGTTCGAGGTGGTCGGCACGCAGCGGACCATTGAGCAGGCGCTCCTGTCCACCCACCGCGGGGGGATGGCGGTCGTCATCGGCATCAGCCCAGCGGGGACGCGCCTCAGCATCGACCCCATGCTGCTCGTCCAGCAGCGGATCCTCACCGGGTCGTCGTTCGGCGCCGGGCATCAGCGCACCGACGTGCCGATGCTGATCGACCTCTTCATGGACGGCACGTACAAGCTGCGCGAGCTGATCTCCCGCCGGATGCCGCTCGGCGGGATCAACCACGCCTTCGACCTCCTGCAGCAGGGCGAGGTCAAGCGCAGCGTGATCGTCTACGACTGACCGCACGGCCCCCGCCGCTTGACGCGCCCGACCTGGAGCCGCTCGCGCCCGTCGAGCTCTCCACGATATGCTTCCGCGAGACCGTTCAGACCGAAGGGCGAGTCTTCCTGACCGCCACGGTGATACGCGGCCGCTTCGCGCTGCGCGCGTGCATTCTCCACTACGGCACGAGCGAGGCGGACATCGGCGTGCTGGTCGCGACCGTGCGCGAGGTGGGCGCGCGGCTCGCGGCCTGACAAGACATCGACTCGCACTGCACCGATCGGGAGCGCTGACGGAAAAGGTCAGGCGGTGCGTGCCACTCCG
>JGI25383J37093_10000252_pt1 | contig 11550 bp, 16 predicted proteins | sample GraSoi013_1_20cm_4_FD_37093 | JGI IMG/M metagenome (IMG submission 37093)
GAGACGCGCAGGCGATTGTTGAGATGCTTAGAGCGAACTCTGCACTCTACAAGCTCGACCTTGCGAGACCAATCCCGATCAACTCCGCCGCCAGACTCGTATCGAATGTACTCTTTCAATCACGATACTACCCAATGGGCGTNCAAGCCCTCATCGGAGGAATGGACGATACCGGCGGTCACATCTTCATGCTAGATCCGCTTGGAAGCATGATGGAAGAGAAATACGTCTCCACGGGGTCCGGATCTCCAGTGGCATACGGGGTCCTAGAGTCAGAATGGAAGGACACGATGAATGTTAAAGAGTCCGTCCCGGTAGTCGTGCGAGCAATAGACTCCGCTATGAAGCGAGACTCGGCTAGCGGCGACAGTTTCGACGTGGCCGTGATATCCAAGGACGGATATAGAGAACTCACAGAGGACGAGAAGAAGCACATCCTCCACGCCTAACCTCGTTCTCAACCAACCTTCAACGTATCATACACAAGGAGTAGCATAGACGAATGACTAGAACATACAATGATGTATCTGCGAGAATACGCGAGACAATAGTAGAACATATGCCGAAAGACGCCGAAATTACTAGGATCGAGTTTGAAGGACCGCGCCTTGCGATATATGTGAAGAACGTCAACCTTCTCTCAGAACAAAGCTACGTTGTAACGGAAATCGTGAACCTGCTCCACAAACGGATCGTCATACGCTCAGACCAATCCATACGACTCCCCGAGAGAGAAGCGGAAGGTTACATCCGGAAACTAATGCCTGCGGAGGCTGAAGTCACAGCAATCAACTTCGACCCAAGCCTCGGCGAAGTAGTCGTAGAAGCCAAGAAGCCTGGGGTCGCAATAGGTAAAGAGGCATCTGTCCTCCAGCAAGTTGTCAAGGAGACCCGATGGCGTCCTAGGATTCTACGAGCACCTCCGTTACACTCCAAGATCATCGCTAGCACGCGTCACATACTCCACACCGAGAGCGAAGAACGGAGTCGAATCCTGCGAGATGTAGGTGAGAGGATCTTCCGCCCAACCTTCACCAAGGCTGGCTACGTCCGCCTGGTAACTCTCGGATCATTCCGAGAAGTTGGGCGATCCGCGATGCTCATCCAGGCTGGAGCCAGCACAGTACTCTTGGATTGTGGAATAAATCCCGGCGCACAGGACCCGTCATCGGCCTATCCTCGGTTCGACACTGATGAGTTTGACCTTGAGAAACTCGACGCTGTTGTCATATCTCACGCGCATCTAGATCACTGTGGAATACTGCCCTTCCTCTACAAGTATGGCTATGACGGTCCAATCTATTGTTCAGAGCCTACACAGGTACTCATGACGCTGCACCAGCTCGACTACCTCGACGTACACAGCAGAGAGGGAGAACACTCGCCCTTTGACCAGAAGGACTATGACGGTCCAATCTATTGTTCAGAGCCTACACAGGTTCTCATGACGCTGCACCAGCTCGACTACCTCGACGTACACAGCAGAGAGGGAGAACACTCGCCCTTTGACCAGAAGGATGTTCGAGAAGTGGTGACGCACACGATCCCACTAAGGTACAATGTTGTGACAGATGTAGCTCCAGACATCAAGCTGACACTGCACAACGCGGGACACATCCTCGGCAGCTCAATCGTACACCTCCACATTGGCGAAGGCCTCCACAACATCGTCTACAGTGCCGACTTCAAGTTTGGAAGGACAATGATGCTGGACCCTGCCATGGCCCAATTCCCCAGAGCGGAAACCTTGATCATTGAGAGCACCTATGGAGGCCCAGACGACATCATGCCTGACCGCGAAGGGGTTGAAGGCAGACTCGTAAGCATAGTCAACGAGACTGTCGAGAAGAACGGAAAGGTCCTCATCCCAGTCCCTGCAGTTGGGCGCGCACAAGAGATAATGCTGGTCCTGGACGCCTACATGAGAAACGGTGCCCTTCGCGAACTGCCCGTCTATATTGAAGGGATGGTAAACGAGGCGACGGCGATACACACAGCATTTCCCGAATATCTTGTGAGAGACATCAAAGAACAAATTCTCCACCAAGACCTTAACCCATTCCAATCCGAATACTTCCATCCAGTCACCCACCCAGGCGATAGAGACGAAATAGTCGCCGGTGGACCTTGCGTCATCATAGCTACGTCTGGAATGCTCGAAGGTGGACCTGCCATCGACTACTTCAGGCGTCTAGCACCCGACCCTAGAAACACTCTAGCTTACGTCAGCTACCAGGTTGAGGGAACTCTCGGCAACAGAATCAAGAACGGTCTGAAAGAAGTATCTCTCTTCGGTCCTGACGGCAAGATAGAAATGGTGAAGTGCGATATGCGAGTCGAATCAATAGAAGGATTCTCAGGCCACTCAGACCGGAACCAGCTTCTGGGTTTCATAAAACGAATGATGCCCAAGCCCACAAGAATCATTGTAAACCACGGGGAGAGAAGAAAGTCCGAGCTGTTTGCTCAGAACGTCAATCGCATCTTCGGCATCAAAACAGTCGTACCAGACGTGCTAGAGTCGCTAAGACTCCGCTAGCTACTCCCAGGCAAGGTCTCCTTCTGCAACGGCACCGCAGGAATGGCAGTTTCAGGGCTAGCGGTTTCCCGGCGCCAGATCTTGACGCCGGGCGGAGTGATTACAATCCGCTCCTCCCCAAGTCGTGCAATGTCGCCACCGATGGATTTCACGTGGTCCGTCAATTCCGTTATGGCGAGCTTAGTCTCGTCAACGCTCTTGCGTGCCAACGGCGTAATTCGGACGATCAGGATGTTTCCGGTCCGGATCTCAGTCTTGATAACCTCAACATCATCCAGTTCCTGCAACGGAAGCGCTTTAACGTAAAGAGGAGAGTGCGCCATATGGAAACATCAAATCATGATACGATGATACGCTTCTGAAATCGGCAGCCTGAACGACTTTAAACTTTGCCTGACCTAATTCGAGACAAATCGTCAACTTCCTGAATGCGAGGGCGGCTGGGACTTTACCACATCCCACACCGGGTCCCCCACGTAGTGGAGATTCGCCACCACCTTTCCCTTCTTCGTTGTTGTCAATTCTCCTGAAGCAAGCAACGATCTTCCAACAGCCAAGAACTTGCCATGTTTCTCATCGATTATTACGACTAGCTCCTTCTCGCCAAAGCTTCCCTCGACGCGCCTGATTCCAGGTGCCATAATATCCGCTCCACCGACCACATGAGGAACTGCNCCCATGTCCACGGTGATGCGGGGCAATTTTTCCANAGCAAGGGTATTCGTCAACACCGGAACAAATTGTCCTTCTCTCTTCGAGGCCACCGGCTGACCATCGACGAANATGACCTCGGCGCTCTTCACCATCTCTGTTTCGACACGGGATTTCCGAGAGAGATGTTCGAAACCGGGAATCTTGTTCAATTCTTCAATCAGAGGTTTAGAATCGCGATCCTTCAGAATCGTTCTGTTTGGCAAGTCGATTAGATTTTGTGTACGACAATCTTTAAAAGTGTACCAAAGCCCGGACACTCACTTCCCCAGTTGAACTCTGAATGTCTGATGTTGCAGCAAAGATCTTCGAAGAGAGCCTAAACAAAGTCGTTCTCGTCCAACTGAAAGGAGGACGAAGCGTCAGGGGAAGATTGTACAGTTTCGACCAACACATGAACCTCGTACTAGAAGAGGCCGAAGATGTCACGAATACGGATGCGACAAAAAAGCTCGGCACAATAATCGTGCGAGGAGACAACGTAGTCTTGGTTTCACCTCCACCCAAAAGATGATCCTCGAATGGCTCCGCGCTCTCCAGCGATCGCGGGACTTAGGTGCCATGCACTTTGGTCGAACGATAACGGTTCTGATGCGCGATGTCGGTATCACTGTCGTTTTGAACTGAATGGACTGATCAAATTGTAAGGCGCGCTTTCGGTTCCTCAATCGGATACTCTGGCAATATTTGCCAAGAGCCACATCTCCTGTTGAGATTGCATCAGGATTTCTACAAAGGTTAATTAGAATCTGCTCTCGATGAGCCGAGAAAGCTACCGTGAGACGTTTTGATTCGATGCCTTACATGTCTGATTGTCATCATGATCTCTTCCGTTCTTGGTGGCGCCATCCTCCAATCCCACTATGATAGCTACTCCCTCCATGGGCCGCTGTCCTCCGCACCCGCTCTAGATCCTCTAAACGTCACCGGCTCACCACATGCATTCAACTACAGCTACTCCCAAGCGAACCTCTATACCGGTATAGGCAATGCCCCGGTGATACTCCCGGCTCCAAATGCCACTTCTGGGACTCAGTTTAGATGGTTGAGCACCGTGACTCGAACAAACAGCAGTGCACTGATTCCTACAAGCGGGTTCAGGTTCAACATCACCAGCCCTCCACCTCCCTCGCAGGGTAGGCAGATAGTGAACTGGACCCTGACAATCCCACAATTCAACTGTAAGACTTGCACCTCCGTACTGGTGCTCTTCGACTTCTTCGGAAATATTACGAGGGGAACAAACGCCACCTTCACACTCTTTAATGGCACACAAGCAATACAGCCCCCTGTAACATTTACAGCCCTAGGTGAGTTCCCTGCCGCTGCTACCGTTTCCTGCCCAGAGATCTTCTGCATACCGGTCACCCGCTACGTGGGTTACAAGCTGACACTGTCTTTCATCTTCTCGTGGAACGGAACCGAGCTCCCAGGAATGTCGGCCGATGTGGGAGAGATCGAAGTCGCATCGATAGGGGACCCCATCCCGTCATGTGTCGCTCCTGTCTCATGCCATTTCATGCAGCAGGACCAGTCAAATTCCAACTCGATAAATCATAACACGAACCTGTCGTCAGTCAGCTACAACAACACTCTCACCACCCATGTGCAACCTGGAAATGTGAGCACCACCCGGCTCTGGTGGGACATCGAAGCGATCAACATCTATTATCCGGTAGGATACAATATCACTCAGATTAAACTGGATAACACTCCGGTCTATCATGCACTTTCCGAGGTCCCGTTAGAAAAAGACCATTGCGCGCCTGGCACGGCCTGCNCTCAATCTCTAATTGCTCTAAACATTACAGACTTTACGCTCTCGGGGGCAATACGCAACTCAACGATCACCATAATTTCGACCACGCCCAACTCCATCCTTCAGCTAACCACCCTGTCGGGAGGAGTGCCAACCCGATTCTTCACAGCTGGCGACCAGATCGGCATCAAGGTCCTCAATAGTCCATCCGTGGTCAACGCGTCGATATCGCTGCAGACCGGTCAGTTGAACATTACCTTCCCACAACCCCTGTTGATTCAGACAAGCCCGACAACGACCCTTTCAGGAGGAGTCTTCGACTTCAACCTCCACTCGGACTGCGGATTCAACGGGGAACTCTGTGCGAGAGACTGGAACGTATCGGCCGTCTTCACCAGCGGATTCGATCTTGGGATAAAGTCCGGCTTGTTTAGGATCGACTCGTTGCAAGTATCCTTTACAGGGAGTACGGGAGGTAATAATGCCCTCAGCATTCAAGGACGACTTACGTACGGTAACGGGACGAAAAAAGCGTCAGGCGTCAACGCAACCATGTTCGCGATCGACACAGGCACGCCGGTCAATACGCCTATCACCACTAACCAAACTACCTTCTCGTCAACCCTTCTGAACATCTCGAACGTAACCCTAGTGAACGCAGTCTTCACGCAAGGCCAGCCACTCATTATGCTGTTCACAGTCGTCAACCCTGACCCTGTACAACTATACAATGCGACTGTAACAATCGAACATGAGTGGCCAGGTCCTCAGCCGCACAACATGAGCGTCACATTCTCACTCCATCCCGGCGACCCCTTGGGCGACTTACCTTTCGGTGCGTCCGGACCGCAGACCTACAAAGCCACCATTTTGTTTACCGGGACGGGAGTTCAGGTCACGCTGTCAAACCTCAGGACCTCCCCCAACTCCGAGACCAGCACGATGACCCCCGGCAGGAGTCCTGTAATACCGAACAGACCACACGCCGGCCTCTTCAACATTACCCTCACAAGCAAGATAGGCAACACTACCGAAACGCCCTCCAGCTTCATAGTCTCCCGGACCTACGCATACGTCGCATCGTCACTAGCCCCAAGCAGATATCTCTCTGCCTCAAACCTGATTGTGACTGACCAAAACGGAGATTTCTCCGCCACGATAAGCTCCCACTTCCTACTAGGCGCCAAAAACCTGGTCGTATTCTTGCTCGCAAGAGACGCGACTGGAATCGGCTTGGTCAACAACTTGTCTAGTATAGCACTGACAGATTCGACAACCCTTCTGTCGACAACGGACTCGATCGGAACAGTCGTAAAAGACCAAACCGTCACGGCCACACTCCATCTAACAAGCAACTCCACAAAGATCACCGAGGTCATCACCGTGAACCTCGTCTTACAAGGTACNGGAATGTCCCCACAAACCGTTGGGACAAAGACTGGCGTAACCATTCCCCCCGGAGACAGCCAAACAGTGACACTCACATTTCCTGCCCCTTCGACAGTTGGATCATACACTCTCACGTTTTCCTCACCAGAATACGGAGGACCCCTAACGAGCCAGACACTCCAAGTGACAATCCTCCAGAGCAACCTCCAAATCCTGATTCCCGCCGCGATAGGAGTAGTCGCTGCGATAATCATCCTAGGCTTCTACTTAGTCAGAAGGCAACCGGAAACAGGAGAGACGGAAGAAAAAACAAAACCCGCGGGTTCTAAGCCTAAAACTCCCGGCTCGAGGAACCCTCCTTCCAAATCCTTAACTCGAACCCAAGACCCTAGCTAGTTGGAATCTAGATGGAAACGGGTCCTGAGGCGCCACAGGAAGCTCCTTTGCAAGAACCATCTGCGCGGAATAGAAGTCCCGGCGGATTGTTCTACGAATGTATCAACTGCGGATCAAGACTTACAGCAGACCAATTGGCGATGACGCCTGAGATAAAATGCCCCTTCTGCGGGTACAGGATTCTCAGAAAAGTTAGGCCGCCCATTGTTAAGCACGTGAAGGCCAGATAGAAACGGACGCTGGACTGTAACTTCTTTCTATCGCTTCTCGGGTAAAACATTATACTGATTCTCGAACGATTCAACTACGATCAGAAGTTTGGAGCAGCCGAGCCCCCAGCTGAGAGACAAACACAGGGTACTCTCTGAACTTGCCAGACGCAGAGGTTTCTTCTGGGGTTCCTTCGAAATATACGGGGGCGTAAGCGGCTTTATCGACTTGGGCCCCTTGGGGACCGGTCTGAAACGAGAAATCGAAGATACATGGAGAGCGTTCTTCCTTGGGCGCCATGGCTTCGTCGAGATTTCGACCCCGATCATAACCCCGGAACGAGTCCTCGAAGCCTCGGGACATGTCCAGAATTTCAAAGATCCGATGACGGAGTGCACTAACTGTCATCGACGGTTCAGGGCCGATCAACTGATCAAAGATAGCACGGGGACTGAAACCGAGGGTCTGGACCTAAACCAACTATCAGTCCTCCTGAAGCAGGTAAAATGTCCTGAATGTGGAGGAATCCTCGGATCGCCGCAATACTTCGTCACCATGTTCAAGACAAACATCGGTCCATATGGAGAAGAGCCCGCCTACACTCGACCTGAAGCAGCGCAGGGAATATTCGTCGACTTCCACCGAGTGCTTGAAGTGATGAGGGAAAAATTCCCCCTGGGCATTGCCCAGGTCGGGACGGTGTTGAGAAACGAAATTTCACCCCGCCAAGGACCTATACGACTGCGCGAGTTCACCATAATGGACTTCGAACTTTTCTTCGATCCTGAAAAACCTGAATGCCCCTACCTTGAAGAAGTGAAGGATGACAAGCTATTCATCGTAACGGAGGANACTAGAAAGAAGGGAAAGACTGAAACCACTAGAATCACAACTGTTGAAGCTCTCGGAAAACGAATTGTCAAGTCTCCGTGGATGGCGTATTTCATGGCCCAGTCCACGCGGTTCCTGTCACAGCTAGGAATCGACCAGCGCAACCAACGATTTTTTGAGAAACTCTCCACCGAGAGAGCGCATTATTCCGCTCAGACTTTCGATCATGAAGTTAAGCTTGACAGGTGGGATTGGGTCGAAGTGGCGGGGTTCGCCTACCGGACCGACTACGACCTTCGCAGTCACATGCAGGCTACAGGGATCGACCTGCGAGTCTTCAAGGCGTATGACTCACCGGTCGAAAAGTCGGTTCGTACTGTGAGGCCGAACCATGAAAAGATACGTAAACAATTCGGAAAAGAGGCCGGGAGAATCATCAGCCTCCTAGCCAAGGAAGACTTAGCCGGAATCCTCCGTGGCAAGAACCCTGGCGATTCGATCAGAATTAATGCGCACGACATTCCGGTTGAATTCTTTGATACAAAAGAGGAGACCATCAAGGAAGCCGGAACAAAATTCCTTCCCCACGTCATAGAGCCCAGCTTCGGAGTAGAGAGACTGGTATACTCAACGCTAGAACATAATCTCAGAATGAAAGGAGAAAGACTGATTCTCAGCCTACCCTTCGGGATCGCACCGACACAAGCCACCGTCTATCCTCTTGTCAACAAGGATGGACTTGTGGAGAAAGCCCAGAGCGTCCATCGAAGCCTCCTCCAAAGCGGTCTGCGAGTCGAGTATGATGACGCGGGGTCAATAGGGAGAAGGTATGCTAGGGCTGATGAAGCCGGAGTACCCCTCGGGATCACAGTGGACTACGACACGTTGAAGGACAGTACTGTCACGCTCCGGGACCGAGACTCGTGGAACCAGATAAGAGTCCAAATCAACGAACTTAAGTCAACAATCGACTCGATTGTCAACAGCGGGTTCCCCGCGAAAACTGGCTAGGCTTACTGCAACTAGTTTTTATGGGAATGTCGCCTCTTCCTTGCAGTAGACTTACCCGGTGTCGATGTTGACCTTTCCAGTTGAAACCGAAGCTAGCATTAGACGTAGAATCCTAGACATTTGTCGGGATCAGACGAGGAACGTTGTCGAGATAACGCGCGAGCTTGCGCTGATGACTGATAGCGTTGGCGATGGCAAGGGCAAGGACGCAAAGGACCACTATCAGAACATGGTCAAGATTCTGGACGATTTCGAGGGTACCAAGAAGAAGCTACTGGAAGAGGTCGCATCATTCGGCGCTTTACTAAGCAACCGAGAGGACTTCATCCGACTCATCTTCCGAGTTAGCGAGGTAGCCGACTACGCTCAGGGGATAGGCTACCGACTTACCGCAGTAGTCGACCGTAGCTGGAAAGTGGATAAGAGGTATACGAAACGACTCTCTGAACTCATCGGACTCGTTCTGGAAGAAATGTCCAAGATTCGTGAGACCATGATGTCCCTTGGATTCAACCCAACCAAGGCAATGGAGCTTTCCAAAGGCGTTGAAGAGACCGAGAAAAAAGTGGACACCGCCTATCGCTCGTTAGACCTCGAAGTGCTAGACGAGAAGATTCCTCTCCGCACACTCCTTTTGATCAGAGATCTCAGTGCGCACATGGAGAACATGGCGGATCTCGGGGTGGACGTTGTGGACCTAATCCGAGTCATCGCCCTAACGGCCTAGTAAGGCCATGAAGACTCCACCGGCTCAGGATCAAGCCGAACTTATTGGGACGAGGCTCATAATCTGGGATTACAAATCAGGTCTCGGGATATACAGATCAGGATTCTTCGGGAAACCAGTAGGCATTCCAAAGCCAAAACCTGACCAGGACTTTGAAGTCCCACTTCTTCTAGATTTGATGGAGGGACTTTACCTACTCGAGCACAAAAGAATCGGCGTCATCGACGGACGCAGCAAGAAACCTGTTGGAAAGAGTGTCTTGCTGAAGGCAGCTCGGGAAACTTATCGAGGCTTTAGCGCCGCTTACCAAGTGTACAAGGACTTGAGGGAGAAAGGCTACGTAGTTACTCCAGGAATCAAGTTCGGAGCCGATTTCGCCGTCTACGAACACGGCCCGGGAATAGACCATGCACCATTTATCGTATCTGTTGAAACTCCTGAATCAGTGATGGGACCTTTCGAGGTAGTCCGAGCTGGAAGACTCGCTACGACTGTGCGAAAACACTTCATAATTGCGATTCCGGATACGAAATCTGGAAAGATCCGGTATCTCGTGTTTCAATGGTTCAAAGCATGAAGGACGACGATATGTCTGTTCTAGATCGTAAGCTCTTCTAGCCCGCGTGGGTAGTGAGTTACGAAGTCCATTCCCTTCCTCGTAATCACAACCGTGTCGGAGTGTCGGAATCCCGCGTAGCCAGGAAAGTATAAGCCTGGTTCACAGGAGAACACCATTCCTTCGCGTATGACTGTCCGGTCCCCCGGATCAAGCCACGGTGGTTCATGGCCTTCCAGACCTATTCCGTGTCCTGTATGATGCCTATGACCATCCATGAGCCCAGAGTCTTCAATAGATTTGCTAGCTGCCTCGTCTATCCTGCTGCATGGTATTCGAGGACGGAATTCTTTGAGGGCAGCGTTCTGGGCTTTCAGCATAGCTTCAAAGCAACGTTTAGCCCTGGGGCTAGGTTTTCCCACAATTACCGTTCGTTCAAGCTCGCTCGTGTAGCCTCCCATTTCTACTCCCGCCTCTGTAACGAGAACATCTCCTCTCCGAATCTTGTTCTTGGTGTAGACTGCATGAGGAACCGCAGAGTTGACACCGACCTGTCCGCGGAAGCCCACGACTATTGGAGACAATGCTATTTTCAACTGGACATAGGATTGTCCGAGTTTCCTCAGCATCCTGGCGAGCGCATCGTAGCTGGATTTCACAGCGACTAGAGTATCATGAAGACCGGCGTGTGTATTCTCGAGCAAAATATCGTGAGCCACCTCGGACCATTTTGCGCTCTCTCGAAGGAGCCTAATTTCTTGTCTCGATTTTATGAGCCGCATTTTGTCCACAATATCTCGTCCATCAATGAACTTGGCTCGACGCATCAGATCCCGTAATGGAGGCCCTCGATAACCATAGCCTCCGGCCGCTCCCTCGGCGGAATCTGTGGCAATCTTGGAAGAGGCAAGGCCTTTCTGAGACATGAACTTCGCGAAGAGTCGCATAGGGTGTATTTTTCCAGGATAGTCGGGATAGGTTAGGACGTCGCTTGCTAGCGGACATTCCTGACGAATGTGGTCATACTCTAGGTGTGGAGCCATGAAGAAGGGTTGTTCCTCATTGGGAATGACCGCTGCGAGAGGACGTTCCGTCGAAATGTGCGCGAAGCCTGTTGTGTAAAGGATCCTCGTTGAGTTGGTCAGGTAGAGCGCATCTATTCGTCTTCTTCGCAGCTGCTTCTGAATTTTCTCGATTCGACTCTTATGTTCCGCGTTGCTTATTTTCAGCTCATCGGTGGCCATGGGCTTTGAGTGTGCAGCTCGCCCCGTTAATAACTGGTAATCGCTTCGGATCGGGATGCTAAAAAAGAAACGGCGGGGCTGGGGGAGAAAACCCAGCCTAGTCGATCTTTATCTGTTTGGGTTTGTTCCCAGGGCTCTTGCGTGTTAGGACCAGTTCTAGAACTCCGTTCTTGTAGC
>JGI25383J37093_10000258_pt1 | contig 11481 bp, 10 predicted proteins | sample GraSoi013_1_20cm_4_FD_37093 | JGI IMG/M metagenome (IMG submission 37093)
TCATAGAAGCTTATCAGTTTCTCAGAAGTGAGGAAAAGAAAAAGAACAAGGTATCTGAGACTGATGTAGAGGCAAAATACACAGAATTTTGGAAAAAATATGACAGTAATGTAAATGAACAGTTTCATTTCGATTCAAATATTGGTGGGTTTAGAAATCCATTTGGTGCAAATGCCACAGAAAGCTACAGCCACAATCAAGAGAAAGAATCAACCCCTGTGAGGACACACATGATTCTATATGGTGGACTTGGAGTGATAGCACTGTGGATAATTTTATCAACGATCCTAAAATAACCTGATAAGGATTAATACAGAAGAGAGTTATTCCTTTTGTGGAAGTTGATTCAAAACCAAAAGGAAAACTTAGGACTGGTTTTACAACTGGGACCTGTGCAGCAGCTGGCGCAAAGGCATCTGTTTTATCAATTATAAATCAAAAGAGCATAGACTCTGTAGATGTTACTCTGCCAAAAAAATCTAGGATTCAAATAAAAATAGAAAAATGCAATTTCAATTCTCAAGGAGCTCAATGCTCTGTGATAAAGGATGGAGGAGATGATCCAGACGTGACGCATGGTGCGGAAATTTGTGTCAAAGTATCGCTTACAGACAGACTGGGGCAAGTAGAGATAGATGGTGGAAAAGGAGTTGGCCGAGTAACAAAACCTGGGCTTGGACTTGAGATAGGTTCTGCTGCAATTAATCCTACTCCAAAGAAGATGATAACGGAGAACATTCTCGAAGTTGCAAAAGATATCCTCGAGAAAAATGGAATCAGGGTGACGATTTCTGTTCCAAAGGGCAAAGATCTTGCCGTAAAGACTGATAATCCAAGATTAGGAATTTTGGGAGGCATCTCAATTCTTGGAACAAGCGGCATTGTAATTCCATACTCAACGGCGTCTTTTGCAGCTGCAATAAGGCAGAGTATTGATGTCACAATAGCTATGGGAAACGATGGTGTAGTTCTAACTACCGGTGGTAGGAGTGAGGATTTTTCAAAGAAAATAATCAATTTACCTGATCACTGTTTTATTCAAATGGGAGATTTTTCAGGCTACGCTATACAACAATGTGCCAAGAAAGGAATCAGGAAGGCTCATGTTGCAGGGTTCATCGGTAAGCTGACAAAAATGGGTATGGGCGTAAGACAGACTCATGTAAAGGGATCAAAAGTAGATATGAAATTTCTTGCAGATGTTGCAAGAAAATGTGACGCGCCAACTGAACTTATAGAAGAAATCAGACATGCAAACACAGCAAGGCATGTGTTTGAGATAATCAAAAGCAAGAGCGTAAACGGATATTTTGACCTGATTTGCTTGGAGGTAAATGACCAGCTGTCAAAACATTCTGAAAATAAAGTAGAAATTGAAGTGATAATGTTTGACTTTGACGGCAATGTCATTGGTAGATTTCCAAAACAGTAACAGATATCTTATGATATAAAAAAGCAAAAGAGTGGAAAGTGTAGCAATACTTGCAATAACTAAGAATGGAATAGAAATAGCATCTACTTTGCAGAAACATTTTCCCAAATGGAAGATATTTGCTCCCTCAAAGTTCTCAGATTCTGCAACTACGATAGATTGGTTCGAAGATTCCACCGCAGGCAAAGTAGGTGAACTTTTCAACAAGTTTGACGCTTTGGTATGCATTTTCTCATTAGGGGCCGTAATACGGTTAATCGCGCCTCATCTGAAGGACAAAAAGACTGACCCTGCAGTTGTAGTAATTGATGACACTGCTAAATTCGCCATAAGCACTCTTTCTGGTCACCTTGGTGGGGCAAATAGGCTTACAGAAGAGATTGCCTCAGCTCTAAATGCCATTCCGGTCGTTACCACCGCTGCGGATGTAAACAAGACTATTGCTGTAGATCTTGTTGGAAGAGAATTGGGATGGTTGATAGATAATGATTCCACCGTTACTAAAATAAGTGCACTAATGGTAAATGAGGAAAAGATTGGGTTGTATCAGGATGCGGGAGAAAAGAATTGGTGGCAACCAAATAGAGAGCTGCCAAAAAATGTCCATATATACAAGACTTTAGAAGAGCTAAAGAAATCAGAATGCAAAGGATTTCTCATCATTTCGGATAGGATAATTGATGATAAAGAGATAATGCAACGCTCGGTGATCTACAGACCCAAGACTCTGGTTGTGGGAGTTGGATTACACTGGGATACTACAAAAAATACAATAAAAGAAGGACTAGACTATTGCTTTACCAAATTCAGACTCAGTCCCAAATCTATATCCAAATTTTCCTCAATAAAAAAGGAGTCTGATGTAGAAGGTTTGAAACAATTAACTGATGAAATGAATATTCCAATAGAATATTTTGAAACAAATGAACTTGCTAAAATAAGTACACCTAATCCATCGCAGGTTGTGCAAAGTTACGAAGGCACATCCAGCGTTTCTGAGGCTGCTGCAATCAAGAGCTCAAAAGGCACTTTAGTAGTTGAAAAACAAAAATTTCCCCCTAATCTTACTATTGCAATAGCAAGGATCGAGAAATGAGAAGAGCGCTCTTATTAATTGATAGGGGTAGTCGTGAGGAAGAAGTTAAGGAAGAACTTCGGTACATATGTGAAAAAGTGAAATTAAAAGGGAACTACCATTTTTCTGATTACTGTTTTTTGGAGGTGGTACCCCCTTATATCGAGGAGGGAATAAACAGGTGTCTTTCCCAAAACATAGATGCCCTCACCATAGTGCCTTATTTTCTCTATCCTGGAAGGAAGGTTAAAGCTGCGGTCAATACGGCAATAAAGCTGCAGGCAGAGACCAACGTTAAATTGACGATTTCAAGGCCGATGAGCCTTCATAAATCTTTGATAAAAATTGTAGATGAAAAAATAAGTACAGTTCTCAAGAAAAATAAGATTGATATACCAAAGTACAGGGTCGATATTTTACTTATCGGCCATGGAAGCAAGGACCCTAATGCAAGAATGTCGTTGAAGTATGTTTCAGAGGGATTGGAAGACTTGTACCGTGCAGTCAAGTATTGCTTTCTCGAAATTGAAGAGCCTAACATCAAGCAAGGAATAGAAATGAGTACAAAAGACAATCCAACACTTTTGGTTGTTGTACCATATTTTTTACATAAAGGAGCACATGTAAAAAGAGATATCCATGAAGACCTAGACCCTGCAATTGCAAGTTCTTATGTAAAAAATATTCTAATCTCTGAACATTTAGGAACAGATGATATTATGATAGATCTTGTGTTAGAAAGAGCAAGAGAAGTGGAACTATGATTACAGGGAAAGGTCAATCAATAGAAGATAAAAGCATGAAAATTATCGAACGTGAGATCGGTTCTCATTCATATTTGCCTGATGAGTGGACAATAGTAAAAAGAGTCATTCATTCAACAGCGGATTTTGATTTCGCACGAGAAAATAAGATAATTTTCCACATGGATGCAATAAAAAAAGGAGTAGAAGCTCTGAAAAGTGGCTGTGCCATAGTAGTGGACGTAAATGGAGTAGTTGGCGGTTTTAACAAGGACAATCTCAAAAAGTTTGGAAACCAAGTGATCTGCAACATATCCGAATCTTCTGTAGTAAATAAAGCCAAAGCGCTAAACAAAACACGTGCACAGACATCAATGAGAGTTGCAAGTAAGGATATGAATCGAGGAATAGTGGCAATAGGAAATGCTCCTACTGCCCTTCTTGAAGTAATACAGATGATAAAAGAGGGCCTTACGCTACCCTCCCTTGTAATTGGTATTCCAGTTGGTTTTGTTTGCGCGTCTGAATCCAAGGATGAGCTACGAACCTTAGACATTCCTTATATCACAAATTTGGGTCGAAAGGGAGGAAGTCCATGTGCCTCTGCTATCGTTAACGGACTTTACATAATCCTGAAAGAAAAACTATCTTCTTGAATATTTAGCGCAGCTTTCAACGAGGGTTCTAGCCACATTTGGTAAGGCAAAATGCAGATGCATGTATGATGCTAGTGTGTTATATTGAATCAGCCCGTCTTTTTTTCTGCTTATCCCAACGCCTATTTCCATATCATAGGCAAACCTAGAATCCTTATCTATAGATTCAAGGTCAGAGAAATGAAACTCCTGCCCTCTGATTACATTGTTGCTACTGGAGATAATGCAATTTCTGGAAATTTTGGCTTTGGTATAATTTAGCTTAAGATCTCTTTGCATGACAGTTTCTGCATCAAAAAGTCCAACCATCCTAAATTTTTTGTTCTCATATCTAATAGATTTTGTTAGATACATCAGACCACCGCATTCAGCGTAGATTGGAATTCCATCTTCTGCTAATTTTTTAACACATTTTTGCATTGAACTGTTCCGTGCAAGTAATTCCCCTTTTACCTCTGGAAAACCACCACCCAAGTATAATCCATCACAGGAGGAAATTTTCTTGTCCGATACAGGACTAAAGAATTCCAGCTCAGCTCCCTCTCTTTGTAAAGCATCCAAGTTGTCTTGATAGTAAAAATTGAACGATTCATCGAGTGCAACGGCGATTTTAACTCTTTTCTTTCTTTTTCTTTCTGCCAAGATGACTGGCAAGTTAGCAGTCCTTTTGCTTATTTCAATGATTTTATCAATATCAATAAAATCAGAAAATAATTTTGCAATAGTAGCAATCTTGCCCTGAAGTGATTTCTGTTCTTTTACAGGAATTAGACCGAGGTGTCTTGATTCAAGATGAAGGTTATTTTCTCTTGGGATTACTCCTACTACCGGTATTCCTAATTTTTTTAGAGCCTGTCTACAAAGGTCTTCATGTTTCCTGCTTCCTATCTTGTTTAAGATAAAACCCGATATCCTTGAATTTTTCTGGAATCTAGTGAAACCCAACGCTGTCGCAGCGATAGAACGAGCGGTCTTGCTTGCATCAAGGACAAGAATTACAGGTGATTTTATGATGTTTGCAACGTGATATGTACTTGCGAAGTTTGAATCGCCAGAAAATCCATCAAAATAACCCATTACACCTTCAGTAACAGAAATGTCGGCATCTGAATTTAAGGTGAAACTTTTCAAGACTCCTCTAGTGCTCATAAGCCATGGATCTAGGTTACGGGCAGGCCGTTCTGCAATAGTTCCAAGATAACTTGGATCTATAAAATCTGGGCCTACCTTGAAAGGTTGTACTGAATATCCCCGCTTTTTGAGTGAGTACATGATGGCAGATGCTATTGAGGTTTTACCCACACCGCTAGAGGTTCCTGATAGGATAATTCTTGGTATTTTCATTTTTGCCAATTTTTCCCTATTTCATTTGAGATTAGCACTTAATTTCCTTGTATGTGGTCTAGGTCATTTCTAGAGTTTTTTATCATATCAAAAAGTTGACGAATGGCCAACTTTGGATGGTGAGTTGCCATGCGAATAATATTTGACATTCCAAAATCAGCTTTGACAAAATCAAGGAATTCATCTATTGAAAGTTCGTTAATTATTTCCAGCTCTTTATCCCATTGCTCATCGTCTAGACCTAACCATCGGTATTGCACTTTTATCGCGGTACCTATCTTGGATCCTACGTCTTTTTTGGTCGAATCTTCATATGGTTTTAAAGATTCTTTTGACGTATCTCCATTGATTACTGCTTGAGCGCCAATCGCGCCAGCCCTTCTGCCAAATTCAATAGCATATCTGATTCCTTCCAAGACCAGAGGATTTGCTTGACCTGCTGCGTCTCCGACAAGAATCAAGTTATCATGTATCATTGAACTTCGTAATCCTTCGTTGGGTATCAGTCCATAGTGAAATTCAATAGGAACTATTCTTCCCAATCGGTCTATAGGCGTTGGCTTGCTTTCGAGCAGTTCTAATAGATGTTGTGTAGCATCGACTTGCGATTCAGGTTTGCCTATACCCACCCCAATTCTTACCCTGTTGCTCCCCAAGGGAAATATCCACGCATAACCAGCTGGGGAATATTTACGACCTACCATTAGATGCCATGTATCTGAATCTGTTTTGTCTACATAGGCTTCATATTCAGCACCAGCCCCAAATCTTCTCCATTGAGAGACTATTCCAACACTCTTTCCGATGACGGAATAAAAGCCGCTTGCATCTATGATGAGCTTCGAATGGAAGATAAGATCTTCCTTCATCGATGTTGCCTTTACACCTACCAATTTTCTCTTCTCATCTTTTAATGCTTCAATTACATTTGTCTTCAAGAAAATATCTGCTCCAACACTTGCTGCCTGGTAAGCTAAGAATTGATAGGTTCTTCTTACATCTAGCACGACTGCGTGAGGCTTGGAGCTACTTTTTAAGATGTAATTATTAGGAGAGTAAAATGCATAATTTTTTATTTTGTTGTAATAATCATCTGGAATCCCAAATGACTTTGCCTCTTCAATCCATGTGACCCCACTTGTTCTAATGCTTTGTCCTATTGCTTCTTCTCTCTCGATTATTGCTACACTCATCCCTCTTTTTGCAGCGCTCCAGCCAGCAGATAGACCAGCTGGTCCTCCTCCCACTATTACAATGTCGTAATCATAAATTCGAGTCAAGTACTCATCACCAAATTTCCTTCAATTAGTATTATAAGCTGTCTTTTTCGTATTACAGTCTGAAAGTCTTTGATGAATGCTAATCTTTTTACTTGAGATACCAAAATCATGCCTAATGACAAAACAGGGATTGGTTATAGTCTATACCGGTAAAGGAAAGGGCAAAACCACTGCTGCTCTTGGAATCGCGCTTCGAGCCGTAGGATACAAGCATAAAGTTTGCATGATTCAATTCATCAAAGGCTCATGGCATTATGGAGAAATGACTTCATCAAAAAGACTAGAACCTGAATTTGAGCTTACCGCAGTTGGGAAAGGATTTGTTGGAATAATGGATGACAAGAGCCCAATTGAGGATCATAGAATGATTGCTCGAGAAGCTCTTAGTATTGCTCAAGAAAAAATCAATTCAAAAAAGTATGACATAGTAATACTAGATGAGATAAATTATGCTGTAAATCTTGGTCTGATAGATCTTGATGACGTGATAGATTTGATAGTAAAAAAACCCGCTAATCTTAATCTAGTATTGACAGGAAATTACGCCACAGACGAAGTAATTAACTTGGCAGATCTAGTAACCGAAATGAGAGAAGTAAAACATCCGTTTAAATCTGGAACAAGAGCTAGAAAAGGAATCGACTTTTAATCAGCAACATTAAATTACGTATTAGAAACTTTAAGGTTATGACAACAACTATTCAAGATTTTCCCGAAGTGGGAGAGATTGTAGTTGCCACTGTAACAAGGATAATGGACCAGGGGGCTTATGTTGCTCTTGATGAATATAACAACATTCAGGGATTCTTGCATGTATCTGAGATTGCTACAGGGTGGATAAGGAATGTCGAAAAATTTCTCAAACCCGGGGAAAAGAAAGTATTACTTGTAAAGCGTAAAGCGTGTGGATCCTGCTAGATCTGAAATTGATTTATCATTAAAACAAATATCGACTGATCAAAAGAAGAAGAAGCTGTTAGAGCTGAAACGTAGAGAAAAGGAAAATGCTCTAGTGGAGAATCTAAAGTCAAGAGCCGATCTATCAAAAGCTGAGATCGAGAAGGTAGAAAATGTGTTAGTTGAAAAGTTCGGTTCAATATATGACGCATTTTCAAAAGTTTCTGCCAAAGGCAAGTCTGTATTGGAAGGTCTCAGCATACCACCCAAGGCATTAACTGTTATTGAGGAATTAAGCTCAAAAATTCAGGTTCCTCATGTAGAGATACGTGGGATATTGGAATTGACTTGTACCAAACCTAACGGCATAGAAATAATCAAGAATGCTCTGCTTGAAGCAACAGCTAACAAAACAGTGAATGCATCAGTGACTTATGTTGGTGCACCAAAATATCGTATTACCATTACCGCACAAAATTTTAAGGAAGCTGAAAAGGAGTTGAAGCCAATACTAGCATCAATTCAAGACATTATCGAGAAGGGAGGTACCTTCAAATTCACAAGGGAAGAATCAAAAAAGACTCGTGAAGGCTAAACTATGAAATTTCAGCTGCGCAAGTGTTCTACATGTAAAAGGTACACCTTGAAAGAAGAGTGTTCAAGATGTGAAAATAAGACGGTAAGCGTCCATCCAGGAAAATATTCCCCCGATGACAAATATGCAAGATACCGCATATCAGACAATTACAAGTAGTTTCTGAGTTATTTACCAGTACTATTTGAAGCAGGTAATATAGTAATCTTGCTTATTCGCGCTGCACCAGCATCTTCTGGTTGATTACCGGAGTTGGTTTTCAATAAAGCTATTTTATCGACGACTCCCTGTCCTGACATTACCTGACCAAAGAGAGTATAGTTTCCGTTCAGCCAAGGAGCGTCTCCCAAAGTAATGAAAAACTGGGAGCTGCCACTATTGACATCCAACCCACGAGCCATTCCAACCATATACTTTGTGAATTTCATATTACTAAATTCAGGAGGAATAGTATATCCAGCATCTCCTGTACCCCATGTATTCCTAGATCCATTAATTGTATTGGGATCCCCGGCCTGTATAACAAATCCAGGTATTATTCGGTGAAATATTGTTCCGCTATAAAATCCAGAATTAGCTAGTTTTTCAAAATTTGATACAGTTTTTGGAGCAATGTTATCTAGTAATTTAATTGATATCTGTCCGAACTTGGTATCTATTAAGGCAGTATCACCAGTGGGACTAGATGTGGTCGTTGGTTTAATCTCTGATTTTGTTTGCGCTGGAGCTGCTTGCAGCTTATAATCTGGATTTACCTGATATAGAAGGACTCCAGAAAAGACACCGGACTCCTTTTTATCTAGGGTGGGTGAGGAATACACCAGCCTTAGAGTCCCATTGGCATTTTCAGGATACTTGATTGTTTTAGTGTATATTGCGGTATAGCCAAGCGTATAGTTGGCTGACTCTGTGTGAGTATTAGGATCATAGTATGTAACAGGGGTAAAGGGGAACATATGGCCAAGCATTGTGTTCTGCCAGAAATAGCTAGTAGGTGTGAATTGATCCGCTTCAAGGAATTTGGATGAATCTTCACCGGCTATTCTGATAAACCACTGCTTCTTACTCTCATCTCCTCCACCACCAAGTATATACAGCTCTTGTCCTGGAGAGACAAACTTTTGACCAACGACATACACTAGAACATAATTTGCTCCCATTTCCCTCAACATCTTCCATGCATCATCGGGGGAGCTAAGAAACATCTTGGCAATAGCAGCTATTCTGCTAGTATCAATAGTGGCATTATCTGCAAGGGTTTTCCTGTCTCCCAATGTTTGTATCCAATATCCGTAATCCCACCATGAAGCTACTACGGAATCTTTGGGTGTGTTATTCTTTATCCAGTTCAATGTTGCAGGCCAGTCATCAGTTGAGATAGCATAATTAGAACCACCATTAAGAATGGTAGGGGGAGATTTCGTTATTGATATCCAATTGGCATTTACTGGAAATATTGTAGGTACTAGCAGTAAAGCTACTACAACTATCACAAATGAAATCTTTGGNATTTTCCCCAACAAATCTATTGTTTTCTTTCCTTGCAAAGTCTTCTTTTTAGGNGATTCNACAACTTTCACATTTCTTTCTTCCTTTTTCAAAATATCAGCTATAATGGAAGCCAATCCGATTGCCGAAAGCACAATAACAGATGATGCAGTCAATAATTCTAACCTAGAAAATGTTGATCCCGCATAGGCTCCCACGATGCCAAGAATTAAAGCAAAAACCATCATCTCATTCTTAAGGGATAACGGCGGAGAGGAGCTAGCTTCTGTGTTCTTCGTCCTAAATATTAGCCAAATTCCCAAACCGGCAAATAACATGAGAATGGAAAAGTAACTGAAGTTTTGTGCAAGCGTCGGTGTAGCATGTTCAGCGACAGAATCTACCAAGGGATCTTCTGAAGTGAGGAAGGGATTCACTGCATTTAGGTAACGAAAGCTAGCTGTGGCAAGAATTCCTGAGGAAAAGATTACCATGCCTATTATGACCAATGCGGCCAGAGCTAACAGGCTATTTCTCAAACGAACTGGCTCTTTGCTAAATTTCTGAATAAGAATTATTATGACTAGCATTATTGTAGGCCCGATAAGGACAAGCCCCCGTATTCCGAATACAAAAGCTGGTCCAGGTCTTGCAAACACTCCACCAGCTACTGCCATTGTGACAGCCACAAAGAGTGGAATGGCCCAAAGCAAGAATTTATGATCTTTCCTTACGAAAGGCAATGCAATAAAAAAAAGTCCTAACGGGATAATGAAAAATTCGATCCCACCCCATGCAGCAAAACCAATTGCTAAGAAGAATCCAGCACCGACCAGCTTTGCAGCTGCGATCTTATGATTATCTGATTTTAGTCCGCTCAGAAATAGATATACTCCTAGGATACCGTAGAATAATCCAAGAGGTTCCGATTTGAACCAGCCTATGGTCCCTCTCACTATAATGGGAGGAGATAGTGCGAAGAAAAGCGAGGCAAAAAGGCCCGCAGTTGTGCCTCCAATAACTCTTACAAGTGCAAATACTAGAATAGTAGTTAACGAACCAAAGATCACTGGGAAGATTATTGTGAAATTATACAAGCTTGCTCCTCCACCAAAAATTTTGTACAAAATTGCATCAGTAAAATGGAGTGGCACTTGAGCGGTAGAATATACGTCTCTTCCTTGAGGATACCAACTCATGTCGTCATGCCAGTGAATGTACGCATTTATTCCATTATCTAATAGGTATTGAGTTGCTCTGTAGTTAAAATATGGATCGAATTCGTTTAATTGAAAACCATAATCAGCAGCCTGTGACCTGACCATCGCAGATATAGAAAATGAAATTGCAAGTATTCCAATAACAAGCAAGTGTCGTAAGTGAAAATCAAAATTTCTTACTTGAAATAACTTTGTATCATGAATCAAACTAGGTTTGATGGAAATTCCTCTGTTTATTACTCTTTTGTAAGAATCTGTACTTCACACGATTTTACAAGATTTTTGAATTCAGTTGCGTCACGTTCAGTGCCAACTATAGTGCCATAATGCATCGGGATTGCAATTATTGGCTTGATTATTTCTGTAGCTTTGGCTGCTTCCTTATTCGTCATGACATAGGTACCGCTTACAGGTATCAGTAGTATGTCTGGTCTTAAATTAGACATTTCTGGTATAAGGTCAGAATCACCAGTATGATAGATGACGATTCCGTTGATGTTTACCAAAAATCCTATTTTGTTGTCTTCTTTAGGATGAAATGGCTTTTTCGTATCTCGATTTATCTTGTCTATATTGTATGCACTGACTGCTCTGATTCTTATGCCATTCACTGTCTTTTCCTCTCCTGGTGCAATACCCATCTTCTCCTTGAACGCGATGCCAGTAATCTTATTCACACATTCTTTTGCTGCTACAATTGTTGTCTTAGTCGTTGATATTCTTTGCAGATCCTCTAGACTCAAATGATCAA
>JGI25383J37093_10000268_pt1 | contig 11352 bp, 10 predicted proteins | sample GraSoi013_1_20cm_4_FD_37093 | JGI IMG/M metagenome (IMG submission 37093)
CGGGGCGAAGAGGATCTCGACGAAGATCCCGGCGAGCGCCTCCACGACGCCCATGTCGAGGGCACGGTTCACGCCGACGATGCCGCCGTAGATCGAGACCGGATCGCTCGCCTTGGCCAGGGCCATCGCCTCGCCGACCGTGGCGCCGAGGGCGACGCCGCAGGGATTCGTGTGCTTGACGACCACCGCCGCCGGCTCGTCGAACTCCAGCACGACGGCGAGCGCCGCCGAGAAGTCGAGGAGGTTGTTGTAGCCGAGCGGAGGGCCGTGGAGCTGCCGCATCGCCCCGAGCCCGTGGCGCGGCCCGTCGAGGGGCGTGTAGAACGCCGCCGCCTGGTGCGGGTTCTCCCCGTAGCGGAGCCCGAGGGCGCGCTCGGCGTCGATCCGGAGCCGGGGCGGCCACGCCTCCGGGGCCGCGGCCGGCGTCACCGTCGCCTGCGGGGACCGCAGATAGCTCGCGATCGCCGCGTCGTACTGGGCCGTGCGCCTGAACGCGTCCTGGGCGAGGCGATAGCGCGTGGCGTCGGAGAGCGCGCCGCTCCTCCGAAGCTCGTCGAGCACGCCGGGGTACTGGGACGGGTCGGTCACGACGCCGACGCTCGCGTGGTTCTTCGCCGCGGCGCGGATCATCGTGGGACCACCGACGTCGATCTGCTCGATCGCCTCGTCGAGCGTGACCCCGGGCCGCGCCACCGTCGTCTCGAAGGGGTAGAGGAGGACGACGACGAGATCGATCGGCGGGATCCCGTGCTTGTCGAGCGCTTCGAGGTGGCCGGGGACGTCCCGCCGCGCCAGAATACCGGCGTGGATCATCGGGTGAAGCGTCTTGACACGGCCGTCGAGCATCTCGGGGAACCCGGTGACGTCGGCGACGTCGCGCACGGCGACTCCGGCGTCCCGCAGGAGCTTCGCGGTGCCGCCGGTCGAGACGATCTCGATCCCCAGTCCACCGAGGGCGCGGGCGAACTCGATCACGCCGGTCTTGTCGTGGACGGAGACGAGGGCGCGGCGGACCTTCACCGGACGGTCACCCATCACAGGCTCGCCTCGGACGCGGGGGCCCCTGCCCCCGGACGTCCTGCGGCTCGCACAACCACTTTGCGGCCGCTGATCGTGAGCCTCCCTTCGGCGAACAGGCGGATGGCTTCGGGATACAGGCGGTGCTCCTCCACGAGGATGCGAGCCGACAAGGATTCCTCCGTGTCGTCGGGGTGCACGGGCACGCTCGATTGTAAAACGACCGGCCCGGTGTCCACGCCCTCGTCGACGACGTGCACGGTGGCGCCGGCGAGCTTGACGCCGTACTCGAGCGCCTGGCGTTGGGCGGCGAGCCCGGGAAACGCCGGCAGCAGCGAGGGGTGGACGTTCAGAATCCGTCCGGCGTACGCGCGGACGAAGCCGGCCGTCAGGATCCGCATGAAGCCGGCGAGGCACACGAGGCCGGCCCGTCGCGCCTCGAGCTCGCGCACGAGGGCGAGGTCGTAGGCTTCACGGTCGGGAAAGTCCTTCGGGTTGACGAAGCGCGCCTCGACGCCGACCGCGCGCGCGCGGTCGAGTGCCTGCGCCCGCTCGCGATCGCTGACCACGACGACGACCCGCGCGGGGAAGCCGGGGCGCGCGCACGCCTCCAGGATGGCCTGGAGGTTCGAGCCGCGGCCCGAGGCGAGGACGCCGAGGCCCAGCGGCGTCGCCGCGGACGTCACGCCGCGAGCTCCACGCCGCGCTCGCCCGCCACGATCTCACCGAGGCGCAGGACGGTCTCCCCGGCGTCGCGCAGGACGTCGGTCGCGCGATCGACGTCCTTGGGCGGCAGGACGATCACGTAGCCGATCCCCATGTTGAAGGCGCGGAACATCTCGGTGTCGGCAACCCCGCCCGCGTGCTGGAGTGTCGCGAAGACCGGCGGCGGGGTCCACGCGGTACGCGAGATGCGCGCGCGACACCCCTCGGGCAGCACGCGCGGCAGATTCCCCGGGAGGCCGCCCCCCGTGACGTGCGCCATCGCGTGCACCTCCGCGCGCGGGAGGAGCGCCAGCACGGGCTTGGCGTAGATCCGGGTCGGCGTGAGCAGCTCGTCGCCGACCGTCCGGCCGGTGCCCGGCAGGAGGGCGTCCACCGTGAGCTTCATCACGTCGAAGACGATCCGGCGCGCCAGTGTGTACCCGTTCGAGTGGAGCCCCGACGAGGGGAGCCCGAGCACGACGTCACCCGGGCGGACCCGCGCGCCGTCCACGAGCCCCAGGCGCTCGGCGACGCCGACGGCGAAGCCCGCGAGGTCGTATTCGCCGGGCGCGTAGAGGTCGGGGAGCTCCGCGGTCTCACCCCCGACGAGGGCGCAGCCGGCGAGCCGGCAGCCGGCGGCGATGCCCTTCACGATCGTCTCCACGCGCGCCGGGTCGAGGCGCGCGGTGCCGATGTAGTCGAGGAAATAGAGGGGCTCGGCGCCGTGGACAAGGAGATCGTTGACGCCCATCGCGACGAGGTCGATGCCCACGGTGTCGTGGCGGTCGGCAAGGAACGCGACCTTGAGCTTGGTGCCCACGCCATCGGTGGAGGCCACCATGACCGGCTCGCGGTAGCGCGCGGGCATGCTCACGAAGGCGGCGAATCCGCCGACGCCCGCCAGGACCTCGGGGCGCGCGGTCGAGCGCGCGAGGGTCGCGATGCGGCGGACCGCGTCGTCGCCGGCGTCGATGTCGACGCCGGCCGCGCGGTAAGTCAGGGGCTTCATCGAGTCGTCGGTGGGGTCCGTCAGCCGTCGAAGAGGCGGAGCTGGTCCGACGCCTCCGGCTCGATCCCCACACGGTAGTTGCCGGTGAAGCACGCGTGGCAGAAGTGGCTCGGGTCGGCGCCGGTCGCCTTCAGCATGCCGTCGAGCGAGAGGTAGCCGAGCGAGTCGGCGGCGAGGTAGCGCCGGATCTCCTCCGGCGCGTGGCTCGAGGCGATCAGCTCCTTCCGCGTCGGGGTGTCGATCCCGTAGTAGCACGGCCACTGGATCGGCGGGGACGAGATGCGTACGTGGACCTCGCGCGCCCCGGCGCTCCGGATCATCTTCACGATCTTCCGGCTCGTCGTGCCCCGGACGATCGAGTCGTCGACGACTACGACCCGCCGTCCCTCGAGCATCTCGCGCATGGGGTTCAGCTTCACCTTCACGCCGAAGTGGCGGATGCCCTGCTTCGGCTCGATGAACGTGCGGCCCACGTAGTGGTTGCGGATGAGCCCGAGCTCGTACGGCGTGCCCGCCTCCTCGGAGTAGCCGAGCGCGGCGCTCGTGCCCGAGTCCGGCACCGGGATGACGATGTCCGCGGGGACGGGGTGCTCACGCGCGAGCTGTCGCCCCAGTGCCTTCCGCACCGTGTGGACGTTCCGCCCCCAGAGGATCGAGTCGGGCCGGGCGAAGTAGACGTATTCGAAGACGCACTGCAGGCGCTCGGCGGGCGGGAACGGGTGGATCGAGCGGAGGCCCGCGTTCGAGACGACCACGATCTCGCCGGGCTCGACGTCGCGCTCCCACCGCGCCTCCATCAGGTCGAGCGCGCACGTCTCCGAGGCGAGGACCCAGGCGTCGCCGAGCCGGCCGATCGTGAGCGGGCGGAAGCCGTACGGGTCGCGGATCGCGTACATCGCGTCGGGCGTGAGGATCAGGAGCGAGTAGGCGCCCTTCACCTGGCCGAGCGCGTGGGTGATCTGCTCCTCGAGCGGGCCCGCCGGCGCCCGCGCCAGGAGGTGGAGGATCACCTCGGTGTCCGAGTTCGACTGGAAGATCGCGCCGTCGCGCTCCATGTCCCGTCTNAGCGTCTCGGCGTTGGTGAGGTTGCCGTTGTGGGCGATCGCGACCGGCCCGCGCGCCGTGTTGGCCGTGATCGGCTGCGCGTTCCTGATGTTCGAGCTGCCCGCCGTCGAGTAGCGCACGTGACCGATGGCGCGGTGGCCCGGCAGGCGACGCAACCGCTCGGGACTGAACACGTCGGCCACCCAGCCCATCGCCTTCTCGGTGTGGAAGCTGACGCCGTCGGTGGCGGCGATGCCCGCCGACTCCTGCCCGCGATGCTGGAGCGCGTAGAGTCCGAGGTACGTGACGTTGGCGGCCTCCGGATGGTTCCAGATGCCGAACAACCCGCACTCGTCGTGGAACCGGTCGTCGTCACGCCATGTGACGCTCAAATCCGCTCCTCCACGCGCGCTCGATCCGGTCCAGCGCGACNTCCACGATCGTCTTCGTCCCGAGCCGGAGCACGAGCCGGTCGCCGCCCGTCGTCCCGATCCACCGCCATGGGATCGCCGACTCCGCCATCAGCGCCTCGAACTCGCGCACCCGCGGGGGCTCCACCGCGACGATCACGCGCGACGGCCCTTCGCCGAACAGCACGTGGTCGCCACGGCCGGACGCGGCGAGCGCCGCCTCTAGCCCTACCGGCTCCCGCCCGGTCACGCATCCCTCGGCCAGCGCCACGGCGAGACCGCCCTCGGAGCAGTCGTGCGCCGCCGTCACCAGCCCCGCGCTCACGGCGGCGCGCACCGCCGCCTGAACCTTGCGCTCCGCCTCGAGGTCGAGCGGGGCNAGCCTGCCGCCGAGCCGCCGGTGGGCGCGCCAGAGATACTCGCTGCCGCCCAGGCTCGCATGCTCGAGGCCGAGCAGCGCGACGCGGTGTCCCGCCCCCTTGAACCACTGGGTCGCCCGCCGCCCCGCGTCCTCCAGGACGCCCACCACCCCGATGATCGGCGTCGGCAGGATCGCCTGGCCGCTGGTCTCATTGTAGAAGGAAACGTTGCCGCCCACTACCGGGATCTCGAGGGCACGGCACGCCTCGGCGATGCCGTCGATCGCCTGNGCGAACTGCCAACGGATCTCCGGCCGCTCGGGCGAGCCGAAGTTCATGCAATCGGTCACCCCGACGGGCGTGGCCCCCGAGCAGGAGACGTTGCGCGCCGCCTCACACACGGCCATGGCGGCGCCTCGCCGGGGGTCCAGGAAGACGTGGCGCCCGTTGCCGTCGGTGGACACGGCGAGCGCCCGCGGCGTGCCCTTCACCCGGAGGACCGCCGCGTCGGAGCCGGGGAGGACGAGGGTGTTGATTCCCACCTGCTGGTCGTACTGNCGGAAGACCCACTCCTTGGACCCGATGCTCGGCGACGCGCAGAGGGCGAGGAGCGCCTCACCGTAGTCGGGGGGCTCGGGCAGCGTGAGTGGGTCGAAGGCGAGCCGCTCGGCGAGCCACCCAGGCGGCGCCGTCGGTTTCGTGTATTTCGGCGCGTCGGCGAGGAGGCTCACCGGGACNTGGGCGACGACCTCGCCGCTGAGCCGCGCCGTGAGCGCGCCACCGGCGGTGACCCGTCCGATCTCCACCGCGTCGAGCTCCCACTTGGCGAAGATCCGCCGGACGTCGTCCTCGCGTCCCCGGCCGGCGACCAGGAGCATGCGCTCCTGCGACTCGGAGAGAAGGATCTCGTACGGGGTCATCCCCACCTCGCGCTGAGGCACTCGCGAGAGCTCGACGTCCATCCCCGTGCCCGCGCGCGCCGGCATCTCGGAGGTGCAGCACGCGAGGCCCGCCGCGCCCATGTCCTGGATCCCGACGACCGCGCCCGCCTTCATCGCTTCCAGGCACGCCTCGAGCAGGAGCTTCTCGGTGAACGGGTCGCCGACCTGCACCGTCGGCCGCCGCTCCGCGGCCGACTCGTCGAACGTCGCCGACGCCATCGTCGCCCCGTGGATCCCGTCGCGCCCGGTCTTGTTGCCGACGTAGAAGACCGGGTTGCCGACGCCCTCGGCGCGTGCCCGGAAGATCTGGTCGGCGCGCGAGTCCGACACACATGACGTTGACCAGCGGGTTCCCGGCGTACTCGGGCGCGAAGGCGACCTCCCCACCGACCGTGGGGCAGCCGAAGCAGTTGCCGTACCAGCTGATGCCCGACACGACGCCCTCGACGAGGCGGCGCGTCTTCGGGTCGTCGAGCTCGCCGAACCTGAGCGAGTCGAGGAGGGCGATGGGCCGCGCACCCATCGTGAAGATGTCTCTCAGAATGCCACCGACGCCGGTGGCCGCGCCCTGGAACGGCTCGATGAACGAGGGGTGATTGTGGCTCTCGATCTTGAACACCACGGCCCAGCCGTCACCGATGTCGATCGCACCCGCGTTCTCACCGGGCCCCTGGAGCACGCGCGGCCCCTCGGTGGGAAGCCGGCTCAGGTAGGCGCGCGANTGCTTGTAGGCGCAGTGCTCGGACCAGAGCGCCGCGAAGAGCCCGAGCTCGGCGTAGGTCGGCTCGCGGCCGAGGCGGCTCGTGATCCGGTCGTATTCTTCGGCGGTGAGGCCCGAGTCCCTCGCGAGGTCGAGCGTGACCTTCGGTGGTGCCTCCGTCAACCCCGGCTACCGCTTGAGGAAGCTGCCATCCTCGACGAGGCTCCCGAGGAGGGACTGGAACAGCAGGAGTCCGTCCGTGCTGCCCATCGCCGCCTCCGCCGCACGCTCGGGGTGCGGCATAAGCCCCAGCACGGTGCCCTCCGGGTTCACGATGCCGGCGATGTTCTCGAGCGATCCGTTCGGGTTCGCCGTCCGTGTCACGCGGCCGTCGGCCTCCCCGTAGCGGAAGACGATCTGCCTCCGCGCCTTCAGCGTCCGGAGCGCCTCGGGGTCGGCGTGGTACTTGCCCTCACCGTGGGAGATCGGCATCGTCAGCACCTGCCCCGGCCGTAGTCCACGGGTGAAGGCCGTCTCGACGTTCTCCACGACCAGGTGCGTAGACTGGCAGCGGTACTGCAGGCATTCGTTGCGCATGAGCGCCCCCGGCAGGAGCCCCGCCTCGCACAGAATCTGGAAGCCGTTGCAGGAGCCGAGCACGTGCCCACCGCGAGCGACGAAGTCCCGCAGCGCGTCGACGACCGGCGAGCGCCCCGCGACGGCACCGGCGCGCAGATAGTCGCCGTAGGAGAAGCCGCCGGGCAGGACGACGCAGTCGAGATCGTCGAGATCGCGCTCCCGGTGCCAGACGTACTTCACCGGTTGGTGGAGCACCTCGGAGATGACGTAGTGGAAGTCGCAATCGCTCCACGTCCCCGGGAAGACGACCACGCCGAATCTCATGACGCGTTCATCTTACCGGACCGCCCCACGACGGGCAAGGTCATCGGCCATCTCGATCGTGTAATCCTCGAGAACCGGATTCGCCAGGAGCTGCCGGCACATCTCGCCGACGCGCGCGCGGGCGGCGTCCGCCGTCGCGGTGTCGAGCTCGATTTCGATCACTTTGCCGACGCGGAGGTCGCTGACCTCCGTGAACCCCAGGCCGGCGAGTGCCTTCCGGACCGCCGCGCCCTGGACGTCGAGGATCCCGGGCTTCAGCCTGACGAGCACGCGGAACTTCACGCGGAGGTTCCGACGAGGCGTCGGTACACCTCCTGGTACGCCTCCTCCACGCCCCCGAGGTCGCGACGGAATCGGTCCTTGTCGAGCTTCTCCCCGGTCTGCCGGTCCCAGAGGCGGCACGTGTCGGGCGAGATCTCGTCGCCGAGGTAGCGCCGCCCACCGGCGCGCCCGAACTCGAGCTTGAAGTCGACGAGGATGAGCCCGCGCTTCCACATGTGAGGCCGGAGAATGCGGTTGATCCTGAGCGCCATCCGCCGCATCCACGTGAGCTCCGCCGGGGTGGCGAGCTTCATCATCCGCACGTGGTCGTCGTTGATCATCGGATCGCCGAGCGGATCGGACTTGTAGTAGAGCTCCACGATCGGCTGCCGGATCGGCGTGCCCTCGTCGAGGCCGGTGCGCTTGGCCAGGCTGCCCGCGACCACGTTGCGCACGATCGTCTCGATCTTGATGATGTCGAGCCTCCGGCAGAGCATCTCACGGTCGGAGAGCGCCCCGAGGTAGTGCGTCGGCACCTTTGCGCGCTCGAGGCGCTCGAACATCGCCGCCGACACCCGGTTGTTGACGACGCCCTTGCCGACGATCGTTCCCCGCTTGAGCGCGTTGAAGGCCGTGGCATCGTCCTTGAAATACTGGACGATCAGGCGCGGGTCGTTCGTGGCGTACACGATCTTGGCCTTGCCCTCGTAGAGCTTCGCGCGCGTCTCGACGTTCACCGGCGCCCCCCGCGTGTTCACTGGATGAGCCCCACCCGCCGGAAGATGGCGTCCACGTTCCGGAGGTACCACGCCGGATCGAAGCAGGCCTTCAGCTCGTCGCTCCCGATCCGGTCCGTCACCGTTGGGTCGGCCGCGAGCACCTCGAAGAACGGCCGCCGCTCCCGCCAGGCGCGCATGGCGTGGCGCTGGACGACCTCGTAGGCCACCTGGCGGGCGAGTCCCGCCTCGGTGAGCTTGAGCAGCACGCGCTGCGAGTAGACGAGCCCGTGACTCAGCTCGAGGTTCTCGGCCATCCGCGCCGGGTCCACCTCGAGCCCCTCGACGATGAAGGTCGTGAGGTGGAACAGGTAGTCGAGCAGAATCGTCGAGTCGGGCAGGATCACGCGCTCGACCGACGAGTGACTGATGTCGCGCTCGTGCCACAGCGCGACGTTCTCCAACGCGGCCAGCGCGTTCCCCCGGAGGAGCCGCGCCAGGCCGCAGATCCGCTCCGAGAGCTCGGGGTTTCGCTTGTGGGGCATCGCGCTCGAGCCCTTCTGTCCCTCGCCAAACGGCTCCTGCGCCTCGAGCGTCTCGGTGCGCTGGAGCCCCCGCACCTCGAGCGCGATCTTCTCGAGGGATGCGCCCGCCACGGCGAGCGTCGCGCAGAACTCGGCATGGCGATCCCGCTGGACGATCTGCGTGGACACCGGCGCGGCCTCGAGCCCGAGCTCCCCGCACACCTCCGTCTCGAGCTCGGGCTCGACGTGGGCGAAGTTCCCGACGGCGCCAGAGAGCTTTCCCACCGCGACGGCGGCGCGAGCGCGCCACAGGCGCTCCAGGTTCCGCTGCGCTTCGGTGTACCACACCGCCGCCTTCAGCCCGAAGCTCGTCGGCTCCGCGTGCACACCGTGCGTCCGCCCAACCGTCAGGGTGTCCTTATGGCGGAGCGCCAGCGCGCGGAGCGCGTCCCGGAGGCGCACCTGTCCCGCGATGAGGAGGTCGGCGGCGTCCCGGAGCTGGAGCGCCAGCGCCGTGTCCCAGACGTCGCTCGTCGTGAGGCCGATATGGACGAAGCGAGAGTCCGGACCGAGCTGCTCCTCGAGGCTCGTGAGAAGCGCGATCATCTCGTGCTTGACCCGCTCCTGGATGGCGAGGATCCGCGCGACGTCCACGCGCGCCGTCTGGCGGATGCGCGCCATCGCGTCGGAGGGGATGCGGCCGCGNCGGGTGTAGGCCTCGCACACGGCGAGCTCCACTCGGAGCCACGCCGCGTATTTGGACTCCTCGCTCCAGAGGCGGCCCATCTCCGGGCGGGTGTAACGCTCGATCACGCCCTCACCTTAGAGCAAAACACCCCGCAGTGGAAGTGCGAGCCGGAGGACGTCGCGGGGCTGGGGCCCCGCCGTCCGAGGCGAGCGAAACACGAGAATCGTGCGAGCCGGAGGACGTCGCGAGTCGGGGGGTTTGGGGGGCCATGTCGGGGCGGCGTTCGCAGACGCGATCGAGCCTCAGGCTCGATCGAGACGCGAGTCGGGGGGTTTGGGGGGCCATGTCGGGGCCCCCCAATATCAACGATGCAGTTCGCGCGGGAGGTTGCGGCGATCGAGGGGTCCGAGCGTGGTCAGGACGAGGCGGTCCTCGTCGAGGAGGTCGGTGACGAGCGCTTGCACCTCCTCGTGGCGGACGACGTCGATCGCCGCGAGCATGGCGTCGATCGTGAGGAACGAGCCCAGGTGCATCTCGTGCTTGGCGAGCCGATTCATCCGGCTCGACGTCGACTCGAGCGACAGCATCAGGCTGCCCTTCAGATGATCCTTGGAGCGTCGGAGCTCCTCCTCCGTCACGCCGCTCTTCTTTATCTCACGGAGCTCCTTGAGGATCGACTTGAGGACCTTGGAGAAGTTCGGCGCGTCGCTCGCGGCATAGATGTAGAGCGTCCCCGTGTCGACGTACGCCTGGACGCCCGAATGGATCGCGTAGACGAGCCCCTGGCGCTCCCGCACCTCCTGGAAGAGGCGCGAGGACATGCTGCCGCCGATCACATCGTTCAGGACGAACAGGGCGTAGCGCTCGGGCGCCGAGTGGTGCAGGCCCGGGAAGCCCATGATGACGTGGACCTGCTCGAGCGGCTTGTGGACGATGTTGACCCCGGCCTTCATGAGCGGGGGCGTGTCCGTGCGCGGTGTCACCGCGCGAGTGAAGCCGTCGAAGCCGCGCCCGAAGAGGTCGACGACCCGGTCGTGGGTGACGTTGCCCGCGACCGCGATCATGATGCGTGGCGGCACGTACTCCTCGCCGAAGTGGGTGAGCACCGCCGCGCGATCGTAACCGTTCACCGCCTCGCGCGTGCCGAGGATCGGGCGTCCGAGCGGATGGCCCTCCCAGAGCTGTGCGGCGAAGAGGTCATGGATCAGGTCGTCGGGCGTGTCCTCCACCATCTTGATCTCCTGGAGCACAACCGACTTTTCGCGCTCGAGCTCCTCGGCGTCGAAGACCGGATGCAGGAGGATGTCGGTCAGGAGATCGACCGCGAGCGGCAGGTGCTCGTCGAGCACCTGGACATAGAAGCAGGTGTGCTCCTTCGTGGTGAAGGCGTCCATCTGGCCGCCGACCGAGTCCATCGTGCGCGCGATGGCCTCGGCGGTGCGCGTCTCGGTGCCCTTGAAGACGAGGTGCTCGATGAGGTGGGACATGCCGATGCGGCCCTCTGGCTCGTGCCGGGAGCCGGCCTCGACCCACACGCCGACCGCCACGGACCGGACGTGCTCCATCCGCTCCGTGACGACACGGATACCGCTCGGCAGGACGCTCTTCCGGTACCCTTCGCTCACGGGGACCACCTTTCAGGCGCGCGGAGGATTCGCCGCCTGCGGGTTCTTCAGCTTTTCCTTGTCGGCGAGCGCGGGCTGGTCGCGCAGCGCCATCTTGCGGGAGAGCCGCATCTTGCCGTTGCCGTCGATCTCGATGACCTTCACGAGGACCTCGTCGCCCTCGGTCAGCACGTCCTGGACCGACCGGATGCGGCTTTCGGCGATCTGCGAGATGTGCAGCAACCCCTCGGTGTTGGGGATGACTTCCACGAACGCGCCAAACTCGACGATCTTCTTGACCTTGCCGAGATAGATCCGGTCGAGCTCGACCTCGCGGCAGATGTCCTGGATCATCGCGATGGCCTTCTGCACCGACGCCTGGTCCGACGAGAACACGGTGACCCGGCCGTCGTCCTCGATGTCGATCTTGGTGCCCGTCTGCTCCTGGATCCCCCGCACGACCTTGCCGCC
>JGI25383J37093_10000288_pt1 | contig 11065 bp, 14 predicted proteins | sample GraSoi013_1_20cm_4_FD_37093 | JGI IMG/M metagenome (IMG submission 37093)
TCATCCACTTCCTGAAGCACAACTCGCGGCCCATGATCTTCACCGCCGCGCTGCCGCCCGCCAACACGGCGGGCGTCCTCGCCGCGCTGCACCTCCTGCAGCGTGAGCCGGAGCGGCGCGAGCGCCTGTGGGAGAACACGCGCCGGCTCCAAGAGGGGCTGCGCTCCCTGGGCTACGACATCGGGCCGAGCGAGACGCCAATCGTGCCCGTCCTCATCGGACCGCTCGAGAAGACGTTCCTCTTCTGGCGGAAGCTGTTCGAGGCGGGCGTGTTCACCAACCCCGTCGTGCCGCCCGCGGTGCCGCCGTCGCACTGCCGGCTTCGCACGAGCCTGATGGCGACCCACACGACGCAGCAGATCGATCACGCGCTGGAGGTCTTCGCCCGGCTCGGCAAAGAGCTGGGGGTCGTCTGAACGCGGTGGAGATCGCGCCCGTCTCGAACGGGCGCGGTCTCAACCGTTTCATCGCCTTTCCCTACCAGCACTACCGCGGCGACCCGCTCTGGGTCCCACAGCTGCGGATGGACGTCCGCACGCTGCTCTCCCCGGCCAAGAACCCGTTCTTCCAGCACGCCGAGGCGCAATACTTCGTCGGACAGGCGCACGGTCGGACGGTCGGACGGATTGCGGCCATCAAGAACGACGCACATACCCGCGAGCACGGGGACCGGGTCGGGTTCTACGGCTTCTTCGAGTGCGTGAACGATCAGCGGGCGGCCAACGCGCTGTTCGATGCGGCCGCGCGGTGGCTGCGGGACAAGGGCTTGCGCGTCATGCGCGGGCCGATGAGCCCGTCGATCAACGACGAGTGCGGCCTGCTGGTGGCAGGCTTCGAGACCCCGCCCACGCTGATGATGCCGCACAACCCCGCCTATTACGTCGCGCTGCACGACGGCTATGGCTTCACGAAGGCGAAAGACTTGCTCGCGTTCGAGAGCACGACGTTCGCTTGCCCGAGCGGATCGCGCGCGCGGCGAAGGTGATCGCGGAGCGCAAGGGGATCACCTTGCGGGCGCTCGACATGAAGCGCTTCCGGGAAGAGGTGGAGCTGGTCAAGGCGCTCTACAACCGGGCGTGGGAGAAGAACTGGGGGTTCGTGCCGCTCACCGAGCCCGAGATCGATCACCTCGCGAAACAGCTCAAGCCGATCGTCGTCCCCGACCTGGTATGCTTCGCGGAGCGCCACGGCGAAGTCATCGGGTTCGCCGTGGCGCTCCCGGACTTCAACGTCGCCCTGAAGCACAACCCGTCGGGCCGGATCTACGGGCTGCCGAGGATCCTGTGGCATGCCCGGCGGATCGCGCGCTGCCGCATCCTGTTGCTCGGCACGCTCAAGGAATATCGGATGACCGGCGTGGACGCGCTGATGTACCACTGGATCTGGACCAAAGGACTGGAGCACGGCTACCACTGGGGCGAGGGCGGCTGGATCCTCGAGGACAACGCGCCGATGGTGAACGCCGCCCTGGGGCTCGGCTTCCGTCCCTACAAGACGTACCGGATCTACGACAAGCCGCTGTGAAGGCGTTCGTCACGGGCGGCACCGGGTTCGTCGGTGCGCACCTGGTGCAGGCGCTGCGGGCGCGGGGCGACGCCGTCACCTGCCTCGTCCGGAACCCGGCGAAGGCGCGGGCGCTCGGCTGGACGGACGTCCGGGTGGTGCGCGGCGACCTCGACGATGCCGCCGCGCTGCGGCAGGCGTGCGCCGGCGCGGAGGTGATCTTCCACGTGGCGGGCCGCATCAGCGCCCGCCATCCGGACGAATTCCTGCGCGCCAACCGCGACGGCACGGCCAACGTGCTCGAGGCCGCGTCGCACGACCCGCCGCGGCGCTTCGTCCTGGTGTCGTCCCTTGCCGCCGCCGGGCCGACGGTGCGGGGACAACCGGTCGACGAGACTCGTCCCCCGTCGCCGGTCACGCCCTACGGCGAGAGCAAGCTCGCGGCCGAGGTGTTGGTGCGAGCGATGTCGTGGCCTTGGACCATCGTGCGGCCACCTACCGTGTACGGCGAGTGGGATCGGGAGGTGTTGAAGGTGTTCAAGCTGGCCCGCGCCGGCGTCGTGCCAGTGTTCGGTGACGGGACGCAGGAGCTGTCGGTCCTGTACGCCGGTGACCTCGCCGACGCCCTCATCGCGGCGGCGGCGGCGCCCGACGCGGCGAACAGGCTGTATTACGCCGCGCACCCCGCGGTGACGACGAGCCGCGAGCTGGTGCGCGCGATCGGGCGCGCGGTGGGGGGCGGGGAACGGCGCGAGCCCCGCATCGTGTCGCTGCCCGGACCCCTGGCGCGGGCCCTGCTCTGGACCATCGGCTCGCTCGCGCACCTCGCGGGCCGGGCGACCGTCCTGGCCGGCGACAAGGCGGCCGAGTTCCTGGCGCCCGCGTGGACCTGTCGCGCCGACGCGCTGACGCGCGACACCGGCTGGCGCGCCCGCGTCGCCCTGACGACGGGCTGCGGCGCACGGTCACCTGGTATCGCCGGGAGGGATGGCTGTGACCACGTCGCCCGACGGCCCGACGGCCCGTCTCACGAAACTGCGGGCAACGTTTCGTCGTGCCGTCGTGCAACGGTTAACCGCCGTCGACCTCGCCACGCTGCTCTACGTCACCATTGCCACGGGCGCCGTCCTCGCGTTTTCGGGCGCGGACCACGACGGCTGGGACTGGCTGCTCACCGCGCACGCCCTGCTGGTGGTGCTCGTGCTGCTCGCGCCGGTCGCGCGCGAGTCGGGCCCCGTCGGCCGGTTCCTCGGCGAGTGGTACCCGATCCTGTTGCTCCTCGGGCTGTACGCCGAGGTGGGCGTGGTGAACGTGGACCTGGGCTACCAGCACGACCAGGCCATCCAGCGCCTCGAGCTATGGGTGTTCGGCTCGCAGCTCTCCTACCGCTGGATCCGCGAGATGCCGAGCCCCGTGTTCTCCTGGGTGATGCACGCCTGCTACCTCGCGTACTACGCGATCCTATGCGCGTCGCCGCTCGGCCTGTGGTTCAGCGGCCGTCGCGACCCGGCCCGCCGCACGATCTTCGCCGTGATGGTGACGTTCTACGCGTGTTACGTGGTGTTCCTCTTCTTCCCCGTGGCGGGACCGCGCTACACGTTCGAGTTGGCGCACAATGCGGCCACGGCCGTATGGCCGGCGCGCGCCGCCCAGTGGGTGCTCGACCAGGGCGACTCGTGGGGCGCCGCCTTCCCGTCGTCCCACGTGGCCGCCGCCGTGGTCGCCGTGCTGTGCGCGCTCCGCTACTGGCGCCCGCTGGGGTTCGTGCTCACGCCATTCACGATCGGGCTGGTGCTGTCGGTCGTGTACGGGCAATTCCACTACGCGGTGGACGCCGTGGCGGGGTTGATCGTGGCGTTCGCGGTGTTCGCCTCCCAGTACGTGTACGGCGCCGAACGCGAGCAGGCGCGCACGCCCTTGCCGGCGGGAAGCTGGGAGCGGGCCTAACCCTCCAGGGCCGCCGCGCGCGAGGCGACCGTGTCCAGATCCCCGCCCAACGCATCCATCTTCAGCTGGAACTTGCAGTCCACGACCAGCAGGGCCACGACGTATGCCGCCAGGTTCACGAGAAAGATGACCGTGAAGATGAGCGGATAGGGAAGCCAGACGCCGAAGTAGAGCGCGAACCGCTTCACTCCCGGATCGACCCCCGAGCGGTCCGCAATGCTGGTCATCAGGAGGATGGCGGCGAGCGCGAGCAGCACCAGCTTCCAGGGCACCCAGCCCGCCCACCCGATGCCGGCGAAGATCGCCGCCTCCGACGCCCGATCGAGCCGCGTGTCCAGCCGCCGCCCCGCCTCCGAAGCGAGGCCGTACACCCGCGCGATCCCACCGTCGATCCCGTCGAGCACCTGGCCGAAGGCCGTGAGGCCGAGACCCCACCCGAGACGCCCCACGGCGAACGCGACCCCGGCGGCGGCGCTCGCACCGAAGGCGGCCCACGTCACCTGGGCGGGCGAGAGTCCCAGCGTGACGTGGCAGAGCCGCAGCACGGGGCGGATCGCGCGGTCGAGGGCCCGCCCGACTGCCGGCGCGAAGTCATACATGACGTCGATACCAGAAGAGGAGTGCGTTCCCCACGAGCAGCGCGGCGAACACCACACCCTCCTTCACCTTGTCGGGGATCGTCGTGAGCCATCCCCGGGTGACCCAGGGCGAGTAGGGATAGAACGGCATCTTTTCGAAGCGCACGCTGTAGTCCATCGCCACGTGGATCGAGAAGAAGATGATCGGCACGACGGTGCCGAGAAACAGGCACAGCGGCACGATCCACAGCAGGGCGACCGGCTCCTGGAGCGAGGAGCGCCAGTAGTAGCCGCGCTTGTCCCGCAGCCCAACGTGCTTCAGGTAGAACGGCGCCTTCACGGCGTGATCCACGTCCACGCCGAGCCCGAAGGCGCCGGCGAGCACCAGGTCGCGGCCTTGGAGATCCAGCGCCTGCGCGCCGAGAGCGGTGGCGAGGAGATGCGTGACGATGGTCATGGCACGGCGGCTCGCTCGGCGGCCGGGCGGCGGCCCGCGAGCCACACCAGGCCGATCCCGGCACCGATCCAGACCAGGTCTCTCACCCGGCTCACGATCGCCGTGTAGACCCCGAGCGCCGGGTCGAGACCGAGCAGCTGGAACAGCAGGTAGAGCGTACCTTCCTTGCTGCCCACTTCGAACGGCACGAAGAACACCACATTCTGCACGAGCTGCGTCAGTCCGCCGATCACGTACGCCCGGAAGTAGCCGATGTGCAGCCCCACGGACAGCGCGATCAGCAGGTACTCGGCCATGAACACGCAGCGGCTCACGTATTCCAGCGTCAGGGCAGCGACGAAGCGGCGGGGATCACGGTGAAAAAAGTCCGTGATTTGTTCGTCCATGAGGGCGAGCGTCGCGCGTTTGGGCTCGAGACGCCGGGCGACGCGGTCGAGCAGGGGGACGCGGTGCAGCAGGTTCAACGCCTGCTCCAGCAGCCCGCGGCGGTGCCCGGTGAGGAGCAGCAGCGTGAGCGCGAGCAGGACCGCGAAGGTCACGCCGAGCGCCGCGAGCAACGCCGGCGTGGATGGCAGGAACACGGCACCCAGCACGACCGCCGTGAGAAAGCTGAGCAGCATCCCGAAGGTGTGCAGCATCTGGTAGAGCACGACCGACCCGGCGGCGCGCCGCACGCCGAGCCACGGTGCGACCGCGGCGATCTTGAACGGCTCGCCGCCGACGTTGACCATCGGCGTCAAGAAGTTGAGCGAGAAGCTCGCGACGGTGATCCCGCAGGCGCGCCAGAACGGCGGGCGACTCGGCTCATCGGCCATGATCAGCCACCACGCCCAGCCGTTCGCCACGTACACCACGCCGTAGAGCAGCAGGATCGGCACGAACATCCAGCCGGTCCGAACGGCGTCCGCGACGAGCGTCCCCGGCCCGATGCGCGCGACCAGATAGCCGAAGACGCCCAAGCCGCAGAGGAACAGCAGCAGCTGGAGCTTGCGGCTCACGCGTCGTCCGGAATCGCGACCTTGGAGCCGGTGTGCGCAGCCTGGTAGGCGTGCTCCACCACCGCGGCCACCCGCCGGATGTCGGCCAGGTGCGGCGCCGCCGCGGCGGCCGGATCGTCCCGGTCGAGCGCAGCGACGAACGACTCGAACAGGCGGGCAAACCAGCGGTGGTAGGCNGACTTCTCGAGCTCGACCGAGTAATCGTGGCGCTCGACCTTGCCGCCGCGCTCCAGCCGCAGCTCGCCGCCCACCCACTCGATCGCGCCGGCGTCGCCGATGAAGCGGATGCGGTTCTCGCGCACGCGCCCCGCCCACGTGAAGAACATCGTGACGAGCCGCTCGGGATACTCGAAGTGCAGCGACGCCGTGTCTTCTACGTCGTAGCCCTGGTGGCGCAGGCGTCCGGTCCAAGCACTCACCGCGGCCGGCAGCCCCGCAACGTCGAGCAGCTGGTAAATGAGATGGGTGCCGTGGTCGAGCAGCACGCCCCCGCGTCCGGCGGCGCTGGTGCCCCGCCACGGTGCCTCCCCCTCCCCTCCCCCGGTCGCGCGGCCCGGGTCGGCCGCCAGCCGATGCACCGAGAGCTCGGCCAGGTGCCAGCGCCCGATCGCCCCCTCGCGCAGCCACTGCTTCACCCGCATCCACACCGGGTTGTAGCGGTACTGGTGGCACGGCATCACGATGCGACCGTGCGCCCGCGCGGCCAGNGCGATCCGGTCNGCCTCGTCCCGCGTCAGCGCGACCGGCTTCTCGCACACCACGTGGTAGCCCCGCTCGAGCCCCCACAGCGTGAGCTCGAGATGCGACGCGGTGGGCGTGCAGATGTCGATGAAGTCGATCGGCCCCGCCCGGCGGAGTTGCTCGCGGCCGGGGAGGAGCGGGATCCCGTCCACGGGAGGCACGTCGGGTGCGCTGTCCACCAGCGCGACGACATCCACGCGGGCGCTCACCGTGGGGGCGTCGCGCAGCGCGGGGAGATGCGACTGCCGCGCGATGCCGCCCGCCCCGATGACGGCGCCGCGGTACCGCCGCACCTCAGGTGACGCGGGCGTAGGCATCGCGCTCGCTGGCGAGCATGTCGCCCANGGCCGTGGCGTTCCACTCGTGGATCCACAGCAGCACCACGAGCAGCAGGCTCATCCACACCGCCTCGACCCAGAGGAACACGGAGATGCGGGCCGCGACCGCGGCGACGCCAACCAGCAGGAAGCGGATGTTCTGACCGAGCCACGCGCACAGGGGGAGCACCACCTCCTGGCGCGCGCGATACTCGGCGCGGAACGACTCCGTCACGCTCGTGCGCCGCAGCAGGCGGATCAGCTTGACCGAGCGGGGGAAGAGCTGCGCCTGCCGCTGCACGTAGTCGCGATACACCCGGGCTCCGAACGCTCGAGCAGCGTGCCGCGCGGGCCGGCGTCCAGATCCTCGGGGAGGTCCAGCTCGCCGCCGTCCCCCACGCCGATCCGGAGGAACGCGTTGCGCACGAAATCGATCGCCGCGCTCTGGAACGTGTGCGCCAAACCCGCGGCGCAGACCAGGAGAAACGCGCCGGGCCACCACCACCCCGCGTGGATCAGCCGGTAGATGAGGTGGAAGTAGAGGTTGACGAACCGGAGGTTGTCGTTGATGCCGTCGAGCGCGCGCCCGAACCGGGTCGACGTGCCGCGCAGCCGCGCGAGCTGGCCGTCCGCCGAGTCGAAGATGTCGGAAACGATGAACAGCAGGAACCCGATGAAGTTCGTCCAGCGGTCCTGGTAGGCGAAGAGGTGACCCGCCACGAGGCCGATCAAGAGCGACCACAGGGTCACCTGGTCCGCCGAGACGCCGCTGGGGAGCAGGCCCCGCGCGATCCGGATGCCGATGGGACGGAAGAAGTGGAGGTCCACCCACTCCTCCACCGCCCGGCCCTTATGCGACAAGTCGCTCTGCGGCTTCACCGAGCACTTCCTTCATGATGGCGAGGGCGCTCATCGCCTGGTCCTCCTCGATCACCAGCGGCGGATTGATGCGGACCTCCGGATTGTAGATCATCGCGAGCACGCCGCGAGACAGCAGCGTGTCGAAGATCCACCGGGTGGTCTTCTTGTCGAGCAGGGTACGCGTTCCGGGGACGACGAGATCCATCCCGATCAGGAGGCCCCGGCCGCGCACATCGGAGACGATGGGCAGCTCCGACTCCCAGCGCTTCATTTCGGCGAGCATCGTCTCGCCCAGCCGCCGGGCGTGCTCCACCAGGTTCTCCTCGACGATCGTCTCCACCGTGATGCGTGCCGCGGCCGCCGCGAGCGGGTTGCCGCCATAGCTCGACGAGCTGCCGCTCGGGTTGGCCCAGGGCTTGGAGAACGCGATCTCCTCGCGGGCGATCACGCCGCTCAGCGGGAAGCCGCCGCCGAAGCCCTTCCCCACCGTGAGAATGTCCGGCAGCACGCCCTCGTGCTCGATCGCGAACATCCTCCCCGTGCGCCCGAAGCCGGTGATCATCTCGTCGCAGATGAGGAGCGCGCCCAGCTCGTCGGCCAGCTCGCGCAGCTGCTTCAGGTAGCCGGGGGGCGGGACCACGTTGCCGGCGGTGCCCTGGATCGGCTCTACCAGGATCGCGGCCACGTCCTTCGTGGTCTCGACCTCGACCTTCTTCCGCAGGAACTCGACGCAGTGCCACTCGCACGACGGGAACGTCTTGTCGAACGCGCAGCGCGCGCACCCGGCGTAGGGCGAGAGGTAAGCGCCGGGCATCAGCGGCCCGAGCGCATGCTTGAAGCTCGAGCCGAGCACCGGCAGCACGCCGCCGGTCTTGCCGTGGAAGCCGCCCCAGAAGCCGATCACCTCGGTGTGCCCGGTGCGGGACTTGGCGAGCCGCAGGGCCGCCTCGACCGCCTCCGCCCCGCTCGAGTAGAACTGCGAGCGGTTCAGATCGCCGGGCGTGAGCTCGGCGAGCAGTTTGACGAGCGCCGCCCGGTGCTCCGACGTGAAGCTGCCGACGTGGATGCGGGCGATCTGGCGCTGCAGCGCCGCCACGTACTTGGGGTGCGCGTACCCCAGGCTCGCCACGCCGACCCCCGCGAGCAAGTCGATGTAGCTGTTCCCGTCGACGTCGTACAGCACGGCCCCTTCGCCGCGGTCGATCGTGAGCTGGCTGAACAGCGCCACGCTCTGGGTGCCCGGAGCGAGGTAGCGGGCCTCGGCGTCGAACAGCGCCTTCGACTTGGGCCCGGGGATCTGCAGCTTGCGCAAGGTATGGGTCACGAATATTTCCGATGTGCGAAGCGATGAGTGATATAGTCGGCAATAGCGCGCGCNGCATCCTCACGGAAGGGCGCGAAGCTTGGCCAGTCGTTGATGTCGATCAGCACCGGACGGTCGGGCTCCGGGAACGCGACGTCGCCCCCGAATACCTCGAGCCCGAGGATCGCCGCCGCCTCGAACGCGAGCGCCTTCAGCCGGTTCTCGTCGATCGCCGGNCGCGCCCCCGCGAACCCCGCGTCCGCCCCGTACCAGTTGAAGAACCGGCCGTCGGTCACCCCGTAGAACTTGACGACCGGTCCGGGGATATGCTCCTGCAGGGCCACCCACGGAATGCCCCGCGCCCGGAACGCCTGGAGCGTGTCCGCCACCTGGTCCAGCGGCGACGCTANCACGTCCTCCGGCCGCTCGGCGTGCACGTCGCCGCGCTTGATCCACACCCGCTGGCCATCGGGACTCAGTGCCTGGAGCTGGGAGCGGGGCGGCAGTGGGGCGGAGCTGGCGAGTATGAGCGTGCGGGGGAACGCGAGCATGCTGTCGCCGATCCGCTTCACGAGCCGGTAGCGGTGGCAGTTGAGCGCGCTCGACGGGCGATTCACGACCACCACGCCGTCCGACTCGAGCGGCATGAGTTGCTCCGCGGCGAGCGAGCCCTGGCACATGTTGAGGTACAGCTCGGCGGCCGGCAGGCGCCCCTGCTCCACCTCGAGCTCGGTCGTCTTCGTGGTGCGCCACCCCCGCGCGGCCAACTGTGCGACGGTCGCGTCCAAGGATCGCGGTGTCGTTCACACCGTGCTGGAGCGGCGAGTACGACGGGCTGCGGTAGATCGCGACCAGTTGGGGCAAGGGTTACCTTTCGCGCGCGGCAAGCCACGCGTTGGCAGTCTGGAGATCTGAGGGCCGATCGATATCGATGATGCGCGCCACTTCCACCGCCGCCACCCGCCGTCCTTCGTCCACCAGGGCCTTGAGGAATCCGCGCATCCTCTGCACGCCCCGGCCGAGGGCTTCCGCGGCCGCGCGCCGGGCTCCGGCGCTGAAGCCGTATACGCCGCCCGTGACGCAGCGCGGCTCGGTCGGCGCGCCGCCGACGGCCCGGACGGCGTCGCCCTGCCGGCTGACGTACACCGGAGACTCATCGTCCACGTACGGCGTCACAACCAGCACCGCGTCCACTCCGTTCTCGAGTTGTGCGCCGGTCGCCCGATAGACGCTCCGCCAATCTTCCGGCCGCATCACCGTATCCACCATACTGCAGAACACCGGGCCGGGGGCGACCGCCGCGAGGCCCTCCACCAGCGTGTGCAGGGAGGACGGGGTCCGGCACTCCACCATTGTAAGGGGGAGTCCGAACCGGCGCCCGTCAAGCAACCGCCGGACGGCCGGGAAGTCGGCCCGCACCGCGCAGGTGAGACTGGAGCATCCGAGCGCGGCCAACGTCTCGAGCAGGCCCACGATCTGCGGCTTGCCCGCGACCTCGACCAGCGGCTTGGGCACCGCGATGCCGCCGGCCGCGAGGCGCGAGCCCTCCCCGCCCGCGAGAATCAGACCGTGCACGTCAGGCCAGCACCCTTTCGAGATCCGCGAGGCGGCTGATACGCGCCGTGGCGACCAGCCCGGCGGGCGCCGCGCGCTCGGGCGGCGCGATCCAGCACGTGCGCATGCCGAGTGCGGCGGCCCCACCGATGTCGGCCTCGACGTTGTCGCCCACCATCCAGGCGCGGTTCGCCGGCACCGCGAGCGCCGTCAACGCGTGCTCGAAAATGCGCCGGTCCGGCTTGGCCCAGCCGACCACCCCCGAGTCGCTGACGGCCGCAAACAATCTCGCCAGTCCGAGCTCGTCCAAACAAGGCTTGAGATTGCCCGTGAAATTGGAGACGAGCCCGAGGCGGTAGCGCCGCGCCAGCCGCTCGAGCACGGGAAGGTTGCGCCGCACCGTCGCCACGGCGTCGCCGTGAAACCGCTCGGCCACCGCGCGCGGGTCGATCCCGTCGCCGTCGGGGAGCAGCGCCAGCAGCAGCCGAGCCTGCGCGTCGACCGTGGCGCGGAAGCCCAGCGCCGTCACGCCGGGGAGGCGGCCGACCGCCTCGTCCGACGCGCGGAACAGCGGGTCGAAGGCGGCGAACTCGAGCGCGCCGCCGGCGTCCCGGTATGCCGCGTAATAGCGCGGGCTCCAGTGCACGCCGTCGGCGTCGAGCGTGCCGCCGAAGTCGAACAGCACGCCTTCGGCGGGCCTAGTGCGCTCCCATCTTCATGTGCATGGGCATGGGCATCGACTGACCGGCCATGGGCATCCCGTGTCCACCTTCGAGCCGCATGTAGTGCCGGTAGTCCTTCTGATA
>JGI25383J37093_10000290_pt1 | contig 11000 bp, 10 predicted proteins | sample GraSoi013_1_20cm_4_FD_37093 | JGI IMG/M metagenome (IMG submission 37093)
GTCGCTTCCCCATCCGTAGCGCCGGGGGACCAGCGATGGAGCGCCCCAGCCGGCGCAGTAGCCGGAAGGGGAGATTGGCGAGCGCCCGTTCCAATTCGTCACGTGTCACGGCAGTTCCTCTAACACGCCGCGCCGGATGCGGCTCAGGGCTTCCGCCGCCACTGTGGCCAGGTCCGGATGCGTGGCCTGCAGGGAATGGACTTGGGAGAGGTATTCGAGCGTGCGGGACAAGAGCCGATAGATATCGCCCTCGGCCATCGACGTGGTGCGGCAGAGCTGCGCCCAGGTCACAGTGGTGTCGCCCACCCAGCGCTCAGCCAACCCGCCGACATCGGCGCGCAGCAGCGGGGGATCGTCGTACGGAGCCAGTGCTTCCGCCATCCGGCGGGCCGTGGCCACGAGGCTTGCCAGCGCCCCGGTGATGCGCGGGAAGGAGTCCGGCCGATCGTTCTCGTAGGCCATGCAGGCCATCAGACCCGCCAGCGTCGCGGGGGTCACGTCTTTGAACGCCTGCGCGCGGATCAGCTCGGTGATCAACAGCGAGAAGTCGATCCGGATCAGCCGGGCCCATTCACCGTCCGCGGTCAGCTTGAACGCAGCGTCCAGGTACCCGAGGTCCTGGAGGATCTCCGCGCGCTCTTGGAACTTATGCCAGAGCCCGGTGCGCAGCGACTGCACGGTCCGCGTGTGGTGCAGCCACTCCTGCTTCACAGTGTTGCCGGCCTTGAACTCCTTGGCGCAGGTCGGCCGGCAGGGGCAGGTGGGGCAGGGGAAGAGGTCACCGAGACTCTTCACCAGTTCGCCTTCCTCTTCGTCCGGTGCCGGTGGAACCGTCAGGAAGGGTAGGTGCTTCGGCAAGTCCTCAAGCTGCTGGGTCAGCCAGGACAAGGCCTCTGGGGCCGCCCAGGGGAACGCCGGGGCCGGGGCGAAGTCAAAAGTGTGGTCGATCACGCCCATGATGTCCGCGACCGGCGACTCCGCCACCACGCCGCCCGTCCGGAGGACGGTCACCATNTCGTGGCGCTGGCCCCGGCTCCGGTAGCGCCGGAGCACGATCCCGCGNAACCGNGGAAAGGCCACGACCCGCCCGGGCGTGAGGTAAGGNAGCCGCGCCCGGACCTCCGGCGGATGGTGGCGCCGCGCATGGAGTTTCATGGCCGTCTGCCGCGTGGCCTGGTCGTAGGCGCTCCACTGCGTCAGCCAGTCTGAGCACTCGCGTGGCTTGTAGGACTCCAGCTTCGCGTGCAGCTTCTCGATGCGGTGCTCCAGGTGGGCGGCCTGGGCGTTCATCTGGTACTGCGCGAAGCTCTTCGCGAGGATAGACTGGATGTGGTCCAGCGGATGCGCCTTCAGTAGATTCAGGATCATCGGGTAGGCGATGATGAACTGGCTGTCCACGGGTTCGGGGCGGCCGGTGAGTCCGCGAATCAGGACGCCGAGGTCCATGTACGGAGAAGGAGTGACGATGGCGAACCCCACGCTGTCCTTGCCGCGACGGCCCGCCCGCCCGGAAATCTGAGCCACCTCCGCAATCGTCAGGTCGGTGAAGTCCTGGTCGCGCCGCACGCCTGACTGCGTGAGCACGACGGTGCGCGCGGGAAAGTCCACGCCAGCCGCCAGGGTCGTGGTCGCAAAGACGGCGTCGAGGCACCCGCGCCGCATCAGTTCTTCGATGGCGATCTTCCAGGATGGGAGGTGTCCCGCGTGGTGGGCGGCCACGCCGCAGGTGGTCACCGTCTTCCGCAGCGGATGATCTTGCAGGCTCGGGTAGCTGGCGGTCAGCTCGTCCAGNACCGCTGTGATGCTCTCCTGGCGAGCGGGCGGCAAGGAGTCGGGCGCGTGTTCGAACGCCTGCAGCGCCTCGTCGCAGGACCGGCGGGACGTCAGAAAGACGATCGCGGGCGTCAGCGACTTCTGGCGCAGGACCGTGACGAGGTGAACCGGATGGATTGAAGGAGGCATACGCTATCGGGTCGTATTGTAACACACAGGCCGGGAATGGCCGCGGAGGGAGCCGCTGGTTGGCGCAGGAGCGACTGCTACGGACGAGCGTTAGTCAGGCGCGCCGGACGAGGGAGGCTTGACCGGCGCGGGGGTCTCCATGATCCCCGCCGCGATGGCCATGGCCGTCAGGCCAATGCCCAGCCACCACACGTACGGCTGGACGCCTCCGGCATCCGTAATGAGGCGGTCGCGCACCGCTTCATCCAAGCCGGTCCGCTGTTCGATCAAGGCCAAAGACAACTTGATGTGCATGTAATAAAGGTAGTTGGCGGCCACGGCGGCGAACACGTTCCAGATCAACACACCCACCAGTCCGGCCCCCAAGACCATGGGCAAGAGCCCGCCGAAGAGAAACACGCCGGCGTGCAGGTACATCTTGCGATAGAGGTACCAGAGCCATCCGACGCCGAACGCCGGCCAGTGCCAGGTGGGCGCAAACCGCTCGCGCCCTTCCTCGCGAAACAGCCTGAAGCGTTCCAGGTAATAGTCCGCGCGCGGGCCGATGAACTTCCGCCAGAACGCCATTTCGGTCAGGAGGGAAGCAGCCGGCGCAGTACCGCCGATGGAGAGCTGCTGCCCGCATCGGCTGCAGAAGGTCGCGTCCGGCAGATTCTGATTGGCACAGCGGGGACAGGTCATGCGCGAGAAGAGATCAGGAAGATGCCGGAGCGGTTCCTTGAGGAGGGGGTGACGGCGTCCCATTGGGTGCGGGAGGGGCGTCCGCGGGGCCCCCTCCCGCTTGAGATGTCGCAGCCGCAGGCTTCGGCAACGCCGGCTTCTCAGCCTTGATGCCGCTGTTCCAGTAAGGGCCTTCGTAGGCGCCATCGGCCGGCGCCGCGGCCTTGAGGTTCAGTTCGTAATTGCCGGCCGCTTTGTTAACAGTCGCGCCCACTCCTACGATGTGGCGCCATTCTGGCAGTCGCGCGCTGATCCNGCATTCCCCATTCTCCAGTTTCTCCATGTACAGGGCCACAGGATTACCCCGCGCGCCATTCGGCCAGAACTGGACGGTGCCGACGAACTCAACCTTTTGCGTCATCTAGAATCCTGCAGGGATTCTCTTACCACTGGCTCTGGGCGGCCGTGCGCTTCTTGGCGAGATCCTGCTGGTTGATTTCGTGACCCGGATTGATCATCTTGAACAGGGCGCTGCGGAACTGGCCCAGCTTGGCGGCCTGTTCCTCGGTGATCGTCACGACCGCCTCCTTGCCGGCGGCCTCGAACTGCTCGACCGCCTGCATGACGAACCGTCCAGCTTCCAGCACGCGTCCCGCCTCAAACGCGTCCAACGATTCGACCAACAGCGTGCTGACGCCCTTGACTTCACCAGGGAGGCGCTGGTCACGAAATCCATACACGGCGGTCTCATACTGACGGACCGTCACCGGCTGGGGTTTGATGCTCTCGGAGCGGGCCTTGACCTGCTGGCGGTACATGTCCGTGATAGGCCCCATCAACTGCTCCACCGCGGTGATGAGGGGACTGGCATCCATGCGGTCACTAAACACCATAACCTTCGAGGTTGTCAACCTGCGTGCGCCTCACGTCCAGATTTGTACATTGATTATCATTTCGTACAAGGCAGCACCCGAGGATCGCGACATTCTATCGGCACATCCCATGTGGGTTTAGATCGTAAGGGCTTTACGAATCACATGATTCAGCCTCGCGAGAATTGCATGGAAAAGACAATCTTGTCAGGAACATGAGTTGCATGACATGCGTCACAATGAGACTCAGATTTCTTGACAAGGGCATGAAACTTCTCTACCATTTCTTTTTGCTGTGATGGAGCGGGGTTAGCATTCATCTCCTGAAATTCAGACCGCGAGAGCTGAGTGCAAGGAGGCATGTCACAATGAGCAAGATCGTGATCGTGGACGACGTCTATTCGGAAGTGCAACTTATTGAAGGCATTTTAAAATCGGCGAACCACACGGTCGTCTCCTACTTGACCGCCGACAAACTGGAGGAGAAACTCGCCATCGAGAAGCCCGACCTCGTCATCCTGGACGTGATCATGCCGGGCCGCAACGGCTTTCAGGCCTGCCGGGATTTGAAGAATGACGACCGGTTCAAGAACATCCCGGTCGTCCTCTGTACGTCCAAGGGACAGGAAAGCGACAAGTTCTGGGGCCAGCAGCAGGGCGCGAGTGCGTACATCGCGAAGCCCTTTAAGCCGGAAGACCTCCTGGCGGCAGTCAAGAAAGTTCTCGCGTGACGTGGGCAGATCAACAGGTGACTGATCCTTAGATGGACCTTCCTGGTCCCCACACATCGGTACTGGAGTACGCCAGCGTCTCCCCGCACGCAGGCTTTCCTTCACGAGTCTGCCTGATCACCCTCTCCAACAGCCTGTTCGCCATCGACCTCCAGAGCATCCGTGAAGTCTTTCCTGTCGACTCCGTCACGCCGGTTCCAGGCATGCCGACCGTCCTCACCGGAGTGACCAACTTGCGCGGGGTCGTGGTGCCGCTGGTGGACGTGCGCCCACTCCTCGGCCTGCAGCATTCCGGCGCGCCCCTGAAGTATGCCGTGGTCATCCACCATGGCGGCAACCAGGTAGGTGTGCTCGTCGATCAGATCCCGGAGATCAGGACTGTGCAGTCCGACCAATTCCTGCCGGCGCCACAGACCGGCCAGGAGAAAGCGCGCCCGTTTGTTTCGACCATTCTCCGAATCGAAGACCGGCTGGGTGGGCTGCTGCAGGTCCCGAGTCTCCTCGCCCACATGGACATGACGGGAGCGGCCGGGAGGAACAAGTAAGGAGGCGTCTCATAGCCATGCCAATGCTTTTGGACAGATTCAAGAACTTCAAGACCATGACCAAGCTGATGGTGGGATTCTCGATCATCGGCGTCGTCATCGCGATCGTGGGTCTCCTGGGGGTGTTCGGCCTGCAACAGGTAAGGGAGAAGCTCCGGGTCGTGTACGACAACTCAACGCAAAGCTTGGCCGCACTCGCTTCGGCCGCCAACAGCCTGGGTCTGTACCACGACTCGCTCCTCGAAGCCAGTCGGGCACGGACCAAAGTGGAGTTTGACGTCGTCGTCACGCCTCTTGACACCCGGAAAAGCGGCACGCTCGAGCCGATCACGGGCCTGGCCGGCGGTCAGCTCCGGGTTTCCAAAAGCGGCCGAGACGAATCGAGAGACCAGAAGGCCCTCCAGGACGCCTTGAACGCTTACTTCAAGGCGGCCGACGGCGTAGTGAGCACGTTGCAGGACAGTCTGAACCCGAACTTCTCGGAAGAGCAACGCGGATTGTTCAAGGAATTGGCCGCCACCTCTGTCGCGACCGACGTGGCTTCTAGATATTCAGACGCCACGAAAAAGCTGGGAGAGATGGTGACCTCCGCCCGCGAGGTCGCGAAAGACCTGAACGACGAGGGTCAGGCGGTGGCGCAGAAGCAAACGATCTATGTCATCGGCGGCGCGTTCCTCGCCATCGTCTTGGGAGTGAGCTTCGGGTATCTGGTTGCCCGCTTCCTGTCGAAGGGCGTAACCCACATCGCGGAGGTCGCCATGCAGGCCGCCTCTGGCCGCCTCCAAGCGCGTGCCAAACTGGACACGGAGGACGAGTTGGGCCAGATGGCCAAGGCGTTCAATACCATGCTCGACCGGATCACCGGCTTGGTCCAGAGCGAAGCCGAACGCAAATCGATGCAGAAGCGCACGATGGAGTTCCTCAAGCTGGTGTCGGAAGTCAGCAAAGGGGACCTGACCCGGCGCGGCGAGGTGACCGCCGACATGTTCGGAAACCTAGCCGACGCGTTCAATCTCATGTTGGATCGGTTCAGCAAGCTGCTGGGCCAGGTGAACGAAGCCGCCGTCCGCGTCAACGAGTCCGCGCGCGGGATGCGGGGCATGGCCGGCCAGATGGCCATGATGTCCCAGCAACAGGAGCAGGAATCCACGCAGACCCTGGCCGCCGTCGAAGGTCTGGCGATAGCCATGCGGCAGGTCGCCTCGACGGCGGGCACCTCCTCTGAAAGCGCCCAGCAGGCTCTGACCGCAACAGAGAAAGGCCGACTCGCCGTACAGGAAACCGTGCAAGGCATGCAGAGCATCCGGTCGGCAGTGCAGCGCATGGCGAAACAGGTGAAAGGGCTGGGCGACCGCTCCCTGGAAATTTCACACATCGTGTCCACGATCCGAGAAATTGCCGCCCAGACAAATCTATTAGCGCTCAACGCCGCCATCGAGGCAGCCGGCGCCGGCGAGGCCGGCGCACGGTTCGCGGTCGTCGCCGACCAGGTGAGAAAACTCGCGGAAAGCACGACCCAGGCCGCCCGCGAAATCACCGACCTTGTGACGGTCATCCAGACGGAGACCCAGGCCACCGTCGTCGCGATGGAACAGGAAACTCAAGCCGTGGAAGCCGGGTCGGCGTCGGCCATGAAATCCGGCGACGTGTTCAAAGAGATTTCGGAGATCGCCAAGAAGTCCGCAGAGCTCGCGCAGACCATCGCGGAATCCTCCATGCAACAGACCGCCGCGACCGAAGGCGTGACGGAAGCGATTCACCGGTTCGCCACCGGCGCCAGCACGACCCGGAAAGCGGCCGAAGAAACGCGACACACGGTGGAAGACCTAGCCAAGCTGGCGGCAGGGTTGACGGCCTCGGTCGGTCAATTCAAACTGGCGCAAGCCGCATAACCGCACCGAGAACGGTCTGACACCGGGCAGGCAGGAAAGCGATGGCGTCCGATTTTGATCGACAGGCGCTGCTGAATATTTTCACCACCGAAGCCTCGGACGGCCTGCTCAAACTGGCCAATGCCTTGGACCCGAGGGACGGCTCGACGCCGACACAGGAGGCATTGCGCGAGCACTTCATCATCGCCCACAGCTTGACTGGCGCCTCATCTCTCTATGGGTTCACAGGCTGCGCCAGCCTGACCAAGATCCTCGCCCGGATCCTCGAACAGGCAGGCACTGTATCGCCGGCGGAATGGCCCGGCACCGTGACGATCCTGCGCGACATCGTCACGATACTCAGAGCCCAGATCGACAACATCAACCAGGAAAGCACGGAAGACCCCACCATTTTCGAGGGTCTGAAAGCCCGTTACGCCCACCTGCTGCGGGAGTTCGAACCGACGCCGCCCGGCGCCGAGCCTGCACCGGAAGAAGCCTCGCTGCCAGACAGTTACTTCCGGCCGGACTTGGAAGCTGAAATCCTGGAGTACTTCGTTCCGGAAGCCCAGGAGTACCTGGAAGTCATTTCTTCCTGCCTGCTCCGGATGGAAAAGGATCCGGCGAACACGGATACGATCCACCAATTGTTCCGTGCGGCGCATACCCTCAAAGGGTCCGCGTACACGGTCGGATTCCAGGCCATCGGGGATCTGACCCATCACCTGGAAGACATCATGGGCGCGATCCGCGACGGGAAGATGCAGGTCACGGCAGAATTGACGGACCTGTTCTTCCACGCCGTGGATGAAGTCCGCCTCCTCCTGGGACGAGACCCGACCAAGCTGCCGCAGATCCGACAGGAGTTCTCGCCCCTCCAGCAACGNCTCCATCAGACGGCCATCGGCCAGGCTGAGATAGCGCCGGCCCCGCCCGTGGCTACGCCGACGACCGCGCTCACAGAGACCAGGCCACCTCGCGAAGAGTTTCCCGTCGCGGCGCCTGCGACGGCGGAGCCCCCAGCTCCGGCGGCCACGGAACCGGAAGCACTCCCGCAACCTGTCGGCACGAAAGAGCTAAGCCAGGGAACCGTCCGGGTCAGCCGGGATCGNCTGGAGCGGCTGCTCAATCTGGTCGGCGAATTGGTCATCGGGCGCAGCCGCTTGGAACAACGGTTGACGGTCCTCGAACAGTTGGCNCGCCAGGTACAGGCGTATAAAAACCGGATGCTCGAAACGGTCCGGACGTTTGAGGAGAAGCATGCCTTCACCTTGCCCGCGACCACGGGCACCGGCGAAGGCGGCCAGTCTCCGCTCGCCCTGTCGGCCAACTTCGGCGCGCTCGAGTTCGACAAGTACGACGACTTCAACATCCTGTCGCGCCGCATGACCGAGGTATCGGCCGACGTCAGCGAGGTGATGGCCCAACTCAGCACCTCGATCCACAAAGCCCGCGAGGACATGGGCCTGCTCCAGCAGATGACCACCGACCTGCGCGATGAGATTGCCCGTACCCGGATGGTCCCCATCGGCTCGCTGTTCACGCGGTTTCAGAAGGCGGTCCGCGAAATGGCGCGGACGGTCGGCAAGGACGTCGAGGTGGTCTTCTCCGGAGCCAGCACCGAGGTGGACGCCGGCGTCGTCCAGCGGCTGGCTGAGCCGTTAATCCATATGATGCGGAACGCCGTGGCCCACGGCATCGAACCGCCGGCAGTCCGCAAGGCCGCCGGCAAGCCCGAGAAGGGCACGGTGTACCTCCACACCTTCAACCAGCACAATACGATCGTGATCGAGATCGAGGATGATGGCGCTGGGCTGAACATCGAGAAGATCAAGGCGAAGGCGATCGCGTTTGGTCTGGTGCGCCCCGAGCGGGCCGCGGAGATGCCCCCCGCAGATTTGATCGAGCTGATCTACCTCCCGGGCTTCTCGACGTCGGAAGAAGTTGGCGATCAGGCGGGCCGTGGCATCGGCATGGACGTGATCAGACGCGCCGTCACCGACCTCAACGGGCAGATCGATATCGAAACCTTGCCTGGGGTCGGCACGAAATTCACCCTGACCCTCCCGCTCACCATGCTCATTTCAACCGCGCTGATGGTCCGGGCCGGAGACCAGCAGTACGCGATGCCTCTCCCCGCAATCCGGGAAGTCATCGTGCCGCCCCCCGGGGCCATGAATGACGTCAGCGGACGTGCCGTCCTGCAGATCGGAGAAGGGGAAGCCCTCGAAGTGTTCCCCCTCACCCTTTTGCTGGGAGTCGAGACGATGCCCCGCGAGGGCCCTGTTCCGGTGGTGGTCCTCCGCACGCCCAAGGGCGTGGTGGGCATCGCGGTGGACGAACTGCTGGGCCTGCAAGAAATCGTCATCAAGACCCTCGGCTCGCTCAGGCTCTTTCAAGGCTCCTGCTACAGCGGGGCGACCATTGATCCGGAAGGCCGGGTCGTCCTGGTCGTGGATGTGCCCAGCCTGTTCAAACGGGAGGGCAAGAAGGCTTTCCCTGAGGCTCATCCGTTGCCTGAACCGCTGCGGTTGGAGGCGGCGGGAGGCCCCAAGACCGAGCAGGAGAACGTGGGGATCCTCCTGATCGACGACTCGCTGAGCGTCCGGAAATTCATCGGGCGCATGCTGGAGACGGCGGGCTACAAGGTGCAAACGGCCTCCGATGGCGAGGAAGGGCTACGGAAAGCCACCGCCGCGTCATTCCAGGTGATCATTGCAGACCTGGAAATGCCGAAAATGAACGGCTATGAGCTCATCCAGTGCCTTCGCGACCGGCCCGAAACGAGGTCCACACCGATCATTGTGCTGACGACCCGGGCCGGTGAGAAGCACCGCCAGATGGCCCAGAGCCTGGGGGTTTCCTCGTACCTCACCAAGCCTGTCGAGGAACGGGCCCTCATCAAGGAGATCAGCCAGTTTGTAAGCGCGACCACAGCGGCGAAACCGTAATCGCCGCGTAAAGAGAGTCGTATGAGCCTGCTTGGCCAGAGCAAAGCCGCCGCAGCCGGTGGGGCGTTTGAACGTCTGCTGGTCGTCGCCAGCGGTCAGGTGAAGCTAGCGCTGTCAGCGCCGATCGTCCACGGGATGCTGCCGCTGGGGGAGGCCGGAATCAAAGACGTCGCGACGGTCCGGGGCATCACATACCGCGTGACGCCTCTCGCTGGCCGGTGGGATGGGACGCCTTCCCCCGCGACGCCCAAGACGCTGTTACTCCTGTGCGAATACCGCGGGCAGCACCGCGGGTTCACAGTGGACCAAGTGCTGGGTCTCATCGAAGTGGCTCCACGGCAGCTCCGACCCTTGCCGTCGCACTTTGCGTGCGAGGAACGGACGTGGTTCAACGGGTTCTTCCTGTTCCGGGGTACAATCGCCTTGTGGGTCAATCCCGACTGGCTGCTCGCCCCCGCCAAAAGCGGCGACGCGGCCGAGAACCTCGAGGACACCGCGCCGTGCATCACCGACGGCCCGTGTCTGACGGGGGATATCATAGAACTGGAAGTCATCGATGCTGAGAGGGCAGAGTAAAGAAGCTCCAAAGCGCGTCACGAACTGGTCACTGATTGTGCTTTCTATCGGCGGTCAGCGCCTCGCGGTTCGGACCGAAGAAGTCGGAGGCGTCCGACCGTGGACCGACCCCATGCCGGTCCCGAGCCATACCCCGTTCATGAACGCCCTCCTGCGCCATGACGAGGAAGTGCTTCCAGTCTACGATCTGGCCGCGCGGTTGAAGCAGCAGGCCCGCGGGACGCCGCCGCTGTGCCTGATTGCCAAACGGGAAGACGGGATGATGGCGGTGTGTATCGATGGCACCATCCCAACGCTCACGACGATTGATCCCCAGACGCTCCAGCCGTCCGCCGAACCCGCCCCCGATATCCTGGGATACTGCGTGATCGACGGGGAGCACGTCCCGCTCTACTCGCTGGCCAAGCTGGGGCTGCCAACAACGATTCATGCTGTATGACGACGGAGGACCATGCCGACAATCTTAGTTGCCGACGATAGTCTCAGCGTTCGAAAGGTCGCCGAACGGCAGTTGACCGAGGCCGGACTCGAAGTGGCCCTGGTGTCCAACGGCGAGGAAGCCTTGAAGTGGTTGAACAACAGGCGGCCGGACCTGGTTATCGCGGACGTCATCATGCCGGACAAGAGCGGGTTCGAGGTCTGCGCGTTCATCAAGTCGAACGCCGCTCTGGCGGACACGCCGGTGATCCTGGTGTCGGGGTTCGTGGATGAGGAGGTCACGCGGCAGGCCGAGGCCTGCCGCGCCGACCGGATTCTCAAGAAACCCTTCCAGGGGGCCGTTCTGCGCGAGCGAGTCCTCGAATTGCTGTCCGCTCGAAAAGCTCACACGCCG
>JGI25383J37093_10000293_pt1 | contig 10983 bp, 10 predicted proteins | sample GraSoi013_1_20cm_4_FD_37093 | JGI IMG/M metagenome (IMG submission 37093)
GCTGGCCGCTGCGTGGAGTGGCAGGCGATGCAGGTGGTGCTCGAATCCGTAGAGGGACCGTGCGTGAAAAGCCCCTTGGCCCAGTTCTGCGATCCGCCCCACGCGCCGGTTCCGGGTCCGCTGTGGCAGGTGGCGCAGTCCTGATCGTCGCCGTGACCGATGCCGAGACTGTTCGTCACGGTGTCGAACGGTTTGGTCGCAGAAGGCGCCGTGATCCAGCCGTTCGGGGCGTTCACCGTCGTGGTGGGGCGTTCACCGTCATGGCAGGGCAGGCAGGTGGCGGGGGTCGGGTCGCCCGCGCGGTGGAACTGGCCTCCGGACCACGAGGTCGTCGATTGCGTTGCGCCGCCGTTCATATGACACGACGTGCAGTCGCCCAGCGCCTCCGCGCCGGAGTGGTCGAACTGCACGTTGGCAGGGAGGGCCGCATTTGCCGAGGTGAGGAGGGCCGCCGGCCGTGAGTTGGCGTGGCAGTCGACGCAAGAGGTCGGCTGCGGCAGGTTTGCCGCTGTCAAGGACGCATGGAAGAGGGCCGGGGTCGTTCCCGCCTGATTGGTCCCCCAGGCCCCCGACATGCTCATCATCGATGGAGTCACGTGACAGACAGCGCAATCCTGGGGAACGGCGCTCGCTGCGGTCGGCAGACCGTTGCTCCAGAGGACGGCGTCGTGTTTCATTTCACCGGAGGCAGGGGTCCTCGCCGGATTGGTGGCGGTCGGGCCGACGAATCCGATCGGCACCGAACTGGCGTGGCAATCCAAGCACCCCGACGGCTGCGCCAGGTTGAGATTCGCCAGGGCCGAATGGAGATTGCCCGGGTAATACGCGCCTGCGCCTGCGTTGGCATGGCAGTTTCCGCAGCTCGCGAAAGCGGCCGCGTCCACGTGGGTCGTTCCGTGGTCCATCGGCATGGGGAGAGTCTCGGTCTGGGACCTGAGGCTCGAAATTGAGGTGTCCACATAAGACGGGATCTGGGCGTTGACCGTGAGGTCTTGCGCGGGATCACCGATGGCCCCGGAAGGAACGGCTCCGCCTGCAGTCCCGCGGGCGTGGCACGAGTAGCAGCTGGCGCTCGCGTAGGCGTATTGCGGCACGCCGCGGTGCCCGAGGGCGAGCGCGGCCTGGTCCGAGTGCTGGTGGCAGGAGAGGCAGTCGAACTGTGTGAAGCTGCTGCCGCCGCCGTGGCACGAGTTGCAGGTGATCGCCGGGGAGTCGGAGCCGAGCGCGTGCGCCGATCCGGCGACGATGGGAAAGAACGAGTCGTGCGCAGTGGGGTCGAGCATGGAGTTCCATTGCGTCGAGCTGTTGCCGCCGCCTGTGCCACACGCGGCGGCCAGCACCAGTGCGAACGAAAGGCCTGTCCGAAAGAATCGCATCGCTCCTCCTCAGCGCCTTCGGGAGCGCGACCGTGTCGGAAAAAGCTAGCACTCGTTTTACCTCGCGGAGAATGTGTGCCGCGGTGGGGAACAGTCGATAGCGAAAAACTGCAGATGCGCGCCGAGGAGGAGACAGGTTCCACATCTGCTTATACTTCCGTGCATCTCGCTTCGACGTCGCCCGGTCACTCTGGCGTACAACATCTCCCGCTCTGCCATGTTTCCAAGCATCGCTGTCGCATAGTTACCAACCATACCGCGCCGCGAAACGGTGCTGCTCTTCCTCGCGGTGGCAGACCGGGTATCAAGCGCGACATGAGCTGCCGCTACCCGGACTGCAAGAACAGGTCGAAGGGTCCGCGGCTCCGCTTCCTCTGCGAGGAGCACCTGAAGCTGCCGAAGAAGAAGCAGGATCCGCGCAGCGCTTCCGGGGACTGACTTGTACTGACCGGACAGTCGTTCGCAACGCCCTCAGAGCGACTTCATACGCGAGGATGCCCCGTCGGTCGCGGCGCGGCATTGCGCCGGGCCCGACGGCGTGTCATCGATCCGTCATGCGCTGGGCTTCGGCACTCTCGCAGGATCCCGGCACGCCGCAGGCCGTGGCCGAGGCAGTTGCGGCGCTTCGCCGCGAGCTGGGTGGCGAGCGCGCCGACCTCGTCGTCGCCTTCGTGTCGCCGCACCATCGCGCCGCCGCCGCGGACATCCCCGCGTTGGTCGCAGCGGAGCTGCCGGGCGCGCTTCTCGTCGGCTGCACCGGGGGCGGAGTGATCGGCGCGGGGCACGAAGTCGAGGAGCGCGCCGCGGTCTCGCTCACCGCGGCCGCGCTGCCCGGAGTCGACCTGGTCCCCTTCCACCTCGACACGACGGATCTGCCGGCCGCATCCGCTCCGCCGCCGGCCTGGCACGCGGCCATCGGCATCGCGCCGCAGGCGAGGCCAAAGCTCCTCCTCCTCGCCGACCCGCTCACGCTGGATGCGGGCGCGCTGATTGCCGGGCTCGACCTGGCCTACCCCCGCTCCAGCAAGTTCGGCGGGCTCGCCAGCGGCGGGACAGCGCCCGGCGCGAACCGGCTCTTCCTCCGCGACGAGGTGTTCCGCAGCGGCGTCGTAGGGATCGCCCTCTCCGGCAACCTGCGCGTGGAGACGATCGTCGCCCAGGGCTGCCGGCCGATCGGCCGGCCGATGCTGGTCACGCGCTGCCAGGGCAACGTATTGTTCGAACTCGATCAGAGGTCGCCGCTCGAGTGGCTTAGCGAGCTGCACGGAGCGCTACCACCGCGNGACCGCGAGCTCTTCCGGCACTCCCTCTTCCTCGGCTTGGAGATGAAGGAGGACGAAGTCGAGTACCGCGAGGGCGAGCTGCTGGTGCGCAACCTGGTCGGCATCGACCGGGCGAGCGGCGCAATCGCGGTCGGCGCGCACCTCAAGCAGCTGCAGGTCGCGCAGTTCCTCCTGCGTGACGCCCGCACCGCGACCGAGGACCTGACCCGGCTGCTCGAGCGCTACCGCGCGTCGATGAGTGTGGGACCCACCGGAGCACTCCTCTTTTCCTGCCTGGGCCGGGGTGCGCATCTCTTTGGCCGGCCCGACCACGACACGGACCTCTTCCGCGAGAAGCTGGGCGAGATCCCGCTCGGCGGCTTCTTCTGCAACGGCGAGATCGGCCCCGTCGGCGGCGCGACCTTCCTACACGGCTACACGAGCGCCTTCGCGCTCTTCCAGGAGGAGTCCCCCGCGCGGGGCTAGCGCCAATGCCGGTCAGCTCGGCGTCGTCAGTAAAATCTTCTTCCGCTTAAGGCGGGCGGCCGGCGAGCGCGTTCACCGCGAAGTCGTATCTGTCATGCGCGAGCTCGGCATCGACCTCGCCAACGCGCGCCCGCAGAAGCTGACCACAGACCCTCGCCAAGGGCNTCCACGNCCTGATTACGATGGGGTGCGGCGACGAGTGCCCCGTGGTGCCCGGCGCGAAGCGCGGCGACTGGCCGCTGCCGGACCCCAAGGGGTTCGTGACGACGGCGAACGTGACGGCGGACGTTACCGTCGCCAGTCTGCTCTCGCGCCGGGCAGGCGCTCCTGCTGCTGCGTGAACCGCTTGGATGTGCAGTGCAGCGCTGTTCGCGGCGGCGATCATTCCCCCTCTGCTCGCGGCCTGGGGGCCGGATCCCTCCGGGCTCGCAGTCCTGCGAAGGCCCGAGCCAGGGGCCGCCGTGGAAGTGCCCCCATTTCGAGACTGGCTCACCGACTTCGTGCCACCCAACATCGTCAAGGCAGCCGCGGATGGCGCCCTGTTGCCGCTGGTCGTTGCACCTCGCTGTTCGCCTTCGCCCTCAGGCGGACGAGCGCCCAGCCCCGCGAGACCCTGTTGCGGGCCTGCGGAGCCATCGCCGAATCGATGTTCGTGCTGCTGAAATGGATCCTCGCCCTTGCGCCCGCGGGCGTCTTCGCCTGTCGCAGGTCCCGCGGCGATCAGGAAATCGCGCGCCCCGCACGACTACCGACCCTGACGGGCTTAAGCGCACCCGTAGTTCTAGCGCGCCTTCCCCGAACAGTTCCGAGATCGCCGTATCGGGTGTAACAGCGGGTGCCCGCCAGAACGGTGCACGCCCGAACGGTCGGGGCTGGAATCTCTGCTGTGTTAAGCAACTGCGATACTCGCACGCTGTCAACACGGACGTCTGGCGCGACCGAGTTCCTCGACGTGGCGGGCACGCACCAGTTCGCGATCGCGAAGCGTCGTGGCCGCTGGGAAATGGTCGAGACTCCCCAGCTGACGCAAGCGAAGGCCGAGATCGCGCGACTCAACCGCGAGCTCGAGCAGCGGGTGCTCGAGCGGACCATGCAGTTAGAGGCGGCGATGGTGGACCAGAGGCAGGGCTGGTCGGATCTGCAGGAGACGCAGAAGGCGCTGGCGCACGTGACGCGGCTCACTACCATCAGCGAACTGACCGCGTCGCTGGCGCATCAGGTGAACCAGCCGCTCACCGCCATCGTCGCAAACGCCACCGCGAGCCTGCGCTGGCTTGACCGCACCCCGCCGGCCATCCACGAGGCCACGGACGCGATGCGGTGCGTGATTCGGGACGCCGAACGGGCGGGTAACGTGATCGCGCATACACGGGGATCGGTGCGCATGACCTCGAGAAGCTCTTCGAGCCCTTCCTCACGACCAAGCGTGATGGCCTGGGGATGGGGTTGTCGATCGCCCGTTCTATCGCCCAGGATCACGGAGGACGGCTGTGGGCTCGCCGCAACGCAGATCACGGGCTCACTCTCTACCTGCTGCTTCCGGAGGCGAGCGACCCGCGGCTCTGAGCCGAGCGCTCGCCCGAACGCGACGCGTAGGCGCCGCGCCAGGAGACCTCCAGGACACCGCGCAGGGACGCGGAAGGGTGGTGATCGTTGGCACTCTCCCGAAGCGTTTCGGCAGCGAGGCACCGCAGATTTGCAGCTTGCGGTGTGTGCATTCGTGCCGCAGATCGACCGCATCCGCTGTCCCGCCTGCGGAGAGGAGGACCCGGAGAAGCTGCCGTCGTTCAGCGCTCCCCAGCACGCCGGAGTGCGGGTGGGGGCGTGCGAGAGCTGCAAGACGTACGTGAAGTCCATCGACCCTGACGCTGGACGCGCGCAGGGGGCCGGAGATCGACGATCTGGTCGCGCTCTCGATGGACCTCTGGGTCGCAGGGATACCGCCGGCTCGAGCCGGGGCTCGCGGGGCTGTGAGCCCCGCGACTCCGCTTTCCACGGCTCCAAGCTCAGCCCGAGCGTCGCGCCGTTACTGCTCTTGCAGGACCGCTTTCGGATCCTTCCCGTAATCGACGCTGGCCGGATTTCCCGTTTCGGCGGCGTTGATCTCGGCGTTCGTCGGATTGTGTGGGCTGATCTTGCGGTCGTCGTAGTCCACGCTGGCCGGATTTCCCGTCTCTGTCGCATCAATCTGGGCGTTGGTTGGGTTCGGGGCGTGCTTCTTCCGGGACTTGTAATACACGCTGTTCGGGTTGCCCCTCTCCAGCTTGTCGAGCTTCGTCATGCCCGGATGCTTCTTCGGCTTCTTCTTCGTCTTCTTTGTCGAATCCTTCGTCTGGGAGTCGTTCGTTTGCGAGCCCGCCGATTGCGAGCCCGCTTCATCCGAGGGCGTAGATTGCGCGCGTGCGACCGTGGACCCGGCGACGGACAGCGCGAAGGCGGCGATGAGCGAGAGGATCGGTTTCGAGGACACTAGGGCGGCTCCTTGAGGGTATTGTTCTGAGGTCGTTCGACCTCCATGACCCGATGAACCGGGCATCCCCAGGATTCCCCTATCTTGGTATGCGGTCGGACCTCCGCACGAATGCGGCATGCGCTGCGAAGTACAGTCCACCTCTTCCGGGGATCGATGAATTCCACCGCGTCGACGCGCTGTCGCCGTCCGTGAGCACGGGGACGCGGTAGGAGTCCCAGGTCCTCACGCCGTTCCCGCAGGGGCCCCAGCGACAGACTGAAGCCCGACAGCGCGCAATGAAGAAAACCCTCCACCCATTCGGCAGTGGAGGGTTTTGATCGTGCCGTACGCGTCACGTCACTCGTCTTGCGCAAGCTCCTCTTGCTCGTGCTCTTCTTCGGACCCGCTGAGCAGATAACGCCACGCACCGACCAGTTTAGGCGTGCCGTCGGCGGCGAGCGGCGTGAACGCGTCTCTCGCGGTGCTGCGGTGCCTCACAGCCGCCGTCGCCGCGCGGGAAGAGGTCTGTCACCAGGAGATGCGTGTCGCCAAATGAGTCGCTTGGAGAGCCGAGATCGTCCGTGCAGTAGGGACCCTCAGTTCCTACGGCGACCGGCGCACCGAATCTGCCGAGGCCGAGGGCGTTCAGGTTGGTCAGTATTCCCGTGGTGCCCGTCGGTGGCCCAACGACGGAGCGGTCCCGGTGGTGATAGAGAGCGAAGTGCTTCGATGCCGGCGTCCTGCCGATGTGTACCCAGCTGTCGACCACAGGCGGGTCTTGGTTCGGCAGGCGGGAATCGGGGGGACCCGAGAGCATCACGACGCGAGGCACGCGGCGGAGCTGCGCGATCAGCGCCGACTGACCCGCACCCTGCGACGCGCCCCCAACGGCGATTCGCGACCAATTCGGTTCTCCATGCCTGAGGAATAGAGACCATCCCTGATCGGGGTGCTTGCCTTCGAGGTAGACGATGAGCCTCGTCAGCCGGTAGTCGATGCTGTTGGGGACATTCACCGTGACGTTGTCCGAGACGTCGACACCGGTCAGGATCTCGAGCCGCATGTTGCCCGAACAATTCTCGTCCGGGCTCCCTGGGCAGGTGGTCTCGATCGCCCTCTCGTTCCGGTACATCAGGCCGATGACATGGTATCCGGCGCGCGCCGCCTCGCTGCTGAAGTACTGGTAGTCGGCTGGCTTGCCCCCCGTTCCGGGGATGAAGAGGAACAGCTTCCCGTTTTCCCGTCGCCCCGCGGGCAGCCAGACGAGATGCTGCGCGTTCGAATTGACGGGCGGCTTCCAGTCGATCTCCGCGCCCGTCTCGTCCGGGAAGATCGTTTCGGGAACGAGTGTCGTGAATGCCTCCTGCCCTTCCTGCTCGTCTGACAGCGCGAGCGATCCTTCGGACGGAACGGCTTCCTGCGGCCTCACACCGCCGCAGCCGGCCAGAGTCACCGCGGCGAAGAGAGCGGCCGCACTCCACCATCTCGTTGCCAGCAGCGTGCCTGCGTACGCGCCGGCACCCGCGATCACAGCAAGCAGGGACCACGTCAGTCTTCGTGTCATGTCGCGCCTCCATCGGGTTTGCGGCCGCAAAAACGGTTCGCGGCCGTTCGCGCACCATGCGAAGGGCGCGGCGGCGATGACAAGCAGCAAACCGCTGCGCGGCGGGGNTTTCATCTTCTTGCCNTCGATTGCCGTGGTTTGCAGCTGCCAGGACGGGGCGGCTAGAATCGCGTTCCAACCGCGATCCTGTAGAGCAGGATGGCTGAACCCCCATCAGGCGCGCCGCCGCTTGCGGGGATCGATCCCGAAGACCGGCTGGACTCCTGGAAGGAGATCGCTGCTTACCTCGAGCGCGACGTCACCACCGTTCAGCGGTGGGGCGTTGCCTCCGAGACCGGCGGAGTCACCGCCTCCGGTCCCCGGCCGAGGCGCCACCTCCGGGGCCGAGCGAGCCGCCGCCTTCGCGGGCCTCGACACTGCGCCCTCCCGGCCAGACTGCGACGCACCATGTGCACGGGAAGCTCATTCCGCTACCGGATCGAGAAGCCGAAGCACGGAGGACACCTGGCAGCGCACGACGGGCTCGTCTTGCCGCCCGCACGAATCCACTACGGGCGACGCGGGAGTGTCCCTAACCCGTTCGCTTTCTGACTCAGGTCCGGTCCCAATCTCACTTGCAGTCCGGGCGCNGCTCCACCTTAAANACTATGCGCGCCGCCTTCACGGCGATGCGGATATTATCCGCTTCGCTCGTGGCCGCCGCGCTTCAGGATCCCCTCCATGCGGTCTGCGTGTTCGGCGCAGGCGTCGATAGTGGGGAAAATCGGAACCCACGGTTCATGCGGAAGCACCGCAGTTGGTCGGCCGTGGCGATATGGCCCTCTGTGCAAGCTCGATCGGCTCGGTGACTCGATGTACGAGACAATGCCGTGGTTACTCGTCTGGCCGACGAAGTAACTGGTGTAGCATGCGGCCGTGTACCGCGCGCTTGCCGCAGAGGCAGCCGAACGAGGCCCAGAGTGAATGTCTGACCCGACCCGAGTGACCACCCGCTGCGCGGCCTGCGGCTGCGTCGTCTACGCCGACGCCCTGCGCTGCAAGCACTGCCTGGTTGATCGCGCGACGATGATCGGCGCCACCGACTGCATGGGCTGCGGCGACCCGGCTCCGCCAATCGGTTTGGCGTGTCCACGCTGCGGAACCACTCGACAGCCGACGGGCGTCGCGGCCGCGGGCCCGCGCTGCCCGTATTGCGATGGGCGAGTGCTCGCGAACGCCGTCCGGTGCAAGCACTGCGCTCGAGAGCTCGTGCCCACCGAGCAGTGACTGATGGCCTCTACGTCAGTTCCAGGCGGGAGCCGTCCTTCTCGAATACTAACGAGGCTCCGCGCAGCCACCGACATCTAGGCCTCTTCTTCGACGTGACCACCGGAATCCAGTCGACGCGTCACGCACCTTCCGCACGACGTCGCTTTCGGTAGGCGGCAACCTTGTGGCGGTTTCCGCACAGCACTGTACTGCACCAACGGCGGTGGTGCGATTTGGTCTGATCGGAAAACCATAGTACGCAGGTCTCGTCTTCACAGCGTTTCACGAGAGTAAAGTCGCACGTCGCCAGCAGGTCAGCAGCAGCTTCGGCTACGGGTGCCAAAATCCCCGCCGGCGTGTCCTGTCGCCTCACTCGCTCAATCGCCAGCGAGCGCGGCTTGTTCCAGACCAGTCGGGGATGGCTCTGCGCCTCAGCCAGGAAACCGTTGAGGACCGACGGATCTCCTCGCTGCCCGGCCTTTCGTTTCTCTACTAGCAACCGGATGTTCTCCCGCAGCGTTCGCGCGGCATCCACGAGGGAAATTGGAGCCGTGTACGGGCGGATCTTTGCGACAGGCAATCCGGCTTGTTTGAGCCAACGCAACACTTCCTCGTCGCTCCGCAAAAAGTCCACCAACTCGCGATTCACCCGCATCCGCGTGTTCAGAAAATCGAGCGCAGGATGACCTGCCAAGAGCAGGGCGCGCGATTCTACGAGCGGTCTCAGGCGGGACCGTCTCATGGGCAGGGTGTCAGAAGCATTGAAGGAAGAACCAGTGTAACCTGAATTGTGGTGCTTGACAAGTTACACGGCGCGCTCTAAAGACGTGGCGCTGTAACCTGAGACCTGTCAATTCTCAGGTGGTCACGGGCAATGCCCGGGGTCAGTAGGAGGAGGACATCGGTTACGTCCATCCGCACGCTCGAAATTGGTCAGCAGATTGCTTCTACCGAGAGGCTCGCTCACAAGCGAGCAGGGTCGAGTGAACGGAACCCGGTGACACGACCTCTGGTCGCGATTCGAGTGGCGAGGAAAGGAGAAGGCGATGGGCTTGGCATGGCAGCAAGGACCGTTGGCGACCAGGTCGGTGGGGCAGTTCCTCGTGGCTGATCCGCTGCCGGAGCGGCTGCTGTTCGCCGAGCCGCTTCGCCGGCGGATGCGCGTGCGGTTCGGCGGGCAGTGGGTGGTCGAAAGCGAGGACGTCGTTCTGCTCCACGAGCCGGACCGCTACCCGGTCGCGTTCTTCCCGCTGGCCCACGTCCGCGGGGGCGTGCTCGTGCCGGAGACGCGCACCACGGGACATCGCGATCTCGGGCCGACGGCGTGGTTCAGCGTTCGCGTCGGGGACAAGCATGCGCAGCGGGCTGCATGGCAGTACACGGACCTGCCGAGCTACGCGACCATGTTGCGGGACCGGGTCGCCTTTGCCTGGCGATCGATGGACGCCTTCTATGAAGAAGACGAGCGCATCGTGGGTCATGCGGCGGATCTCTACCACCGCAACGACATCCGGCAGACCTCGCGACACCTCGTCGTGCGTGACGGGAACCGGGTCATCGCCGAGACGCGGCGCCCGCTTGTGCTTTACGAGTCGGCCTTCGCGCCCCGCTGGTACGTCCCCCGTGCCGACATCGACGAGTCGGCCCTGACGCCGGTCGAGGGACAGACGTTCTGCCCGTACAAGGGCCTGGCCAGCTACTACGACATCGGGCAGAAGAAGCGTGCGGCCTGGTCCTACGTCGGGGCATGGTCCGAGGTGGCCCGCGTGTCGGGGTTCGTGTCGTTCGAGCCAGACATCGTGGACGTTTACCTCGACGGCAGGAAGCTGGCCCTCGAACCGGGCCAAGCCGTCATCCCGCACGGTATCGACCGAGGGCTCGACCCCGACGAGGTGCGGCAGCGGAGCGTCGCAACCGACACGGTCAGGGCAGCTCCCGAGCTCACGCCCATCTCGCCATCCAGTCGGTGACTGATGGACTACCACATCGAGGTCATCACTCTGCCCGTCAGCGACGTCGACCTGGCAGTGCGGTTCTACACGGAACGGGCAGGCTTCATCCTGGATGTCGACTACCGACCCAACGGGCAGTACCGCGTCGTCCAGCTCACCCCACCAGGGTCATCGTGTTCGGTGCAGTTCGGCGTCGGCCTCACTGACGCGACACCAGGATCGGCTCGCACCACCTACCTCGTAGTGACCGACATCGAGGCCGCACGCCGCGAACTGACCGGACGCGGGCTGGCAGTCAGCCCCATCCGGCACAAGACGTCCGTGGACGACTGGCAAGGGGACTACTCGCCAGGAGTCGACCCCGAGCGGCGAAATTACGCCAGCTTCATCGACTTCGCCGACCCGGACGGCAACACCTGGACTGTTCAAGAGCGCGGATTCACGCGCACGGCNTCGACCACTTCTCGGAGGATCTGAACCNATGGCNNCTGANACCGCAAAGGTCCTCTCGGTCANCGTCGGNGGCGTGCGCAAGTTCGANTACCACGGCCGGCNCGCNCAGAGCGCGATCTGGAANNCGCCGGTTAGCGGACGGGTCGCGGCTCGGGGCGTCAATCTCGCGGGCGATCGCCAAGCGGATCTC
>JGI25383J37093_10000295_pt1 | contig 10964 bp, 8 predicted proteins | sample GraSoi013_1_20cm_4_FD_37093 | JGI IMG/M metagenome (IMG submission 37093)
CGAATCATGAATCTGCTAGATTCTGATATTGGTTTTGTCGCGGTAAAAGAAGTCGAGCAGATTGAATCTTCTTCTCCCTTTGTGTATTGTTTTGAGATCTCGGATGATGAGAACTTTCCTGCTTTCTTTACAGGATCTGGTGGAGTTCTTGTCCACAACTCCTTTGGATATCTTGGTTTCAAGAATGCTCGTTTTGGAAAGATAGATGCTCACATCGCGACCTGCGCCTTCAGCAGAAAATCTCTGAGAGAGGCTGCAACTCTGGCTGAGGCTCGCGGTTTCACATTGGTCCATGGAATAGTCGATTCGTTCTGGCTGCGAAAGCAGGAAGCGACAAGAAGCGANTACGAGGATCTCTGCAAAGAGATACGTGACAAGCTTAGGCTGCCGATCTCTTTTGAGGGAGTTTACAGGTGGATTGTTTTTCTCAGTTCAAAGACAGACTCGAAGGTCGGAGTGCTAAACCGGTACTATGGTATTTTCGAAGATGGAAAACTCAAAGTTCGCGGAATAGACCTTCGAAGACATGATACTCCCGATATCGTTCGGCAGTGCCAGTCTAAAATGCTCGAAATCCTCATGAAGGCTCGTGATTCAAACGAGTTCAGACTACTCATTCCCAGCGCTCTCAGGGTCCTGGAAAAGTTCGTGGGCTTGCTGCGAGACGGCAACGTTCCCCTAGAGGATCTGGTGATAGTCAGGAATTTGAGCAAGAATCCGGACGAGTACACTCACCAGGTTCCCCAGGCGATAGCTGCGAGACATCTTGTTGCACAGGGAGGATCGGTGCATGCGGGACAGCAGGTCAGCTACATCCTAACCCGTGACCAGACTCGCACGGCTTTACCGCCTGAGATTGTTGATGAAGGAACAGTCTATGATTCGGAGCGTTACGTGGATCTTCTCTGTTCTTCAGCAGCAAACCTTCTCCTACCCCTCGGCTATGACACGAAATATCTTCGATCCATGTTCAAGAAAACCGAGATGAAGCGACCAGCAGCCTCTCAAGAGTTTTCCATAACGCCGTTCCTCAGAGGAAATCGCCCGGAATAACCCCCGTTCGGCGATCTGGAACATGGCTCAATTCTTGCCTGGAATTCGTTCGTGAAAAGTTGAAGAATTCCCTTCTTTTTGCCTTTTCATCAAAGCCCGGATCCTGCCCTGAATCGCATGTCTCGCCCTTAATCAATGCCAGACAGCAGATTTTCTCCGCAGGAGGGGGGGTCTTGCACCGGGCACCTCGCAACGCAAGAGAGGCGAGTTCCGACTAGCCGCTGAAATTGGTTTCTCTGGAATAAACGGTTCTAGAGGTATCTTGTCAGCGTCTGGTTATCAAGGGTCGCGATCTCTGTCTTGCCTGTGGGGAGGAACGGATGCCTGGTCACAGTCAGCTGCGTATGCGCTCCTCCATCCTCCAGTACCGCTGAGACGTGAGCTGTTCTAGCTAGAACATCATCCATCACCTTACTTCGTGACTGCAAATTCGTAACGACGATGATCATGTTCCTCTTCTCAGCGAGCGTGGCCAAGGAACGAACATCTTTGGAGAAGAGATCGAGCGCTTCCCTCTTCTCTTTGACATCCGGATCACAATAGAGAGCTGTAATATCCGATACGATCGCTAGCCGGGCATCACACTCGTCAATTGCCCCTGCGAGCCGTTCAGTTATGAAACCGCTCAGCTGGTGATGGGTGAACTCTCTGCTGAGATGAATCCGCAGCTTCGTCCTCTCCTGATCAAGCCTGAGGCTGAAAGCGTGACGAGATACAGTGTACGCGTCGAAAACGTTTCCCCCGTCAACAAAAACGACATCACTATCCAATCCCGGCGGAAGAGGATAGACTGCTCGGACGCACAAGAGATGGCTGAGACCGTTGGAGGCTTCGCCCTGTAGAGTGACTAGTTGGCCGAAGCGGAGAACAAGGGTTTCGTCAAGCAGTTCAATCCCTGAAGGCAGATCCGACCGGACATCTCGAAGCAGTGTGCTTCCTCGGCTCAGTTTCGCCTCAAACGACCCGCCAGGTTCGATCAGCTGCTCGGGGTCTTTGCAGACCGGACTAGTAAGAAACCGTCTTCCCAGCGGAAGAGTTGACGTTTGTACTTTCAGGGTCTTGTTAATCTCGAAACCGCATCCCGGGCAGATGTTCGAGAAGGCAAGCTGGACTTTTCGTGGATTGATGAACAGTTTCGAGAGGACTAGTATTTCATCGCAGAGACTGCAACTGTACAGAAAGCCTTGAGGGCTTGACTGGTCCTGGTCCAGCTGCCAGATCTTCGACTGNAGAGGTTCAGCGGTGTGTCGCGTCCCCATTTTCCTGGCTCAATGTACTAGTCCTTATTCGTCGCGTTTGTTGCGGGCGACAGCGTCCTCAACGCCCTTCTCCGTGATGCGGAAGTAAGTCTCGGATTCCGGCAGATAAGGCGAGTCAATGACCTTGGCAACGCGCAGTCCCTGACTGGACTTTTTGAGCATGATACGGTGTGTGGATGCGTGGGCCATGATGTTCCCGCCTGCAGGCCGCATAGGATCGCCGAAGAACGCCTGCGGATTAGCCTGCACCTGATTAGTGACGACGACTGCGAGGTTGAGGGCTTGAGCTATCCGGAGGAGCTTGTGGAGATGGCTGTTCAGACGCTGCTGTCGTTCGCTGAGAGACTCTCGACCAATATATTCGCCGCGGAAGTGTGAGAGGATAGAATCGACAACAAGCAGTTTGATGTTCTCCTCTTTGCAGATCTTGAAAGCGTGATCAACAGTCAGTACCTGATGGTCGCTATTGTAGACCCGGCTGTAGATGATACCATCAAGAATCTTGTCAGGGTCCTGTCCGCTTGCCTGGGCCATCTGGAATACTCGTTGGGCCGCGAAGGTGCCCTCAGTATCGATGAAGAGAACTTTCCCCTCCAGTCCACCTTCTGCGGCGGAAAGCTGAGTCTGAATACTCAATTTCATAGAAATCTGCGATTTCCCCGCTCCGAATTCGCCGACGAACTCGGTGATAGCCTGTGTCTCAAGTCCACCACCCAACAGCGTATTGAGGTTGCTTGATCCGAAGCTAAGGCGGAGCAGAGTCTTGCGTCGCTCCCATAACTGTTTGGCAGTGACAAAATCTGTCTGGATGGTTTCGCGAGCAGCTTTACTGATCTTGTGGGCAACGCTGCTCTCTAGACCCGCTTTTTCGACAAGCTCGCGGATAGGTGCGATTGCGAGGGCCGAGATAGAGTCGTATCCGGCTTCTCGGAGCTTGTTCGCCGTAACCGGACCAACGCCGTCTAGGTCTTGAATATCTAACACTTCAGCGGTCATTACACATCTGCGTAGCACCGGCCCGAATTCGCTTATCTCTCACAGTGAGGAGTGAAAGTATTCCTACAAATTGGAAGGCTAAGTCTATCGAAGGGCGCTTTTCAAGATCCTTTAGAAGCCGAGGACGAATCCTTCCTATCCAGCTTCGCCGACCACTGGTTCATCGTCTTGGACAACAACTCCCGGAACCGCTTCACAGCGGACGTAAGCCGTAACAGCTCAGGAACATCCCGCGGACTATACGTGGTCGACGCGGCTGAAACAGGCAGGGAAGCACCCATACCTGTCAACGGCTGGTCCATACGAACCCATCCATGGCCCAGCTCGGAAAGCAGAGGGAGCACGCTCGTATCCGTTTCCCCAGTCAACTTGTACAGACTGGGCTCCCGAACGTCCAACCGGGACAGCTTACTAGTAAACGAGGATTCTTTCGAGAATTTTAGATCCGCCTGAAACGCCCGAGCCAGCTGCTCCGTCAACGCCCGCACCTCCAAGAAACAGTCCGGCAACATACCCAAGAGAAGATTCACCCGAAGACTCTGCGACAACGGATGAAGGACCCGGACGAGATAGTTCGGAACCGCATGACGAGAAAACGTCTCTGAAAGATGACCCAGCCCCATAACCCAAGACAAATGCGACTTGAAATCCTCACGTAGTCCCAAGACCTCGCTCCAAGCTTGACTCCCCTCACCGGATTGACAGAAATCCAGGTTCCGAGTCAAAGACACGTTCACCTGGCGAAGAACATCAACATCCACCGGTGTGACCAATGGATCCTGAGCGGGCAAGGATATCCAGCCCTTGAGGGCTGGTCAAAGTGGGAGATAGGCAAAATGTTCCCCACGCACAGCCATAGTCGTTCATGACTGGCACTTGAGCGAGTGAAGGGACCGACTAGGAACGCGGTTAAATTGCCAACAGCTCATCTGTCTTCGTGAAGACCATCCTATCAATCAGCGAAGAAGATGTTGGCCAGACTCTAACGGTCCAGAAATCGATCCAGCTCGCTCGGCGCGCTTACGTCCTTCGAGCAAGGAAAAGAGTACTCGAGCCTCTTCGTACGTGGTTTACGGTTCGAGGTGGAGCATCTTTCTATTTCATGCCTGCGCACATATTTGGCCTAAGAACAGTCTCGGTGAAAGTTGTCAGCGTAAACCCTAGAAACCGCAACAGCTCAATCCCATCGATATCAGCTACAATCTACGTCTTCGACTCGAAAACTGGGTTGGAGCTCGCCCGAATCGCCGGGAACAACCTGACAGCGATCAGAACCGCTGCCAGTTCCGCATTAGCCACCGACCTTCTAGCTCTCAAGGAGATAGATTCGCTGGGAATCATCGGAACGGGAAATCAAGCTAACGCCCATCTTCCAGCGATGCTGGAAGCGAGAAATGTCTCACGCGTCCTAGTCTACTCTCCATCAAAGGCCCATCGGAAGAGATTCGTGCGAAGGGCTTCAAAGAGAACCTCGTTATCGGTAATTGCCAAACGTTCTGCCGAAGAAGTGGCTCGAAAATCTGACCTTCTCGTCCTAGCCACCAGCTCTCGTGTTCCTCTCTTCCGGGGCGCTAGGGTTCCTCTTGGGACTCACGTGAATGCTATAGGGGCTGCTCTTCCGAGTTCACGAGAGATAGACACGACTCTCGTGAGAAGATCCATTCTTGTTGTTGACTCTCGGGAACAGGCTTTCTCAACTTATGGGGACATCATGATCCCGCTCAAAGGGAAGGCGATTAGGAAATCGCATGTCAGAGCGGAGTTAGGCGAGTTGCTTCTCGATCCCAGTATCATAGAGAGAAGAGAGAATGAAGTAACAGTTTTCAAGGCTGGAGGACTCGGAGTGTTAGACGCGGTCTTTGCGGACTATATGGTCTCGCATTTTTAGCGGTTCTTGGAAACACCCTGCGGTAGAACCAATTTAATAGTGGGTCTGAGGTTTCGCCGTCCTCGTGGGCCGGTAGATCAGCCTGGTACACAGCGCGTTAGAGCTGGCCGAAGATCGCCCGCTTGGCAGGTCATCCTCGACCCTGAATGCGGGAAGGCACTAACACTGCTCCGTAGGGCCGCGGGTTCAAATCCCGCCCGGTCCACCAAACAATCTCAGTTGATCTTATAGGTNCCCACAAAACGAGCCTAGACCATTCGGGAGAATCCTTTGCCTAGTAGAGAGCCCACCTGGTTCGAGACAATCAACCCGGCCACAGGCAAGACCCTCAAACGATACAAATCATCGACAAAAACCGATGTTGACAAGGCAGTTACGAAGGCCAGAAAGGCGTTTGAGAAATGGCATCAACTTTCGTCCTCTAAACGTGCAATCTATCTGGAAAGGACAGCGAAGACTCTCCGGGCCCAGAAAGAGAAGCTGGCCAGAATTATCACCCAAGAGATGGGGAAACCGATCAAAGAATCATTACCCGAAGTTGCAAAATGCGCCTGGGCGCTGGAGTACTATTCCGAGAATGGCCCCAAATTCCTGAACCCGGAGATCGTAAAGACAGACGCGAACGATAGCTACCTATCATTCGAACCCCTAGGCGTCATCGGTTCCATCATGCCCTGGAACTTTCCGTTATGGCAATGCATCCGGTTCGCAGCACCCTCCTTGATGGTCGGCAACACGACCGTCTTCAAGCCCTCTAGCATAACCCCTCAGTCAGGACTGGCTCTCCAAAATGCTTTCGAGTCAACCGGGATGATCACCGGATGCTTCAGCATAGTTCTCGGAAGTTCACAGGTAGCCAACCATCTAATCGAGTCCGATACTGCAGCTATCTCGTTCACCGGCAGTGTTAACGCCGGACGAATGGTAGCTCAAAGAGCAAGCAGTCAGCTGAAGAAATTCGTTCTCGAGCTGGGAGGCAGCGACCCATTCATAGTTCTTGAAGACGCGGACGTTGAAGCTGCATCAACAGGCGCGGTCGCAGGCCGTTTCATCAACAACGGCCAGAGCTGCATCGCCACCAAGAGAATCTTTGTCGTCAAGAAAGTTCTNGACGAATTCCTAGAAAAATTCGTGAAGAAGACGAAGTCATTGAGAGTNGGAGACCCTCTTAGTCCGGAGACAGATATCGGACCCATGGTCGGGGAAGATGCCCTCAAGACATTGGACGGGCAGGTCAAAGACGCTGTCAGACAGGGAGCCAATCTGGAACTTGGTGGCGAGAGACTCAGGCGCAAAGGATCGTTCTATGCTCCCACCATCCTGACAAACACTACACCTAGAATGAGGATCATGAAGGAAGAGACGTTCGGACCGGCCGCACCCGTGATGGCGGTCAAGGACGAGGATGAGGCAATTCAACTCGCGAACGATAGCGAGTTTGGCCTCGGAGCAAGCGTCTGGGGAACGGATACCAGGCGGGCAGAGAAGGTGGCGAGAGGAGTCTCTGCTGGCCTTGTGACAGTAAACAATGTTGTGGTCTCTGACCCTCGGATGCCGTTCGGCGGGGTCCGGCATAGCGGGATTGGTCGTGAGCTCTCAAGGTACGGAATGCTGGAATTCACGAACATAAAGTCGGTCCGTGTATACGAAAAGTCGCCACTCGCCCACGCCCACGTGGAATAATAGGCTCTGTGTGACGCTTCGTGGGAGGCAAGACAGCTCTTCTCTATTCCGAGAGGTTTCTAGATTACAACCTCGGACCCCTTCATCCTCTCCGTCCAATAAGAGTGAAGTTAACACACGATCTGATCCAGTCGAAAAGATTAGTCAATGGAAACATCGCCAGTATCATGACACCCCGCATGGCCTCTGAGGAGGAAATTCTTCTCTTCCATGAAAGAGAGTACGTTAGCTTGGTTCAGAAGTACAGCGAGAGAGGTTCAGGGCTTTTGGACGCGGGCGATACGCCTGCTTTCAAGGGATGCTTCGAAGCCACCAGTCTAGTCGTGGGCGCCTCCCTAGAGGGATGCGATGAGATAATGAGTGGAAGATTCACTCATGCCTTCAACCCATCCGGTGGACTGCATCACGCGCGTCCCGAACGAGCGTCGGGATTCTGCATCTTCAACGATCCTGCGGTCAGTATCAATTATCTGAAAACGAAGTACAAGCTGAAGCGACTTGTCTACTTGGACATCGATGCTCATCATGGAGATGGGGTCATGTACGGGTTCTACAATGATCCCTCAGTGTTAGACATCGACCTCCATGAGAGCGGAAAATACATCTTCCCTGGAACCGGATTCCCGGATGAGATCGGAGGGAATGAGGCAAGGGGGCTCAAGCTAAACATCCCGCTCCCGCCCGGCACAGGGGACCAAGCCTACATGAAGGCGTTTCGCAAACTTGTTCCCGATATTGTGAGAAGATTCCGACCCGAGATCATTCTCGTCCAGTGCGGGGCAGACGGCCACGCGGAGGATCGTCTCGCGCATCTTCGACTCACCACACATATGTACGGGGAAGTTGTTTCTGAGATGCACTCACTCGCTCACGAACTATGCCAAGGCCGACTTTTGCTGTTTGGTGGAGGCGGATATACACTCGCTAACGTCCCCAGGGTCTGGACAGTCGCCTTCGCAACGCTTGCCGGAGCTAGGTTGGATAACACAATCCCAGACGGCTGGTCAAGGGAGTTTAGCGAGCTCACCGGTGAGGATCCTCCGAAGGGCTTACAGGATGAGCCTACAACAGATGATTTGAAGACGACCGGCGAAGTGGATAAGGTGCTCAGGGAGCTTGCCACATATCTCTCCCTTTGATTACGTGACAGTGCAACGTTTATCTTTCAACGCGCCGAGCGTCCGCGAAGAACCATAGATGGGTAGCAAAGGAACCACCTCACTAGGAAAAGCAGGCGGAAAAGGAACCCACATCAGATGCCGGAGATGTGGCCGACACTCATACCACGTCCGGAAGAAACGCTGCGCTGCATGCGGCTTCGGGGAGATCACAAAGCTTCGACGCTACTCATGGCAAAACAAGAAGATCAACCGGACACGGATAGTCTAGAAGCCAGCAGTCTTAGCTATCCGACCCTAGTTTACACTTCTCCTTTTTCGGCTCGAACCTGAGGATGAAACCACCTTTGGTGGAAGTTAGGTGTCCGCGATGCAACCGCCCGATGCACTGGAATAGTAGACTGAAGATTTTCATCTGTGACACAGATGGATTCATACTAGGTCCAAACGACCCCTACGTGAAACGACTGGAATACGAAAATAGTCAAAGTGCTCCAGCCACGTCTAGTCATTGAAGTTGAGCCCGGACCCCGAGTAAACTTCGCTCGCCAGATTGAAAATCACAAGTTCCTGACCCACTGCGTTGCACAAGGATTGTTTTGTAGTCCTGCAGAGTATTTTCGTTGAGAATNGTTTCTCCTTCGTCTACACAATAACAGCGAAGAATGGAACCACCGATGAGAGACCAACGACAAATATTCCCGTTGTCGACGAGACCATATTGACGAATGAAGATTTCTGGTGGCTCATAGGATATCTACAAGGAGATGGCTGCGTAGACCCGAGAAATGGAATTTGGTTCCACTCGACCGATCCCGAACTCATACAGATCGCCAAGAGTGTGGTCACCGACCTCTTCAGCCTTGCTTCAAGCACGTATCTAGAGATACCTCCACCTCCGTGGAAGCCGAGGCTGAGACTGGCGGTATACTCCCGAACCCTTGTCAAGTGGCTGAGCAAGCAACATTTGAGATTTGGCACTCAGAGATGGAACGTGCCGGTCTTATCGAAGGACCTCTACTGCTCGTACATCGCGGGGCTATTCGACGCGGAGGGTCAGGTCGTTTTGACGCGAAACAAGAGACTCTCACGATTTGTGATTCATAGTGCAAATGGACTCTCCCTGCGAACTATTGCACAACGAATGAGCGAGTTCGGAGTTGACTGCCTCTTACGCACGAGAGTTCGAGATGGCAAGCCGAGTGTTCACTACCAACTCGAAATAGTAAGGAGGGGAAACCTCAGATGGTTCGTCAGGAACATTGGGAAACGTAGTCGTTTGCACAGAAAGAACTGCTACCTGAGAGAGGAACTGCTCCAGAAAATTCCGGCACGCGGCTCAAGGCCGAATTCGAAAAGCCCAAAGGGAGAAAACCCGGCTGTCCTAATACCTCCTCAGTGAAATATCCGAGTCAAGAAAAATAGGCCACCCTCGAAAGAATGGGCAAAATCAAGTGGGCTCGGCCGGATTTGAACCGGCGACCTTCGCCGTGTCAGGGCGACGTCCTAACCAGGCTTCGCCGACGCGTCAACGGCGTCTTAGACGACGAGCCCCAGGTGTTGGCGAATCATGAGGCTGTATCAAGCTTTCCGCTTACCAATTCAAACACCGACTCACTCTGTCGTGGGTAACAATACAGCTTAAACTGGATCGAGGGGACCCTCGATGTTCATGTGGAAAAAACTCGGACGACCGGCTACTGCGATCTCACTACTGGCGCTCATTGTAGCCGCCTTCAGTATGCCAGCCCATGCTCAAACTGTAAACTGGCGAGCGGACAAGTCTGCATACATTCCTGGCGACACGGGCACGCTAACAATCACAATAATCAATACCGGCTCAAATCCTCTGGAGGTACGGAACGTTACCGTGTACTATCCGTGGGCCGGGTAGGATACCAATGGAAAATGGCTCACGGGCGGGAACATTAGCTACAATTTCTCTCCGTTCAAAGAGTTGACCTCCGTTAGTGGCGGGGCCAATAATGTCTCCTACACGACGCCGTCTTTCACTGTTCCATCTTGGTGGGGCGCCGCATCGAGGCCCCAGTTCAATTGCCCCGGAGGAACCACGAACACTAGATATGGAATTTACTCTGCTTGCATCCTTATGGGATGGAACGCCGATAACCAACGATATAATCCAACTGACTTCGGGCTCAGCGTGGCCGTGGCGACGTATACCCCGTCATCCATCTCACAACTGTCACAATGGGTTCCGCTTGCTACTCTGGGGGTCCTCGTTATCGCGACTGCCTTCCTTGCATTGACTTGGAGCCGGCTCGGTAATCTTCCCAAGAAGCCCTAGCACTAGTTCCCATCCGTTCCATTCTACTTTTTCTTGTTTGAGAGCATAGAATATCCTGCCGACTTGTGTAGGTAAGGCATTTTACTGGAGAGATTCGTCGACTCGTACTGGGCCCGTAGCTCAGTACGGACAGTAGCGTCGGCCCTCTAACAATCAGAGGAGAGCCGAAGGTCGAGGGTTCAAATCCCTCCGGGCCCGCCAGGTGATCTAGTTTGAACTCGAATTCCAGCGATCTCCAAAAGCTTCTGCTGCTTTCGTTCGATAGTGAATCCGACGATGTTTGTGAAATCCAATACGGATTTGGACCGCACGCGTAATGCGTAACAATTCTTTTTTCTAGCATATAGCCTCCCCGTACGGGGGTCTTTGAGAATCGTCCCTGCAATTTTCTGTACGTATAGCTTTCCTGTTTCAATGCGTAGTTCGCGTAAAAGGTGCTTCACGAAGAATAGAACGTCTTTGCTTGTGTTGCTAACCTGAATTCCGCCACTTACAGACCCTTCAGAGTCGTAGAATGCCCTTAGAAAGGCGGTTTCACATTTCCTGCAATGTCGTATCCTGAGCTCCCGACATTGACGACTGAGGAATTTGTGGAGAAAGATGCTTGCTCCTTGGACTATCCATCTCTTTCTCTTCTGGCTCCACCGAACTTTATACAG
>JGI25383J37093_10000296_pt1 | contig 10962 bp, 10 predicted proteins | sample GraSoi013_1_20cm_4_FD_37093 | JGI IMG/M metagenome (IMG submission 37093)
CGCAGCGTCGCCACCTCGACCTCGAGCTCGCGGAGAAGCATCTCCAGGCGGGCCCGCTCGACCCGCAACGTGTCGAGCTGGTAGCCGAGATGGACCTGCTGGACGCGCAACCCGACGACCGCGAGGCCACCCAGGACGAGGAGGAACGCACCGGCCAGGGTGAGCACGACCGAGCGCCGCACACGGGGATCCCGCTCTCGATGCAGTTGCTGTGTCTCTCTCACTGAATCCGCTCCAGCACTCGCAGCTTCGCGCTCCTGGCGCGGGGATTGGCCCGCACCTCGTCGTCGGTGGGCATCCGAGGCGACGGCTCGATCTCGGCATACTCGGCNCGAGAGAGCTCACGGAACGTCTGCTTCACGATGCGGTCTTCACCCGAATGAAACGCGATCACGCCGAGCCGGCCGCCGGGAGCCAGGAGGCTCGCCGCCTGGGGAAGCGCCTGACGGAGCGCGCCCGGCTCGTCGTTGACGGCCATGCGGATGGCCTGGAAGGTGCGGGTCGCGACGTGAAGGCGCTTCGGCCACGCCCCGCGGGGCACGGCGCTCTTCACGGCGGCGACGAGATCGGTCGTCGTGCGCAGCGGCCGCCGCCGCACGATGGCCCGGGCGATCCGCCGCGCCTGCCGCTCGTCGCCGTACTCCGTGAGGACACGGGTCAGCTCGGGCTCGGGCAGCCGATCGAGCAGCGCCGTCGCGGGCGGCCCCGTCGTCGGGTCGAGGCGCATGTCGAGCGGCTCGTCCGCCTGAAACGAGAACCCGCGCCCTGATGCTTCGAGTTGCTCGGACGACACGCCGAGGTCGAGCAGGATGCTCTCGGCGCGAGTGATCTCGTGGGCGGCGGCGGTCGCGGCGACGTCACGGAAGCTCGCGTGGGCCAGCGTCACGCGGTCACCGAAGCCAGCGAGCCGGGCGCGCGACCGCTCGAGCGCCTCGGGATCCACGTCGAGGCCGAGCAGACGCACGCTCGCAGGCGCCGTTTCCAGCAGAGCCGCCGCATGACCACCCATGCCCACTGTCCCGTCGATCACCCATCCCTCGCGCCGCGGCCGCAGCAAGAACACGACCTCGTCGACGAGGACAGAAACGTGAACCGCTACACTCCGAGCTGCGCCAACCGCTCGAACAGCGACGGGAGCCCCTCGCCGTTCGACCGCTCGTATTCCTCGAACCGGGGCCGGTCCCAGACCTCGAAGAACGGGCGACCCGGACCGACGAGCGTCACGTCCTTGACGAGNCCCGCGTGCTGNCGACTGTCCGGCGGCAAGAGGATCCGGCCGGCGCCGTCGAGCTCCACNTCCTTCGCCCGNGAGATGTAGAGTCGGCCGATCTTGCGCACCTCGGCGTTGAACTGGGACTGCTCGCTGATCCGCCGCTCCTGCCGCTCCCACTCCTGGAATGGGTAGACCTCCAGGGCGATCTCGTTGGGGACGACGACCAGTGGGCCCTCGTACCCCGCGAGCACGTCCCGGAACTTCGCCGGGATGCTCAGGCGCCCCTTCGGATCGACCGTGTGCTGGTACCGCCCTCTGAACATGACCCATCCCGGAGAGCCTTTTTTGGGACCATGGTCCACTTCATCCCACTTTGCCCCACTTCAGTGGCGACATTACAATTGTGAAAAAGACCTGTCAAGGGAAAAACCGACGATTTTCTAAGGGGATTCTGATCACCGGCCCTGGCTAGGTGTGGGGGTGGCCCCCCACCCGGCACGCCGCCGGTTGGGCCCCGGCTACCGGGGTTGGTAGTACTGGAGGGCTTCGGGGATCCAGCCCTCGATCTGGCGGATCCTGGTCTCGGCCGCGGGATGGGTCGAGAGGAACTCGGGCGGACGGCCCTGACCGCGCTCAGCCTGCGCCATGCGTACCCAGAGGTCGCGGGACGCCGAGGGGTGGTAGCCCGCCTTGGCCATGAAGATGAGTCCCAGGTGGTCCGCTTCCGACTCCTGCGCGCGACTCCACGGAAGCAGGACACCGACCGTCGCGCCGGCGCCGAGCAGCGACGTGACGACCTTGACCGTTTGCGGATCGTTGCGCGAGAGCGCGACCTGCGTCGCCGCGAGCGTGGACTGCACGAGCAATGTTTGACTCACGCGCTCGCCACCGTGCCGGGCGATCGCGTGCGCNACCTCGTGGCCGAGGACGGCGGCGAGTCCCGCATCATCCTGCGTGATCGGCAAGATTCCCGTGTAGACGGCGACCTTGCCGCCGGGCAAACAGAAGGCATTCGCCTGCCTGTCCTCGAGGACTTTGAATTCCCACTGATAGTTCTTGCCCGTCGCGTCGGCGATGCGGCGGCCCACGCGCGTCACCTGTGTGTTCAGCACGGGGTCTTGCGACACTTTGCCCTTGCTCAGCACCTCGCGATACGCGCTGAGGCCCATCTGCACCTCGGTGCCTTCGGGCAGGAGGATGAGCTGGCTGCGCCCGGTCAGGGGCACCGTCTCGCACGCCGTGATGGCGAGCAACGCGGTGGCGGCGACGACGCGTGCGGGGAACGGCACGCGGGGATTCTAGCCGAACCCTCAGCGGTTCCGCACTCGTACCGACGTCGACATCGTCGTGGCGGCCCGCCGTGACGGATCCGCCGCCACGTGATCGGGTTCGGTCGTCAGCGTGATCGCAACGGTGCGCACGCTGGACGGCACGGAGGTCGGTGCGCCGCGGGCGTCGAGATAGCCCAGCGCGAAGTCGCGCACACCGTTGATGATGGGCTGCGCGCCGCCGCCGGCGTCGCGGCGCAGGACGCTTCCGCGCAGCAGCCAGGTCACGGTCTCGCCGGTCGCCGTGATGAGCCCATCACCATTCACGTCGAAGTGCAGGACGATCCGGCTCGGCTCCGCCACCGAAACGGCGGGAAAGTCGGCGCCCGCCTTCCCCTCGCCGGCGTGACGGATGTCGCGCGCCAGCCGCTCCAGCGCGATGCGCGCCGCCTGCTGGCTCTCCACGCGCGCGGCACCGAGGGCGTGGACGCGTTGACCATGCTCGAGGATGCCGAACACACCGCTCAGCAGCAGACCGACGATCGCCAGCGCGACGAGGAGCTCCGCGAGTGACATCGTCCGCAGACTCGATGAAGCGGCGCGCGTCGTCAATGTCCGAAGTTGTGGTCGCCACGAATCCTGACAGCGGCCCGAGCGTCGTCGATGGCCGCGAGACGACTGGTCAGCCGATCGGCGCTCGGCGATCCGCCCACGGTCGTGCCCGCTCGAACGCGGCGCTGGCGCGTAACACCGTCGCGTCGTCGAGACGCCGACCGACGATCTGAAGCCCCACCGGCAGCCCGCTCTTCGTGAAGCCAGCGGGCACCGATGCGGCCGGCTGACCCGTGAGGTTGAACGGGTACGTGAAGGGAATCCACCCGTAGAAGGACACGGGGCGTCCGGCGATCTCGGTGACCGTATCGACGCCGATCGGAAGCGGCGGGCACGCGACGGTCGGCGTCAGCAGAAGATCGTACTGGTCGAAGAGCGCGCGCGGATGCTGCCACCAGGCGAGGCGATCGAACCACGCCTGGACGTACTGGGTCGGCGGCTGGCGCAGGAACGTTTCCACCAGGGGCAACAGGCCAGGGTCGATCTCGCTCCGGCGATCGAGCGACGGAGCGAGCCGGATCGCCAGGCCGCCGCAGAACATCTGCTCCCAGGTCGACTTCGGTGACGGCCAGCCGGGCTTCACGTCCTCGACGCGGCACCCGAGCTCGCGGAAGGCTTTCGCGGCCTGGGCACAGATCGTCCGGACTTCCGGATCAACGGGGTCGTCCCCGCTGAGGTTGTCCGTGTACCCGACGCGAAGCCCTTTGATCGAACCGCGCAGCATCTTGCTCCACTCGATGCGCTGGGCCGGCAGCGAGTAGGGATCGCGTTCGTCGGGTCCCGAGCTCACCGCCAGCATCANCGCCGCGTCGGCGACNGTGCGGGTCATCGGGCCGATGTGCGAGAGATTCCACGTCCCGCTTGCCGGGTAAGCCGGGATGCGCCCCCACGACGCCTTGAACCCGAAGATGCCGGCGAACGAGGCCGGGATCCGGATCGACCCACCGCCATCGGTGCCGATGTGGAGCGGCCCGAGGCCCGCCGCAGCCGCCGCCGAGGCGCCGCCACTCGAGCCGCCGGGAGACCGGTCCAGCGCCCAGGGATTGCGAGTCGCGCCGAAGAGCAAGTTGTGGGTGACGCCCAGCCATCCAAACGTCGGCGTGTTGGTCTTGCCGAGCATGATGCCGCCGGCGGCCTTGAGGCGCTCGACCATCGGCGCATCTTCGGTCGGCACGTTGTCGCGGTAGAGCGGCGTGCCGAACGTCGTGCGCACGCCCTTGGTGATGACNAGATCCTTCACCGAGAACGGCACGCCGTGGAGCGGACCCAGGCGCGCGCCNTTCCGACCAAGGGCCCGTTCGGCCGCCTTCGCGTCGCGCCGCGCAGCTTCGGCGTCGAGGGTCACGTAGGCGTTGATCTTCGGATTGATCTTCTCGATGCGGGTGAGGATGGCGTCCACCACCTCGACGGGCGAGACTTTCTTCCGCCGGATCAGCGCGGCCAGCTCGGTACCGGACAGCCAGCACAGGTCGTTGGTCATGANTACCTCCCGCGAAGCCGAGGGTCGAGCGTGTCGCGCAGCGCATCGCCGAGCAGGTTCGATCCGAAGACCGCGAGGCTGATGGCGATGCCGGGGAAGAGCACGAGCCAGGGCGCCTTCTGGGCAAACTCGGCGGCCGACACGGAGAGCATGCGTCCCCACGACGGATAGGGCTCCGGAACACCCAGGCCGAGGAAGGAGAGCGCCGCCTCGACGAGGATGGCGCTGCCGAGCTGCGCCGTCGTGAGCACGATGAACGGGCCGATCGTGTTGGGCAGCACGTGGCGGAAGGCGATGCGGAGGTGCTGGAGGCCGAGCGCGCGCGCCGCCTCGATGTACTGCATCTCGCGGATCGACAACACGCTGGCGCGAATGATGCGCGCCGACCTGGGAATGATCGGGATCGAGATCGCGATGATGACGTTCTGGACCGACGGCCCGAGGGCCGCCGACATCACGAGGGCCAGCACCAGCAGCGGTAAGCCCTGCAGGATATCGAGCAGCCTCTGGGAGATCAGGTCGGTCTTGCCGCCGAAGTACGCGCTGAGCAGCCCGATGATCCCGCCCAGCACGGCGCCGAGCAGCGTGGACAACGCACCCACGACCAGCGAGACGCGCGCGCCGTAGACGATGCGGCTGTAGATGTCGCGGCCGAGATGATCGCTGCCCAGCCAGTGATTGTGGCTCGGCGGGGCCAGCGTGTCGGCGGCGTCGGTGGCGATCGGGTCGTACGTCGAGAGCGGCTCGGCGAAGATCGCCGTGACGACCATGATCAGCATCAAGAACGCCCCGGCTGCTCCCAGCGGCTTCTTGCGGCAGAAGCGGCGGATCGTCGTCGCGAGCCCCACCCCCGCGATGACGGTAGGCGCCGCGGTGATGACCTCGAGGCCAGAATCGGCGACGGCCGGCTTCGTCGCCATCTCAGACTTCCGGGCGCCGCGGCGGAGCGGCCGGCCGAGCAAAACGGCGCAGATGCGAGGCGGCGAGGAGCGACGACCGAGGCGTACGAGGTTGTACGTCGCAGGGAGGAGCAACGAGCCAACGACGCAGATGCGCCGTTTTCATCGGCCTGCTAGTCGGCATATTTGACGCGCGGGTCGAGCCAGCCATACATCATGTCAACCAACAGATTCGACAGAATCACCACGATCGCGGTGAACATCACGAGGTTCTGCACGATCGGATAGTCGCGCCAGATGATGGCCTGGACGAGGAACCGGGCGACGCCGGGCAGGTTGAACACCGTCTCGGTGACCACGAGGCCCCCGATGAGGAAGGCGAACTCGATGCCGATGACGGTGACCACCGGCAGGATCGCGTTCTTGAGCGCGTGCCGCCAGATCACGACGCGCCCAGTCTGTCCCTTGGCCCAGGCCGTGCGCACGTAGTCTTCGCGCAGCACCTCGAGCATGGCCGAGCGCGTGATGCGCATGATGAGCGCCGAGGAGCGATAACCGACGGCGAAGGCCGGGAGCAGAAACTGGACGGCGTGGATCTTGAAATCCTCCGAGGCCGGCACCAGCGTCACCGGAGGAATCCACCCGACCCAGNCGACGAGGCCCAGGATGATCACCATGCCGAGCCAGAACGAGGGCATGCTCAGCCCGGCCAGCGAGATCACGCGCAGCACGTAGTCGAGCATCGAGTCCTGCTTGATGGCACTGATGACCCCGGTGGGGACCCCGAGCGCGATCGCGATCAGCGTGGAGAGCACGGCCAGCTCCACCGTCACCGGGATGAGCGGCTTGATCACCTGCCAGGCGGGCAAATCGTAACGATAGGACTTGCCGAGATCACCGGTCACGATCTCCCGCAGCCAGTCGACGTACTGCACCCAGATCGGCCGGTCGATCCCCAGCTCCTTCATGATGGCGGCCTTGTCGGACTCGCTCACGTAGCCGCCCGTCGAAAACAGGATGTCCACGATGTTGCCGGGGGCGAAGCGAAGCAGGACGAAGATGACGATCGACATGCCGAGGAGCGTGAGGACCGCGATACCGAGCCGGTGGAGGATATAGGTTCGCGTAGCGTGCTCCGCGGGTCAGGCGACGGGGCGAGGACCGGGCGCCGGCCCCCGCCCTGGCTGCGCCGTTACTTGTCGAGCCACACTTCCTGCATGCGGCCGTAGTTGTAGATGTTGTTGTGGGGGACGTAGTTCCGGACGTACGGCCACTGCATCACGTAGTCGAGCCGCCAGCTCATCGAGGGCCGGGCGCCGTCTTCCTCGAGCTTCTTCTGGATGTCCCAGACCATCTGCTGCCGCTTCTTGGCGTCGATCTCCTGNGACTGCTGATCGATCATCTTCATGACCTGCTCGTCGCAATAGCCCGTGTAGTTCCGGGGCGACCCGCAGGCGAAGTTCTCGTAGAAGTTGGCGTCGGGATCGTCGGCGCCGATTCCCGTGAGGTTCGCGCCGAGCTGGTACTCCTTGCGGGTGGCCAGGGGATGCCACTGGGCGGTGTCGACCTGCTTCAGCGTCGCCTCCACGCCGACCTGCTTCAGCTCGTTGATCACGAACGAGGCGAAGTCGACGTAGATCGGGATGTTGCGCGTGGCCATCTCGATCTTGAGCGGATTCTGCGGCCCGTAGCCGGCCTCGGCGAAGAGCTTCCTGGCCTTGGCCTTATCGTCGGCGGCCTTGCCGTACCCGGGCAGCGCGTTGAGATCCTTCTCCATCAATCCCCACACGCCGTACGGCTTGGGCTGCATCGAGGCGCCGACGGCGGCGCCGCCCTGGTGGACGGCCTTCACGTAGGCGCGCCGGTCGATGGCGAGGCTGACCGCCAGCCTCGCCTTCACGCTGTTGAAGGGCGGCTTGGTGTTGTTGACGAGCAGGTTGTCGACGACGGTCTGGCCGACGGTCTCGATCTTNATCTGCGGCACGGCCGCCTTCACCTGGTCGGCGATCGTCTTGGTCCCCTCACCGGGGAAGGTGATGTCGAGACGACCGGCCTGGAGCGCCGCGTACTTCGTCCCGCGCTCCACGATGACCACGTAGCGGATGCCGTCGAGATACGGCCGGCCCTTGACGAAGTAATCGGGATTCTTCACGAGGTCCACGTACTCGCCGCGCTTCCACTCCTTGAACTTGAACGGCCCGGTCCCGACACAGCGCGTGCGCATCTCGGCGGCGGCGACGTGGGCGGGATACACCGGCGAGTAACCGGACGCGAGCATGAGGAGCAGCGACGGCTGCGGCCGCTTGAGGTGGAAGATGACGGTGTGTGGATCCGGCGCCTCGATATTGTCGACGTTGGCGTACCAGTCCTTGCGCGGGTTGAGGCGCAGCTTGCCCTGGGCGTCCTTGGCCTCGCGGATCATGTCGAACGTGTACTTGACGTCCTTCGAGCTGAACGGCTGGCCGTCGTGCCACTTGACGCCCTTGCGGAGGAAGAACACCAGGTTGCGATAGTTGTCCTGCCACGACCACTTCTCGGCCAGCTCACCGATGACCGTGTCCAGGCTCTCGACCCGCTTCATCGGGTCGTACATGACGAGATTGTTGAAGCACGGCGCCGCCGGGAACACGCTCGAGATGGTGGCCGTCTCGTGGATCGAGAAGCCCTGCGGCAGGTCCTCGCGCTGCATGGCGTTGAGGACGCCGCCGGATTTCGGTGTCTGGCTGATCGCCGGAGTCCCGGCGACGATGACGGCGAGAACGACGGCCAGACTGACTGCGGCAACGACGCGCGACGGTGACATGCGGCCCTCCTGACGGAACACGACGGGATGGCGCCGAGTGTACGTGAAAAGAGTACCCCTCACAAACAGAGGCCCGCTAGAACAGCGGCCCGCTAGAACAATCGCAACACGAGATGCATGGCGTACAGCGCGCCGCCGGCGAGACCACCCACCACGGTGCCGTTGACGCGGATGTACTGCAGGTCGTCACCCGCGTGCTCCTCGATGAGCCGGACCGCGCCGTCAGGCCCGAGCGCGCGCACGCCCTGCTCGATCAGCGCCGCGATGCGGCCGTGGTAACGGTCGAGCAGCTCGAGCGCACGCGCCTTGACCCAGTGATCGATGTCGACCCTGAGCGCGGCGTCCTCGACGAGCGCCTCGCGCCACTGCTCGAGGCGGTCGGCGAGCCAGGTCACGGCCTCGGACTTGGGCCGGGCCAGGTCGCGCAGCAAGTTCTGCCGCACGGCAGTCGCCGCCTCTTCTGCCAGCTCTGCCACCAGGCTGCTGCCGAGCAGCTCGGCCTTCACCCCTTCGACGCGCGCGATGAGCGCGGGATCGGTCCGCAGCCGGACGACCAGGTCGGCCACGCTCTCGACCAGCTGGCGGCGCAGCGGGTGATCCGGGTCGCGCCCCGCCTCGGCGAGACCGGCGCGCAACGCGGCTACGATCCGCCGGCGGTCGATGAACCCGAGCAGATCGGCCAGGCCGAGCGCGAGCCGCGGATAGAACGCGGTGCGCTCGCGATAGCGCGCGATCAAGTCGTCGATCATCTCGGCGAGGGCCTCCTGGGCGTCGGAGCGCTCGAGCGCCTCGGCCAGGGAGCGCGCCAGCGACCCGCTGGCGCGCTCGACCCAGCCGTAATCTCTCGCGAGCTCGAGCCCGGCCGCGACCAGCGGCGCCAGCGGCTGGGTCACCAGCAACCGCTGCAGGCGCGTGACGATCTCGCTCGCCGCGGTCGACGGCAGCTCGCGAGCCACCCACCCCAGCAGCATGCGCGTGACCTCCTCGAGGTCACGGCGGCTCGCCCACTCGGCGGCCCGCGCGATGAGCGTGGCGACGTCGAGCTTGGAGAGCTCCTGGGCCAGATACTCGCGGGTGAGCACGCGATCGCCGACCATCGTCCCCACCCGCGTCGCCAGCATCTCCCAGTTGCGCGGGATGAGGCCGGTGTGAGGAATCGGAAGTCCGAGCGGACGCCGGAACAGCGCGGTCACCGCGAACCAGTCCGCGAGGCCGCCCACGACGCCGGCCTCGGCGATCGCGCCGATCCATCCGCCCCACCAGGTGGCCCGGACCGGGTACGTCGCGATGGCCAGCCCGGCCGCGGCCAGCAGCACCGCGAGAGCGAGCCGTCGTTTTTGCCGCACTCGACCTACTCCAGGAGAAAGTCGAGCATGCGTTCAGTCGCGCTCGGGCCGGGCGGGTACGTGTGCGTGCCGCGGATGTCGCCCCCACTCCACGCGTGGCCCATCCCGGGAATCAGCCACGTCTCGAGCCAGGGGCGGCCGGAGGCGTCACGATAGAGCGAATAGACCGCACCTTCACGGCGATCCTCCGTGCTCGCGGTGACCCCGGCCAGNCGCGCGAACATCAGCGCGAGCGCATCGAGGTTCACGGGATTCACGACGACGTCGTTGCTGCCGTGCCAGAGCGAGGCACGAACGCGGGCGGAGCTGGCGCCCATGGCGCCCCGGCACTCGGTGGTCGACTTCTCGCCGTTCACGTGCTGCCCGAGCATGCACTGAAGCCCGGCGTCGACACCGACGCCACAGCGGTAGGGGCCACCGGCGGCTACGCCGACGCCGCGCACCAGCGCCGGAGCGTGACAGGCGAGGTTGACGGCCATGAAGCCACCGGCCGAGAAGCCCAGGACAATCACTCGATCCGCGGCCCGCTGCTCCTTGACCACGTGCCGGATCAGCGTGATGAGCTGATTCGTCTCGCTCCCCGCCATGGCCGCCGGCTCGAACCAGTTCCAGCAGCGACTGATGTTGTCGCGTCGTCCCTGAGCGGGATAGAGGACCACGAGGTTTCGCCGTTCCGCCACCTCGTTGAGACGAGTGCCGAGCGCGAAGTCCTCGGGTGTCTGCCAGCAGCCGTGCAACGCGACGACCAGGGGCACCCGGGCGCCTTCCGCCCTCGGCGCATCGTTCGGCACGGCGAGCGCGCGAGGTACGTACAGCCTGTACAGCCGGTCGCCGAGGCGGCCCTTCTGGAAGGCCGCCTCGCTGGGATCCTTCTTGTCGGCCGCGATCGCACCAGCGCCGCCGCCGAGCGCGATCATCAGCGCCAGCGTGATCAACGCCCCGCGGCGGCGAACCTCAGCGCCCACGGCGCCGCCTCGCCGGCAGCAACACCCGCGTCCGCTTCACGTCCCACACGCCTCGGGGCGTGAGCCGGACGTCGGGCAAGAAGTCGGCGGCCAGGAAGAAGAGCGTGAAGACCGGCTCGTGATGAGGATAGCCGCGCGCCACCACGACCTCGCGGAACTCGTGCTCCCAGCGCGCCGCGTCGCCGAGCGTGCCGCGCGTCATGATTCCACCGAGCGGAAGCGCGAGCTCGAACGCGATGCCGTCGCGCCCGGCCACGACGATACCGCCGTGGAGGTCGAGCAGGCGGTTCACCGCGCGCGCCATCGCCGCCGGGTCGCGCCCGAGCACGACGATGTTGAAGTCGGTCGTGATCGTCGCCGCCAGGCCGTCGAGGCG
>JGI25383J37093_10000315_pt1 | contig 10801 bp, 9 predicted proteins | sample GraSoi013_1_20cm_4_FD_37093 | JGI IMG/M metagenome (IMG submission 37093)
TTCTTCCCTTTAGTAACGGTCCAAAGCCCGTCACTGGCCGGGCATGCGTGCCCTTGCTTGTCCGCTACACCACCGGGCTACGGTCGACTCTCGCGATCGATTAATCCAATAAGCCTTCCCCGATTTCTAANCAGGTGAACTAGAGGAGAGAATCTAGATCCTCATGACNTGCACGTGCGGGACGCCTTCGATCGATATTACCGCGTTCGGGTGGACTATCCCTTTTTCAATTGCTGCTCGGACAATATTCTCGCCGACAAGGTTGAGAATGTCGGCGCCGTCCAGCATCACAAGCGCTTCCAGTAGATCTACCGCCGCGTTTCCGTAGAAGTTCGTTTGCAGCGAGAGTTTCAATTTGCCTTCTCGAAAGATTCTTCCGAGCAATTCCTTGTCACAAGCAGCCACCATCGTCCCCTTCTCCGTCTTGTATGACCGGGCGTAGACGAGGCCCAAGAGGTCAACCTCTACGTTGTCAGAATCGACGAGCGAGCACCGCACGCCTCGCAAACGAGGAACGATAAACGGTCCCTCCGCTCGACCCTCGTATCCGGTCTATGGCAAACGGGGCAGATCACGAACCTATTCGAATATGCTCCGATTAATCTGTTGATGGTTTCTCTGGAAAACTTGCCCTGGAAGTAGCCCTTTCCGCCTTCGAAAGAGCCTGCTGTAGCCATCTCCTTGGCCAAATATTTCAGAATCTGAAGCGGGTCTCTGTCCAAACGGTCAGCGACATCGGCAAAGTTGTGAACTATTGTCCGGGCCCCAATCACCGATACGGATGCGATGGGAAGCTCGAACCGCTCCCCCGTCGAACCAGGCTTCGTAATGCCCGCCAATGCTCTATCAAGCAACTGATCATAGTTATCCGATGCGAAGACCCTACTTTACAATATCCGCCTTCCTAGTATTTCAACCGTTTCGGTTCTGTCAAGTCTTTGATTGTTCGAGGACTAGACTTGCTCTCATCGACTCTGGGGATTACCGCCGTCGTCGGGTTCCACTTCATTGCTTCACCTGAGAGCCCTTGCGCCTCAGAGACACGCAGTCCCATTTCGGCAGGGAACGGTCGAACCTCAACCCGCCCCCTCGCGCCTGTAGCGAGGTGGCTTGGCCCGTTGCCAGCCAACGATTTTACAGTGGCCAACCAACCATTTTATCCCTGTTCAGACCCGTCACGTGGTCGGAGTCACTCCCCTCATCCCAGCGTGACAGTCTCATACGACGAACGCCTTAACGCATGGTAAATCATTCCTCGAACATAAGCAAGAGATGACCGAAGCTCCGACCCACCAGCAACCAAAGAGTTGACAGCACCACCGTTTCCAGGAGCAGACGCCGAGGCTTTCTTCACCCAATAACGAATCAGAGGGGTGGTGGCGGTCGCTTGGATAGGACTATAGGTTTCTTTGAAGGAGATATTCTACGGTATGTTGCAACGGCTAAAGATACGAGCGCCAATCATACTTGGCCTTCTTGGGAGCATCGTTGGACTCCTTTACTCTTACGCTGTGATGAGTTATGATGGAGACGGATGCCAATGCGACTGGTCCAATATACAAACCTTCTTTGGATGGCCGTTGATAATCGGCAGCGTAGTCGGACTTGCAGCTTGCGTTCTCTATCCGGTTGCTAGGAAATCTAGCGGAATATTCATACTATCGGGAGCCATTCTCGCTTCTCCTCTTACTTTGCTGCTAGTGCTCGGGTCTTGGCAAAATCTTGGCAGTCTGATATTTTTTTCTGTGCTCTTTTTCTCACCCAGCTATTTCGCAAGCCTGTTGTTGTTTCTTGGAGGGTTGCTAGCTCTTCAGAAGACTCGTCGCATAATCAAGAGCTTGCACGACGGTGGATGGATACCTTAGCTTAGCCAATGCATTCAACGACAGGGTAGCAGATACAATTCGCCGCAAACCCTTATCACAACCGCGACAGTAAAACGCGAATTCTATTCTGGACAAAGGTGGAAAGACTGGGAAGATGGGTTGTCTGCTCGGGTTGGCCGTACGTCAATGATCGTCCCCATCTCGGAACTTTCACTCAGCTATTGTCCGCTGACGTTTTCGCACGTTACCTTAGACTGAAGGGCGAAGACGTGGTCATGGTAAGTGGAAGCGACGAGCACGGCACGCCGATCGAGGTCGAAGCAATCAAGCTCGGAATACCGCCTCGCCAGCTGACTAACAAGAACCACAAACTTATCGTCCAACTTCTCAAAACCTTCCAGATAGAATTCGACAACTATACTCGGACCGAGAGCCGAGTTCACAAAGAGTTCGTCCGAGAATTCTACCTCAAAGTTGAGAAGAACGGCTTCGTATACAGCCAGAAGATAACTCAGCTTTATTGCCTCAACGACAAGCGTTTCCTTCCGGACCGTTTCGTTGAAGGCGAATGCCCCTACTGCCATAACCCCAACGCACGCGGGGACCAATGCGATAATTGTGGCAGGGTCCTCGACCCGAAGGACCTCATCAACCCGCAATGCGCTCTCGATCACTCGACCCCAATCCAGAAAGAGTCCGAACACTGGTTCTTCGACCTCCCCAAACTCTCCGAACCACTCCGAAAGTATATTGAAACAAACCCGAATTTTCCCGAAAACGCACGAAACTTCAGCCTCGGCTGGATAAGAGACGGCCTCAAGCCCCGATCGCTAACCCGCGACAATGCTTGGGGCATACCTGCACCATTCAAGGGAGCCAAGGGAAAAACCATCTACGTCTGGATGGAAGCCGTCCTTGGATACGTTTCGGCAACAAAGGAGTGGGCAGAAAAAAAGAAACAGCCATCCCTATGGAAGAAGTTCTGGTTTGACCCGGAAAGCCGCAACGTCCACTTCATAGGGAAAGACAACATTCCATTTCACGTCGTAATCTTCCCAGGATTACTCCAAGCTACAAAGGAGGACTATGATCTGCCCTGGGAGGTCTCCTCTACCGAGTACATACAACTAGAGGGGCAGAAATTCTCCAGAAGCAGAAAGGTCGGGATCTGGATGGATGAGGCTGTCGAACTCGAAGGACCAGAATACTGGCGTTACGCTTTGATCAGCCTTAGACCTGAACAGAAAGACACCAACTTCACATGGGACGAGTTTGAGCGAAAAATCAACACCGAGCTAAACGATGTTCTAGGGAACTTCGTTCACCGAACCACATCATTCATCCAAACGTACTACAAAGGAAAAGTTCCAAAATATTCCGCTAACAAGGAGCAGCACACGAAGATACTGGCGACACTGAAGGACGCCCTCCCAAGGGCTGATGACANGCTTGGACACTTCAAGTTGAAAGAGGGACTGGAGCAAGTCGTCGAGCTCGCAAGGGAAGGAAACCGGTACCTCAACGAGCATGAGCCATGGCGCCTTTACAAGACCGATGTGCATGCTGCAGGCGAAACCCTCGGCGTCTCGATACAGATCGTAGCAAGCCTCGGCATACTTCTCCAGCCTTTCCTGCCATCAGCCTCCAAGAAGATCTGTCTGAGCTTGACGGGAAAAGCCAGCCTGCCATGGAGATCCGCCGGACAAACAATCGTCAAGCCTGGAAGGAGGATTCGCCCGCTCAAGCCATTGTTCCACAAAGTCAATGCTGAGAAGCTTCGGGCGGGACTAGAGAGTATCAGAAGCAGGGCTCCACTTGAAGCTGAAGCTTGACCTACATGTTCATACCAGCAGATCAAGCGATGCATTTACCCCACCAGACCGGTTACCTGCTATTTGCCGAGATCGCGGCCTGGATGGACTGGCCATAACCGACCATAATGTTCTTGCTCGCGATTTCGACGACGAACTCGTGATAATCCCTGGAATCGAGATATCATCGCGAAACGGACATGTGATCGGTCTCGGTGTGTCAGAGGCCATTCCCCGAGGACTATCGGCAGACGAGACAATTCGAATGATCCGTGATCAGAAAGGTGTCTCGATCATCCCGCATCCGTACGACCTGCTCCGATCCAGCGTGAGGCCTCATCTTTTGGCGGTTCGTCCAGATGCGATCGAGGTCATCAACTCTTCCAGTTTCCTCCATTCCGTGACATGGAAGCGCGCTCGAAAATTCGCAGAGAGAGAAAACTATCCTACGACCGCGGGAAGTGACTCGCACATACCCCAGACACTTGGAAGAGCCTACACTGTGATTGAATGTCAATCAAAGGATACCGGGTCGATACTGGCTTCGTTGGTAGCGGGATCGGTGAGCCCCGTCGGCGGCTCTGTTCGGGCAAGTGAACGATTTCGGAAGATGTTCTATGGGAAACGCGATTGAGTTTAGTCTCTCCGAGATTGACCTTGTTCCATTTGGTACAGTGGCACCGAGAGTATTGTTAGCTCATCGCTTTCCTCCTGGCCATATTCTGCGTCATATAGCTGGATGAAGTCGGTGAACCCGTTTAGCGCGGTCCCGTAGGCGTATCCTGTTAGGAAGAGGCATACTGAGGGTTCCGACTGGGTGTAGACGCTTCCGTGGATGAATGTAACATCGTGTCCAACGAGGGAAACCAATGCATCGTATGCTTGAGCAAACTGGGCGGTGCTGAGCGTGGCGGGTCCTCGGTAGAGGAGTAGTGCTCCCTTTGCATTTTTCAGAGGTAAGTTCGCGGATGGCGTTCTCAAGGCCTGAATAACGGAGAATTGAAGCGTGTCTCCGGTTCTGAGTGCGAAGTTGCAGACTGTGGCAAGGTCTCCTTTCGAGAGAATTTCTAGAATATCTCTTGCTTCGACGTCTTCTGCTCCTGACAGTAGCTCGGTGAGACTCCTGACGGCGATGCTTGCTGTCTCGTCGGTAGTTCTCGTGGCTGTGCTGAGATAGTCGCGGTCAAGCCCGTTGTCTATGACGATGGTGCAATCGCAGGCTTCAACCATTCTCTTGAGCCCTCGTAATGCGATGAATCTACGTTCTCTCTCGTGAATGAAGGGAATCGCAACGACGGATACTACGGGACGCACCGGAGTCCGTGACCTTTGAGCGATGATTGGCGCACTCTCTGTCCCGGTACCTCCGCCGAGACCTGTGACAACGATTGTAAAGTCAGAGCCGTCGGTGTAGCTTGTGACTCTGTGGGCGGCGGATTGGAATGTTCTTTGGCCGTCTCGCCGCGCAACAAGTTTTGTGCCCGTTTGGCCGGCAGCCTGGTCTAGGAAGACCTTGTTTCTCGCTAAGGATCTGGAGAGCTGTCCCCTGTCCGTGTTAACCGCCACGCAGCGACTCGGACTGACTCCGCCCCCTATCGCATGACTCAACAGGTTGTTCCCCGCACCTCCTACTCCAACAACAGAAACCCGGAGCGCTGGGTTCGCGAGCCTCTCGTCGGAAGAGATTTCTTCTGCAGACAAAATCGATCAGTACAGTTGCGAATGGAAGGATCATATATCATAGAATAACCATATCGTATTCAAATCGTAATACGAAATGATGAATCATACTCAATGTACTAATAAGTACACCTGTCAGCTGTTGGTCGAACTAGTCAAGTCTATTATTTCCAGACATTCCATGCCTTAGGCAGAAGTGTCTAGTCGCCTGGATTCTTTCCGGGAGTCTTACCCCCGGCATTCGGATTGTTCCATTTGAGAGTAAGGGTCTTGGGATGTGACGCCTTCACCTCATTGATTCTTCCTACCGAAGTGTTGTGCGGAGCACTCCGAAGTCGGTCAGGGTCAGATTCGGTTTCCTTTCCAGCTCTGATGAAGGCTTCAACAAGCTCGTCGAGATCGCGGAGACTTTCAGTTTCTGGCGCTTCGACCATCATAGCCTCCTCTACAATCTGGGGGAAATAAACTGTAGGCGAGTGAAGACCCCAATCCAACATTCTCTTGCCAATATCCAATGCTCTGACACCCGTCTGTTCACTGATCTTCTTAGCGCTCAGGACGAACTCGTGTTTCCTCCGTCGACTGAATGGAAGCTCAAACTTGGTTCGCTCTAGGATTTTGGCGAGAACATAGTTTGTGTTCAATACCGCGGTTTCAGCCACTGCCTTGAGCCCATCAGGGCCGAGGCTTAGGATGTAGGCGTAGGCTCTCACCAGTACTCCGATGTTGCCGTGAAACGCAGTAACTTTCCCTACAGAGTGCGGAACGTCGTAATCGAAGAAGTATTTCTTTCCATCAAAACCAACCAGTGGAACCGGAAGGAACTGTTCGAGATCCTTTCTAACGCCCACCGGCCCAGCGCCCGGCCCGCCTCCGCCGTGAGGAGTTGCAAAGGTCTTGTGTAGATTGAGATGAACGATATCGAATCCCATGTCCCCCGGTCGAACCTTTCCCAGAATAGCGTTGAAGTTTGCGCCATCGTAGTAGAGCAGACCACCAGCATCATGAACCGTATCTGCAATCTGGAGAACATTCTTCTCGAAAATACCGAGAGTGTTGGGATTGGTGATCATTAGACCGGCTGTCCTGGGCCCCGCTACCTTGCGGAGAGCCTCAAGGTCTACCGTACCCTCGCTGTTCGAGGGGACCACAACAACGTTGAATCCGGCCATCGCAGCACTAGCAGGGTTGGTTCCGTGAGCAGAATCTGGGATTATCATTTCACGCCGTTCCTCTAGTTCTCCCTTCGATTTGTGATAGGCGCGCATGATTAGAGCCCCGAGATATTCACCCGCAGCGCCAGCGACAGGCTGGAGCGACATTCGACTCATTCCGGTGATCTCTGCTAGGAACTCGTCCAATCTGTGCAATAGTGATAGAATGCCCTGCACCGTCGATTCGTCTTGCTCGGGATGTATCTTCTCCAGTTTCGGATTCTGGGCGATGGCTTCGGAGACTTTCGGATTGTACTTCATCGTGCAACTCCCGAGAGGATAGATTCCAAGGTCTACAGCAAAATTCTCCTGTGAGAGACGTGTATAATGGCGAACTACCTCGGGCTCGGAAACCTCTGGTAGTGGAGGCAGCCCATTTCTCAGCAGAGCTTTTGGAACGTCATTCCAAGGGTCGCGCCCGATGACTTTCCGTTCGATGTCGCTCGGTCTCGTTGTATTGTGGCCTTTCTTGCCAGCAGCAGATCTCTCTAAGAGCAGTGGTTCTTCCCATTTTGCTTGGTGAAACAACTTCTATGCCTCTAGAAGCTTCTCGATTAGGAGGCGAAGCTTGTCGATGGCTTCGGTGCTATGGACTTCTGTTACGCAGAAGAGCGCACTCTCGCCTAGCTCTGGGAAGTCCTTCACGAGGCTCTTGCCTCCATGAACTCCATGGCCAAGTAGTGACTTGTTGAGTCTGGCAAGTGTTCCCTTGGCGCCTTTGAATGAGACAACAAACTCTTGATAATGCGGACCCTTGAAACGGGGCACGACGCCTGGCATCTCGCTGAGCATTTTGATCGCGTAGCTCGTCTTGACGAGAATGCTCTCGAACAGCTGGCGAAGACCTTGAGGTCCCAGGAGAGAGAGATAGACGGCTGCTCCTATGGCGAAGAGAGCCTCATTTGTACAAATGTTTGAGGTAGCCTTCTCCCGGCGAATGTGCTGTTCTCTGGTCTGAAGGACCATGCTGAACGCTCTCTGTTTTCCATCGAGAGTCGTAGTCATGCCGATCAATCGGCCTGGTAGTTGACGAATCAAGTGCTCTCCACGACACCCGATCATCCCCAGTGCAGGTCCCCCGAAGTTCATCTCAGTCGATATCGATTGCCCTTCAGCGATCACAATGTCCGCCCCATACTCTCCGGGAGGCTTCAATCCTCCCAGCGACACTGGGTCAAAGCCGACAATCGACAGCGCCCCCTTCGCATGACATATCGACGGTAGGTTCACGACCTCTGGATCCAGAATGCCAAAGAACGAGGGAACCTCACAATATACCGCGGCGGTGTCCCGGTCGATTTTGGACAGTAGGTCGCCTTTCTCCAACCCCCCTGTTTCCCTGTCGTATCTGAGGGTCTCGATTCCGATGCCTGCTGGTTCAGTGTAGTTTTTCAAAACCGAGAATTTTCCAGGATGCAGAGCTTCGGGCACCAGAATCTTCTTCCTTCCTGTTGCTCTAGACGCCATCCTCGCCGCTTCGCCCAGAGCCGTCGAGCCATCGTATAGCGAGGAGTTGACAGCGTCCATCTGTGTAAGGTCCGCGATCATGGACTGGAATTCGAACAGAGACTGGAGAAGTCCTTGAGAGATCTCCGCCTGGTAGGGAGTGTATGAGGTCTGGAATTCGGTCCTTGCGAGAATAGCCTTGACCGCAGCAGGAAGATAATGATTGTAGACACCTGCCCCGAGGAAGACCGGCATATCACTAGCCGATTTGTTATCGGCCAGCATACGATCGATGTGGCTCTTGACTTCCTGCTCTGAAGGAAGCCAGTCAACCTTTAACGCCCGGTTCGTTCGAACCTCGCTTGGAATGTCAGAGTACAGCTCGTCAATGGAGACGACTCCGATCGCCCTGAGCATGATTTTTCGAATCGGCGCGCTTGCATTGGGGAGAAAGGGATGGTCGAATGACGCCATCTAAATTCTGAACGCGGTCGGTTTCCGACTACTGATAATCCTTCGCCCGAGGAAATCATTTCTTTTATAATCGCTTCCGATGACCCGAAGTTCATGCTCCCTAGCGGGTGGGAGATTACCACCGCCATCCTCCTTGCGATCGTCTCCTTTCCGGTCTCCCTAGTTCTCACTCGCTTCTTCATGCAGTTCAACGGGAAAAGAGGGATTGTTGGAATAGACGTTCACAAGCTGAGCAAACCAAAGATCCCTGAGATGTGCGGCGCCTCAATACCCATCACGCTGATACTCTTGTCCACAGCGTACGTCCTCATCGGTGGGGGGAACTCGCTAATGATGCTCGCCTTCTCCCTCGTCGTCGGGTCCGCAGCCTTCGTAGGCGCACTGGATGACCGGCTCAAGATGAGGGGCATCTACAAACCTCTGCTCACTCTACTCTGCGGCCTACCAATAGTAGCCCTCGGACTGCTCTATCCTAATCAAGTGTACAACCCGACGCTGCAAGTTCCCATCTTTGGAAACTTCCACCTGCCAGTCATCTATCCCTTGAGCATACCGGTCGCAATATCAGTAACCTCGAACACGACCAACATGCTCGACCCCTTGAATGGCACCATGGCTGGAGGCGTCTCGATAATCTCCGCCACCCTCCTCATAGGAGTCCTCATCACTAACCCCACTCCAGGCTCAGTCTTCCTCTACGCCTCTCTGCTCTTCGCCGCTTTGGGTCTCTTCTACTTCAACAGATATCCGTCCCGAGCCTTCGCTGGAAACGTGGGGCAACTATCAGTTGGAGCAGCGTTGGGCGCGCTCGCCATACTTAGCAGGAGTGAAATAGCGAGCATAGTTGCCATGTTTCCCAACATCCAGAATTCCTTCTTCTTCCTCTCAAAAATCAAGAGGTTCACCGAGCACAGAGCACTGACGGCAAAACCCACAAAATTGCTCGACGATGGCCGTCTCGCCTCATCAACAGATCCCAAAGCACCTCTGACCCTTGTCAGAACCCTACTGGTCGGTCAACCGGCCAAAGAGTCTGTGATCGTATCTACGATATTTGGACTCTACCTAATCTCGGCGGCGCTAGCATTGATAACGATGATTCTGATAGGGTGAAAAAGACTGAACCAGCGAGCGATCGTACTGCAACTCATCGTATTCGTTACCCAGTGGGGGCTGATGATAGTCGGATTTGGAATCCTCGCCCTACTCGTAGCTCCTCTTCGCATACAGGTAGACCCGAGCCTCGGCCGCTATTTTGACGCTGGAGTGAAAGCCATGATAGCCCTGGTCTTGTCGATTTCCTGGCTCTTCATATGGGACAGACAAGTCCGCCTATACTTCTACAGAAAGAGAGAAGGAGCCACAGAACCGATCTAGGAGAAATCTTCTGCTCGCCATATCCCATCTTCCACCATCGTGAAGCCCATATCAGTATTCTTGGTAAACCACAGGTTCGCGGGCAACGCGTTTAGAGTCTTGCATGGTGGAACCCTCTCGCCCAAGCATATCCTTGCAGCCAGCCATGGAAANTTCCATTCTGGATGACCCAGCTTCACAGANGCCAGNGTGAGATAGTGAACGTTGGTCGTGAACCTACAATTGATCTCCGTGGGACGTGGAACACCGCTCGCGTCTCCCTTCAGATCGACGCAAAATATTCCATGAGGATTCNTCGAGACTGCCTTAATTGCCTCCACCGCGATCGTGTTTACTTTGTTCGAGTGAACTACCCGGTTTAGCTTAGATGTTCCACCAGACCCTACAGTTCGGTGTCCTACCCAACTCAGACGCTCCCTGACCATCGACGTTACCAGTTTTCCTTCATTCCAGACAGACATGAAACAGAAGTCTCGATTTGGGAGATACTCTTCCACGATGAAATCGGTCTTCAGTCCTTCCGCCCAATGGTAGCTGATCCAGTGTTCCACACTCTTCCGACTCTTGGCTATACAGCTGAGGCTTCCTCCTGCTCCGTGTCTTGCTCTCACCCAGCAGGGAAACGCAAGCCTCCTAACTGATTGCCGGGTTCTAGGATTACGGGGCGAGAGAACGATCGGTTGTCTCCTGAGTCCGTTTTTGAACCACCTAGAAAGTGCATCGTACTTGTCCTGACATATCTTTACGGCCTCACGATCCGGAAGGAGCACGGAGGCGCGAACTTGGTCTCTGTCCTCCGATACTCGGCTTACTTCCGAGTCAGGCTGAGGAAAGACCATCTCGATGCTATCTTTCTTAATGAGCTGGTTAAGCCGCGTCACATATCGAGGGCTGGTAGCGGATGGAAGAGTGTAGGCGTAGTCGATCCATCCGTTGAGTTCGATGCTTGTCTTGTCCACATCGGTTCCGTCAA
>JGI25383J37093_10000320_pt1 | contig 10746 bp, 10 predicted proteins | sample GraSoi013_1_20cm_4_FD_37093 | JGI IMG/M metagenome (IMG submission 37093)
GAGTCGTGCCACGAGGACCAGGGAGAGCCGTTCATCTCTCCTTCGATCGTGGCGCAGTGGCTCATGATGCGGACCGTCCATGAATCCGGCATCCGAGTCCTGCTCACGGGCCAGGGAGCCGATGAGTACCTCGGCGGGTACCAGTATTTCGAGTCATACGCGATCGCGGACCTCCTTGCCCGAAGGAAATTCTCCAAAGCCCTGTCCTACCTGTTCGACGAAAGGAACGCTCCCCGCCTGGCGACCGTAGTCGCTCAGGTCTCATTCCTCTTCCTGCCCGCGGGATTCCAGCAGTTGCTCTGGTGGAAACCTTGGCTCAGGTCCCGCCGGGATTCTGGAACTCGCTGCGCGTACGAAGAAGACCTCGTGAGTTGCCGCAGTCTACGCGACGCATTGCTCTTCCATGTGAAACGTCGACTTCCAGAGCTGCTGCGGTACGAGGACCGGAACAGTATGGCGTTCTCCATCGAAACGAGGCATCCGTTCCTGGACCATGGCCTGGTAGAGTTCGTCCTCGACTCGCCTCCGGGCTTGATCGTCGGAGCGAACGTTCGCAAGAACATCCTTCGACTGGCGGTTCAGGAGGACCTGCCGCCAAGCGTGCTGCGCAGAAGGGACAAAGTTGGCTTCGACGTGCCCGACGCCTGGCTGCAGTCTGAGGGGTTCCGGAACGCGTTCAACGGCCTCTGCTCGCGGATTCCTGCGGCGCTTGCCGACCTCGTGAATGTCCGGCGCGCGCGCAAGCTGCTTCGACGACGTTCGAGACGGGCCCGTCGGGATCTCTGGCGAATTTACAGCGTCCTACTCTGGCACGAGCAACTCGCAGGGCCACATGCGGAGCGCAACCGAGTGGCTTCCGCGACCTTTGGGGATCCCAGAGAGTCCGCCACGGAGCCCCAGCTCACGAAGGAGGCGGAGGGGTGACCCTTCCGTCCATTCGGCCCCAATCCATCATCGTTCCGTTCTCCGCCTCGTTGGACGGTCCGGACGTTGGTGGCGGCGTGCAGACCTTCGTCCGGATGCTCTGCGCCGTGTCTTCGGAGGTTGGGTTGGAAGTGACGGTCCTGGGAGTCGGCCCTCATGAGTCCCATGGAAGCTCCGTTCACTTCTCTCCGGTCCTCGCGAGTGTCCGGTCGGAGTCAGAATACGTTCGCGCGCTCAAGAAGTTCGTCCGAACCCGAAAGTTCCGAGTCCCTGAGGAATCGGTCGTACTCGCCAACGCGGAGCACTATTCCTGGGCCCTTCGGAACCTGCACCTGCCGACTGTGCTCCTGGCCCACGGGGTCGTGGCACAGACCCTGCGGATCAGGCGCGGTCGACTTTCCGCGCTGCTTTTCCGAGCTTTCATCGAGCCGCGCGCCATCAAGAATGCTCGTCGAGTGATTTGTGTCACGGATCGAGTGCGCGAGTACTACACGCGCCGTTACCATCGGGAGCCAGAAGAAAAATTCGTCTCGATGTCGATCGGGGTCGAGCTCGGAGCTTTCGAGCACCGGCCCAAGGGCTCGCCGCGACAGGACTTCGCAATCGATGAGGAAAGCTCAATCATCTTGTTCGTCGGACGCCTCTCTCCGGAGAAGAACGTATCCCTATTCCTCGCGGCCTGCGACTACCTTGCATCCTCGGGGCAGAAATTCAACGCCGTTGTCGTCGGCGAGGGCCCGGAGGGGGACCGGCTGGTCGCGACGCTGTCCAGTCGACCTTGGCTTCGGTGGGTACCTCGGACCAGCCACGATCAGGTCTTGGATCTCATGGCGGTGGCAAACGTCCTCGCGATCACCTCCACCTATGAGGGCCTCCCCATCGTCCTCCTGGAGGCCCTTGGGTCCGGACTGCCGGTAGTTTCCACCGACGTAGGTCGAGCCCGTCACTTCCTTCGCGGATCAACGGGTGTCGTCGTTGAGCCAGACCCCGCGGCGTTTTCGCGGGCGCTGCGCGATGCCCTTTCCGCGAGACTGGTGAAACGCGGCTCAATCGATCCCGCGATCAGGACGGCAATCGACTTTCGAAACACGGCGCGATCGATCGCCACCATTCTCCGACAAGTCCGGGACGAGGCATCGGCGCGCCCCGCGGTCATCCCTCATGCGCCTCAGCGGTCCTCGGACGACAAGCTGGGTGGGGGTTAGGATGAGATGATCAGCAAGGAAAAGATCGTGAAGGACTACGAGTACTTCTGGGAGAATGTATGGGATTCGTCGGATGACTGGAGAGACTCAGGCGAAGGGGCGTTGCGAAAACGAGCGATGGAGCTGCTCCCGACCGATTCTGGGAGAATCCTCGACTTGGGCTGCGGAAACGGAATCGCCATGTCCGTTTTGGACGAGAAATCAATCGAGGCCATCGGCTGTGACATTTCCCTTCGTGCGCTGAAAGACGCCCGGCGGCATGGGGAGGTCGCGAGAGCCGATGGGACTCGGCTTCCATTCCGTTCGGCTTCATTCGGGAGCGTCCTCATGCTCGACGCGCTTGAACACGTAGTAGAAAAATCTCTTCTTGTCCGCGAGTGCTGGCGCGTGCTTCGCGAGAGTGGTAGTGTGATCCTCACAACACCCCTCCCGGCAGCGACGGACGGGCTGGGCGATCGAAGACAGCCCTACGATCGACCCGTTACGTACTCCGACATCGCCTCAATGACGCGCGGACTGTTCCGACTCCGATTCGCGAGGGGCGTCTTTCAGGTCAGGCAGGTTCGCGGCCTGACCAGGATCCTGAGGAGCATCCCGACTCAGTTCTTCCTGAAGTTCCCCGTTCTACTCGACAAGTCGAGTGAGATCCTTCTAGTCCTGGAAAAGACCGCGACTCCAGATCAAGCGTGAACGAAACGATCGTGAGGGGACCGTCGCCCAATCGATGGCGAACCGTTCCAAGATTCCGCCCAGATTGTATTGACTGAACTTACATCGCCGGCGCGGAAGAGGGGATTGTCGGATTGTCCACCCGGTGCAGAATTTCGAGCAGCGTAGTCCGGGCTCGCTTGCCGTCGAACTCCTGGCAGACCCGTGCTGCCTCCTCCGCTTTGGACTCCCACTCGTGTTTGTTGGTGAGGACCTCCTGCAACGCTCGTGCTAGGCCCTGCGGGTCCCCAGGTGGGTAATATCGGGCGGCATCTCGCAACACCGACGCGAGTAAGGGGAGTTGCGGAACCACAAGCGGCTTTCGGAGGGCAACCAGTTCGACGAGCCGTGTCGGCCAAGCGAGCTGGGTGAGCGGGTTCGATTCGAGGGTAACAATGCCAATTTCGGAAAGGGCGACAAGAGCCCTCGCCAGTTCCAACTGCATCTTCGGTACAAATCGGATGCGGTCCCCGAGGCCCAGATGATGCGCGAGCCCTCGCAGCGCCTCGATGTACTCGGGGGCTCCCTCTCCGGCAATCACCAGATGGATATCATCGTGACCTGGCAACAGCGCAACGGCTTCAACCAGGGTCGCGAGATCTCGCTCCGGACTGACTCCGCCGGCGTGGACCAGAAGACGCCCTTCGGGAAGTCCGAGACGGCGCCGCACCTCTTCCGGCGAGACGGGCCGCGGACCGACTTCGTAGACGTTGTAGACGGTCGTGACTCGGGACGGGGACACGCGCCGGGACACCACGGCGTCGCGAATCCCGTCATTCGCAACGATGACATGGTCGGCGAAGAGGCAACTCAGCCTCTCGATCGCGGCGGAGATCCGGAACCATGCCGATCCAGTCGGCCTCCGAAGTCGGGCGACGACAATCTCTGGCATCGGCTCGTGCAAATCGAGCAGCACCGGGATCCGCATGCACTTGAACGGCAAGGCACAAAACACTTGAAAGTCGGGCAACGAGTGGATGTAAATCAGGTTGAACCTCACACGCCGATACAATCGAAACAGGAGGAGGGAGCTTAGGAGGAAGAAGACGGCGTACTGGTAGAGGTACCTCATTCCGCCGCCGCGTCTCGCGCTCAAGGGGACTTCATGCAAATGGACGCCATCAAGCTCCGCTGCGGACGGACCCGATCTTGGTCGGAGGACGATCGCTTCGACCCGGTGTCCTTCGGCCACCAATGTCTCGGCTTCCCGACGGACGCGGGGATCGGATGCGTACTCGGTGTAGGCGACCATTGCGATTCGTCGGGCGAGTCCGACGTCGCTAGGTGCTTTCACCGCGTGGACCATGGCTCAGACCAAACTGAGTACAACGGCGCAGAGGCCACAGACGACGTACAGGAGCAGGATTGACCGCACGAGGCCTTTCTCGGTCCGTGGCTTGCGGGAGAGCAGCCAAGAGGCCAACGTGTAGTACTTCGTTCCCGCCGGCGCCGCGATCTCGCCGTTCGGAAGGAAGACGGGATTTCGGTACGCCTTCTTGCGGTTCCCGTTCGCCCCATGGAGTCCGAAATACGCTGTGGCAATCATCTCGTAGAACGCCGGTGCGATCGCAATCACCCCGTAGAACTCGATATGTCCGAGGATGACACCGGCGGCCAGCGCTGCCCCCAGACCGAGGGTTCCAATGTCGCCGATGAAAATCGTGGCGGGGTAGCGATTGAAAAAGAACAGACCTGCGGAGCAACCGAAGACCGCGCCGAACACGAGCAGCGCCACCTCGGGCGCCCCTCGGATGGCACTAACGACGAGGAGGGAAAGGGAAATGACGGCAATCTGGCCCGACTCCAGCCCGTTGTAGCCCGCCGACATGTTCATGGCATTTGCAACGCCCGTCACCCCAATCGGAACGAGGATGAGCCAGTACAGCAGGTGCCACTGACCAGCGAAGTCAAGGGAGAATCCGAAGGGCAAGTCGATTGCCGGGGCCCCCAGATGGACGAGGGTCAGCGGCAGGGCTGCGAAGGCGACCGCCACCGCCTTGAGTCGTTGCCGCAAGTCCGAGACGTCGTCGATCAGCCCGATCATCGCGGCCATGAAGAACACACTGATCGCGGCGAGGAAAGGCGGTTCTGCGACGTCTCCGAGCAGCTTCTGAATCCCCACCACCAAAGTCAGCGACATCGAGAAAGCGAACAAGGCGGCGATCCCCCCCAGCTCGGCCACGGAGACTCTGGCAGCCTTGTTCACGTCCACCGGCCATGAAGAACACACTGATCGCGGCGAGGAAAGGCGGTTCTGCGACGTCTCCGAGCAGCTTCTGAATCCCCACCACCAAGGTCAGCGACATCGAGAAAGCGAACAAGGCGGCGATCCCCCCCAGCTCGGCCACGGAGACTCTGGCAGTCTTGTTCACGTCCACCCCCACCATCCCGCCGGCGAACATTTTTCGAATCAGCGGCGGAGTCAGCATCAGGACGATTGCTGCGGAAAGGAGGAAGGAGAGAAGGATCCCGAAGCCGCCTGTGAGGTTCAGGGGGATGAGGAGGGCGAGCACGATCACGATGGCGCTCGTCGAGCCGAGGGCCGCCGTAAGCGCCTTTGTCCAGTCGAAGCCACGCGAAGCNAGAGCTTGCGCGCTCTCGCTCCCGGTGACGACGTGACCTTGCACGCGGCGCCGCTCGCATCATGGCGACTTAAAGGGTAGGCCCTGGTTTTCGTTCCCGATACGTGAATCGAAATGATCCTACTCGGATGGCCGCCAAAGGGTGCAGGTTTCATATCGGAGTCGCGATGCGGTATCGGGGCCATGGCCACTCGGATCCATCCGACCGCCGACGTTTCGCCCGCCGCGAGGATCGGGGACGGCACGACGATCTGGCATTGGGCACAGGTCCGGGAGCACGCACGCGTCGGCCGCAACTGCCGGGTCGGGAAGGACGTGTACATCGACACGAACGTCGTCATCGGAGACGACTGCAAATTCCAGAACTTCGCGACGGTCTACGACGGCGTCACAATCGGCAACGGGGTGTTCGTCGGCCCGCACGCGGTCTTCACGAACGACATGTACCCGAGGGCGGTGACGGAACAGTGGGCGATCACCCCGACGGACGTGGAGGACCACGCGTCGATTGGCGCCAACGCCACCATCGTGTGCGGCGTCCGGATCGGACACCACGCGATGGTCGCCGCGGGTGCCGTCGTCACGAAAGATGTTCCCCCCCACGCGCTCGTCGCTGGGGTCCCCGCGAAACGGATCGGGTGGGTGTGTGAATGCGGCCGCCCGCTCGACCGGACGATGCACTGCGCCTACGACGGCAAGAGGTTTCCGGCATTGACGAAGGCGTCGCGGCCCGCTCGTTCCCGCCGCCGCAAGTGAGTGGCGAACCTTCATAGGCCGGCGTCCGTTCCGCGCCTCGGATGATCCCGATCGCCCGCCCGATCCTCGGCGAGGACGAGTTCGCAGCGGTCAAAGAGGTCCTCGCCTCGGGCATGCTCGCCCAAGGTCCGAAAGTCAAGGCGTTCGAGGATGCGTTCGCGGCGGACCTCGGACGGAAGCACGGGATCGCGGTGGCAAACGGCACGGCCGCCCTGCACATCGCCCTCCTCGCCCACGGCATCACGCAAGGCCAGGAAGTCCTCATCCCGCCCCTCACGTTCTTCGCGACCGCCTCGACCGTCTTGTTCTGCGGCGCGAGACCCGTATTCGTCGACATCGACCGCGCGTCGTACAACATGGACCCCGCGAAAGTCGTCGGAGCGATGACCCGGAAGACCGCCGCGATCGTCCCCGTCCATTTGTACGGCCAGACGGCGGAGATGGATCCGATTTTGGAGGCAGCGGCCGAGCGCGGGATCCCCGTCATCGAGGACGCGGCCCAAGCGGCCGGCGCCGAATACCACGGCAAGAGGGCCGGCAAGCTCGGCGCGACGGCGTGCTTCTCCTTCTACCCGACGAAGAACATGACGACGGGCGAAGGCGGCATGATCGTGACGGACGACGACGACGTCGCCGCGAAGTCACGCCTCCTCCGGTCCCACGGCGAAGCGTCCAAGTACCAGCACGTCGCGCTCGGCTACAACTATCGGATGACGGAGATCGCGGCCGCGATCGGCCTCGTGCAACTCCGGAAGCTGGGCGGCTGGGTGAAGCAGCGACGCGCGAACGCCCGCGCCCTCACGAAAGGCCTCGACGGGATCGAGGGGCTCCTCCCGCCGTCCGAGGGCAACTGGATGGTCCACGCCTACTACCAGTACGTCGTGCGCCGGGAGGACGCGTTCCCGCGGTCCCGCGACGAGATCGTGCAGGACCTGACGGAGGACGGAATCGGCTGCCGGCCCTCGTACCCGATGCCGCTGTACAAGCAGAAAGCGCTCCGCGATCTGAAGCTCCGGGGTCGGTGTCCTGTGGCCGAGGCCGTGATCCCGGGCCTCTTCGAGCTGCCCGTCCATCCGGGCGTCGGCCCGGCCGACATCGAGCGGATCGTCGCCGCCGTCGAGGACGTCGCGCGGCTTGACTGAGCCGGTCTCCGGGGCAAAGAGAGAAAACGGCCGGCCGGTTACGAGCGGCGAACTGGGGGCGCTCCATGGACCTTGACGCGTTCGCCGCCGCGCTCCGCGACGGGCTTGAGAAGGAGCGGGCCCTCCGATGGGACGAGGCCGCGACCCTTTACGCCGACCTCGTCCGGAAGGCTCCGGACCCCGCCTCCCGCGCGCTCGCGCTCCTGCGTCACGGAAACGCCCTCATGGAGCTTCGTCGATGGGATGACGCCCGCACCGCGTTCGACGCGGGGCTGCACGAGGCCAAGGCCTCCGGCGACGCCGACGTCTTGGCTCAGGCGCTCCTCGCGGCGGGGGTCTTCGCGGCGAGCCGCGCCGATTCGAAGCGGGGGGAGGCGTTCCTCCTCGACGCGCTCGAGCGGTTCCACCGGAAGGACGACCGCACGTCCTTGCAGGGCCGCGGTTGGGCGTTCCTGAACCTCGCGGCGCTCTACGGCAAAACGGGACGCCTCGACCTCGCGTTCGTCACGTTCACGAAGGCGCAGGATGTCCTCGGCGCCACGGAAGACTGGGCGGGCGTCGCGGCCGCCTGGGAGGCGCAGGCCCAGCTCCGGCGGGCGATCCACGACGACGACCGTTGGCGGGAGGACCTCGCGGAGGCCGTCCTCTTCTACGACCGCGAAGGAATGAAGGCGAAGGCGGACCGACTGCGCGGGCTCCTCGGACGAAAACGGGTCTGAACGATAGCGGCCGCAAGGCCGCAGCCCCGTCGTTCACGGCACTCCATCCAACGTTTCAAATGTCGCGGACGCCTCTCGACACACGATCACCATGGCCTTGGCCACGATCGACCTGCAGCAGCTCTGGAAATCGTACGATGGCCAGCCCGCGCTGCAAGGTCTCTTCCTCCAAGCCTACCCGGGCGAAATCGTCGGTCTCATCGGGCCGAACGGCGCCGGCAAGACGACGAGCCTGAAGATCCTCGTTGGTCTGCTCCGTCCCGACTACGGCCTCGTCCGGGTCAAGGGACACGACGTCCTCGCGGACCCGGTGGGGTACAAGGCGGAGCTCGGGTACATGCCAGAGGCCCCGACCCTGCCGGAGTACCTGACCCCAACGGAGTTCCTGGGATACGTCGGCCGGATCCGGAACCTCCCGCGGAACCGAATCGCCGAACGCACGTCCGAACTCCTGAGGTCCCTCGACCTCGCTCCGAAAGCGGATGAGACGATCGCTTCGTTGTCGAAGGGCATGAAGGCGAAAGTCGCCTTCGCCGCGGCGATCCTACACGAGCCCTCGATCCTCGTCCTCGACGAACCTCTGATCGGGATCGACCCCGCCGGGCAGCACTTGCTGAAGGAGCGCCTCGCGGCAATGGCCCGCGCAGGGGCCACGGTCCTCGTGTCGACCCACCAGCTCGACACCGCGGAGCGCCTGTGCAGTCGCGTGGCGATCGTGAGTCACGGACGAAACGTCGCGACGGGAGACCTCGCGGCCCTCCGAGCCCAGGCCCACACAGGAGCCGAGGGGAGCCTCGAGGACGTCTTTCTCCGGCTCACCCAGGAGACCGTCGCACCCGCCATCGAAACAGCCCGCCGAACCGGCTGGTTCCGGAGAGGATAGACCTTGGGTCGGACGCTCACCCTCTTCGCGTACAAGTTGCAATTCTTCTTCGGGCCCGCGTTCCGCGGACGCTTCGGGCCCCTCGCATACCTCGCCCTCATCCTGATTTTCCTGCCGTCGGGATTCGGATTCGGGGCGGGCCTCGGAACGACGGTCAAGGCTGCGGATCCGACCACCGCGATCGGAATCCTCGCCGCTCCACTGGCGGGGCTCCTGGCGGTTGGGCTCCTGTACTCCCTCGGCGCGGGCGTCACGGCACACGCGTCCGAGTTCGATTTCTTCCTGACNGCGGACGTTCGCCCGCGGCAATACCTGGTCGCGGACCTCCTCTTCCAGCTGATCAGCTTGCTCGGCGCCGGCGGACTCGCCGCGGGCGTTGCGGCGGTCGCGATGACCNTCACGATGGGGCAACCCGTCTACGCCGCGGCCCCGCTCTTCGGCCTGCTCGTGGTTTACGAGTTCTTCGTCCTGATGACNGCTCAGGTCCTCGTCATCCTCCGGGTCCGGTACCCAAAGGCCCCGGTCCGGCTCGTCACGATCGCCCTTGNTGATCCTGTCCCTCCTCCCGTCCGCGGGGCTCGCCGATCCGGCCTTCCCGGTCCGGTTCGCGGGCCTCCCGATTCCCGCAACGGCGTTCGCGTCCCTCGGCCTCGCGGTCCTCCGAGGGGCGGCATGGCCTCTCGTCGATGTCCTCCTCGCAATCGTGTGGGGCGGCGGTATCGCCCTCGCCTGGTACGTGCTTAGCGACACGTACATCGTCCACGGACTCCGGCCCACGATGTCCGCGGGCTTCGGCCAGGTCGACATGGGTTCCCGCATGGAGATCCAGCGGCACTTGACCGCGCGCCTCGGTGGGGTCACGACCCGCGTCCGATTCCGACCGGAGCAGGGCGGGGACACGAGCCTCATGACGCGGCTCCATCTCGTGCGGATCTGGCGGGACGGGAGCTTCGTGTATATCGCGATCCTCGCCGTCGTGGTGATCCTGTCGTCCGGCTTCGGGGCCGGGGGTGGCAGCGCGACCGGGGCTGTGACGGTCACGCAGATCCTGACCTTGTTGATGGGAATCCTCGCGATGAACTGGGCGTTCTACGAGCGGGAGAACCTTTGGATCGTCCTGACGACGGCGAAACCGCCGGGAGCGTACTTCCGGGGCCTCATGCTCAGCTTCGCCGCGATCAGCCTCGTGGCGACCACCGGCTACATCGCCTTCCTGAGCGCGACCCGATCCGTCCGGCTTCCAATCGAAAGTCTCGCCCTCCCGATCGCCGCGCCGATCGCCTCGGCGTTCGTCGCCACGGCGCTCCTGACGCGAATCAAGGTGAAGCCGTCCGCGTTCTCGTTCGCGGTGCTCGGGATCTTCTTCCTCGTCTCCCTCGGCGGCTTCATGGGAGGCCTTGCGGCCCAAGCCGCCGTCGTCGCGGCGCGGTCGTTCGGGGTGTTCGCGGCGGAGGCGCAGGCGACCGTCCTGGTCGGGTTCCTCCTCGCGCTTACGTCGTTCGGACTGTGGATCGTGACGCGGCTCGCCGCCTCGTTTCGCCTCTGAGGTCTCCGGCGAAATCCGTCAAAACCTTCATCTATCGCCGCTTCCTCGGCGCACGGGATAGGGAGAGAACCTCCGATGGCCACGGAATCGATCACCGCTCCTGGANCGGCGTNGGCGGCGAAGCCGGAGCGGGTCGAGGACCGTATCGTCGTCGCGCGTCGCCTTGTGAAAACCTACGACAGCGGCGAGTTGGAGGTCCATGCGCTCCGCGGACTGGACCTGGACATCAAGAAAGGGGAGATGGTCGCGGTCATGGGCCCTTCGGGATGCGGCAAGACGAC